>Ga0316206_1000030_pt1 | contig 352194 bp, 314 predicted proteins | sample 6monthpyrite_MG_FD_204942 | JGI IMG/M metagenome (GOLD analysis project Ga0316206, IMG submission 204942) | Microbial mat bacterial communities from mineral coupon in-situ incubated in ocean water Damariscotta River, Maine, United States -... | ecosystem: Environmental > Aquatic > Marine >...
ATTCCGTCAACAAGGTCGACAACGGCACCACCCAGGTCAATCAGGCCGGCGACACCATGGGCGAGATCGTTACCTCCATTAAGCGCGTCACCGATATCATGGCCGAAATCTCCGCCGCCTCGGTGGAACAGTCTAGCGGCATTGGCCAAATCAATCAGGCAGTCACCCAAATGGACGAGACGACCCAGCAGAACGCCGCCTTGGTGGAGGAGGCGGCGTCGGCTGCCGAGTCCTTGGAAGAGCAGGCGCAGAATCTGTCCACTTCGGTGGCGGTATTTAAACTCGACGCCGGCGGACGCGCCGCCCCCGCCTTGCCGAAGCCCGCGGCGCAGGCCAAGCTAGCCAGTCCGACCAAGCCCGCGCCGCGCCGCGCTATTCCGAAAGCGGTTGATTCCAACGCTGGAGAGGATTGGGCGGAATTCTGAACGGACGCTGCCTGGCGCCTGACGGGACGGCGGAATTATGCCGCCGGTGAAGCGTCGTCGTGTTCCGCCTCGATCCAACATCGTAGCGTCTCCAGCCGCGCGGCATGTATTTGCGCCTTGATCGTTTCTGGATTATCGCACCGGCGCGCAATCGCACCAGCATCTATCGCGCGCACCACGGCTAGCGCCCCCCGCAAATAACCGGCCGGAGGATAAGGACGATCGCGGTAACCCGGTCTACCGCGAAAATCACTGGCACATGCCTGGAGGCAGCCGTCAAAGCGTTGCGGTTTGCGTAGCGCGTCGGTCGCTTGCAGCAACGCCAGCACCGCCGTGGGCGGCTGTTCCAGGATGCGATGCACGTCGCCGTGATGACGCGCGGCGATTAACGCCAATTCCCGGCAATCGTTGGGCGCCCGCAACCGCTGGCAAATCCCTTCGATCAACGCCACCCCTCGCGCCTCATGGCCAATATGGTGCGGCCATTGCGACTGCGGTGTCGTCCCCTTGCCCACGTCGTGCGTCAACGCCGCAAAACGCACCGCCAGCGAATAATTCTGGCTTGCCGCCTCATCCACGACTGCCATGACATGCGCGCCAGTATCGATCTCTGGGTGATGCTCCGGGGATTGGGGTACGCCAAACAAGGTGTTTATTTCGGGGAGAATTTTCTCCAGCGCGCCACAACCGTGCAATACCGCGAACATACGTGACGGCCGCTGCTCCATCAATCCCCGGGAGATTTCCTGCCACACCCGTTCCGGCACCAAGGCGTCCACTTCGCCGTTATGCGTCATCCGCCGCATCAGTGCTTCGGTTTCCGGCGCCACCCGGAAACCGAAGCGCGCCGCGAAACGCGCCGCGCGCAACACGCGCACCGGATCTTCGACAAACGCCGGGCCGACATGACGTAAAACACCCGCCTTGAGATCGTCCACCCCGCCGAAGGGATCGATCAGGTGACCGTCCGCGTCACGGGCGATCGCGTTGATCGTCAAGTCCCGCCGCGCGAGATCTTGCTCCAGCGTCACCTCCGGCGCCGCATGGACATGGAACCCTTTATAGCCCCGCGCCGTTTTGCGCTCGGTGCGGGCCAACGCGTATTCCTCGTGGGTGCGCGGATGGAGAAACACGGGAAAATCCTTACCGACCGGTTTGAATCCCTGCCGAATCAACTCTTCCGGGGTAGCGCCCACCACCACATAGTCACGATCCTGTCCCTTCCGTCCGAGCAATTCGTCGCGAACCGCACCGCCCACGCGATAAATCTTCACCCCGATCGTTCCGCCGTAGCCGCAAGATAAGCCGGCGCTTCCGTTTCCACGGCGGCGGGCGTCAAACCAAACACCGCCGGAAACGCCCCATCGCACACGCTATCGACTTTCATCGATAGATAGTTGTCTCGCGTCATTAAGGGAACCGGCAGCCATTCCATCATCCAAGCCTGAAGATAGGAAAGCGAGGGGTTAAGGCCGATAATCCATCGCCGGCGGCCGCTGATCGCGGAAACCAGCGCGACTAATTGACGTAACGTATAGACCCGTGGTCCGCACACGTTGTAACGCTGTCCCCAGGTGGTGGAATGGTGCAGGCTGGTGGTAAAAACACGCGCCACGTCACCCACGAACACCGGTTGAAATTTTGCATCGGGGCACGCCAGCGGCAGCACCGGCAACCAATTCAGCAGGCGGGAAAATACATTGAGAAAGGCGTCTTCCGGGCCGAAAATGACCGACGGTCGGAAGGCGGTCACGTGCAACGCGTCGCTCTCCGCCGCCAACGCCACCGCTTCACCCTCTCCCTTGGAGCGCAGATAGGCGCTCGGCGCGCCGGGACCGGCTTGCAGCGCGCTCATGTGTAGATAACGGCGCACCCCCGTCGTCCGGCACGCCGCCACGACTTTATGCACTAGCGCGACATGCGCCCGGCGAAAGTCGCCGGCTTTACGCTCATGGAGAATACCCACCAGGTTAATCACCGCATCCATTCCGGCAAACTGCCGCTCCAACGCCGCCCTATCGTGGATGTCGCTCTCCACCACCGTTACCGAGGGCAACAGCCACAAGGCGCGCGCGCTTTCCCGGCGGCGGGTGAGCACACGAACATGGATGCCGGCGGCATGCAGCTGGCCAATCAACCGGCGGCCGACAAAACCGCCGCCGCCCAGGACGCAAACACGCGAAATCGTCACGTTTTCCTCTCCCTTGCCTAGCCGCCGTCCGTTTGCGTTTCCGTGGACGCGCCGAGGATTGTCCCGAGGCGCTGTTTCAGGGAAACGAGCCGGCGGCCGAAGCTGCTGGCGTAGTAAACGGCGTTGCTCATCACTTTTTGTACGTAATGCCGGGTTTCGGTAAACGGAATCGTCTCGACATACACGGCCCCGGCCATTGGCCGCGCCGCGCGCCAGCGCGCGGCGCGCAACGGCCCGGCATTATACGCCGCGGTCGCCAGCACGGTTTGATCGTCCATCAGATCCAGCACGTGTTTCAGATAATACGTGCCAAACGCAACATTGGTGTCCAAATTCGTCAGGTTGCGCTGATGAAAATGCCGAATGCCGAGCCGTTTTGCAATCCAGCGGCCGGTGGCGGGCATAACCTGCATCATGCCATAGGCCCCGGCGCTGGAACGCACGCCGGCGGCAAACCGGCTTTCCTGGCGAATCAAGCCGTAAACCCAGGCCTCGTCTAAACCCAGCTTACGCGTATACGCCGTCATTAAATGATAATGCGGCGTCGGATAGCGCAGGGCGTAATCATGCAAAGCGTGGGTCCGATTAGCGGTATTGATGGCGCGATCGTACCAGTGGTTGCGGTACGCCAGCTCCGCCGCCGCCAGCAGCGCCTTGTCATGTAGCCCGCGAATCGCCCGGTTCCATTCCCGAATGCCTTCGTAACGCATGCCTAAACGATAAAGCAGTAAGGCGCGCCGAATGCCCGGCCGTTTTTCGACGACCGCGATCTCACGCCGGTTGGCCCGATAGTTCGTGGGCAGCGGGCCAACCGCTTCACCCAGGTCTTCGTTGGCCAGTTGACCGTAATAACTGTGTTTCACGGACAACACCGCCAGTAATGCGTTGGCTTTCGTCACCTGGCCTTTCGCTTTTAGCGCGCGGGCTTTCCAGTAGCGCCAAGTTTCCTGTTGCCGCTCCGCCGGCGGCATGGCCCGGATCGCCGCTAACACGCTGTCCCACCGGCCATCGCGCAGCGCTTCGCGTGCCCACCACGCCAGTTGTTCCGGATGCAACCGTTTTTTGTTCGCCTTGCCGTACCAGGCGAGGGCGATGGGATCGTGCCGGCGGGCGGCGCGATACGCCAATTGTCCCCAGGCATACGCTTGATCGGCGACGCTAAAATGGCGGCGGATTTTTTCCCAATACGCGGCAGCGCGGCGTGGCGCGGTGCGCGCCAACCGGTGCACCGCGAACAACGCCAACTCACGCCCTTGCCGGTGATGAAAATCGAATGCGCGGCGGCGCAGAAAGCGTTGCGGATCAGCGGCGACCTTACCGAGGCCGCGTAGCGCTCGAGACCGCGGCAAGTAACCGGCGATGGATTTCGCCACGCTGATATTTCCCTGCTCCAGCGCCAAGCGGAACCGCGCCCAGGCGTCGGCGGCGGTCAAGCCGCCGCGGGCCGCCAATTGCTTAAACAACGGCGTACAGCTTGCAGGACGGGAATTGCCGGTAAACCACAGCGCCCGGGCGGTTTTCCGCGCCGCGCGGTCATGCTGGGCAAAACGCGCCTGCAATGCTAGGCAGCGAAGCGCGACCGTTTTTCTTTCCAGGTGGGGATATTCAGCGAGAAACGCCCGCCAATCCTTGGCCTTTCCCAGCTTTTTCAACCACGCGGCCCGCAGTTGATCGGCCAAGGGGCTATCCCGGTAACGATCGAGAAACGCGTGGATATCGGCGGCGCTGTCCTGGTCCATATTCAGCGACAACCGCCAATAAACGACGTAGGGATATAGCGCGTAACCAGTCAACCGCCGCGCGTATTGCGTGACGCGGGGAAGATCGCCGGCCTGAAAGGCATCCCGCGCGGCGAGGAAGGCTTTATCTCCCCCGCCCGCGCTGGCCGGAAACGCCACTACCAACAGGAATGCCGCTAACAGTAGTTTGTTCATCGCCTGCGATAGTGGTGAATAGATTCAGCACGCGTGTTAAGCATAGCATAGATGCCCTGCCCGTGGTTTGCGCCCGACGGTCGCTCGGCGGAGCGGGAAATCGCGAGCTTCTCAGCTCAAGAACAAGCGGTACGCCGGGTTCTTGCTCTCATCCCAGAACGTGTAGCCTAGCTCGCCGAGAAATGCCTGGAACGCCGCCTTGTCGCTGGGCAGCACTTGTATACCCACTAAGACCCGGCCGTAGTCCGCGCCATGGTTACGATAATGGAATAAGCTGATATTCCAATGGTGGCTCATGCGGTTCAAGAATTGCATCAACGCACCGGGGCGCTCGGGAAATTCGAAACGATACAGTATTTCGTTTTTCGCTTGCGGCGCCCGGCCACCCACTAGGTAGCGGACGTGCAGCTTGGCCATCTCGTTGTCCGACAGGTCGATTGCCTGCAAGCCGTTTTTTTGCAGCATGGCGATCAGTTTCTCGCTCTCCGCCCGATGCTGCACTTGCACGCCGACGAAAACCTGCGCTTCCTCGGCATTGGCGTAGCGGTAATTGAACTCGGTGATATTGCGCGCGCCTAGCAAGGTGCAAAACTGCTTGAAGCTGCCCGCCCGCTCGGGAATCGTTACCGCCAGCACGGCTTCGCGCTGCTCGCCCAGCTCGGCGCGTTCGGCGACGTAACGCAAGCGGTCGAAGTTCATATTGGCGCCGGAAGCAATCGCCACCAGCGTTTCGCCGCGGATGTTCTCTCGCGCGGCATAGGCCTTCGCACCAGCCACGCTGAGCGCGCCCGCGGGCTCCAGGATCGAGCGGGTATCCTCGAATACGTCCTTGATCGCCGCGCAAATGGCGTCGCTATCAACTCGCACGATTTCATCCACCAATTCACGGCACAGGCGAAAGGTTTCCGCGCCGACGTTTTTTACCGCCACGCCGTCGGCAAACAACCCCACATGGGACAATGGCACCCGCGCGCCCTTGCGCAGAGAGCGATACATGGCATCGGCGTCGGCAGGCTCGACGCCGATAACGCGCGTTTCCGGCTTGAGCCGCTTAACGTAGGCGGCGATGCCGGCAATCAACCCGCCGCCGCCCACCGGCACGAAAATGCTATGGATCGGCTTGGCGTGCTGGCGCAGAATTTCCATGCCGACGGTTCCCTGGCCAGCGATGACCACCGGGTCGTCGTAGGGGTGAATGAACGTGAGCCGATGTTTCTCGACCAGAACGCAGGCCTGCTGGTAGGCTTCTTCGTAGGAATCGCCGGACAGCACCACTTCGGCGCCGCGAGAAGCCACCGCCTGCACCTTGATTTGCGGCGTCGTGACGGGCATCACGATCATCGCGGCACAACCCAACTTTTGCGCCGCCAGCGCCACCCCCTGCGCATGATTGCCGGCAGAGGCAGCGATCACGCCCCGCTTGAGCGCGGCAGCCGACAGTTGCACCATTTTGTTGTACGCGCCGCGCAATTTAAAGGAAAAGACTTCTTGCATGTCTTCCCGTTTCAATAGCAGGGAATTGCCTAACCGCCGCGATAGGTTCGGCGCTTCCTCCAGCGGCGTTTCAATGGCAACGTCATAAACTTGAGCGGTGAGGATTTTTTCCAGATAATCGCGGGTTGCGGCTTCTTTGCGGTTCGCTTTCATGCTATTCCCTGTAAAATAACTGCACAGAGGGTAGCAGGAATTTCGTCTCACCAGAAGGCGGGGGTGCGAGCGGAAGCGAGGCGCCCCAATAACCAACCAACGATGGACATTTCTAAAGAACAATCATGACTCAGGATGAATTGAAACAAGCAGTCGCCCGCGCGGCGCTCGATTATGTCCCGTCGACAGGCATTATCGGGGTGGGCACCGGCTCCACCGCCAACCATTTCATCGACGAATTGGGAAAAATCAAGCACCGGATCGACGGCGCGGTCGCCAGTTCCGAAGCCACCGCGACGCGGCTGCGCGGTCACGGCATCGAGGTGGTTGACCTGAACAGCGTGAACGAACTGGCGGTTTACGTGGACGGCGCCGACGAAATCACCGAGCACTTGCATATGATTAAAGGCGGCGGCGGCGCGCTCACGCGGGAAAAAATCGTCGCCGCCTGTAGCCGGCAATTTATCTGCGTTGCCGACGGCAGTAAGTTGGTGGGCATGCTGGGACGCTTCCCCTTGCCGGTGGAAATCATTCCCATGGCCCGCGGCTACGCCGCGCGGGAGCTCGTCAAGCTGGGCGGCCAACCGGTGCTGCGCCAAGGCGTGACCACCGACAACGGCAACATCATTGTGGACGTGCACCAATTGCACATTCTGAACCCGGTGGAACTGGAGGAGAAAATCAACCAAATAACCGGCGTGGTCACCAACGGCCTATTCGCCGTGCGACCGGCCGACGTGCTACTGCTGGGCACCGATCAAGGGGTGAAAACGTTCACTTAATGACGCGGGCATCAACATAACTGTCATAAAAATTCATTAAAATCTTCACCTTCGCCAAGTTTTATCACTTAAATTAAGGAGGAGCGCCATGCAGCATGAGCATACGTCCAAACAGTTCGACACTGAGTTGGAGGGCGCGCGCTCCCGCGTGCTGCAAATGGGCGGCCTGGTGGAGCAGCAAATTATTCACGCCATCGAGGCACTGTCCGAAGGAGACACCAAGCTCGCCGAACAAGTGATTGAGAACGATCACCGGGTCAACGCCCTAGACGTGGAAATCGACGAGGATTGCAATCAAATCATCGCCCGCCGCCAGCCTACCGCCGGCGACTTGCGAATGATTATGACGGTCATCAAAACGGTCACCGACCTGGAGCGCATCGGCGACGAGGCGGAAAAAATCGGCCGCATGACCAAACTGCTGTACGAAAGCGATCAACTGTCGATGCCCCGCTTTACCGAAATCAAGCACATGAGCGCCTTAGTGCGGGACATGCTGCGCAAGTCGCTGGATGCCTTCGCCCGCCTGGATTTATCCGCCGCCGCCGAAGTGGTGCGCCAGGATATGGCGGTCGACAACGAATTCCGCTCCACCCTGCGCCATCTGATTACCTTTATGATGGAAGACCCGCGCAAGATTTCCATGTCGATCGAAATCCTGTTCGTCGTCAAGGCGCTGGAGCGTATCGGCGATCACGCCAAAAACATGGCGGAGTACGTAGTGTTCATGGTTAAAGGCAAGGACGTGCGTCACGTCACGGTGGAAGAAATCGAACAGGAAGTCAGTAAATAGCGTCAGACACCCATGCAAAAATTCACGACTCTCGCCGCCATCGACTTAGGCTCCAATAGTTTCCGCCTGGAAGTGGCACGTATCGTCGATGATCAAATTTACCCGCTAGATTCGCTCAAGGAAACCATTCGTCTCGCCGGCGGCCTGACGCCGCAAAAATATCTCGACGAAGCCGCCCAGCACCGCGCGCTGGCCTGCCTGCAATGTTTCGGCGAACGGCTGCGCGGCTTCCCGCCCCACGCCGTGCGCGCCGTCGGCACCAACACCTTGCGGGTGGCGAAAAACGCCGCCGCTTTCCTGGAAAAAGCCGAGGCGCTGCTGGGGTTCCCCATTGACATCATCACCGGGCGCGAAGAAGCGCGCTTGATCTATCTTGGCGTTTCCCACCGGCTTCCGCCCACCGATGAAGAACGCCTGGTCGTGGATATCGGCGGCGGTTCCACCGAGCTGATTATCGGCAGCCGTTTCCTGCCCCATGAAACGGAGAGCCGCTACATGGGATGCGTCACCTATAGCCAGCGTTATTTTCCCGACGGCAAAATCACCAAAAGCGCGCTGAACAGCGCCGAACTCGCCGCGCGCACCGAACTGCAAAATATGGCGGGCGATTTTTCCAGCCCCCACTGGCGGCAAGCCATTGGCTCCTCCGGCACGGCCCGGGCGCTAGCGGAGGTGCTGGAAGCCAATCATTTCAGCAGCGGCGGCATCACCACCGACGGTCTCGCCAAACTCCGCGCCGAACTGCTCAAGGCAAAAGACAGCAAGAAACTAAGCCTTGCCGCCCTCCGCCCGGAACGCGCGCCGGTCATCGCCGGCGGCTTCGCCATCATGTCCGCGGTATTCGCGGAACTCGGTATCGCGCACATGACCATTTCCAACAGCGGGCTGCGCGAAGGGCTGCTTTACGACCTGCTGGGGCGTATTTCCCGCCACGACACCCGCGACGGCACCGTCAGGCAATTCATGCAGCGCTATCACATCGACCGCAAACAAGCGATGCGGGTGGAAGAGCTGGCTTCCGCCCTGCTGGAGCAAGTCGGCGAATTTATCCCTATTGACATGGACGCCGCGCAACAACAACTCGGCTGGGCGGCAAAGCTGCACGAAGCCGGACTGGACATTGCCCATAGCAGTTATCATAAACACGGCGCGTATATTGTCGGCAACGCCGACATGCCGGGGTTCTCCAGAACCGAGCAGCGCAACCTCGGCCGGTTAATTCTCGCCCAGCGCGGTGCCTTGGGAAAACTGCAAAACCGCCAACTGGACACCAGGGACTGGGCGCTGATCCTCGCGTTGCGCCTCGCCATCTTGTTCTACCGTAGCCGGACGGATATTTCCTTACCTCGTTTCCATCTGAAATGGCGCGCCAATACCTTTGTCCTCTCGCTGGAACGGTGCTGGCTCCAAAAAAATTTGCTGGCCGACACCATGCTCAAGACGGAAAGCCGGGAATGGAAAAATATCGGCATCGGGCTGAAAATCCTGCCCTTCGGCACGCCAAGCGAACACCTGGCGGCGCTGGAGACCGCTTAACTCGGGGTGCGCCGCAGTGCACCACCGTTCAGGGCGTGCTCAGGCGCACGAAATCCGGGAAGTATTCCGCTTCGACAATATACGTGCCGTCGCAGTTGAACGAGGCGCGCACAATGCGCTGGCTCAGCGAAACTGCGGCGGAACGCAAATAGTAGCCGTCAATGGCCCGCAATTGGCTGAAGGCGTGCATAATCTGCTTGATCTCCTGCTTCGCCAACGGTCGCCATTGCGCCCGCTGCCGATCCATCAGCGTGCGCCAATGGGGCGGCAAATAATCGCGCGGCGGTCCTTTTTGCACGGTATCGCGCACCCGGCGGATGATTCTCATTTTTGCCTGATAGGGCATGCGGACAAAGTGGCGCGCCATATAGCCGTCGGCGATCAGCGCCTCGGCGTCGTGAATTTCATAATGAAAGGGATTGAACACCGACTCGGTGCGGACCTCGCTGCTATTAAAACCGATGTACACGCCGTAGCAACCGCTTTTGCGCAGCAACCACTCGCACGCCGCCAGCACTTCCTCGGCGCGGCGGTCGATACGGCTCTCCTGGCGGGGGCGCAGCGGTACGGTTTCGCGTAAGGTCGGATCCCCCCTGACGCTGGTGTACAGCGTTCCCGGCGACAAACCGAATGCGCTGACGATCGCCTCGTCCAGCACGGTTAGGTTGCGGTCGTGCACGTACGCTTGTGGTCTCACCGTGTCTCCAGCCTGGGCGGTTACGCCGTCGTCATCATGGGATCATCATGATGCGTGGAAAGGATGACAGGTTGATGTCGGCCGCTGCGCCGGAAAAAGCGCTGGTTATTTCACGGGCTTGGCCAACAACGCCAGCAACGCCGACTGTGCCGCGTAGGGCTTGGCGCGGCGCGCGCTGCGGCGAAGATAACGACCGTCCGGCATCATGTCCCATGCTTGGCCGTTGTCTCGCAGGCTCGCCCGCAACGCTTCGCGGATAACGCGCTTTTTTAATTTTGGATCCAGGATAGGAAAACAGGTTTCGATACGGCGGAAAAAATTGCGGCTCATCCAATCGGCGCTGGACAGGTAAACCCGTTCCGCGCCGCCGGCATAAAAATAGAATACCCGTGAATGCTCCAGGAAACGGCCGACGATAGAGCGCACCCGGATATTTTCGGAAACGCCGGGAACGCCGGGGCGCAACGCGCACACCCCGCGAACAATCAAATGGATCTTTACTCCTGCCGCCGACGCCGCATATAGCGCCTGAATGATCTCCGGCTCCAGCAGCGCGTTCATCTTGGCGATAATGACCGCCTTCGCGCCCTCGCGGGCATGGGCCGCCTCTTCTTCAATCGCCTGCATTAAGTTGGCGTGGAGGGTAAACGGCGACTGCCACACATGCGTCAGCTTGGTGGCCCTGCCCAATCCAGTTAGTTGGAGAAAAACTTCGTGGACGTCGGCGCACAAATCCTCGCGGCAGGTCAACAAGCCAAAATCGGTGTACAGTTTGGCGGTGCTGGGATGATAATTACCCGTGCCGAGATGCACGTAGCGGCACAAGCCTTGCGCCTCCCGCCGCACCACCATCGCCATTTTGGCGTGCGTCTTATGGCCGACCACCCCATACACCACATGGACGCCGGCATCCTCCAGCCGTTTCGCCCAATTGATATTCGCCTCCTCGTCGAAGCGCGCCATCAACTCCACCACCGCGGTCACTTCTTTACCGTTCTGCGCGGCGGTAATCAAGGCCTGCATCAGCGCCGAATCGGCGCTGGTGCGGTAAACTGTCTGCTTGATCGCCATCACGTCGGAATCGGTCGCGGCCTGTTTAATGAAATCGACCACCGGATTGAACGACTGATAGGGATGATGCAGCAGAATGTCGTTTTTGCGGATGATCGCGAAGATGTCTTCTTGGCCGGTGAATTCCTCCGCCACGCCGGGTAGAAACGGCTTAAACTTCAGGTCGGGACGATCGACCCAGCCCGGCACCTGCATCAAGCGCACCAAATTGACGGGGCCGTTGACACGATACAATCCTTCCCGCTCCAGGTTGAATTGCCCCAGCAGGAAGTTGGCCATGCCGTCCGGGCAGATTTCCGCCACCTCCAGCCGCACCGCCTCGCCGTAGTTACGGTGCGGCAATTCGCCCTGTAACGCAATGCGCAGATTGCTGATTTCCTCCTCGTCCACGAACAAGTCGCTGTTGCGGGTAACCCGGAACTGATAGCAACCGCGCACCTGCATGCCGGCGAACAATTCGGCGACATGGGCATGCAAAATAGACGACAAAAAAACGAAATCATATTCGCAGTCAGAGACTTCCGGCGCCAGCCGGATGACCCGCGACAAGGACCGCGGCGCTTGCACGACGGCGGTGCCGGAATTGCGCCCGAACGCATCCTTGCCCTCGAGTTCGACGGCGAAGTTAAGACTTTTGTTCAGCACACGAGGAAACGGATGGGATGGATCGAGCCCGATCGGCGTCAACACCGGCGCCAGCTCGCGGAAAAAATAATCGCGGATCCATTCCTGCTGGGCCTCTCCCCAGTCGCCACGGCGGAGAAAACGGATACCCTCTTCGGCGAGCTCCGGCAACAACACGTCGTTCAGCACCCGGTACTGGCGTTCCACCAGCCGATGGGCCTCGGTGCTGACCAGCTTATACGCCTGGCGCGGGGAGAGGCCTTCCGGCCCGGTCACCGCGGCGCCAAAACGAATTTGCTCCTGGAGCGCCGCCACCCGCACCTCGAAGAACTCATCCACATTGCTGCTGGCGATACAGAGGAACTTCAACCGCTCCAGCAGCGGGTTGGCGGGATCGACTGCTTGCTCCAGCACCCGGTGATTAAATTGGAGCAGACTGAGCTCGCGATTAATATAGTACTCGGCGGCGCTAAAGTCGTTCATGGACGATACTCTGATAACGCCGGGCGGTGCCGACGAGGGCCGCCGGGGCGGACTCAAGAATTAACGTTGTTGCGGAACATAGCCGGAAACCGCATCCACCCCGCCGCCAAAGAAATATGCCTCGGCTTGTTCGATCAGGTATTTCCGCGCCGCCGGGTCCGCCAAGTTGAGCCGATTTTCGTTAATCAGCATCGTCTGGTAACGCACCCAGGCGTCCCATGCTTCCTTCGACACATTGTCGAAAATCCGTTGGCCCAATGCCCCAGGATAGGGCGGGCGATCCATGCCTTCGGCTTCGCGGCCGAGCTTGGCGCAATTCACCATTCTTGTCATGTGGTTAACTCCATGCAATATCACCCGGACGATCATACCGCAAAAACCCGCATCCCAACCACCGCGAAGCGGTCCGCTCAGGCACTGAAATAGCGCCGGGTTTCCTGCCGGACGACCTTGGACAGCAGTAGTAGCGCGATCAGGTTGGGAATCGCCATCATGCCATTCATCAAGTCGGAAAAACTCCAGACGAAATCGAGCTTCATCATCGCGCCGACGGTCACCATGGAAATAAAGACGACCCGGTAGGCGCGCACCGCCTTCGGTCCCGCTAAATACTCCACCGCCTTTTCGCCATAATAACTCCAGCCCAGCAAGGTGGAATAGGCGAACACGGCGGTCGCCAAGGCGACGAACACCGCGCCGCCGGGCCCGAGGGTTTCGGCGAAGCTGGCGCTGGTCAAGCGTTCGGCGCCGACGCCGTGAAGCCAGGGTGTCGCGGTCAAAATCACCAAAGCGGTCATGCTGCACACCACCAGCGTATCGATGAATGTCTGGGTCATGCTCACCAAGGCTTGCTTGACCGGGTCGCGCGTGCGCGCGGCGGCGGCGGCAATCGGCGCGGAACCCAGGCCGGACTCGTTGGAAAACACCCCGCGGGCGATGCCGAAGCGCATCGCGGCGGCCACGGTCGCCCCCGCGAAACCACCTCCCGCGGCGGCGGGATTGAGGGCATGATAGAAAATCAGCCCGATGGCATGGGGAATTTCACGGGCGTTCAGCACCAACACCACTAGCGCCGCCACCACGTAGCCCAGAATCATCAACGGCGTCAACAGCGAAGTGAAACGGCCGATGGAGCGAATGCCGCCCAGGCAGACCAAAGCGGTCAACAGCGTCAGCACCACCCCCGTCACCCACGGGGCGATATGAAAGGTGCCTTGAAACGCGCCCGCCACGGCATTGGCCTGCGTCATGTTGCCGATGCCGAAGGTAGCCAGCGCGGTAAATACGGCGAACAAGGTGCCCAGCCACGGCAATTTCGCGCCCTTGGCGAGATAATACATCGGCCCGCCGCGCATGCCGTACTCGCCTTTTTCGCGGTATTTCACCGCCAATACCGCCTCGGAATACTTGGTCGCCATACCCACCAGGCCGGTCACCCACATCCAAAACACCGCGCCGGGGCCGCCGAGGGAAATCGCGGTCGCCACGCCGACGATATTGCCGATACCCACCGTCGCCGCCAACGCCGTCATTAGCGCGGCAAAGTGGCTAATATCGCCGGGGCTGTTCTCCTTGTGAAAGATCAACCGGAACGCCAGCGGCAACGCACGAAATTGCAGCCCGCGAAGCAACACGGTCAAATAAAGGCCGGTGCCCACCAGCAACGCCAGCATGGGCGGGCCCCACACCCAGCCGGACAAAGTGGAAATTAGCGCTTCGATCGATGGCATGCCGCCCCTTGGTTATTTTCGCCAGCCGCTATTATGAAGAATGCGCGCCAGGGCGTAAATCGGCGCACCCCCTGCCTAAACGGCGGTTTTACTCGCGCCCGATCTTGTTTAGACTATCGCTTGGAGGAGAAAAGGACTAAAAACAAATAATGATTCAAGGCATCCACAGGCGCGCGCTCAAGCGGCTGATGATCGGCTGGCTATTATTATCCATCGTCGTTGGCGGTCTGGTGTATTACCTAGAAATGGAAAAGGTCGATGATTTCGTTCTGGATTTAGCGATCCAGGAGTCACGCACTTTCACCGCGGCGAATCTCGAACACTTCAACCGCGGCGGCGACAGCGCGACCATTTTAAAAGCCGAAGGCAAGGCCCTGCTGCGTCGGCATTTCGCCATCATCGAACTATACGACCGACAGAAGCGCCCGATCCTCGAAGCCGTCCGGCCCGGCATGCAAGCCATCGAGAAAGAGCTCACTCGCCGCAAGCATCGCTTTCCCTTAAGCGACGCCACGTATTACCAGAAGTTTTATCTCGGCGATAAGCTCTATCTGCAAGTACTGGTGCCGCTTCACGATGAAACGAAGCAACTGGCCGGCTACTTCGAGGGCGTGTACCACGTGGACGAGGCCACCCGGCGCAGTGTGCGCGACCATGTCGCCCGCACGCTGATCATGGTCATCGCCGCCATGCTCGTTACCGCGATCGCGCTGTATCCGCTGATTATTTTTCTCAACCGGGAATTGATTAAATTCTCCGCCAATTTACTGAAAACCAACATCGAACTCATGGAGGTATTGGGCAGCGCCGTCGCTAAGCGGGATTCCGACACCAATATTCATAATTACCGGGTCACGATTTACGCGATCCGCCTAGCGGAAGCCCTGGGATCGACCAGCGCCCAAATCCGCGAACTCACCGCCGGCGCCTTTCTCCACGACGTGGGGAAAATCGGCATCCGCGACGCCATCTTGCTCAAACCCGGCAAGCTCGACGAAGAAGAATTCCGCGTCATGCGCACCCACGTCACCCTCGGCGTGGATATCATCGCCAAGTCCGCGCTGCTGAAGGGCGCACGGGAGGTCGTGGAATTTCACCACGAGAAATACGACGGCAGTGGTTACATGCGCGGCCTGAAGGGCGAAGACATTCCATTTAACGCCCGCGTCTTCGCCATCGTCGATGTGTTCGACGCCCTCACCTCCAAGCGGCCCTACAAGGAAGCGTACAGTTACGACGAGGCAATGGCTATTCTCCACGCCGGCCGCGGCAGCCATTTCGACCCCTTGCTGCTGGACGCCTTCACGCGGATCGCCAGGGATTTATACGCCACCCTCGGCGCGTTGAACGAGCAAGAAATCGAGGCCCTGCTGTACCGGCTGGTGCATCAGCATTTCTTCAACGGATCGTATCTGGCGGCGCGACTCGCCCGTAGTGCGGCCGGCGCGGCGCCCGCCTAACCGGCGGCTAACGGCGCGTAAACCGCGGGGTGGTTGGACCGCGGCTTATCCAAATGGTAGCCCTGCACGTAATCGACGCCGAAATCCTGCAGCATCACCAAGATTTCGGCGTTCTCCACGAATTCGGCGATCGTAACCTTTCCCATGCCCCGCGCCACATCGACGATCGCCTTGACGAACACCTGGTTGTCGGTGTCGCGAGGTAAATCGCGAATAAATAAGCCGTCGATCTTCAACACATCCGCGTTCAAATGCTTAAGATACGCGAAAGAGGCGAAACCGGTGCCGAAATCGTCCAGGCAAACCTTGCAGCCGGTCTGGTGCAGCGACTCGATAAAGCGCTGCGCGTCGTGCAGATCGGTCACCGCCGACGTCTCGGTCAACTCCACCAGCAATCGATCCGGCGTCACGCCGTAGTGCGCCAATTGCTCGGAAATGTAGCGGGGAAGCGAAGGATCGTCGAAAGAGCGGCCGGAAATATTCACCGCCACCGGCGGCACTGATGGCGACCGCCCCAGCAACGCAATGCTCTCGCGGATCACCCAGCGGTCGATTTCCTGGATTCTGCCGTTCTTCTCGGCAAAATGAATAAAATGGGCGGGCATAATCAGTTGATCCGGCTTATCCTCGTCGATCATGCGCACCAGCGCCTCCACATGCGCCAGCGTCGTACTGGCCGTCTGATAAACGCCTTGGAAATGCAATTGCAGCAGGTTATTTTCCAGCGCCCGGCTGATCCGGTCGTTCCATGAAAGACGCGCGACCATGGCGCGCGACGCCTCCCGGTCGGCGCGGTAAATCCGCCAGGTATTCTTACCCGATTCCTTCGCTTGGTACATGGCGGTGTCGCCATGAGCGACCAGTTCCTCGGCGGTGGCGGCGTGCTGAGGATAGAGGGCAACGCCAACGCTGGCGGTCAGGCGCACATTCTGTCCGTCGAAATTGAAGGGAATCCGGGCAACGGCGCGCACCACTTGATCGGCCAGTTCCGACGCCTCGGCTTCGTTCATGCCGAACCCCAGGAGCGCGAATTCATCTCCTCCCAGCCGGCTAAAGATCGCGTTGCGCCGGATCAGCGTCTCCACTTCACGCGCGATGCGAATCAAAATCGCGTCGCCCACCCGATGGCCGAAGGTGTCGTTAATCCCTTTAAATTCGTCCACGTCGAACACCAGCAGCGCACCGCTTTCGGTTGTGCTGTGCTCGGCGCCGGCAATCATCCGCTCCAATTCCACGCGGAAGTGGTGACGATTGGACAGCCCCGTTAGCGGATCCCGTTCGGCCAGGTAGATCAGTTGCTCGGCGGTCTGACGATCCTGGGTAATATCCTCGTAAACCCACATCCGCCCGATAAAATGATGGTCGCGGTCGTGCACCGGGCAAACGAGCTGCGTCACGGTGCGGCCATCCGTTAACTGGAGGTCGAAAGATTCATTCGCTTCGCGGCTTGCCGCCGCCTGCATCAACGACGTCGCAAAGGCGTCCGGCCGCATAAGCAAGCGAGCAAAGCGCTTCATGACATCCTCCGCCGGCCGGCCGGCCAAATCCACATTGTCGGGGATCATCCAAATCCGCAGGAAGGCGGGATTGAAATACAATACCCGATCGTCGGCGGAAACAAACAAAATACCGTGATTCATCGTCGATAACAGCGCGGAGAAACGATCGTGCTCCTGGCGGGCGTCGGCCAAATACTCGCGCTGTTTTTCCTCGGCTTGCTGCAGCGCCTCGATGCGCAAGCGGATCGCCCTCGCCATAGTATTAAACGCGGCGGTGAGTAATCCGACCTCATCGTTGGCCTTCACCGGCAAATTAACATTGAAGTTTCCCGCCGCGACCGACTCGCTCGCCTGCGTCAAGGTCGCCAAATGGCGCGTTAGCCAAAACCCCAGGCCCGCCAATAAGGCGAAGGAGAACGAAACCTCCAGGCTGGCGATAATCAGGCTGTCGAGCAGCAGGGTCTTTCGCGCCTCCACCAGAAAATGCGTCGATATGCCAAAATGCAGCCGGCCATAGCTTTGCCCGGCGACGGTAATCGGGATGGCCGTATTAAACCGCTCCGTCTCGTTGTCATGGGAAAACATATCGCCGGTGCTTAGCGGCGGCAGCGGCTTGCCCATCGGCCAGCCACTGCTGGCGATAGGCTTGCCGACGCGATCGAGCAGCACCAGGTAGGGAACCCCCTGCTCGCGCCGCACCTCCTTCAGCACCTCGTCCATCGCGCCATAATCCCGCTCCGCCAGCGGCGCGCCGAGGGACGCGTTCAACAAGGCGCTGACTTCCGCGAGACGCAGCTGCGCCTGATCCTTTAGCTGATTTTCCATCACGTGCAAATTGGTGGCCACCAGAATCGTCAGCATGAAAACCTCCACCACGACGCTGGCCATCACCAGCTTGGCGCGCAGCGAAAAATCCCGTGGAGAAAACATCATGGCGCGACTTTCAGTAAGGTTCTAACTTCCCGGGCGTAAGGGTCGAGCGTCGCCAGCTCTCGCTTGGTCGGCCGCCGCCAACCCCCGGCGGCGCCGAACTTCTTCATGAACGCTCGCCCTTGACGGGTTTTTTCGGTGAAATCCAGCATGATTCGCCGCAGCCGGGCTATCTCGCGGGGCGGCAACGCGGGACTCGCCATGTATTGCATATGCGGCACCTTGATCGTCGTCGCCACCACCCTCAAGCGGCGGCGCGTTTCCGCCGGCAAGCGGTCGAACGACACATGACCGATGATCGCGGCGGCGTTTTCTCCCCGAAGGACGGATAACGCCGCGGAAGTGTGGGTCAAATAGTGGCGTAAAATCACATCGTGCCCCGGCGCCAGCCCATGGGCGCGCAGCAACGTCTTGCCCAGCATGGTCATGAGCGCCAGTGGATCAGGCGTGGCGACGGACTTCCCGGCCAAGTCGCCAATCCGGCGGATAGCGCCGTTCTTGGCCGCCACTAAAACGCCGTTCAAGCGGCGAGAGCCGATCAGCATGGGAATATAACCAGCGTCGCGCTGCGCCAAGCGCCCGAAGTGGGGCGCGGTAATCACCACCGGATAGACCTGCCGCAGCGTACGCTCGACAAAGCGGCGGAAATTGGGCGCCGTCACGATAAGCACCGGGCGCTTCAGCCGTTCTTCCATATAGCGCTGCAACGGTTGATAATTTTTGACCATGGCGCGCGGGCTCAGATGGGGGAGCACCCCGATCTCCAGCGGCGCCCGCGATACCGGCGCGCTGCTGGCGGCCAGCGGAATCCACAGCATCAGCCACGCCACCAACGCGCCGCCGTATTGTTTCACGCGCCTCTCCCCTCGGTAATTGCGCGCCCCCGGAAAAAGCACATCCCGGATGCGCGAGAAGCCGCGATGCCTTATGGCGGTCGCGCGCCGTCCCCAAGCCGCTCCGCCGTTACTGTGGCGCTTTTTTGAGTAACAACCGCACTTCCCGGGCAAAGGGATCAAGGTTTTTCATATCCTCCGCCGTCGGCGAGCGCCAGCCGCCAGCGCGCAGCCGCTTCATGAACCGCGTCCCGGCATGAGTCTCCTCGACAAACGTCAACATGACCTGTTTCAATTTAGCCACTTCGGCGGCGGACAACGCCGAGCTCGCCATGTAGAGCAAATGGGGCGCCTTGCCGGTAAATGCCAGCACCCGCAAGCGATCGCGAACCGCCGCCGACAATTGGCTGAAAGGCACCTTGCCGATCACTGCCGCGGCGTTGTCGCCCCGCAACACGGACAACGCCGCGGACGCATGGGAATTGAACGGCCGGAGCGTGACATTGCGGCCGGATTCCAGTCCATGAGCGCGCAGCAGCGCGTCTCCCAGCATGGTGTTGAGCGCTAGCCGGTCGGGCGTCGCCACCGACTTTCCCGCTAAGTCTTGAATGCGCTGAATCCCGCCGTCCTTCGCTGTCACCAAAACGCCCTGCGATTTGAATTTACCGATGAGCATGGGCCGGTAGCCGGCGTCCAGTTGCACGAGGCGGCCGAAATGGGGCGCGGTAATAATCACGGGATATTCCCGCGCTTCGGCGCGCCGGAGATAGTCGCGGAAATTCGGCGCGGTCACAATGAACACCGGGCGCTTCAGCTGCTGCTCCAAATAAACGCGCAATGGCTGATACAGTTTGATGAGCGCCCGCGGCGCGATATAAGGCAGCACCCCGATCTCTAGCGGCGGTTGCGCCGGTTGCGCGACCGCAGCGGAAATCAAGGAAAACATCCCCACGAACACCAAGCAGACCATCCGTTTCATTAGTCGCTCCCATGATGACCATTCATTGTAAAGACAGCGCCTCCGTGGAGGCACACAATAACCACCCGTTAATACCAGAGTAATTTACTATTATATTAGTGCCTTTTCTCAGGTTTCGCCAAGCCGTGCTTGGCCGCTTGGCCGCTAGCGGAAGGGGACGCCCCCTGCGATTTCCCGTTCATCAACGCCCGCACTTCCCGGGCGTAAGGGTCCAGGCCGGCCAGTTCCTTTTGGGTTGGCGGATGCCAGCCGTCGAGATTCAGCTTTTTCATGAAATGCTTGCCCTCCGGGGTTTTGCTAACAAAATCGCGCATGATCTGGCGCAACTGCGCGATCTCCCCGGAAGGCAAGTCGGGACTCGCCATATACAGTAAATGCGGCACCCGGTTGGTTTCCGCCAGCACTTTCAGACGGCTGCGGGTCGATTCCGGCAATTGCCTGAACACCAGTTCGGCGATGACCGCCGCCGCGTTCTCGCCCCGCAACACGGACAGCGCCGCCGAGGTGTGCGAAAGGAAAGGGCGCAGCGTCACATCGCGGCCGGGCGTCAGTCCATGGGTGCGCAGCAGCGTCTCTCCCAACATGCTCATAATTGCCAAGCGGTCGGGCATGGCGATGGTTTTTCCCCGCAAATCCCGAATGTGGCGAATGGTCCCGCTCTTGGCCGCCACGAGTACGCCATAGAGCTTGCGGTTACCGATGAGCATGGGCACGTAACCCGCCTCCAACTGCGCCAGCCGCCCCATATGCGGCGCGGTCATTAGCACCGGATATTGGCGCTGGCGCGTCCGCTCGATATAGGTTTTGAAATTCGGCGCGGTCACGATCACCACTGGCTGCTTGAGCCGTTTTTCCAAATACGCCCGCAGCGGCTGATAGAGGGTGACAATCGCCCGCGGATTCAGATAAGGCAGGACGCCAAGTTCCACCGTGGCGGCGCGTTGACGCGCGACGCTCATTCCCGGCGGCAAGAAAAGCAGTCCGCCCAGCAACAACGCAAGCAAGAAATTGCTCATTCTCATCGCAAGCCTCCTTGACAGTGGTTAGCACCATCGCCGGCCAAACGGCGAAGAACCGGCGGCTATCGGGACTGCTTAATAACTTATAGTTGATTCTATAGCGCTTTTGTAAAGACTTTGGAACAACGTTGCAAATTATACAATGCCTGCCGAGCAGCGGGCAGCGCATCGATGCCGCTTTCGCCAAATCCCCGCTCCAGGAACCAGTGGGCGGTGCGGGTCGTCAGCACGAAGAGCCGCCGCCGCCCCTCCGCCCGCGCCCGCGCTTCGACGTGACGCAACAGCCGCTCCCCCAATCCGCCGCCACAGTGCGCGGGCGCTACCGCCAGACACGCCAGCTCCGCCGCGTTCGCCTGGGGAAATGGATAGAGCGCGGCACAGCCGATAATCGCTCCGTCGTGCTCCAGCACGGTGAAGCGGCCGATTTCCATCTCCAGCAACTCGCGGGAACGGCGCACCAGCACACCGGCCGATTCCAATGGTTCGATCAGCGCCAGAATGCCGCCAATATCGTCGATTTCTGCCTGCCGCAGGGTTTCCAGCGGGTTTTCGGTCACCATGGTGCCGATGCCGCCGTGCGTGAATAACTCCAGCAGCAAGGCGCCATCCGTGTGGCGGCCGATCAAATGGGTGCGAGCCACGCCGTTTTCGCAAGCGCGCGCGGCGCAAGACAAGAACAGGCCGGCGTCTCCGGCGGAACGCTCCCGCTTCAGGCTATCCTTAGCGTCGCGCAAGGTCAACTCCCGGCGGAGCGCCCCGCCATCGTTCAGCACCCCGGGCGCGTCCATGAGGAAAATCAGCTTATCCGCCGCCAAGGCGATCGCGGCGCTGGTCGCCACCTCTTCCATCGTGACATTAAACACTTCCCCGGAGGGAGAATAGCCGATCGGTGATAGCAGCACGATCTCGTTCTGCGCCAAACGCCGCTTGATCGCCGCCTCGTCGATTTTGCGCACTTCGCCGGTATGCTGAAGATCCACGCCGTCCACCACCCCCATCGGCTTAGCGGTGACGAAATTGCCACTCGCCACCCGGATATCCGCCCCCGCCATGGGAGAATGATTCAGTCCCATGGACAATAGCGCCTCGATTTCCACCCGCACCCGCCCCACCGCCTCTTTCACGCAGGTCAGCGCCGCCGCGTCGGTTAGCCGCAAATGGCTCACATAGCGGATTTCCGCGCCGCGCGCGCGCAGCGCCGCCTCGATTTGCGGCCTCGCGCCCGGCGCCAGCACCAGCCGCACACCCAGGCTATTCAGCAGATTCAGATCGTGCGCGAGAGAAACGAAGCACCCTTCGCTGACGACCTCGCCGGCGAATGCAATCACGAAGGTTTGACCGCGAAACGCATGGATATACGGCGCGGCGGCGCGAAACCATTGGACGAATCCGCCGCTGTCGGGGAAGGGGAGGTGTTCTGTCGTCATGCCTTGTTTGTCCGTGGGCGGCGGCGCGCTGCGGCCGGCCGCCTGACTAAGGCACAGGATACCCGCTCTTCCTTTGGTTTAACAAGCGCTTGAGGCATGGCCGGCGCACGCCGCTTAAAAATCGCCCCACAATACCTGCATAGCCGCCAAGGCGGCCAAAGCCGCGGTTTCGGTGCGCAGAATACGGCGCCCCAGGCGCAGGGGAACAAACCCATGACGCCGCGCGGCCGCGCTTTCCTCTGGCGCAAAACCGCCTTCCGGCCCGATCAGCAAGAGCGCGCCCCCGCCCTCTGGTGGAAAATCGCGCAAGTCGCCATCCGCGTCGGGCGATAGCATGAAGCGCCGCCCGGTTTGCGGCGCTTGCGCCAGCCAATCGGTTAACGGCGACAGCGGGGCGACGTCCGGCACCTGATTGCGGCCGCATTGCTCGCAAGCGGCGACCACCACTTGCCGCCAGTGCCGCAACCGTTTTTCCGCCCGCTCCCCGGTCAACCGGACGACACTGCGCGCGCTCGCCAGTGGCTGAATCCGCCCCACCCCCAACTCCACCGATTTTTGTAGGATAAAATCCATTTTTTCACTGCTGGATACCGCCTGCGCCAACGTCACCGTTAACGGCGACTCCCGCTCGACGTCGCGCCATTGATCCAGTTGCACCACCACCTCATGCTTGACGGCACGAACGATTTCCGCCGCGAATTCCCCGCCCTGGCCGTTGAATAGGATCACCCCGTCTCCCTGGCGCAGACGTAATACGCGCCCGGCATGGTGCGCCGCGGGCGGCGCGAGTAAAACGCGTTGTCCCGGCGCGAGGTCGCCGGCATGATAGAAGCGGGGAAGCGGCATGGCGGTGGCGTGAAGTCATCAATGGCGAATGCCGTGATAATATAAGATGTCGCTGCGGTATGGTACACACCCCGCGGCGAAACCGTGGAATCGTGAAAGATTTTCCGTTTAAAAGGAACCGTACCGATGGTCAGTCTGGAAACCCCCGTTTGCGATTTCGGCTGGAACGCCGTGGATATCCACCTGCCCGGCGTGGATGGTAAACGCTACCGGCTCGCCGACGCCGAAGGGCCGAACGGTTTGCTGGTGATGTTTATTTGCAATCACTGCCCCTACGTCAAGGCGATCCGCGAACGCTTGGTGCGCGACACGCGCGAACTGCGGGATCACGGCGTCGGCAGCATCGCAATTATGTCGAACGATCCCGCCGAATACCCCGAGGACGCATTCGACCAGATGCAAGCCGTCGCGCAAACCTACCGTTTCCCCTTTCCCTATGTGTGGGACGAAAGTCAAGCCGTGGCAAAAGCCTATCACGCGGTCTGCACGCCCGACTTTTTTGGTTTTAACGCCCGCCGGGAATTACAATACCGCGGCCGCTTCGATGCGTCGCGCAAGGAAACCGCCCCGCCAGACGCCCACCGCGACCTGTTCGAGGCCATGGCGCAAATCGCACGCACCGGCCAGGGGCCTCGCCAACAGATTCCCGGCATGGGGTGCTCCATCAAGTGGAAAACATGACCGACGACGGCGCAATGCGCGACCGCTTGCTTCATGCCGTTAAATACGTCGCGGCAACGGAAATCATGCCCCGTTACCTGAAAGTGGCCCGCCACCACAAAAGCGACGGCAGCTTGTGCACCGAGGCGGACCTCGCCGCGCAAGCCGCCTTGAGCGGCATGCTCCGCGACATCGCGCCCTACCCGGTGCTGGGAGAGGAAATGCCCGTGGAACGGCAAAAAGCGTTATGGCTGTCGGGCAACGACGGCTTATGGTGCGTCGATCCCATTGACGGCACGTTCAATTTCGTCAATGGCTTGCCGTATTTCGCCGTCTCCGTCGCCTTGCTGCGGGAGGGCAAACCCGAGCTCGGTGTCGTTTACGACCCGGTGGCGGACGAAATGTTCTACGCCGAGAAGGGAAAGCGCGCCTTTCTCAATGGAGAAGCGCTTCCGATCAAAACCTATTGCCCGGAGCTTGGCGGCGCCATGGCGTGCGTCGATTTTAAGCGTCTGGACCGCACCATGCGGGAAAGGCTCGCCGTCTCCCCGCCTTATCGCTCGCAACGCAATTTCGGCGCTAGCGCCCTGGACTGGTGCTATGTCGCCGCCGGCCGCATCGACGTCTACCTCCATGGCGGCCAAAAGCTGTGGGATTACGCCGCCGGCAGCCTAATTCTGGAAGAAGCCGGCGGCGCGATGTGCACCCCGGATAACGACGATTTCTGGCGCGGCGAGCCCTGGCAGCGCGCGGTCATCGCCGCCCTCAACCCGGCGCTGTTCCAGGCATGGAAAAACTGGGTGCGGAACGCCGGCCGCTAACCACCGCGCCCGCGCCGCGTCGCTTTTCGCGATATACGCGCAACCCACTCTATATAAAAACATTCTATTGCCCAAATTGCGCCGCTAAGCGATAATCGAAGCCTTTTGAGAAGAAAAATTCTAAATTAGCCCGAATAATTAAGGGGGAGAAGCGCGCCGGGAAATAAAGGGCGCGACTCTCTCCTTATGGCCTGTGCTTGGCGATTGCAACAATGGGGTTGACGCCATGGCCAACATAATGACCGGCGGCTTGAAGCCGCCGAGGTTTCATCAACGCTTAACTGAGGAAGAGTGAATTTCTATGGCGACACGTAATGATTTAGCGAATGCAATCCGCGCGCTTTCCATGGATGCCGTACAAAAGGCAAATTCCGGCCACCCCGGCGCGCCCATGGGCATGGCGGAAATCGCGGAAGTGTTGTGGAACCACCACTTGCGCCATAACCCGGCCAATCCGGGGTGGTTCGACCGCGACCGCTTCGTTCTATCCAATGGCCATGGCTCGATGCTGATCTATGCGCTGCTACACTTGACCGGCTACGACCTGCCGATGGACGAAATCAAGCGGTTCCGCCAACTCCACTCGAAAACGCCGGGACACCCCGAATACGGCTACACCCCCGGCGTCGAAACCACCACCGGCCCGCTGGGGCAAGGCATCACCAACGCCGTGGGCATGGCCCTGGCGGAAAAAGTGCTGGCCCACGAATTCAACCGTCCCGGCCACGATATCGTCGACCACCACACCTACGTGTTCCTGGGCGACGGCTGCATGATGGAAGGCATCTCCCACGAGGCCTGCTCCCTCGCTGGCACCTGGGGACTCGGTAAGTTGATCGCTTTTTACGACGACAACGGCATTTCCATCGACGGCCATGTGGAAGGCTGGTTTACCGACGACACGACAAAACGATTCGAGGCGTATGGCTGGCACGTCATCCCTGGCGTGGACGGCCACGACGCCGCCGCCGTGGACGCCGCGTTGCAAGCGGCGCAGTCGGTTACCGACCGGCCTTCGTTAATTTGCTGCAAAACCGTCATCGGCAAGGGATCGCCCAATAAAGAAGGCACGCACGACGTACATGGCGCGGCACTGGGCGATCAGGAAATCGCCGACACCCGCAAGCACATCGGCTGGAACTATCCGCCATTCGAAATCCCGCAAGATGTCTACGACGGCTGGGACGCCAAGGTCAAAGGGGAGGGACTGGAAACCCTGTGGAACAACAAATTCGCCGAGTATGCGACCGCCTACCCCAAGGAAGCCGCGGAATTTAAACGCCGCATGAACGGCGAGCTGCCGGCCGATTGGCAATCGCATGTCCAGCAATTCATCGCCAAGATCAACGACAAGGCGGAAACCATCGCCACCCGCAAGGCCTCCCAGAACTGTATCGAAGGCTTGGCACCGGCGCTGCCCGAATTGATCGGCGGTTCCGCCGATCTGGCCGGTTCCAACCTGACCCTGTGGTCCGGCGCGCACCCGATCCGCAAAGCAGGGGGAAATTACGTCAACTACGGTGTGCGCGAATTCGGCATGGCCGCCATCGTCAACGGCATGACGCTGCACAGCGGCGTCATTCCCTACGGCGCCACGTTCCTGATGTTCTCCGAATACGCGCGCAACGCCCTGCGCATGGCGGCGTTGATGAAGATACGCACGATCCACGTCTTCACCCACGATTCCATCGGCCTAGGCGAGGACGGCCCCACCCACCAACCCGTCGAGCAAACGGCCACCCTGCGCCTGATCCCCAACATGGATCTATGGCGACCTTGTGACACCGTGGAGTCGGCGACGGCCTGGGTCGCCGCTATCGAGCGCAAGGATGGCCCCAGCAGCCTGGTATTCAGCCGCCAGAATCTGCCGTTCCAGAAACGGGACGCCGCCCAGATCGACGCCATTCGCAAGGGTGGCTATGTATTAGCCGAGGCCCAAGACGGCAAGCCACAGGCGATCATCATCGCCACTGGTTCGGAAGTGGCGCTGGCGATGGCGGCGCGGGAAACACTGGCGACGCAAGGCATTCAGGTCCGCGTGGTGTCCATGCCGTCCACCAATGTCTTCGATCGCCAAGATCAAGCCTACAAGAACAGCGTACTGCCCAAGAGCGTCAAACGGGTCGCGGTGGAAGCCGGAGTAACCGGTGGCTGGTATAAATATGTCGGCCACGATGGTGCGGTGATCGGTCTCGACCGCTTCGGCGAATCCGCGCCCGCCGGCGAGCTGTTCAAATATTTTGGCTTCACCGTGGAGAATGTAGTCAACACCGTGAAAACTATTTTGTAAGGCTTGCCACTGGCAAGAATCCCTTGATGCAAGCGCCCTAATTCCTTTCGGTGCAGTTAATGCCGGCCTCGCGCGTTTCATCGCTTCGCCCCATAGGCGGCGGCGCCCTCCGCGCGGAGGGCGCCGCCACTCGCGCCTCGACATTATTATCAATGACTCTCTAGGAGAAAAACCATGGCAATTCGTGTCGCTATTAACGGTTATGGCCGCATCGGCCGCAATGTACTGCGCGCTTTATATGAGTCCGGCCGCGCCGGGAACGATATTCAAATCGTCGCGATCAACGATCTGGGCGATGCCGAAACCAACGCCCACCTGACCCGCTACGACACCGCCCACGGCAAATTCAACGCCGAGGTTACGGTCGAAGGCGATAACCTGATCGTCAACGGCGATAAGATTCGCGTCTGCGCCATGCGCAACCCCGCCGATCTGCCCTGGAAAGAACTGGACGTGGACGTGGTGCACGAGTGCACCGGGGTGTTTAATAATAAGGAAAAAGCCAGCGCCCATCTCGCCGCCGGCGCCAAGAAAGTGATTATCTCCGCTCCCGGCGGCAATGACGTGGACGCCACCGTGGTATATGGCGTCAATCACGGCGTATTGAAGGCGTCCGACACGGTCATATCCAACGCCTCCTGCACCACCAACTGCCTGGCGCCGCTGGTGCAGCCGCTGCACGCCAAGATCGGTTTGGTGAAGGGCCTGATGACCACTATTCACGCCTATACCAACGATCAGGTATTGACCGACGTGTACCATAAAGATCTGCGCCGCGCCCGCTCCGCCACCCAATCCATGATTCCGACAAAAACCGGCGCCGCCGCCGCGGTCGGCCTGGTGCTACCGGAACTCAACGGCAAGCTGGACGGATTTTCGGTGCGCGTGCCGACCATCAACGTCTCTCTGGTGGATTTAACCTTCGAAGCCGCCCGCGCCACGAGCAAGGACGAGATCGACGCCCTTCTCAAGGAAGCGTCCGAAGGCGCGCTGAAAGGGGTATTGGCTTATAACGATGGGCCGCTGGTTTCCATCGACTTCAACCACACGGCGGTATCCAGCACTTACGACGCCACCTTGACCAAGGTGAGCGCCGACGGCAAGCTGGTCAAAGTCTGCGCCTGGTACGATAACGAGTGGGGCTTCTCCAACCGAATGCTGGACACCACCGTAGCACTGATGAACGCGAAGTAACCGCCACCTGTCGCCCAGCCGCTGAAAGGCCGCCTCCGCGGCGGCCTTTCGCGACGGGGCCGGCAACGCCAGTCGCTACAATTAGGTGAAATTTGCCACAAAGGGATAGTCACAAGCCCTCCCTATGTCTTTGTGGGAAATTTTTCTTTGGGAGTTGAAACATGTCTATCATCAAAATGGCCGATCTGGATCTGCGCGGCAAGCGCGTCCTGATCCGCGAGGATTTAAACGTCCCCCTCAAGGACGGTCAAGTCACTTCCGACAAACGTATCCGCGCTAGCCTGCCGACAATCGTGCAGGCCATGGAAGCCGGCGCCAAGGTCTTGCTCATGTCGCACCTGGGACGTCCTACCGAGGGTGAATACGCCGAGGCGTTTTCCCTCCGGCCGGTGGCCGAGCACTTATCCGGCCTGTTAGGAAAACCCGTCAGACTGGTCGAGGACTATCTGGAGACGACGCCGCACATGAACGACGGCGACGTGGTGATCTGCGAGAACGTGCGTTTCAACAAGGGCGAGAAAAAGAACGATCCGGCGTTATCCAAACGATACGCCGCCCTGTGCGATATTTACGTGATGGACGCCTTCGGCACCGCGCACCGCGCACAGGCGTCCACTCACGGCGTCGCGCAATACGCGCCGGTCGCTTGCGCCGGGCCGCTGCTGGCCGCCGAGCTGGACGCCCTGGGTAAGGCCCTGCACCAACCCGCGCGGCCCATGGTGGCGATCGTCGGCGGCTCCAAGGTCTCCAGCAAGCTGACCGTGTTGGATTCCCTGTCCGCGATCGTGGACCAACTGATCGTCGGTGGCGGTATCGCCAATACCTTCATCAAGGCGGCCGGATTCAACATCGGCAAGTCGCTCTACGAAGCGGACTTGGTGGCCGAAGCCAAGCGCCTGATAGACGCCGCCAAGGCCAAGGACGGTGAGATTCCCGTCCCCACCGATGTCGTGGTGGGAAAGGAATTTGCCGAAACCGCCGCAGCCACCGTCAAGCCAGTGAGCGAGGTGGCGGACGATGACATGATCTTCGATGTCGGCCCGGAAACCGCGCGGCGTTACGCCGGCTTGCTGAAAAGCGCCGGAACCATCGTGTGGAACGGCCCGGTGGGCGTGTTTGAATTCGACCAGTTCGGCGAGGGAACGAAGACGCTGGGACAAGCCATCGCCGAAAGTCCGGCGTTCTCCATCGCCGGCGGCGGCGATACGCTGGCGGCTGTCGATAAATACGCTATCGCCGACAAAGTCTCTTATATTTCCACGGGTGGCGGCGCTTTCCTGGAATTTCTCGAAGGAAAAAAACTGCCGGCGGTGGATATTCTGGAACAGCGCGGCGCCGATTAACACGCCGCCGGATGAGGCGCATCATCCAATGGTATGAATGCGGCAGCCCCGGAATTTTCCCGCCGCCCGCCGTTCTCATTTCTTAGCAAAACACGTAGGAAAGAAGCTTTCGGGCTTAATGGTATGTTACGCAAAACCAAAATTGTCGCTACCCTGGGGCCGGCCACCGCCGACCCCGATGTACTTTACCGTGTGATTCAGGCCGGCGTTGACGTGGTGCGCCTTAATTTCTCCCATGGCAAGCCGGAAGAACACATCGAGCGCGCCGAAAGGGTGCGCGCAATCGCCCGTTCGCGCGCCCGCGCCGTGGGTGTGCTGGTGGATTTGCAAGGCCCGAAAATCCGCATTGGAAAATTCGAGAACGGCAAAATTCATCTCGACAAGAACGCTAAATTCATCCTCGACGCCAACTGCGCCTTGGGAAGCCAAGAACGCGTCGGACTGGATTATAAGAATCTACCGAATGACGTCAGTCGCGGCTCGACACTGTTGCTGGACGACGGCCGCATCGTCATGTGGGTGGAAAAGGTTAAGGACGCGGAAATTATTTGCAAGGTGATCCAGGGCGGCACGCTGTCCAACAACAAGGGAATCAACCGCCAAGGCGGCGGCTTGTCGGCGGATGCGTTGACCGCCAAGGATAAGGAGGACATTAAAACCGCGGCGGCGCTCCAGGCGGATTATATCGCCGTGTCCTTCCCCCGTAGCGGGGCCGACATGGAATTGGCGCGGCGCTTAGTGCAAGAAGCCGGCTGCAAGGCCCAGCTGATCGCCAAGATCGAGCGCGCCGAAGCGGTCGCCGCCCTCAGCGAGATTTTGGACGCCAGCGACGGCATCATGGTCGCCCGCGGCGACTTGGGCGTGGAAGTCGGCGACGCGGCGGTGCCGGGCCTGCAAAAACGCATGATCCGCGAAGCCCGCTGCAAGAACAAGTTAACCATCACCGCCACACAAATGATGGAGTCGATGATTCTCAGCCCGATTCCCACCCGCGCCGAGGTCTCCGACGTAGCCAACGCCGTCATCGACGGTACCGACGCGGTGATGCTGTCGGCCGAGACCGCGGCGGGCAGCTACCCGATAGAAACCGTGGAAGCGATGCACCGCGTCTGCGTCGAGGCGGAAAAACAATGCGAAACCGCTTTTAGCGAAATGCGGATGCGCGGAGAATTCACCCGCATCGACGAATCCATCGCCATGGCGACTATGCTGACCGCCGCCCACTTGAAAGTTAAGGCGATCGCCGCATTGACCCAATCGGGGTCGACCGCCCTCTGGCTGTCGCGCCTCGGCGCCGATGTGCCGATTTACGCGTTAACGCCCGAAACGGAAACCCGTAGAAAGGTGACACTCTTCCGCGGCGTTTACCCCATTAACTTCAAATCCACCACGCTGAGCGGCCAAAAAACACTCAGCGAGGCGGTCGATGAACTGCGCCGCCGCGGCGCGGTGCGCGACGACGACTTGATCGTAGTCACCATCGGCGAGCCGATCGGCCAATCCGGCGGCACGAACGCGATGAAAATCGTGCACGTCGGCACCCACGGTTTTCAAGAAATCTAACCGAATCAACGCGGCCTATTTACCATTGCCATATCAATTTAATCAGTGGAGGAATCATGTTAATTTCCATGCGACAACTGCTTGATCACGCCGCCGAGCACGGCTACGGACTACCGGCGTTCAACGTCAACAACATGGAACAAGTTCACGCCATCATGCAAGCCGCCGATGCCGTCGACAGCCCGGTCATCATGCAAGGTTCCGCCGGGGCGCGCGGCTATGCCGGAGAACCGTTCCTGCGCCACCTCATCCTGGCTGCCATTGAAATGTACCCGCATATCCCGGTGGCGATGCACCAGGATCACGGCTCCTCCCCCGCGGTGTGCGTGCGCTCCATCCAAAGCGGTTTTTCCTCGGTCATGATGGACGGTTCCCTGCAAACAGACGCCAAAACCCCGTCTTCCTACGAATACAATGTGGACGTCACCCGCAAAGTGGTCGATATCGCCCACGCCTGCGGCGTCTCGGTGGAGGGCGAACTCGGCTGTCTGGGCTCCCTGGAAACCGGGGAAGCCGGCGAGGAAGACGGCGTGGGCGCCGAAGGCAAGCTGGACAAAGACCAGTTGCTGACCGACCCCGAGCAAGCCGCCGACTTCGTTAAAAAAACGCAGGTGGACGCCCTGGCTATCGCCATCGGCACCAGCCACGGCGCCTATAAATTCACCCGGCCGCCAACCGGCGACATTCTCGCTATCGAGCGCATCAAGGAAATTCACGCCCGGATTCCCAACACCCATTTGGTCATGCACGGTTCTTCCTCGGTGCCGCAAGATTGGCTGGAAACCATCAACGCCTATGGCGGCGACATGGGCCAAACCTATGGCGTGCCCGTAGAGGAGATTGTCGAGGGCATCAAGAACGGCGTGCGTAAGGTGAATATCGATACCGATCTACGGATGGCGTCCACCGGTGCGGTTCGCAAGCACCTGATGGAAAACCCATCCAACTTCGATCCGCGTAAATTTCTGAAGGAAGCCACCAAGGCGATGGCCGGTATCTGCAAGGCGCGCTACGAAGCCTTTGGCAGCGCCGGCATGGCGGCCAAAATCACGCCGATCTCCCTGGAGCACATGTTCAACCGTTACGAAAGCGGCGAGCTGAACCCGAAAGTCAACTAGCCGGGACGCTTTTCCGCGCAGGGGAGGTGGCCGCCTCCCCTATTTCGCTCGTGCCGGCCGGGCTATTCAACACGCGCCGTTCCGGCGGCATTGCGCTAAAACGCGCGTCATCGCCAAAACCCAACCGCGCATTCCTCTGGGTAGGATCGCGAGACCGATGCCGCCTTCCAGCGAGCCCCACGGCATTGCTCCGCCGCCAGTTCGCCCGTGCCTGGCCATTTGCCTCCTGGGCGCCTATTTCTTCCACGCCGCCGCACGCGCTCAGGCCAAATGGCTGATCCATCAGCGCAGCGATAGTTTCCGCCAGAGAAATCCGGGCGGGCTGCCACGCCAAATCATAACCGCCACGGCGTTCGCGCCTAGTGTGCCACGTATTTCCACAGGTTCTCCCCACGAGCGCATAGGGTCTCAACGCCGCGATTGCCGGCAACAACACCCGTACTACTTGTCCATAGGAAGCGCGTACCCGCTCCCTCGTGAATACCGCGCGCACTCGCGCGACGGATTTCTTATATAGCGACCGTCTCGCCCAACCGATGGGCGCGCAACGCCGAGAACGAGGCCCGCTGCGGTTTACCGATGATTTCTTGATTCGTCTCAACGCGTCATGCCGCCGTGCATGCCATGATGGTCGCCGCTAATCGCGATGGAGTGCTCGCAGAGCCGTCAACGGGGACGACAATCATTTTACTTGCAATCCGTTAAACAAGTGCTGTTATAGTCCTACTAGTAAGCTCGCTCGCCATCAAGAGGATAAAAGAGCGGTCGGGACTGACCACACGACCCGTGTCATGCCGTGGAAAGACGCGGCATTTCCTACCTTACTTTCTATTTAACCGATCGTCACAAAGGAAAAGCTACCATGTTCGCTCACAAGCTCAAGCGAGAATTAGCGCGAGCCCTTGCCGAAAATGCGCGGCTGGAGGCGGAAATAACACAGCTGCGGGAACAGCTGGATGAAACCGGCGCCCGCGAAACCCATCTCAACGCGGAAACCGGCGCATTAAAAGAACGCCATACCGTATGGGACGGAACCTTCGCCAACTTCTCCGCGTTCGGCGACTCCCTGACAGGAATACAGCAGTCCTTTCTGGAGCTGGCCACCACGCTCAACAGCGAAAAACAATCCGCCGCCGAAACCGCCGCCGAATCGGATAATAACCGGCAAGCCTTTGAAAAAATCGCCGACAACCTACATACCCTATTCGGCAAAATTCAGGAAACAGCGGTTAGCGTGGATAGTCTCAATGAGCGCGCCAGTCAAATTGGCGGGATCGTCCAGTTAATTAAGGAAATCGCCGATCAGACCAATTTGCTCGCGCTCAACGCGGCCATTGAAGCGGCGCGGGCCGGCGAGCAGGGGCGCGGCTTCGCGGTGGTGGCGGACGAGGTGCGGAAGTTAGCGGAGCGCACCGCCAATGCAACAAAAGAAATATCGACGCTGGTCACCACCATCCAAGACGAAACGCAGCAAGCGAAATCACTGATGACAACCGGCGCAGAAGACGCCAGCCGCTTCAGCAAGGAAAGCGAACTGGCCACGCAGAGCATGCAGCATTTATTAACGCTGTCGAAAAACATGGAAAGCGCCATTGCGTCCTCCGCGCTCCTCAGCAACGTCGAACTCGCCAATATCGAAGAATTGACGTTGAAACTAGCCGTATACAAGGTGTTTATGGGGATCTCCTCGATTACCGCCAACGATATCCCGGAGTACACCGAATGCCGCCTGGGGAAATGGTATTACGATGGAGAAGGAAAAACGTATTTTTCCCATCTGCCCGGCTACCGGGAAATGGAAACGCCCCATCAAGCGGTGCATCACCACGCCAAGCAGGCGATCGAACACTACCACGCGGGAAATTACGACATGGCGCTTGCCGCCTTGAGCGCAATGGAACAAAACAACCTGGCCGTGATGGCCGGCATGAAGCGTATGCTGGAAAGCGAACAACACCACGCGGCATAACCGCTAAACCCGGCGAAAGATAGCGCGACGGACTCGCGAGCGCCAACAACGCGAGATGAAGGAAACGTCACCGCTGACCGCGCCGTGTCCCGGTTCCGGCAGGGCGGGAACCCAGGCGCTACCAATGCGCACGCTACATCCCAAAAACCGCACGGGCATTAGCGTAACGCTGTGCGGCTCGGCAAGACAAATCACCGCTGAAGCATTTCATAGCCTAGCACCACGCCGCCCACGCCAGCCCTGGGAGCGAACTGGGCAAAGACCGCCGAGCCCGGCCACCCTCAGGAGGCCGCCGCGCCGGATTCTTCCGGCAACGCCGCCGTAGCGGGCTGCTTCGCGCGTTTCGCCGCCAGCACTAAGTACATCGCCGGCACCACGAATAGGGTGAATACGGTGCCGATGGCAAGGCCAGAGGCAATCACCAGCCCCAGGTTGAAGCGGCTGACCGCGCCCGCGCCGCTGGCGGTAATCAGCGGCAGCACGCCCAGCACCATCGCCGCCGTGGTCATCAAGATCGGCCGCAGCCGGATGGCCGCCGCCATCTCGATCGCCTCGCGCTTGCTATGTCCTTTTTTCCGCAGGTTATTGGCGAACTCGACAATCAGAATGCCGTGCTTGCTGATTAACCCGATCAGCGTCACCAGGCCGACCTCGGTGTAGATGTTGAGGCTTGCGCCGCCGACGCCTAGATTGATAAAGATCAACGCACCGCAGATCGACATCGGTACCGTCACCAGGATAATGATCGGATCGCGGAAACTCTCGAACTGGGCGGCCAGCGCCAGGAAGATGATGAGCAGGGCGAAAAAGAAGGTGACGATCAGCGCACTCGACTCCTGCACGAACTGCCGCGACTGGCCCGCATAGTCGATCGCATAGCCTTGCGGCAAGGTGCGGGCGGCTAACTGCTTAAGATAGGTCAGTGCTTCGCCCTGGGTCACTCCTGGGAACGCGACCCCGGAGATGGTTGCCGCGTTCTGCTGTTGAAAGTGGTTGAGCGATTCCGGGATGGTCTTGGTTTCAATATGCGCGACGGTCGATAATGGAACGGCTTCGCCCCCGGCAGTGCGAATATAGTATTGCTTTAATTGGTCGGTATTCAGCCGGTAACGCTGCTGCACCTGGGGAATCACTTTATACGAGCGGCCGTCGAGGCTGAAATAGTTAACGTAGCCGCCGCCCAGCATGGCGGACAATGCGCTGCCGATATCGCGCATCGACAAGCCGAGCTGCGCAGCGACATTCCGATCGATCACCACCGTGGATTGGGGTAGATCGTATTTGAGATCGCTTTGCAAAAACATGAACATACCGCTCTTGCGGGCGTCCCCCAGAAACTTCGCGGACACTTGATTCAAGCGCCGGAACGAATCCGTGGTCTGGATAACGAATTGGATCGGCAATCCCCGGCTGCCTGGCAGCGCCGGCGGCTGAAACGCGACGACGCGAATGCCGGCGATATGATTCAGCTCCCGCTGAAGAATCGGCTGCAATGCACTCGCGGTTTTCTTCCGTTGATTCCATGGCTTCAGCACCACCCCGGCAATCGCCCGGCCGGGCGTGTCGAGTTGGAATACGTGGTCGGCCTCGGCATGCCGGGCAAAGGTCTGATAAACCGCGTGCGCGTAGAGCTGTCGCTGTTGCAGTGTCGAATCCGGCGCCGCCGTGGAGGCGGTGATGATGACCCCTTGATCCTCTTTCGGCGCCAGTTCGGACTTCGCTCCGGCGTACAGGAAGTAAATGCTGCCGAGAATGATGACAGCGAATGTGATGGTCACCGGCACGGCGTTGAGGGTGCCATGCAGCAGCCGCTGATAACGCTGGTGTAACCGATCGAAGCGCCGATCCAGAAACAGCACCAGCCGCGCCTGCCATCCTTTCTGCGTTGGATCGTGCGGCGTGAGCCAGCGCGAGCACATCATCGGCGATAGGGTGAGAGCAACGATCCCTGAGATTGTCACCGCGCCGACCAGCGTGAAGGCAAACTCGGTGAATAAGGCGCCGGTCAGCCCGCCCATGAAGCCAATCGGGATATAAACCGCCACCAGCACCGTGGTCATCACCACGATCGGGCCGGCCAGCTCCCGCGCCGCCAGGATAGCCGCCGCCATCGGCCGCAGCCCCTCCTCCAGATGGCGGTTGACGTTTTCCACGATAATGATGGCGTCGTCCACCACCAGACCGATGGCAAGCACCAGGGCCAGCAGCGTCAGCAGATTGATGGAAAAACCGAAGATCAACATGACGGTAAACGTGCCGATCAACGATAGCGGGATCGCAATAACCGGAATCAGCACGGAACGCAACGAGCCCAAAAAGGCGAATACCACCAAGGTCACGATCAGTAGCGCTTCGATCAACGTGCGCACCACCTCGTCGATGGAACTATTGACGAATTTCGTCGAGTCGTAGGCGATCCGCCCCGTGAGGCCTTGGGGGAGCTGCCGCTGGATGCCGGGGAAAACGGCGCGCACGCGCTTGATAACCTCCAGCAGGTTGGCCGCCGGAGCGACCTGAATGCCGATAAACACCCCCTGATGGCCGTCGAAGGCGACTTGAGACTCGTAGTCCTCCGACCCGAGGGTGACATTGGCGACATCCTTCAAGCGCACTACCGCGCCGTTATGCTGCTTGATAATCAGATTGCGGAAGCCACTCAATGTATGCAGGCTGGTCGACGCCGTCAGGTTAACCTTGACCATCTGGCCCTTGGTATGGCCCGCGGCGGACAGATAATCATTATTGGCCAGCGCCGTGTGCACATCCGCCGCGGTGAGTCCGTAGGCGGCGAGTTTGCGCGGGTTGAGCCAGGCGCGCAGCGCAAACAGCTTGCCGCCGAGAATCTCCGCCGTCTGCACCCCCTCGACCGCTTGCAGTTGCGGCTGCACCACGCGGGTCAGGTAATCGGTAATCTTATTCGGCGGCAGCGTCTTGCTGGAAAAACCGATGTACATGGCGTCGGTCGTCTGGCCGATCTTGACGTTCAATACCGGGCGCTGCACCTCGGGCGGCAGCCGGTTAAGCACCGAGTTGACCTTGGTATTGATCTCGGTCAAGGCTTTGTCGGAAGGATAATTGAGCCGTAGGTTGGCGGTAATGACACTAACCCCCGGCGTGCTGGTGGAGGTCATATAGTCGATGCCGTTCGCCTGGGCAATGGCATTTTCCATCGGCGTCGTGACGAATCCCGCAACCTGGCGCGCGTCGGCGCCAGTATAGGTGGTGGCCACGGTGACCACGGCGTTTTCCGTGCGCGGAAACTGCAACACCGGCAGCAGCCCGATGGAGCGCAAGCCGAGCACCAGCAGGAACAGGCTGACGACAATCGCCAATACTGGCCGGCGGATAAAAATATCGGTAAATTTCATGCGTGTCCCCGCTTACTCGTCTTTCGGCCGCGGCGCGGCATCGTTGGCCGGCTCAATCGCATTGTTAATAGCGACCGGCGTACCGTTACGCAGCTTGATCTGGCCCGCGGTCACCACTACGTCCCCGGCCTTCACCCCGCGCAAGATCGCGATCTGGTCGCCCCGCCGGTCGCCGGTGGTCACGAAACGTTGCCGCGCTACCAGAATGGGCTTGCCGTTCGGCCCCTTGCCCCGCGTATCGACCAGAAAAACGATGTTGCCGTAAGGGTTATAGCTGATCGCCGTCTGCGGCAGCGTGATATGGCGTTGCGCCCGGCCAATATCGATCTTCGCGACTGCGAACGTACCCGGTAGCAACGAACGTTTCGGATTGCGCACCATCGCGCGCACCTCGACGTTACGCGTGCTGCGGTCGACCTTCGAATTGATGGCGGAGATCTCGCCGGCGAAGGTGCGGCCGGGAAACGCGTCGGTTTTCACTAAAACGGGTTGGCCCACTCTAATCTGGCCGATGGATTTCTGCGGCACGTAAAAATCGAGCAGAATCGGGTTCAGCGCCTGCAAGGTGACGATCTTGGCGCCGGAATTGAGATACTGCCCCAAATCCACCGCCCGGATGCCCAGGCGGCCGGCGAATGGCGCCCGAATGGACTTCTTGGCCACCAGCGCCCGTTGCTCGGCGACTTGCGCTTGCGCGCTCTTCAGCTTCGCGATGTCGGTATCCAGCGTCGCCTGGCTGATCGCCTGGCTCTTAAACTGTTGCCGGTCGCGCACCAGCGTTTTCTGGGCGAGTTGTTCCGTTGCCTGGAGGGATTGCAGTTTCGCCTTGTCGGCAGTCGCGTCCAGCGCCACCAACAACGCGCCCGCCTTCACCGTTTCGCCCGACTTAAAGTCGATGCGCGACACGATCCCGGCCACTTCCGGCGCGAGATCCGCGCCGTGCACGGCGCGTAGCGAACCGACCGCCTCCAGGTGCGGCTGCCAAACCTGCTTGCTCGCCTGGATAGTGGATACGGTTTGCGTCGGTGCCCCCCGCGCCGCCATGAATTTTCCGATCATGTGCGCCTTGAACGCCTGAAAACCGAAAATCCCGCCGAACAGCACGCCGACGAGCGCCAGCATCATCACCATACGCTTGGTCATTCGCAACCTCTTCCTCTCTGTTGAATAGAACGGGCCGTCGCCGGCCGCTCAGTCCCTGTTCCGTTTCGATACCCGATGGACGGTCGATGCGTCACGGTTCCACCAGCCGCCGCCCAGTGCTTGGAACAGCGCCGCGGTATCCGCATAGCGTTGCGCCTGGGCGGTAATCACATGAATTCGCGCCTGCTGGGCGTCACGCCGGGCAGTTAACAACGACAAGTAACTCACCGCGCCGAGCGCGAATTGCCGCCGGGTCAAATCGAGAGTCGCCCGCGCCGCGGCGTCGGCGTCAGCCTGCGCCCGCAAACCCTGGGCGTCGGTATCGAGGGCGCGCAACACATCGGCGACGTTCTGAAAGGCATGGAGCACCGTCTGCCGGTATTGCGCCGCCGCTTGGTCATACGCAGCAACAGCGGCGCGGCGCTTCGCGTTAAGCGCGCCGCCGTGAAACAACGGCTGTAGCAGGCCCGCCCCCACGCTCCAGATCACACTCTGGCCATTGAACAGCTCGCCGGTACGGGCCGCTTGAGACCCGTAACTGCCGCTCAGTGTGATCTGCGGGTAGAGATTCGCCGTCGCTACGCCGACCTCGGCGCTGGCTTGGTGCAGCAGCGCTTCCGCCGCGCGAATATCGGGACGCTGGCGAACCAGCGCCGACGGCAAGCTCACCGGCAGCACCTGCGGCAATTTCAATGCGTCGAGCGGGAGCCGGGGTAATGTTTTCGTGCTCGGCAACCGCCCGACCAACACCGCCAGCGCATGACGAGCATATGCCCGTTGCTTTTCGAGCGGCGGCAACGTCGCGCGCGTTTGCGCAAGCTGCGATTGCTGTAACAACACCGCGGTACGCGCCACGGCGCCCAGCTGGAACTGCCGTTGCACCACCGCGAGCTGTTTTCGTTCCGCCGCCAACATCACGCGCGTCGCCTCAATTTGGGCATGCAGCGACGCCTCTTTAATCGCCGTGGTGACGATATTCCCGCTCAGCGACAGATACGCCGCCTCGAACTGGTAGCGCTGATAATCGACTTGGGCGCGCAACCCTTCGAGTTGCCGCCGCGAACCGCCAGCCAGGTCCAGCGTGTAAGAAATAGCGACCGACGCGTTATACAGACTGAATTCGTTGTGCGGGCCGTTGGCGGGCTGAGCAGCGGCCCGCTGCCGCGCCGCTTGGAGAGAGGCGTCGACGTTCGGGTACAAGAGCGTCCCGCCGGCAGCGCGGAGGTTTTCCCGTGCCTCGCGCAACGCCGCACGCGCCGACGATAGCGTGGGGCTATCCGCCAATCCTTGTTTGACCAGCCCGTCGAGCGCCGGCGAGCGGAATAACCGCCACCACTGCGCGGATAGGTTCCGCGCAAAGGCAAACCGCTGCGCCGCGCCGCCGCCGACCGGCGCGCTCGCCGTGTGCGAAGGCAATGGCGCGGCGGTATACGAATCGACGGCAGGCGCTTGCGGCGCATGAAAATCCGGCCCTACCGCGCAACCAGCTAGCGCCAGCGCCGCGAGAGCGACGGTTCCCTGTCTGAACAGCCGTTTCATGATGCGCCCTTTCTATCGTTGGCGATCGGGGTTTCCTCCGGGGGTCGCGGCGCCAAGCCGGCCAGGAGCGTGCGCACTGTCTCATGAATACGCAAACGCACCGTATCCGGGCCGACTTGCCGGGCAAGAAACTGATCGAACAGCGCCCCATGAAAACTGCTCGCGAGCAACAGCTCCGCCGCGGACTGCGCCGAGATCTCCGCCGCCACCCGACCTAAGCGCTGTTCGGCTTGCAAGTAAACAGCCAAGGCCTCCACTGAGCGCGCCGGGCCGATACAGTGCTTGCTGAGAATCTCCCGCATGCGGGCAAGCAAAGCATGGTCGGCAAAGAGCGAACACGTGATCGGAATGATCTTGAATTGAAAATCGAACGCCGCCTGGAGCGTATGCTCCAGATTCTCGCGCACCGTGTACTGTCCCACGCGCAACGGCAGACTTTCCAGTGCATCGCGAAAATCACCCATGCAGTATTGAACCACCGCATGGAGTAATTCGGCCTTATCGCTAAAGTGATGATACAGCGAACCTTCCGCGACGCCCGCTTCGCGTGCAATCGCGCGCGTCGTCACCCGGGCGAGACCGTGGGTGCGGAGCAGCCGCTCGGTGGCGTCGATTACATTCTGTCGTGTCTTATTGGTCGTCATGACCGCCTGCTGTGTTTGTTTTCGGTGATGATCCCTAGCCGGGCGATGCGGTGCCCTATGTCAATAAATTGAGCATATGATCGAAAATACTAATCGATCGCTCACATTACTGTCAAGCCGACACCGACTTCCGGCTTAGACCGACGCCAGGCGCATCGTTCTCATGAGAAACCCGCCCATGGCGCGCTGCGGAGCCGCCATCCCTGCAACACGACCACGAGGGCAACCGAAATCCGGCACCAAACTTATCTCCACGAAAAGAAAAGCCGCCGCCGTGAACCACCAGGACGGCGGCCCGGACATTCCGCGCCGCCCGATGGCGTTGAGCACGCCGCTGCGGGAAAAACAGACCGGAATGGCTGCCACCCGGTCGTTTGCGCGGATAGGCAAAAACACGGTCAAGCCGTCCAATTCATCGGACGCTTTATCGCGGCGACGCGGTTAATCCGGCGCGGGATATTGATGGAAACACCCCCAATCCGCAACCGGCCCACCGGATTCGCCAATGCTTGCCGGTCGCGTTACCGCTACACCGGCCCACCGGCGTGGCGCATCCCAACCATTACGCAGGGTAGGCGCGCGTGTCGATGCGCTTGAGCATAAAAAACGCCCCGGAAATCCGAAGAGCCTATCCGCCTTGTTCAATCACGCGGACGGTAACGGGAAGACCAACCGTAACAATCCAGTCGCCGCATGATGCCTGCCGGGGTATTCGCCGATCCGCGTCATTAAAACCAGCGGGAACTCGGGGCTTGAATATCACCGCGACAACGCGGTTCGCGGCCATCGATTGGCGGCGCGCAGCCAATCCAGAAACGATGGCGTAACGCGCCAGGCATTGTGTGCCGGCGCGCCGGAAAATACCGCGCAACCCCGTCGAACCGCCGAAAACGTAAACGTGCCGGCGCCATTCGCCAACACGCCGCCGCCGGTGCGAAACGCGCGGCGCTTACCCGCGCCGCCTGCCCCTCTCCTGCCAACACCGGCGCGCTACGGTTGTTTACTTCCAGTAATAACGGGACGAATCGCCCAATGCGTACTCGATCTCCAATAACCGATTGTATTTAGCCATCCGCTCGCCACGGCTCGCCGAACCGGTTTTAAGATGCCCGCCATCCATCGCCACGGCGAAGTCGGCCAGAAAATCATCCTCCGTCTCCCCGGAACGGTGAGAGAGGAAAAACCGCCAGCCGGCGTCGCGACACATCCGCACCGCCGCAATCGTCTCGGTCACCGTGCCGATTTGATTCAATTTAATGAGCGCGGCGTTCGCGGTTTTTTCACTGACGCCGCGCGCAATATACTGCGTGTTCGTCACGAAAATATCGTCCCCCACCACTTCGATTTTATCCCCGAGACGCGCCGTCATTCGCTGAAACCCCGCCCAATCGCCTTCCGCCAGCGGATCCTCCCACAAGATAATAGGGTATTTGGCCACCCATTCCGCCGCCATGTCGATTAACGCGTCGCTGGTTTTCCGGCCGGCGCCCGACCACTTCAGATCGTATTGATCCGTCAGATTGGCGGAAAACGAACTGGCGGCGGAATCGATGGCAATCGCGACATCCTCGCCGGGGATATAGCCGGCTTTTTCAATCGCCTCCAGAATGATCTCGATTGCCGCTTCGTTACTGGGCAGATCCGGCGCGAAGCCGCCCTCGTCGCCGACGCTAGTCGCTAAGCCGCGCGCCTTGAGCAACCCCTTCAGGACATGAAAGGTTTCCGCGACATAACGCAATCCTTCCCGGAAGGACGGCGCGCCGATCGGCACCGCCATGAACTCTTGAAAATCGACGCTGTTGTCCGCATGCGCGCCTCCATTCAGAATATTCATGCAAGGAACGGGAATGCGCTGCGCCCCCGCGCCGCCCAGGTACTGATACAGCGGCAACTCGCTCGCCAGCGCCGCGGCGCGCGCCACCGCCATGGAAACGCCGAGCATGGCGTTGGCGCCCAGCACCGCCTTGTTTTCCGTGCCATCCATTGCCAGCATCAGACGGTCGATTTCCGCCTGCCGCCGGACATCCTGGCCAATCAGCGCGGGGCCAATTTTCCCTCGCACGTTAGCGACGGCCTGGAGCACGCCCTTTCCGCCGTAACGCGCCGGGTCTCCATCGCGCAGCTCCAGGGCCTCGTTTTCTCCCGTGCTAGCGCCAGAAGGCACCGAGGCAACCGCCGTCACGCCGCCGCCCAAGGTCACAAATACACGCACGGTGGGGTTTCCCCTTGAATCCAGAACTTCCAGTGCATCGACGGAAGCAATTCGATTATTCATTACGTTCTCCTATTTCTTAATGGACGCGCTCACTGGCCCGCGCGCGCGTAACGCTGGCGTTAATCGGCAGGCGCGTCCTCGACGCCGATCCGGTTTAACGATGGGTATAGGCTATTGGATATGTTCAAAGCCTTTCGCATTCGCCATTAGGTAGGCATAGCCAACGCTGATGACCGCGCCCAATATTACCCAATGGAGAGGGACTACCTTTTGCAACAACAGCGCGATAAGAAAACTCGCAAAACCAGATAGCCACCCTATCGCAATCAATGACCGCGTATTTCCCCCTTTTTATTTTTTTTCTCCGATGCGTCATTTGATTCGTCACAAGAGCAAAAAAGCAACAGAGGATTAAAAGTTGTATGTGTTCACTCATTTTTACATATAACACCAACATTAACCGGCATGCCGTAGTGGTGTCCGAGTTGAATGCTTTTGTTATGCCTGACACCCATAATTACACGCCTTATAAAATTGAATTCCCTATTCCACAATACGAAACTTCTGATGCTCCGATGAATCTTGAAAACACATTGGCTATCGGGTGATTCTCTGGCCAACCAAAACCCTCATGGCTGACAATCCCCAAGCGCCACAAATTTAAGCATGATAAGTAGCAAGGTGTTAACTCCGTTGAGCTTTCCTTGGCGATAAACTCAACCCTCAATCCACCGCCCTTTAGCCCAACATCTCTTGCCTCCTCACTAGCGGTGAAATTTGCAAATGCTTTTAGAACTAACGCATCCATGGAGGACAATTGGGCTAACACCTTCACATAGGAAGGATGGATGATACCTCCGTCCTCATCGGCTATGTGATTAGCCAATAAGCTAGAAAACATATCTGAAAGATTCTCATCATCGATCAGGCTGGCTTCTTCGACTATAGGAACAAATACGCTTGGCGCTATCTGCTTTGGAGAAATTCCAGACTCATCCAACAACTTCTTTGCTTTCGGAATCAATCTAACGCTATTTCTAAATTTCCAATCACCAACTGAATCAGATAACAATCCCCCTAGCCGAGACAAGGGTTCCTTCAGAACTAAATCTGCATATTCCTTAGCTGCACTTATCGCACGTTGACTCAGATTTTCCATTACCCATGGCTCATCTATTTCTTTGGGCCTAACGCGAGCTATGCCCGCCGGTCGGGCTAAAATGAAAACCCACCGGCATCCGCCGGAATACTAACCCAAACGCATTGGCGCCGGTCAACCGCAATACCGGTCGGCCCAGGCAGGGTGCGTCCGCCGCCAGCACAAGACCCAAGAAAACAGCGAGCCGCTCCGCACCGGCGCGGGCAATGACGCTCGCGCCGCCCCCGTGCCTTCTCAGACCCTCATGATAATGTTCCGTTCCATCGCGCTCGCCCTGCCCATTTAAAACACGGGGCACCGTTAGCCGGCGTCTTCCCCAAGAAATGGGCGGATACTGGGCGTAACCCGCCCCGAAAGGTAAAGTCATTTCCGCTTTCCCGGCAGGCGGCGCTGCATCTCCACCAACAGGGAATGCGTCCACTCGGGATGCTGGCGCCGGAGCGCTTTCACTGCGCGCCGCGTTTTAATGAGGTCCCAGGGCATGGGAATATACGGCGTATAGGCAAGTTCCCATTGAATTCCCGTCGGATCCACGAAAAACACTGCGTAATAACCGGGCGCGTAAATCGGATAGGCCGCCGGCGCGTCGGTAACCGCCACCGCCTCCCGCAGCAGAAACTGCGTGTGGAATGCGTCCACCTCTTTCTTGCTGCGTGCCCACAGCGCAACATGATGTATCCCCGCAGCGCGGTCTTCATGATGGAGCCGCTGTCCCGGCCGCGCCGGTTGTATGCCGATGTAACTATGAACGAAAGGGAAACGCGCCATGTAATACGTCGAGCGGTAACCGATATCCAGCGTCCAGAAACTTTTGTAGCCCAGCCAGCCGAACATGCGGTCATAAAACGGTATCGACTGCTCATAATCCAAGACGGAAAACTCAATATGGTGAACGCCACGATTGCGCATCCGGCCTCCCCTCTCATGATACCAACCGCTGGCGGAGAAAAACCCGCCAGGAAAAGGCCACGGGCATTGATTGGCCCGCCGTAACCGCAACAGCGCCGGCCTCCCGCATAAGCGCCCGGCCGTCCCACGCATCGTAGCGAACCACACGGCGCGACCCTGCGAAAATCCCCCGCTCGCCCGGCCGCGGCGCAACCGGAAGCACCCGCCGTCCGGCGGTGGCGCGCTCCGCATAGACTCGCTTTTTTCGGTGACGGATGGATGACACCGGGGAAATAAGCCGATTCGTCGTCTCCGCCACTATCGCGGGCCTTTCATTCTCCGCCTTGGCGATGCCTTTGAAAAGACAGCCCAAAAGCCGCATCACGCCCCCGGCGCACCGCGCGACATGACCGGCCCCGCCCTCGCCAGGCTCAATGCCCAAGAAGACCCCCGCTAACGTTAAGCGGCGGCCATCCCCGGCAAACGGGGTTTAGGCGAAACATCCGGCCCGCGTCGCGGGCGCTCCTCGCCTGCAATAAAAAGGCGCGCTTTTTGCACGCGCGTTCTCGCCAAGCGGCGCCTTCGCTCCCGCTCACAAAACAGCGGCCGCATCCGTCATGCCATCAAGAAATCGCGTCATTCCAGCGTAACGGCGACACGCCGCCGAACCATTAACCCCCAGGATAAGGACAGACATGATGGCCGATAGTAAATTGGTGACCTATCTCGATAGCCTCGCGGTTTGGTCGCCGCCGGCGAACACCGTGCAGGCCATTCTGGCCGACAAAGGCCAGTATACCCATATGCTGCTGGCTTTCTGGACACAGGCCGGGGCAGTGGACGTTGCCAAGGCATGGGCCGACCCCAACACCTTCCCCCCGGACGCCATTGATTCCTTTCACGCCGCGGGCATCAAGGTCATGGTGTCGGCGGGCGGCGCCACGGAAACACCGATCACCAACAACCCCAATGGCGGCGCGGACTATGGGCGAAACGCGGCGCTGTTCGCAAAGCAGCATCGTCTCGATGGCGTGGACTTCGATATCGAGGATACGGCGGCGTTCCTCAGCGGCGCCGCGACGCCCTGGATTGTCGCGGCAGTCCAGGCGACCAAAGAGGCGTTCCCCGAGGCCATTATTTCCCACGCACCCCAAGCACCGTATTTCATGACGACGTATGCGTCGAACTACCTGCAAATCGAGGAACAAGTCGGCAACCTGATCGATTTCTACAATATTCAATTCTACAATCAGGGCGATACCGCCTATGCGACCTACGACAGCCTCTTTCTACAAGCCGATGGCTGGGCCAGCGGCACCGCCATCCAACAAATCCACGCGAGCGGCATTCCCCTGGAAAAAATAGTGGTCGGCAAACCGGTCGCGCCGCAGGATGCAACCAATACCGGCTACGTCGCCCCCGATGCGCTGGCTGGCTTTCTTCAACAAGGCATCGCGGCGGACCTCCGGCCCGCCGGCGTCATGGGCTGGCAGTGGCTTTCCGATAAAACGCAGTGGAACGGGACATGGAGCGATAGTGTCTCGGCACCCTTTACCCGTTAGCGCGAAGACGGTCTCCCTCCTCTGCCGGAAACCGCTTATTTTTCACGGAATGCCCGGAATAACCGTCTAGTGTTTTGAGCACGGTGGCAACACGGCGAGTCAGTGTAACCCCCCTCGTTCGCACGCAAGAGGCACAAAAGCGAAACGCCTAAACCGCGTCGAGATCCATTAAAACAGGAGAAAATATATGCCTAAAACAGTGATAGGCGGCACGGTATACCGCGTCGGTCAACCCGTGGAACAAGCGGCGACCGTGGAAAAAATCGAATTTCCTACGGTCGGAGCAGACCAATCCGCTCCCGTTGGCGCGCAAGGAACGCTGTATCTACAGGATACGCCACCGGTCATTGGACATTACGATCAAGGAGACGATCTGTATTACCAAGATAGCAACCACCACAATGATTCCACGCTACACGTAGATTCCAACATCGGCCCCACAAAATACACTGTCACGAAAACCGCGTAGAACACAGTCCCCCGCTTTTGCCGGGGGGCGATGTCTTTTCGTCACCGCCACTCAAGGCACGCATTGTCTAGCCCGTTAATGAACCGGATGGTTAAAACCATGTCCCGCCAAGTGCCTTACCGCTTGTGATCGCCGGTTATTTTGAGAAAAGAGGTTAATCCTTTTTACCGCTTTTTTCGTTTCAATAATTACCTTCCTGAACGGGTGTTGATTCCTTCTTTCCCTGCCGAGGCGCCAAGAAAAGCATTTCGCCAAGATCGCAACATTTTCCCACGGTCAAGAACGGGCGTTTGCAACAACACCGCCCTCGCCAGTAAATAAGCCGACAACGATTAGTTGTTCGTTTCTGGCAAAAATATCCGGAACAGTAATAAAATTAGCTTCTATTGGAATTTGATGCTACTTAATGACTATACTTGTCAAAAATGACCCCGAGATGATGATGCGATGCTGATCGAATTTACAGTGACCAACTTCAGGTCCATTAAAACGAAGCAAACCTTTAGCCTAGTCAAGGGCAGGGGGAATGAACTCGAGCAGAATAATGCCTTTCAGCCTCCGGGAGCAGGCAACCCGGCGTTGTTACGCTCGGCGGCGATCTACGGCCCCAACGCGGCGGGTAAATCTAACTTTATTGAGGCCCTGCATACCATGGAACGGATGGTGGTGAAGTCCGCCACCACGGTGCAGCGTGGTGACAAGCTTCCCATAACCCCCTTCCGCCTGGATGTCGAAGCGGAGCAGGCCCCCAGCGAATTTGAGGTGGTGTTTATTGCCGGTGGCGTGCGCTTTCAATACGGCTTTGCCGCCACCCGCACCCAGGTGATGGAGGAGTGGCTGCTGGCTTTTCCCAAGGGACGGCCCCAGCGCTGGTTTGGCCGGGCCTGGAATGAAGAAAGAAAGGCCTATGACTGGGAAATGGGGCAAGCGCTATCCGGCCGAAAGCAACTGTGGCAGGAGTCTACACGCCCTAATGCCTTGTTTCTCTCCACCGCTGTGCAGCTCAATAGCGAGCAGCTTCAACCGTTGTATGATTGGTTTGAAGACACCCTGCGTACTGTTCGGCAAGGAAGATGGAGACCTCGTTTTACCGCTTTGATGTGTGAGGATACAGATAGTCGCGCACGGGTGCTCGATTTTCTGAAGGCGGCGGATATGACTATCGATGATGTACGGGTTACAAAAGAAAAGTTTGACGTGCGCGGCCTGCCGGATGATATACCGGAACCGTTTAAACAGGAGTTGGCCAAGGAACTGGAAAACGAAGAGATGCTAGAAATCAAAATGCTGCATCAGACCATGGGTGGCCGTACGGTGGCCTTTGGGTTTAATGAAGAGTCAGAGGGCACCCGCAAACTCTTCGCCTTTGCCGGGCCCTGGCTGGACAGCCTGAAAAACGGTTATGTGTTGTTTGTCGATGAGCTACATGACAATCTGCATCCTAAGCTGATACGTTTTCTGGTGGAATTGTTCCATAGTCCCGAGACCAACCCTAACAACGCGCAATTGGTATTTACCACCCATGAGACCTCCATCCTCAGCCAAGAGGTGTTTCGCCGTGACCAGGTCTGGTTTTGCGAAAAGGATGAGGGGCAGGCCACCGAGTTGATCCCGCTGACCGATTTCAGCCCGCGCAAGGGCCGGGAGGATCTGGAGATGTCTTACCTGGCCGGACGTTATGGCGCCTTGCCCTCTATTCGGAAACTGAAAACGGCATAGGCACCGCATGGGGACGGATGAGGTTTTTCATAAGCGCAAGGCCAGACGGGCCAAAGACCTGGTTCGACAACAGGCAAGGCGGGCACCTTATGACAAAGTGCTGATCGTCTGCGAGGGCGAAAAGACCGAGCCTTATTATTTCAAAGAGTTGAAAGAGCACTACAAGCTCGATAGCGCCAATGTAGAGATTACCGGCCAATGTGACTCCAGTCCCATGTGTGTGGTGCGTTACGCGCGCCAGCGCTACCGCGAAGCCCAAAAGGCCGGTGATGCCTTTGATACGGTCTTTTGTGTGTTTGACAAAGATACTCACGGCGATTACCGGCAGGCCCTGGATACCCTGGGCAGCGCCAAACCAATGGGGGTGTTTAAGGCGATTCACTCTGTGCCTTGTTTTGAGTATTGGCTGTTATTGCACTTTGATTACACCGACCAACCGTTTTATGCCGCCGGAACAAGGAGTGTTGGCGCGATGGCGTTACAGAGGTTAAAGCAACATTGGCCTGAATATGAAAAAGCCTCTCGTGGGGTGTTTGAGAAAACGGTGAAGAATCTGGAGATCGCCAAGACCAATGCGGTATATGCCTTGAGCGCGGCACAAGCCAATCAAACAGAGAATCCAAGCACACGGGTACATGAATTGGTAGCGTATCTACAGCAACTAAAAAACCGAAGGGCCTCTAATTAATTCTGCGAAACAATAGGGTCAGGCTCGATTAAGCCTGAATTACTCTGATTTCCTATCCTCCCTTTCGGCCTCCGGCTCAACACGTCACTTAAATCGATCATTTCTCAATACCCAGAATTTCAATCGCGCCTGACCCCCTCGTTTACAGAACAGCGGGGCGCCATGCGATGCTCGCCCGAAACGACCAGCCACGTCTATTGGGTTGATTCCGCCGCCGGCGGCGGCGAAGCGCCGTTATCCAGCGTGGCGACCGGTAAATAACGCGGCGGTTGGCTGATGACGTAGAGCACGACCCCGCAACTCGCGAAAAAGAGAATGCAGGCCAAGACGCTCGACGTCACGGGATGATGAAAACCTAACGTTTGCAGCGCGAGGACGAACCCGACCAGGCAGCCGCCGCTCGCGATGAACGATAGCAGGGAAAATCCCAGCGCGATTTTCTTGCCGATATGTCTTTTCGTCATGGTTTCTCCTAGTCCGAGGATCGTGGTGCCGGCCTTCCTTGCCGCGCCAAGCGTGGCGTGAATACATCGCCGATGTTCATTCGCCAGGATTAAAATGAAACGGCGCGGCCATGGCTTTCCCGGCAATTGCCGACCAAAAAAGTACAGTATACCCGGGAACATGCTACACTGCGCGAAATTCACGATGCGCGACAACCCGCCGATGCCAAACCACCTCGCCAACGCAACCAGTCCTTATTTACAACAACATGCTAATAATCCCGTAGACTGGTATCCTTGGGGAGAGCAAGCGCTTACATTGGCCAAGCGGCTTAATAAACCCATTCTGTTGTCCATCGGTTATTCCGCTTGTCATTGGTGCCACGTCATGGCTCAGGAATGTTTCGCGGACGAAGCGGTGGCGGCGCTGCTCAACGCGCATTTCGTTAACATTAAGGTCGACCGGGAAGAACGGCCGGACCTCGATCAAATATACCAGTCCGCCCATTATTTTCTGACCCGGCGGAGCGGCGGCTGGCCACTGAATATGTTTCTCGCCCCCGACCAAACACCGTTCTTCGGCGGCACCTATTTTCCCAAGACCGCTCGCTACCAATTACCCGGCCTTTTAGAGCTGATTCCCCTGATTGCCGACCATTACCGCAAGAAACAAGGGGAAATGCCCCAGTTAGCCGCCACGCTGACTGAGGCGCTCCTCGCGACGCAACCGGCCGCCGCCGCCGAGTCAATGCACGACGCGCCGCTGTCCGCCGCCCTATCGCACTTAAAGGAAACCTTCGACCCGGTTCACGGCGGATTCGGCGACGCACCGAAATTCCCCCGGCCAATGGAAATCGATTACCTGCTGCGCCGCTATGCCGCCACCGGCGACGAGAACGCCTTGCGCATGGCGCGCCATACACTAACCTGTATCGCTCAAGGGGGTCTTTACGATCAGATTGGCGGCGGTTTTTACCGCTACAGCGTGGACGCGCGCTGGGACATCCCCCATTTCGAGAAAATGCTGTACGACAACGGTCTGCTGGTCGGCCTGTATGTCGACGCGTGGCGGCTGACCGACGACCCTCTGTTCCGCCGCGTAGCGGAAGAAACCTGCGGCTGGGCGCTGCGCGAAATGCAATCGCCGGAGGGCGGCTATTATTCGGCGCTGGACGCGGATTCCGAGCATCAGGAAGGCCAGTTCTACGTTTGGACGCGGGAACAGGCCGCCACCCTGCTGACCCACCGGGAATACGCCGTGGCAGCGGCGTGCTTCGGGCTGGATGACCCACCCAATTTCGAGGAGCGGGCATGGCACTTCCGCCTGATCCGCCCCCTTGACGAGGTGGCCGACGCCCTGGGTCTGGATAACGCCCAGGCAACGGCCACGCTAAACGCCGCCCGTGAAAAACTGTTCGACGCACGGGCGCGGCGGACCGCGCCTGGGTGCGACGAGAAGATACTGACCGCCTGGAACGGGCTGATGATCCACGGCATGGCCCATGCCGCAGCGGCTTTCGGCGACCGCCGCTGGCTGGAATCCGCGCAACGGGCGATGGATTTCGTCCGTGGCGCGCTCTGGCAGGACGGCCAACTCCGGGTATCCTACAAAGACGGTACTGCGCCCGGCGGCGCGTATCTAGACGATTACGCCTTTCTGCTGGCGGCGCTGCTCGATTTACTCCAGGCGGACTTCCGCGCGGCCGACTTGGCGTTCGCGCGCACCTTAGCCGATACCTTGCTGGATCAGTTCGAGGACCGGCAGGCCGGCGGCTTCTTTTTCACCGCGCACAGCCACGAAACGCTGCTCTACCGCCCCAAACCCGGCCAGGACAACGCGACCCCCTCGGGCAATGGCATGGCGGCGTTTGCATTGCAGCGCCTGGGCCATCTCCTCGGGGAATCGCGCTATCTGGACGCGGCGGAACGCGCCCTGAAATTATTTTTCCCGATGGCGCTCCAGCAACCCACGAGCAGCCTTACCCTTCTCGCCGCCCTGGAAGAATGGTTGACCCCACCCCAAATCGCGGTATTGCGGGGTGCCGCCGGGGACGTGACGCAATGGTGCACGGCATTGCACAATGGCTATTCGCCCCATGCGCTGGTGATCGCGCACCCCAATGGCGCCGCCGCGCTACCCGCCGGCCTCGCCAAGCCGGAAAGCGAGACGGTCAGCGGATGGGTGTGCCAAGGCGTTCATTGCCTACCGGCAATCACCGAGCTGGCGTCATTGCAGAAGACATGCAAAGCGATTAAAGTTATATAAGCTATTTTCCAACCGGAGGGGGTTGGAAAATACAATTAATCAAACGAAGGAGTTAAGGATATGAAATCAGTCGTATGGGGTATGGCTGCCGCTGCCGCGTTGCTGCTAGCGGCAGGCCAAGCAAGCGCCGCCAACGAAACCGCGCTGGCGCAAAGCCACGGTTGTCTGGCGTGCCATAGCGTCAATAACAAGATTGTCGGCCCGGCTTATAAGGATGTGGCCAAGAAATATCATGGGAAAAAAGGCGCGCAAGCCGAGCTGGTGAACAAAATCATCAAGGGCGGTTCCGGCGTGTGGGGACCGATCCCCATGCCGGCCCATCCGAATCTAAGCAAAGCAGACGCCAAGAAATTGGTCGATTGGATTCTAGCACTTAAATAAGCATGCGATCACTGTTTTCGCATCGAAGCCAGCCGTATTCAGGCTGGCTTTTTTTCGGCCCGGCGAACAACGGCGGCAAGCGCGCTATGCCAACGGCGGGCGAGCCTCCGTTTCCGCCGCCAGCCAATCGCGACGCACCAGGAACTCCCGCGCGAGACACGCTTCCGGCGTCCCCGGCCGGGGACGCCAATCATAACGCCACGCAGCGTGCGGCGGCAGCGACATCAAGATCGATTCCGTCCGCCCGCCGGACTGCAGCCCGAATAGGGTACCCCGGTCATGCAACAGATTAAATTCTACGTAACGCCCTCGCCGGTAGGCCTGAAAATCCTGCTCCCGCTCGCCATAGGGCATATCCTTGCGCCGCTCCAGCAGCGGCAGAACGGCTGGCAGGAAACCATCGCCCACGCTGCGGGCGATGGCAAAGCTAGAATCGAAGGACGCGTCATGCAAATCGTCGAAGAAAATACCGCCGACACCCCGTGGTTCGTTGCGGTGCTTCAGGAAAAAATAGTCGTCGCACCATTGCTTGAAGCGCGGGTAATATCCCGCGCCGAAGGGCGCCAGCACATCGTGGCAGACTTGGTGGAAATGCACCACATCCTCCCGGAAACCATAGATGGGAGTAAGATCCATGCCGCCGCCGAACCACCACGTCGCCCTTTCTCCTTCGGCGGCGAAACAACGCACGTTCATATGACTGATGGGCGCATAGGGGTTGCGCGGGTGCAAAACCAGGGACAAACCGAGCGCTTCGAACCGGCAACCCGCTAATTCCGGATGCGCGCTACTGGCGGCCGGGGGAAGCGCATCGCCCTGGATATGGGAAAAATTGACGCCGCCGCGCTCCAACACGCGCCCGTTTTCGAGCACACAGCTGAGTCCGCCGCCCTGGGCGCGCGTCCAGCGATCACGGCGAAAAACCCCACCGTCCATTTGCTCCAAGCGCTGAATCAGTATTTGCTGTAGTTCGGTTAAATAGCGGCTGACCGGGGTGGTGTCCATGATGATGCCTATGCGCGCGCAGAAAGATAACCACCAGGATACAGGGATTTTTCTCCCTGGGAACGCCGGAACCATGACGCCATGGACTTCGTTGGCAAATGCGCGTTCGCGTCGGCGGCGCGGCGTTTCCTCGGTGCGGAAACGGCCTGGGCCAGCCGCCAGCGACGCTGGTGGATGCGCAGCGCCGGCGGCCCGTGCGCGGAATTAGCTAACCGCGACGAAAAAAAAAGCCCCATGGGGGCTTAAATTTGAACAGAAACATGCATCACTCTTGCGCTATGAATTGTAACAGAAAAACCAGCGGCCGCTAGTCCTTATTGACTAAACGACGAGGATAAAACAACCGGGGGCTAGCGGTCTTTTTTGACCGCCCCTTCCGCCAGCGCCAGCGTGGCGACTTGAACCCGATTTTCCAATCCAAGCTTATCGAGGATATTGCGCAAGTGATTGCGCACGGTATTCTCCGCCAAGCCAAGCGCCTCGCCGATGGCCCGGTTGGTCAAACCACGGGCAACATAGGTGACGATTTCAAATTCCCGCTGGGATAATTTATCAAAAACACCCTGGCCAAACTCGCCGCGAGTGATTTTCTGCAGCACGCCGGCGGGCAACATGGTATTGCCCTGGTGGACGGCGTGAATCGCCCGCAAAATATGCTCCGGTTCGCTGGACTTCAGGACGTAGCCATCGACTCCTCGCTCGATAGCTACGCGAATTTCGTGATCTTCCTCGGCGACGGTCAACATAATGACTTTAATCCCTTGCGCCTTCAGCTCGGGGATCAAGTCCGTGCCGTCGGCATCGCCCAGGGTGCGGTCCAATAGCGCAATGTCGGCGCGCCCGCCTTGCGCCAGCCAATCGCGAACGCTGACGAGATCGGCGAACTGGCCGAGCGCCCGGAACTCCGGGTGGTCTTGCAGCAAATACATCAACCCTTTGCGGAATAACGGGTGGTCGTCGATAAAGATGAGTGAAATGGCCATCGATAGGGGGCCGGCGTCAATGCTTGCCGGCAAGACGCGCTTGGCGGCTGATTCCGATCAAGTAATCGAGGGTGGCGAAGAGCCGGGGATAGCTGCCGGTCATGGCGGGCGACGTCGCGTATTTACCGTCCACGACCAAGGTCGGCACGCCGTCGATACCGTAAGCCTGCGTCATTTCCTTGGCGTGCAGCACCTCGTTCTGAACGGTGAACGAGCGGTAGGCCTCGACGAACTGCCGGCGGCTGACGCCTTGCCGAGCCACCCAGTCAAACAAAGACGCTTCCCCGGTCACCTCGTGGGTCACGTGAATCGCATCGAACAGTTTATCGTTCAGCTTCGGCAGCAGATTAAGCGCGGCCAATGCATAGTAGGCCTTTGCCAATGGCAGCCAACCGGGATTGGCCAAGGCGGGAACGCGGCGGAACGCAACATCCTTGGGCAGCTTTTTCAGCCACTGGTTAAGCGCCGGCTCCAGGTGAAAGCAATGGGGGCAGCCATACCAGAAGAATTCGATCACCTCGACGCGCTTGCCATTACTGGTGGGCTGAGGCTGGCTCAACGGCACATAATCCTGAAAAAGCTGGGGCTTGTCGGCGCGGGCGGCAAGCGGAGCGAGCAACGCCAGGCCGCTTAAGCAAAGCACAATGAGGCGCGAGACCAGCGGGATATTCTTCATGGGCTTTTCCTCCTATAAGGGGTCGATAGTCGTCTACGGCTGCTGGGGTGGGCCGGCTTCCCGGATTTTTATCAGCGAAGACGGCAGGTGGTTTTGCGCGAGAATGGCGCGTATCCGATTTAATTCCTGAAGACCGGTGAGCGGGCCGATACGTACCCGGTGCCAAACACCTTTCCCAGGAAGCGTGGCGCTCTGGATGACCGCCTCCACGCCGAGGAGCGCCAGCTTGGCCTTTAGATTGTCGGCGTCGGTCTCGGCGGGAAAGGAACCCACCTGGAGAAAATAGCGCTCCTGCGCGTTGCGCCGATTCGCTTGCTGGGCCGCCTGTTTGACTTCCTGGTCGGTTGCCGGCGCTTCCGTCCCCGGCAAAATCGTATAAAAATCGAAGTGCGGCTTGGGCGGTTCCTGGGGCGTCGGGCTGTTGTTGCGCGCGGCGTTCGCCGACTGCGGCTTAACCGCCGTGGGTTTAGCGGAGTGCGAGCGGTTGACGAACGGCGATGGCCATGAGGTGATAATCAACGCGGCGCCGAGGGAAATCGCCAACCCGATGAATAACCCGATAATAATCCCGATCAGCATCGGGTTGCCGCTTTTTTGCGGCGACCGTTTTAGTGACGACTTGTAATCGCGGCTCATGGAAAACCTACATTTTCTCTGGACTGCTCACGCCAAGCAGCGCCAAACCATTAGCGAGCACCTGGCGGACCGCCGCAATCAGCGCCAGGCGCGCCAACTTGACCGCCTCGTCGGCCACCAGGAAATGTTCCGCATTGTAATAGGTATGCAGCTCGGCGGCCAACTCCTTGAGATAATAGGCGATTAAATGGGGGGAAAGTTCCCCGGCGGCGCCGGCCACCACATCGGGATATTCTCCCAGGCGCTGCAGCAGCGCGAACTCATAATCGCTGGCCAGAGGCGTTAGGTCGACATCGGCCAAATCGCCGGCCGCGCCGCCCCACTGCGCCAGCACACTGCAAATCCGGGCATGGGCGTACTGAATATAATAGACGGGGTTATCGCTGCTTTGGGATTTGGCCAAATCGAGGTCGAAATCCAAATGCTGGTCGCTTTTGCGCAATACGTAAAAGAAGCGCGCCGCGTCGTTGCCGACTTCGTCGCGCAACTGGCGCAAGGTGACGAACTCGCCGGATCGGGTCGACATCGGCGCTTTCACGCCGCCACGGTAGAGCACCGCGAATTGGACCAGGGCGATGACGAGTTTGCCGCTGTCCAGCCGTAACGCGTCCAACGCGCCCTTGACCCGGCTAACATAGCCGTGATGGTCGGCGCCCCAGACATTGATGATTTGATCGAAACCGCGCGCGTATTTGTTCACATGATACGCAATATCCGACGCGAAATACGTATACTGGCTGTTTTCCCGTTGCACCACGCGGTCTTTCTCGTCGCCGAAGGCGGAGGCGCGAAACCAGGTGGCCCCGTCTTGCCGATAGATATGGCCATGGGCCTCCAATTGCGCCACGGTGCGCGCGATCAGGTCGCTATCATGCAAGGTTTTTTCCGAAAACCAGTGGTCGAAAACCACACCGAACGCCGTCAAATCGTGACGGCAGTCGCCTAATTGCTCGGTGAGCGCAAAATCGTGAAGATAGGCGTAATCCTCGCCCAACAAGGCCTTGGCGTCGGCAATCAAGCGGTCGAGGTGAGGCTCCGTGGCATCTTCCTCGGGTGTCGCCTGCATAGCCGCCGTGGGCGGGCGGACGAAACGGTCGCCGTGGCTGGCTTGGATGGCGCACGCCATTTCCCGCACGTATTCGCCCTGATAACCGTTGCCGGGGAACGGCAAGACAAGGCGATGCAACGCCAAGTAGCGCAACCAGGTGGACAGCGCCAGGATATCCATTTGCCGCCCGGCGTCGTTGACGTAAAATTCCCGCGTCACGCAATAACCGGCGGCGTCCAACACATTCGCCAAGCTAGCGCCGAACGCCGCGCCCCGGCCATGGCCCACATGGAGCGGGCCGGTGGGATTAGCGGACACGAATTCCACTTGGATTTTTTTCCCTTTTCCCGTAGCGCTCCGGCCATACGCGGCTTGCTGTGTCAACAGCGGTTTAATGATGCTGTACTTAGCGCTGGCGGTGAGGAATACGTTGATAAATCCGGCGCCCGCCACTTCCGCCTTGGCGATGGCCGCGGACGACGGTAGCGCGTTCAGCAGTTGCGTCGCGATTTCCCTCGGGCTGCGGCGCAAGGGTTTCGCTAATTGCATGGCCAGATTACAGGCAAAATCACCGTGTTGCGCATACCGCGGACGGGACAATTCAACCGCCACTTCTCCGACATCGGGCGCGACGCTTTCCAGCGCTTCCCGGAATAACTGAATAAGATGCTGTTTCAATGTAAATAACGCGAAAATTTCGATTGTAACCGTTTATGGAAAATACTGCATCAGGCCGGGCGAATCGTGTCACCACTCCAGCGGATCCACATCCAGGGACCAACGCACCTTGCGGTTATCCAGCGACCGCAAGACACGCACCCAGCGCCCGAGCAGCGCGTGCAGCGCCCGGCGGGAATTCGATTGTACCAGAAGCTGGGCACGCTCCTTACCCGCGATTCGCTGCATGGCCGCCACCACCGGATCGTAAACCGTCGCCGCGCCGCCCAAGCGCCGCGCCGCGTCGGCGGCGGCAGCCAGGAAATCCAACGCCGTATCGAGCTGATGCGCTTCGGCGCGTAGCAACGCCTGATGGCAAAAAGGCGGAAATCCCGTCAGCTCGCGTTCGGCCAGCAAGGCCTCGGCGAACGCCGGGTAGTCATGCCGCCGTAGCGCCAAATACAGTGGGTGGTCGGGAAACGCGGTTTGAATCAAGACCTCCCCGTGGGCTTCGCGGCGGCCGGCGCGCCCCGCGACTTGCATCAACTGCGCAAAAAGCCGCTCGGAAGCGCGGAAATCGGCGCTATACAACGCGCCATCGGGGTTAAGCACGCCCACCAGGGTCAGATTGCCGAAATCGTGGCCCTTGGCCAGCATTTGAGTGCCCACCAGGATATCGACCTCGTGGCGATGCGCTTGCGCCAGTAATTCGCTCATCGCCTGTTTGCGCCGGGTGCTGTCGCGGTCGATGCGCAGAATACGCGCCGCCGGAAAATGCGCCGCCAGACGCTCCTCGATCCGCTGGGTGCCGTGCCCGACGGCAACCAGGTCGGTATTGCCGCAATCCGGGCAGGCCGCGGGGACGCGGGCCTCATGGCCGCAGTGGTGGCAACGTAGCGCTTGCTGGCGCAAGTGCAACACCAGCCGGCCGGTGCAGCGGGCGCACGTAGACAACCAGCCGCACGCGCCGCACATTAGCACCGGCGCGTAACCGCGGCGGTTGAGAAACAGCAAGCTTTGCTCGCCGCGCGCCAAGCGCGCGCCGAGCGCGGCGAGGAGCGGCGCGGACAGTCCCTGATCGGGGCGATAACGGCGGCTATCGATCAACTGCACGTCGGGCGGGCGGGCGTTTGCCACCGCACGTTCGCCGAGCGTCAACCGCCGGTAGCGTCCGGTGATGGTGTGATGGTAGCTTTCCAAGGACGGCGTCGCCGACCCCAGCACCACCGGAATATTCAGTTGTTTCGCACGGAACACCGCCACGTCGCGGGCCGAATAGCGCAGCCCCTCCTGCTGCTTATAGGAGCCGTCGTGCTCCTCGTCGACGATAATGCACTGCAATCGCGGCATCGGCGTAAATACCGCGAGCCGGGTGCCGAGCACGATATCCGCGCCGCCGTCGCGCGCCGCCCGCCAAGCGCGCAGCCGCTCGCCATCGTTCAAGGCGCTATGCAGCATCACGAGCGTATGGTGGGGAAAACGGCGGCGAAAGCGCTCTTCCAATTGCGGGGTGAGGCTGATTTCCGGCGCCAGCACCAAGACTTGTCCACCCCTTGCCACGGTGTCGTCGATCAGGCGCAAATAGACTTCGGTTTTACCGCTGCCGGTTATTCCGTGAAGCAGCCACGGGACGAACGTCGCCGGTTCCGCCAGCATGGCGGCTACCGCTTGATGTTGGCCGGCGTTCAGCGCCACCGGCGGCGCAAGGGGCGATGCCGGCGGGACGGGCGGTGGCTCCGCGCACGGCTCCGCCCAGCCGCGCTGCGCCAGCGCCTTGAGCGCGGCGGCGGCGCGCGGTGAGATTTCCCGGCTCTGCGCGGGACGCAGCCAACCGGCGGCTTGCAGTGTGCGCAACACCTGACGCTGAATCGTGGCGTTGGCCGGCAGCCCATCGATCGTCGCCGCCTGTCCCGCCGCCGTCAGCCGGTAGCCGGGACGTGGCGCGACGGCGCGCGGTTGACGCCAGCGGACGGGCAATACGCCCAGCACGACTTCTCCCACGGGATGGTGATAATAGCGGGCGCAGAACGCCAACAGCGCCAAGAGATCGCCGGGGAGCGGCGGCGTCTCCCGATCAATGGCGTCCACCGGCTTAAGGCGGTGGGCGGGTAAATCGGAATGGTCGGCAACTTGAAGAATAACGCCAGCCAGCCGGCGCGCGCCGAACGGCACCCGCACCCGCCGCCCAATGTCCGTTGGCAGCGCCCCCGGCGCAACATAATCGAATAGACAGTCGAGCGGAACGTCCAGGGCGACGCGAACAATCGCGACGGGCGCGCGCGGTTTCATCGGGGCGGCTGCCCGCCGGCTGCCCGCCGCCCCGGCCCCGTTAGCGCCTCTCCGGCGCGAACGCTAATGGTAGCGGCGGCTGATGTCGTGCACCGCATCAACCAGCGCAGTGACATTTTCCGGGGGGGTATGCTGGGAAATGCCATGTCCCAGATTGAACACATGTCCCGGCCCCGCGCCGAAGCCGGCCAGCACTTTTTCCACTTCGTGATGAATGATTTCCGCATCGGCGAACAAAATCATCGGATCGAGATTGCCTTGCAGGGCGACACGGTCGCCCACCCGGCGGCGGGCGGCGGCGATGTCGATGTTCCAATCCAGGCTCACGGCGTCGCAACCGGTGGCGGCGATGCTCTCCAACCACAACCCGCCGCCCTTGGTGAACAGAATCACGGGAATGCGCCGTCCGTCCTTTTCCCGCGTCAGCCCGTCCATGATCCGCTGAAGGTAGTGCAAGGAAAATTCATGGTACGCCGCGTGGGACAAGACACCGCCCCAGGTATCGAAAATCATCACCGCCTGAACGCCGGCCTCGATTTGGGCGTTCAGGTAAGCGGTGACGGCCAGAGCGTTGATTTCCAGAATATGGTGCAACAATGCCGGACGCTGGTACAGCATGGCTTTTACCAGGGCGAAATCTTGGCTGCCGCCGCCCTCAATCATGTAACAAGCCAGGGTAAACGGACTGCCGGAAAAACCGATTAGCGGAACTTCGTTGGCCAACGCTCGGCGGATTTGGGTCACCGCGTCCAACACGTAACGTAAATGAACGCTGGGGTCGGGAACATTAAGGTCGCGAATTTCCCATTCATCGCGCAGCGGGCGCTCGAATTTCGGCCCTTCTCCCTGGCTGAAATACAACCCCAGTCCCATGGCGTCTGGAATCGTGAGAATATCGGAGAATAAGATCGCGGCATCCAGAGGAAAACGCGCCAATGGCTGCAACGTCACCTCGGTGGCGAAATCCGGGTTTTTACACAGGGAGAGAAAATCCCCCGCCCGTTCCCGTGTTTGGTTGTATTCCGGCAAATAGCGCCCGGCCTGGCGCATCAACCAGATAGGCGTATATTCCGTCGGCTGGCGCATCAACGCGCGCAATACGGTATCGTTTTTTGGTTTGCTCATGTGGTGCGCACCCTCTTTTGCTTTCCGGTCATCATCAACAGCCGAGATAATCCAATATGCCCTTCGCCGCCCGCCGTCCCTCGTCGATTGCGGTCACCACCAGATCGGAGCCGCGCACCATGTCGCCGCCGGCGAACACCTTGGGGTTACCGGTTTGGAACCCGTGGCGGTTGCCGGAAGCGATCACCCGTCCGCGCGCGTCGGTGGCGATGCCGAATTCCGCGAACCAGGGCTGGGGGTTGGGGCGAAAACCGAAAGCGATAATCACCCGGTCGGCGGAGATCACCTCTTCGCTGCCGGGAACGGCTTCCGGCGCGCGGCGGCCGCGCGCATCGGGCGCGCCGAGCTGGGTGGTCATCAACTTGACGCCCTCCACCTTGCCGTCGCCAACAATTTCCACCGGCTGGCGGTTCCACAGGAAGCGCACCCCTTCTTCCTTGGCGTTACCCACTTCTCGCGCCGAGCCGGGCATATTGGTCTCGTCGCGGCGATAGGCGCAAGTAACCGACGCCGCCCCCTGGCGAATGGCCGTCCGGTTGCAGTCCATGGCGGTGTCGCCGCCGCCGAGCACCACAACGCGCTGCCCCGCCGTAGCGTGAAAGGTTTCGTCGGGACGGGTGAGATTCAGGCAATGGCGCACATTGGAAATCAAAAACGGCAGCGCTTCCAGCACGCCGGGCAAGGACTCGCCGGGAAAGCCGCCTTGCATGTATTGATAGGTTCCCATGCCGAGAAAGACGGCGTCGAAGGTATCGATGATCTGACGAAACGGGAGTTCCTTGCCGACTTCCGTCCCGAGGCGGAACGTCACGCCCATCGCTTCAAAAATTTCGCGGCGGCGCTTCACAATGCTTTTTTCCAGCTTGAACTCGGGAATGCCGAAGGTCAGCAAGCCGCCGATTTCCTCGTAGCGGTCGAACACGACCGGAGCAACGCCTTGACGCACCAGGACATCGGCGCACCCCAGCCCGGCGGGTCCGGCGCCGATGATCGCCACCCGTTTGCCGGTGGGCGTCACGCCGCTGAGGTCGGGACGCCAGCCGCGCCGGAACGCCTCGTCGGCGATATATTTCTCCACCGCGCCGATCGTGACCGCGCCAAAGTCGGTGTTCAAGGTGCAAGCGCCCTCGCACAAGCGATCTTGGGGACAGACCCGGCCGCACACTTCCGGCAGGGAATTGGTTTTATGAGACAACGCCGCCGCTTCGAACAAATTACCCTCCCGCACCAGCTTGAGCCAGTTGGGAATATAATTATGCACCGGGCATTTCCATTCGCAATAAGGGTTGCCGCAGGCAAGGCAGCGGCCAGCCTGTTCGCTGGCCTGGGCATCGCCGAGGGGCGCATAAATCTCGCGGAATTCGCCTTTACGCGCGCTGGCGGCTTTTTTGTCGCCATCGCGGCGCACGACGTTTAAAAATTGAAACACATCATCAGCCATCTTTATTTCCCATGTTCCGTCCCGTTCAGGCGCGCCTTAATCTTGTAGCAGATGGTCCAGATGGACCGCCTTCGGCTTAACCAGCCAGAACTTGCCGATCACATCGGAGAAGTTAGCAAGCAAGTCGCGCGCGTGCTGACTGCCGGTTAGCGCCGCGTGCTCTTCCAGGCGCTCCTTGACATAATAACGATATTGCTCGGTCGGCTCGGTGTTAATGCGATGAATATCGATCAGCTCATTGTTGTAGCGGTGGGCAAAACGATCGGACGCATCGTACACCATGGCGAAACCGCCGGTCATCCCGGCGCCGAAGTTCAGGCCGGTTTCTCCCAGCACCAACACGATGCCGCCGGTCATATACTCGCAGCAGTGATCGCCCGCCCCCTCCACCACCGCGACCGCGCCGGAATTGCGCACGGCGAAGCGCTCGCCGGCCACCCCGGCGGCGTTCAGCTTGCCGCCGGTCGCGCCGTAGAGGCACGTATTGCCGATAATGGTGGTTTGATGGGCAACGAACCCGGAGCGGGCCGGCGGATAAAGAATCACTTGTCCGCCCGCCATGCCCTTGCCCACATAGTCGTTGGCGTCGCCTTCCAGCACCAGCGTCAGGCCGTTGGCGTTCCACACCGCGAGGCTCTGCCCGGCGCTACCGGTCAGGCGGATGGTCAAACAACCGCTGGGCAGCCCCGCCGCGCCATGGGCGCGGGCGATCTCGCCGGACAGCCGGGCGCCGATAGAGCGGTGGGTGTTACGAATCGTATAGTGCAACGTGAGCGGCTGTTGGCTATTGATCGCCTCGGCGGCGTCCGCCACCATCCGCTCCGCCAATTCACCCTTGTCGAACGACGGGTTGGACGGCTCCGTGCAATAACGCGGCTCGCTATCGGGAATGCCGCCTTGGGAAAGCAATACCGACAGGTCGAGTTTTTGCTGCCGGGAGGTCGTCCCCGGCAGGATTTCCAGCAAGTCCATGCGGCCGATCAGTTCCGATAGCGTGCGCACCCCCAGCCGCGCCATCAGCTCGCGAGTTTCCTGGGCGACGAAATTAAAGTAACGCATCACCATCTGCGGCAAGCCGATGAAATACCGGCTGCGCAACCGCGCGTCTTGGGTCGCCACGCCGGTGGCGCAATTATTGAGATGGCAAATGCGCAGATACTTGCAGCCAAGGGAAATCATCGGCGCGGTGCCGAAGCCGAAACTTTCGGCGCCGAGAATCGCCGCCTTGATCACATCCAGGCCGGTTTTCAGCCCGCCGTCGGCTTGCACCCGCACCCGCGAGCGCAGGCCGTTGGCGCGCAGCACCTGCTGCGCCTCGGATACGCCAAGCTCCCACGGCGTGCCGGCGTATTTAACGCTGGTCAGCGGGCTTGCGCCGGTGCCGCCGTCGTAGCCGGAAATGGTAATCAGATCGGCATAGGCCTTGGCCACCCCGGCGGCGATGGTGCCGACGCCGGGCTCCGCCACCAACTTGACCGAGACCAGCGCGTGGGGATTGACTTGCTTGAGGTCGAAAATCAGCTGCGCCAAATCCTCGATGGAATAAATATCGTGATGGGGCGGCGGCGAGATCAGCGAAACCCCCGGCTTGGAACAGCGTAGGGTGGCGATCATCGACGACACCTTGTGCCCCGGCAACTGACCGCCCTCGCCGGGCTTCGCGCCTTGGGCGATCTTGATTTGCAGCACCTCGGCGTTCACCAGGTAATGCGGCGTCACGCCGAAGCGTCCGGAAGCCACCTGCTTAATCTTGGACATCTTGACGGTGCCGTAGCGGGCGGGGTCTTCGCCGCCCTCGCCGGAATTAGAACGGCCGCCCAAGCGGTTCATCGCTTCCGCCAGCGCTTCGTGGGCTTCCGGCGACAACGCGCCGAGACTCATTCCCGCCGAATCGAAGCGCTTGAGAATATCGGCCAGTGGCTCCACCGCCTCCAGCGGAATCGGCGACCCATCGAATTTAGGCTGCATCAAATCGCGCAAGGCGGCCGCCGGACGGGTATTCACCAACGCGGCGAACCGGCGGTAGGCGTCATCGTCGTCTTGCTGCACCGCTTGTTGCAGTTGCAGCACCACGTCGGGATGGTAGGCATGATATTCGCCGCCGAAAATAAACTTCAACAAGCCGCCCTGACTGAGGGGCTCCACCGGATTATGGGCGTATTGCACCAGCTGCCGCTGATCGGCGGCGAAGTCGGCGAAGTCCGCCCCGCGAATGCGGCTGACTGTGCCCTGAAAGCAAAGCGCGATAACGTCCGGGTGCAACCCCACCGCTTCGTAAAGCTGCGCGCCGCGATAACTGGCGATGGTGGAAATACCCATCTTCGACAGGATTTTCAGCAACCCCTTGTTAATCCCCTTACGGTATTTGTACAGCGCGTCGCTCAGGGTCTGGCCCTTGATCTCGTCACTACGGATCAGGGCGTTGATCGCCTGATACGCGAGGTAGGGAAACACCGCGGTCGCGCCATAACCGATTAAGCACGCGAAATGATGCGGGTCGCGGGCGGTGCCGGTATCCACCAGCAGATTGGCGTTGCAGCGCAACCCTTCGCGAATCAAGGCGTGATGCACGCAGCCGGTGGCGAACAGCGCATGAATCGGCAGCCGGTCGGGCGCGATCCGCCGATCCGACAGCACCAGAATCACATGGCCGTCGCGCACCGCCCGCACCGCTTGATCGGCCAGCGCCGTCAGCGCGCCGCGCAAATCGACGCTGGCCGGATCGTAGTGAAGGTCCAGCGTCATGCAGCGGTACTCGGCTTCATCGCGCGTTGTCAGCCGCTCGAATTTCTCGTGGCTCAACACCGGCGAGTGTACTTCCAGCCGCTTGGCGTGCTGCGGGGTTTCCTGGAACAGATTGCGCTCCGGCCCGAAACAGGTGTTGAGCGACATCACCACCGCTTCCCGGATCGGGTCGATCGGCGGATTCGTCACCTGCGCGAATTGTTGGCGCAAGTAATCGAAGGGAGAACGGATTTTCTGCGACAGCACCGCCACCGGCGTGTCGTCGCCCATCGAGCCGATGGCCTCCTGGCCATCCTGGGCCAATACCCGCAATATCTGGTCGCGCTCTTCAAAAGTCACATTGAACAGCTTTTGGTAACGTAGCGATTCCGCCGGCGTCATCAGCGGCAGATTGTCGTCTTCGTCGATGCCGGTTTCCAGATGAGTGGCGTTTTCCTTCAGCCATTGACGGTAAGGCCGGGCGTCCTTGAGGCGGGCGTCGATCTCTTCGGGCAACAGTAGCCTGCCCGCCTGGAGATCGACGGCGACGATCTGGCCGGGCTTGACCCGGCCTTTTTGCACCACGTCCTCGGGCCGATAATCCCACACCCCCACTTCGGAAGCGATGGTGACATGGCGGTCGCGGGTCACCACGAAGCGCGCCGGACGCAGGCCATTGCGGTCAAGAATGCACGCGCCATAGCGGCCGTCGGTCAGCACCACGCCGGCGGGACCGTCCCACGGCTCCATGTGCATCGAGTTATATTCGTAAAACGCCCGCAGATCCGGGGCCATGCTATCGACATTCTGCCAGGCTGGCGGAATCATCAGGCGCAGCGCGCGGAATAAATCGACGCCGCCCATCACCAACCCTTCCAGCATATTGTCCATGCTGCTGGAATCGGAGCCGTCCAGGGAGACGAGGGGACGCACGTCCGCCATGTCGGCGATATGATCGGAAACCAGGGTCTGCTCCCGGGCGCGCGACCAGTTGCGGTTACCTTGCAAGGTATTGATTTCCCCATTATGCGCGAGATAACGGAAAGGCTGCGCGAGACGCCATTCCGGCCAGGTGTTGGTGGAGAAGCGCTGGTGGTAAACCGCCAGGGAGGACGCGAAACGCGCGTCGTTGAGATCCGGGTAAAACACCGGCAGATTCGCCGGCATGACCAGGCCTTTGTACGCAATCACGCGGGACGACAGGGTGGGGATATAAAAAGTGGCGTCCGACGCCGCCAGTGCCTTTTCGGTCAAGCGGCGGGTCATATACAAACGCCGCTCGAAACTGTCCTCGTCCATGGCGTCGGGGCAATTGACGAAAAGCTGCGCGATATGGGGCAGGGTACGCAACGCTTCGGCGCCGCAAGCGGACGGATCGATCGGCACCGTGCGGAAACCGGCACACGCCAGGCCTTGGGCTTCCAGCGTTTGCCGCAGGCGGGTTCTCGCGGCTTCGGCGAAGGCGGGATCGCGGTTAAGAAAGACCAGTCCCGCCGCGTAGCGGGCGCTTAGCTCGAAACCGCTTTCCGCGGCGGCGGCGCGCAGAAAGGCGTCGGGCTTTTTAAATAGCAAGCCGCAGCCGTCGCCGGATTTGCCGTCGGCGGCGACCGCGCCACGGTGGGTCAAGCACGCCAGGGAATCGATCGCCGTTTGCACCAACCAGTGGCTCGGCTTATCGTCCATTTGCGCCATCAAGCCGAAACCGCAACTGTCCTGCTCAAAATCGGGGCGGTAGAGCGTACCGTCCAACCAGCCTTGTCTGTTCATTACCAACCCAAAAAAGCGAGTGAAAAGCCCCAAATTTTACCGTCAAACCCCTATTCCAGCAATGGGGCGACGGCCACGCCTAAAAAGCGATTTCCTCGATGGCGAATAATCGCCGGTGTTCGCGAATGGCGTAGCGGTCGGTCATGCCGGCAATATAGTCGGCGACGACCCGTGGCGGATCACTCTGGATTTTTTCCTGGTACTGAGGGGACAACAACGCGGGCGTTTCCATGAACGCGTCGAACAACTCGCGGATAATACGGCGGGCCTTGGCGCTCATGCGATTGACCCGATAGTGGCGGTACAGATGGTGGAGCAGAAATTGTTTGAGTTCTTGCTGTTCCTGGCGAACGGCGGGACTAAAGCCGATCAGCGGCGGTGCGGCGCGCACTGCGTCCACGTTGCGGGGCGCGGCGGCGCGAATGTTTTCCGCGCTCTGGGCGATCAAGTCGAGCGCCAGGGTATTAATCATGCGGCGGATGGTTTCATGCACCAAGCGGCGGCCGGAAAGTCCGGCGTAACGTTGTTTCACCGCCGCCAGATGGCGCGCGAACAGACTGACCGACGCCAATTGCTCGAGCGTGATCAACCCGGAGCGCAAGCCGTCGTCCACGTCGTGATTATTGTAGGCGATTTCGTCGGCGAAATTAACCAGTTGCGCCTCCAGCGTCGGGCGGCGGTCGTGGACGAAACGCTCCGCCACCTCGCCCAGCGCGCGCGCCCGCTGCGGCGAACAATGTTTCAGAATGCCCTCGCGGGTCTCGTAACACAGATTCAGGCCGTCGAATTCGGCGTAGCGTTCTTCCAGCACGTCCACCTGGCGCAGCGACTGCTGATTATGTTCGAAGCCGCCATGGGGGGCCATGCAGTGATTCAGGGCGTCCTGACCGGCGTGGCCGAACGGCGTGTGGCCCAGATCGTGCGCCAGAGCAATCGCCTCCACCAAATCCTGGTTAAGTTGCAGATTGCGCGCCAGGGAACGTCCGATTTGGGCGACTTCCAGGGAATGGGTCAGGCGGGTGCGGAACAAATCGCCTTCGTGGTTGACGAAAACCTGCGTTTTATACTCCAGGCGGCGGAACGCGGTGGAATGAATAATACGGTCGCGGTCGCGCTGAAATTCGCCGCGTCCCGCAGGCGGGGCTTCTGGGTAACGCCGTCCGCGAGAATCCGCGTCCGATGCGGCGTAACCGGCGCATTCAGCCATGGGCGGCGAGCACGCGCAGCGTGGCGGCGAGCGCGGCGGCGGGCACATCGGCGCTGACAAACGTCTCGCCGATGGCCTTCAGCAGCACAAAACGCACCTTGCCATGCTCCACTTTTTTATCGATCGCCATCAACCGGCGATAGACATCCGCCCCCAGATCGGGCGCGGCGACGGGCAACCGGGCGGCCTGGTAAAGCCGGCGAATGCGCGCGGCGTCGCTATCGGACAACATCCCCATCCGGCGGGATAAGTCCGCCGCCAGCATCGTGCCGGCCGCCACCGCCTCGCCGTGCAGCCAATTGCCGTAACCCATGCCGGTTTCGATGGCGTGGCCGAAGGTGTGTCCCAGGTTGAGCAACACGCGGCAGCCGCTTTCCAACTCATCCTCCACCACCACCTCCGCCTTGTTGCGGCACGAGCGGGCGATGGCGGCGGCCAGAACCTCCGGTTCCCGCGCCAGCAAGGCGGCCATATTCTCTTCCAGCCACCGAAAAAACCCCGGGTCGCGGATCAGGCCGTATTTAATGACTTCCGCGATTCCCGCAGACAGCTCCCGGTCGGGCAGGGTATTCAAGGCGGCGGTATCGGCCAGCACCAGCTTCGGCTGATAAAACGCCCCGATCATATTCTTGCCGTGAGGATGGTTAATGCCGGTTTTACCGCCAACCGACGAGTCCACCTGCGCAAGCAGGGTCGTGGGCGCCTGAATAAACGGCACGCCGCGCAGGAAGGTGGCGGCGGCGAAGCCGGTCAAGTCGCCGATCACTCCCCCGCCCAGGGCGATGAGCGTGGTTTTCCGCTCGCAACGGTTTTCCAGCAATGCATCGTAAATCCGGTTGAGCGTTTCGCTGTTTTTGTACGCCTCGCCGTCCGGCAAAATCACCGGCACGACGGCGACGCCATTGTCCTTCAGCCCGGCACTGAAGGCGTCGAGGTAAAGCGGGGCGACGGTGGTGTTGGTCACGATCGCCACCTGCTTGGCTGGCAAGTGGGGCAGAATCAACTGCGGCTGATCGAGCAGCCGGTCGCCGATGTGAATGGGGTAGGCGCGCTCCGCCAATTTTACGGTAAGCGTTTGCATGAAGACCTCAATCTTAAGTGTCGGGCGTCAACGGGAGCCGCCGGCTGCGCAACCGCGTCTCGGCCTGGCGCACGAGGTGGTGCAGATTCTGACCGCCGGTGTTCAACACGATGTCGGCGGTCTCCCGGTACAGGGGATCGCGTTGCGCGAACAACGCCGTCAGCGTCGCCTTGGGATCGGCGGTTTGCAGCAAAGGGCGGTTATGGTCATGGCGAGTGCGGTGCAACAGTTCCTCCACCCGGGCGCGCAAGTAAATCACCGTGCCGCGGCGGCGCAACCGCCGCCGGTTTTCCTCCTGCAACACCGCGCCGCCGCCAGTAGCCAGCACAATATCGCGGCGTTGGGTCAGCTCGTCGATCACCTGGGCTTCGCGCGCACGGAAACCCGCTTCGCCCTCGATGTCGAAAATCACCGGAATCGCCACCCCGGTGCGGCGCACGATTTCATGATCGGAATCGACGAACGTCTTACCCAAGGCGTGCGCAAGCAGCTTGCCGATGGTGGTTTTTCCCGCCCCCATCAGGCCCACCAGAAAAATATTGCCCGCGCTACGTTCTTCATCCGCTCGCATGGCCGCATTCTACCGTAAATCCGCGCCGCCGAGGGCCCGCGGCGGCTAGGCCATCCCGCTATGGCGCAGCAGGGCGTCGATAACCGGCTCCCGCCCGCGGAAGCGAACGAACGACTCCAGCGCCGAGCGGCTGCCGCCCGCGCCGAGAATCTCGCTCCAGAAACGATGGCCCACTTCGGGATTCAGCACCCCGTTTTCCTCGAACAAACTGTAGGCGTCGGCGGACAACACCTCCGCCCACTTATAGCTGTAATAGCCGGCGCCATAGCCACCCGCGAAAATATGGGAGAAATTATTAGGAAAGCGGTGATACGCCGGGGGAAAAATCACCGCCACCTGCTCGCGGACGCTATCGAGCAGTTGCAGCGGCGATTGCGCCCCGGCGGGATCGTAATCGACATGCAAGCGCATATCGAACAGGGAAAATTCCAGCTGGCGCACCAGCTGCATCCCGCTTTGGAAATTCTTGGCCGCCAGCAGCCGATCGAACAGCGGCCGCGGTAGCGGCTCGCCGCCATCCACGTGCCGCGTCATCGGGTGCAGCACCGCCCACTCCCAGCAGAAATTCTCCATGAACTGGCTGGGCAACTCCACCGCGTCCCACTCCACACCATTGATGCCGGAAACGCCCAACGCCTCCACCCGGGTGAGGAGATGATGCAGGCCATGGCCGAACTCGTGGAACAGCGTAATCACCTCGTCGTGGGTGAACAACGCCGGCTTGCCGCCCACCGGCGCGGAGAAATTGCAATTCAGGTAAGCCACCGGCAGTTGCAGCGCGCCGCCGCGCCGCCGCCGGCCGATGGCGTCGTCCATCCACGCGCCGCCGCGCTTGCTCTCGCGGGCGTACAGATCGAGATAGAATTGACCGAGGGGCGCGCCCTCGCGGTCGGCGATCTGATAGAAGCGCACATCGGGGTGCCACACCGGCGCGGACGCCGGGGTAATCGACAGCCCGTAAAGCGTTTCCACCAGCTGAAACATCCCCGGCAACACCACGGTTTCCGGCAGATATTGCTTAATCTCCTGTTCGGAAAACGCATAACGCTGTTGCAGCAGTTTTTCGCTGACGTAACTGATATCCCAGGCTTCCAAGACGGGCAACCCGAGGGTATCGCGGGCGAAATCGGTCAGATCGTCTAAATCCTGACGCGCGTAGGGCCGCCCCTTAGCCGCCAGCGCATCGAGAAAGTCCAGCACCTGGCGCGGCGTTTCCGCCATCTTCGACGCCAGCGAGACCTCGGCGTAATTGGCGAACCCCAGCACGCGCGCCGCTTCCTGACGTAACGCCAGAATTTGACGGATCAGCGGCGTATTATCCCACGCCGGCGGGCCGAATTCGCTGGCGCGGGTGGCGTAGGCGCGGTACAGGCGTTCACGCAGCGGCCGGTGGTCGGCGTATTGCATCACCGGCAAATAAGACGGCGCGCGCAAGGTGAGCTTCCAGCCCGGCTTGCCGTCCTGCGCCGCCGCCTCCCGCGCCGCTTGCGTCACATCCGCCGGCACCCCGGCCAATTCCGCCGCGTCCTCCACATACCACGCGAAATCGTTGGTGGCGTCGAGTAGGTTTTCCTCGAACTTGGCGGACAGCGACGCCAGGCTTTCCTGGATGTCGAGAAACCGCGCTTTCTCCGCCGGCGGCAACTCCGCGCCGCCGAGACGGAAATCGCGCAGCTCGTGCACGACCACCCGCTGCTGCGCCGGCGTCAGCGCCGCGAAGCCGGGCGCGGCGTGCAGCTGCTTGAATTTCTCGAACAGCGCCACATCCTGCGACAATGCCGCATAATACTGCGTGACCTTGGGCAGATCCGCGTTATACGCCTCGCGCAGCGCTGGGCTGTTCATCACCGCGTTTAAATGGGAGACCTGGCCCCAGGCGCGCGACAACCGCTCGTTGGCGTCCTCCAGCGGCTGCACGAAATTCTCCCAGGTGGGCGCGGCGGCGTCGGATCGCAGCGACGCCAGCAGCCGCTGGTTCTCATCGAGCAACTGCGCCACCGCGGGCGCGACATGCGCCGGGGCGATGCGGTCGAACTGGGGCAGACCGGAAAAATCCAGCAGCGGATTGGTCATGGCGGCGCTTCCGTTAGCAAACAAACAGGGAACGATTATACTACGGGCTTTACCGGGAGACCCGACCATGATCGAAACGGCCTCTGTCGCGGCCTACCGAGACACCGCCCCCCGGCTTTCCGCCGGCGCGTGGGTGCACCCCAGCGCCAACGTCATCGGCGACGTCGTGCTGGGAGAAAACGCCTCGGTGTGGTGCGGCGCGGTGGTGCGCGGCGATGTCAACGCCATCCGCATCGGCCGCGACACCAACATCCAGGATTTATGCGTGCTTCACGTCAGCCACCGCCATCCCGCCGACCCCGGCGGCGCGCCGGTCACCGTCGGCGACCGGGTGACGGTGGGCCACGGCGTGATTTTGCACGGCTGCGCCATCGGCGACGAATGCCTGATCGGCATGGGCTCCCTCGTCATGGACAAGGCGGTGCTGGCGCCGCGCGTGCTGCTGGGGGCCGGCAGCCTGGTGCCGGAAGGCAAGCGCCTGGAGGGCGGCTACCTTTACCTGGGGCGGCCGGCGAAACCAATCCGCCCGCTAACCGCCGAGGAAATCGCCTACTTCGCGGATTCCGCCCGCCATTACGTCGTGCTCCAGCGCAACTACGGCTAGACGGCGGCGGCGCGGCGCCGTCAGCAGCCTTCGTAGACGACGTGGCCGTCGATCACGGTATAGCGCACCTCGCCCGGCAGCGCCCAGCCCAGGAACGGCGTATTCTTGCCTTGGCTTCTGAGGCGGCGGGGTTCCACCGTCCAGTACCGGTCGGGGCCGAAAATACACAAATCGGCGGCTTGTCCGGGGGAGACGCCGCCCGCCTCGAGTCCGAGAATCGCCGCCGGCGCGCAAGTCACCTTGGCCAACGCGTCGAGTAGCGGCATCTTCCGGGTTTCGGCCCACTTCAGCGTCAGCGGCAGCAACAGCTCCAGGCCGGTAGCACCGGGTTCGGCCTCGGCGAACGGCGTCAGCTTGGCGTCCTCGTCCACCGGCGTGTGATCGGAGCACACCGCGTCGATCACGCCGTCCGCCAGGGCGCGGCTCAGGCTGTCGCGGTCGCGCTGGCTGCGCAATGGCGGCCGCAGGCGGCAATGGGCGTCGAAAAACCCGATGTCGATCTCGCTCAAATGCACATGATTGGCGGACACATCGCAGGTCACCGGCAACCCCTGACGCTTTGCGGCGCGGATCATTTCCACCCCCTCCCGGCTGGAAATCCGGCAGAGATGCAGCCGCGCGCCGGTTTCCTTCGCCAGCAGCAGCAAAGTGGAGAGCGCAATGGTCTCGGCGCACGCGGGAATCGCCGGCAATCCCAGGCGGGTAGCCACCTCGCCGTCATGGGCGACGCCGTTTTTCGCCAGCAGCGCATCCTCCGGCCGCAGCCAGACCGTAAAGCCGAAAGTGGCAGCGTATTGCAAGGCGCGCAGCATCACCTGAGTATTGGTCAGCGGTGCGTCGGCATGGGAAAACCCGACGCAGCCGGCGTCGGCCAGCTCGGCCATCTCGGTCAACCGCTCCCCCGCCAACTGCTGAGTGAGCGCGCCGAGCGGGTACACCTTGGCCAGATTCAGACTCTTCGCCCGGTACTTGAGCATCTCCACCAGCCCCGGCTCGTCCAGCGGCGGATCGGTATCCGGCGGACACACCAGGCGGGTGACGCCGCCCGCCACCGCCGCCGCCATCTCGCTTTCCAGGGTCGCCTTATACTCGAACCCCGGCTCGCGCAGCCGCGCCGACAAATCGATCAGCCCGGGGCAGACCACCAGCCCCGCCGCGTCGATAACGCGATTGACGTGAAAGCCGTCCGGCATCGCGCCGACGGCGGCGATCTTACCGGCGGCGACGAAAACGTCGCGCGGCGCGTCAACGCCGTTGGCCGGGTCGATCAGCCGACCGTTTTTAATGTGAATTTTCATGGATGTTTTTTACTTGTGTCGTGACGGCCATTTTCGCCGGTGGACGTGAATATCGGCCCAGGATCGATCACCGACCAGGACAGTACGTCGGCTTTTTTCAAAACAAAGCATGCCCCCGGTTTCTTCGCGCAGGGTTTCTTTGAGGCAAGCTTGTCCGTGTCCGCTTTCTCCGTGGCGGCTGTTTTTGGTGCGGACTTGTCCTTATCCATTGTTTTCGCGCCGGGGTTCTTCAGCGCATGATTGTCCGCGCCCGTCTTTTTCCTGGCGGATTCTTCTTGTGCGGGCTTGTCTGTACCCGGTTTATGCGCGGCGGCACTATTTGGTGCGAGCGCGCCCGCGTCCGCTGTTTTAAGGAGAAATTGGGTGCCGATGCGGGAAAATAACTGCAATCCCTTGGCTTCGCACGCCGTCCCCGCCAACGCCAAAATCTGGACGTGGTTAAGTCGCAGCGCCTGGCAGCCCGCCGCTGTGGCGGTCACGTTGATCGATTTTATATTTCCGAGGGAAAGCCGGTTTATAATAGCATTGGGAATAATAAAGGGGGCTGGCAAAAGCAAAAAAACCCCTAATATTATCATGGCTAATTTAACCATTAATTGGGCACGCGCATCCGTTTTGAATATGTATGCCACAACATACAAGTTAAGGGAAAACACAAAACCGATGATAAAAATCTCCCTCCACAGGCTACTGTAATGACTCACTAAGGAAGTCCTGAGGAATAAGGAGCTTACAATGAGAAACGCGGGTACTGAAAGAACTATCCACAAGTAACTACCTATTACACATAGGAGGCTATTGATCGTCAGCCCCCAATATTTTTTTATTTTTTCACGAATGAAAAACAGAATTTCTGAAAGAACTACCCTAACTAAACTTAGTGTGACCGATATCGGACTATTTATAATTAGTCTCCCGCATCCTCTTATTTTTTCGCCAATGACGCCGAGCGCTGCATAAATCTTGCCAGCCACATAATTATTTCCCCTTTTTCTAACTGGTTTCTGCGTTCCCTCCGATTTATTTTTCGCGTAATACTGTTGTACGCTGATAAGTATGAAAATGATTGCCAGCGGCACGGCAAAAATAAGAAGCCAAAAATGGTGGCTTTTAGCAAAGATATGAATAATGCAGAACGAGGCAAAGAAGATGATGAAAAGCACCAAAAAAAATGGCAATATTTTGATGCTGGCGTCCGGTGGCATGGTTTTCTCGGATTGGCGCGTTTTTCCCTCGGCAACCTTTTCGTCACTTGGACTAACCCATATTTTTAAAAGTGGCCCTATACTCACACCCGGTAAAACCAGAAATATCACAGAAACAAGGATCAACACGGTGCCAACCAACGCGACAACGACGACCAACCCCAGTGACGCGGACACGTCGAAATCCGGGATAAAGCGGATTTCGGCGAAATACAAAGTGAAGATCACCGCGCCGACAATCAGCGCCACGTTCCACAGCGCGACAAACGGGTTTCTTTTCACGAACGACCACAACGCCGAGGTTTCTTTATCCTCGCTAGTCGCTGCTTCCGGCGGGCTGGCGGCGGCGGGCATCGCTCAGTTCCCCGCCAGAATGCTCATCACCGCCATCCGCACCGCGATGCCGAAGGTGACTTGGGGCAAAATCACCGAGTGCGCGCCGTCGGCGACGTTGGAGTCGATTTCGATGCCGCGGTTCATCGGCCCGGGGTGCATGACGATGGCGTCGGGGCGGGCCAGCGCTAGTTTTTCCGGGGTCAGGCCGTAGTATTTGAAGTATTCCTGCGGGCTGGCGAGCAGCGCGCCGCGCATGCGTTCGTTTTGCAGCCGCAGCATGATGACGGCGTCCACGTCTTTCAGCCCGTGGGCCATGTCGTGGGTGACGTGCACGCCGAGCCGCTCCGCTTCGGCGGGAATGAGGGTTTTCGGCGCGACGACGCGGATTTCCGGCACGCCGAGCACGTTGAGGGCGTGAATTTCGGAGCGCGCCACCCGCGAGTGCATGATGTCGCCGACGATGGCCACCCGCAGCCGGGTGAAGTCTTTTTTGTAGCGGCGGATGGTGAAGACGTCCAGCAGCCCCTGGGTGGGGTGGGCGTGGCGGCCGTCGCCGGCGTTGATGACGTGGATGTGGGGGGCGACGTGGCGCGCGATCAGGTGGGCGGCGCCGCTTTGGCCGTGGCGCACCACGAACATGTCCGCCTGCATGGCGGAGAGGTTGTCCACGGTGTCGAGCAGGGTCTCGCCCTTGCTTTGCGACGACGCGCCGATGTTCAGGTTCAGCACGTCGGCGGACAGGCGCTTGGCGGCGATTTCAAAGGTGGTGCGGGTGCGGGTGCTGTTTTCGAAGAATAAATTGAAGATTGCCTTGCCGCGCAGCAGCGGCACTTTTTTTACTTCCCGCTCGGCGACCGCGACGAAGGATTCGGCGGTGTCCAGGATGTGGCGGACAATCGCTGCCGGCAGTCCTTCGATAGTGAGCAGGTGTTGCAGTTCGCCACGGCGATTCAGTTGGGGGTTGGACAGCACGCACACACTCCGGTCGTTGGGTTAGGATGCCTCTGGCTGATGGTGGATGCTCAGGCTAAAGCGGCCGCCGCCGCCTTGGTTGAGCCGGATATGCTGGTCGGCGGGCAACGCCAGGTGAAGACCGGCGAATTCGGCGGCGATGGGCAATTCGCGGCCGCCGCGATCCACCAGCACCGCCAGCCGGATGCTGGCGGGACGGCCGTAGTCGAAGAGTTCGTTCATGGCGGCGCGCACCGTGCGCCCGGAATAGAGCACGTCGTCGATCAGCAGAATAGGCCGGTTGTCCACGTCGAAGGGAATATGGGACGGCTCCACTTCGGGATGGAGGCCGATGCGGCTGAAGTCGTCGCGGTAGAACGAGATGTCCAGCGTGCCCAGCGGCAGGGAGACGCCGAGCGCGTCGTGCAGCCGCTCCGCCAGCCACGCGCCGCCGGTGCGGATGCCGATCATGCCGGTTTCGGCGGTCACGTGCGGTTGGATCTGCTCCACCAGGTGGGTCAGCAAGGCTTCTGCGTCAGGTTGTGGCATGGTGTCGTCCCGGTTGTCGTCAATGCGTTTCGTCCGGCGGCAATGCTTCGCCGCCGCTATCGAAAAACTGTTGCAGTATGTGCTGCGCCGCCGCTTGATCCAGCACCGGTTTTTGCTTCCGCCCCCGGACGCCGGCCTGTGCCAGGCTTTCCCCGGCGGCGGCGGAGCTCAGCCGCTCGTCCACCAGCACGGCATGTAGCCGGAAGCGCCCTTCCAACTGGCGGGCGAACCGGCGGCAACGCGCCGCCAATTCGTGCTCCGCACCATCCAGGTGGCGCGGAAGCCCCACCACCACCAGCACCGGCCGCCATTCTTCGATCAAGGCGGCGATGGCGTCGAAGCGCCGCGCGTTGTCTTCCGCCGCTATCGTTTGCAGTGGATGGGCGATGCCCAGCCGCCGCTCCCCCAGCGCCACGCCGATACGCTTCAAACCGAAATCGAACGCCAGCACCGTGCCGTCTTCCGTCTCCGCCGGGTTCAATCGCGCCGGGGCGGCCGCTCAGGCATGCCCGGCCTCCTCGGATAGCGAACCGAAATTAACGCCCAGCATGTCCATCGCCGCCTGCAGCCGCGCGTCGGCCGGCAGATCGAAAATGACTTCTTCCGTCGCCGGCACGGTCAGCCAGGCGTTTTGCGCCAGTTCCTGCTCCAGTTGCCCGGCGCCCCAGCCGGCATAACCCAGGGTCACCAGCATTTTTTCCGGCCCTTCTCCCCGGCCCACGGCGACCAGAATGTCCTTCGACGTGGTTAGGGCGATGCCGTCCTGCACCGGCAACGTCGATTGCCAGCTTCCCTCCGGCTGGTGCAGCACGAAACCGCGATCCATCTGCACCGGCCCACCGAAGTGGATGGTGCGCCCGGCCAGGTCGAGCGCCTCCAGGGGAATTTGAATTTGCTCGTACAGCGCGCCGAGCGTCATTTCGGTGGCGCGATTCAAGACGATGCCCATGGCCCCGCGGTCGTCGTGCTCGCAGATATACGTCAGGGTTCTGGAAAAATACGGGTCCTCCATGCGCGGCATGGCGATCAGAAAATGATGGATTAAGTTGACGTTCTGCATGGCTTCATATTATGGCACAGGCGGCCGGTTATGAAAGCCGCGCCAGCGGTTATTCGCTGCCGGCCAGTTGATCTTCGTGCGTGAACGACCAGGTGCGCGTAATGGCGAGAATGTCGTAGCGGCGACGAATTTGCGGCGGAAACGGCGGGAACGGCGCCGCCAGCTTGACGATATCCCGCGCTGCCTTATCCAATATCGGGTAGCCGGAAGAACGGTTAAGCTCGATTTTGACCACGCTGCCGTCGGCGCGAATATAGACGGTCAGCTGCAAGGTGCCGTACAGCCGCCGGCGCTTGGCGGCTTCCGGGTAGTTGAGGTTTCCCACCCGCTCCACTTTCTGCCGCCAGCTATCAGTATACAGGGCTAACGCGTATTCCCGGGTGCGCGCGCCGATAAACCGCGTTCGCGGACGGCGCTGGTAGGCGGACCATTCCTTGTCGATTCGCGCCGCCAAGCGCGCTTCCATCAGGCTGCGCTGGACCAGTGCGGCGGCGGCGAGCTGCCGTTGTTCGGGCGAGGGCGGGCGGGCGACGGTTGGGGTACGCGCCTTGACCCGGTCGAGCAGTTCCCGCGACCGGTGCTCCAGCGCGGCGACCCGCTGTTGTTGCGCCCGCGCGGTTCTGCCGCCGTGGGACGGACGATGCGCCGGCAGCGGGCTCCGCGCCTGGCGCTTGGCGTCGGTATCGCCGCCGCCGTCCAGGTTGGCTTGGGCGTAGGCGTCCGCGTGGCGGGGCTTCTCCCGGGTTTTGCTGTTCACCAGCACCACGTCGAGCGGCGAAGCGAAATTATTCAGCGCATTAGACTTGGACGGCGCAATGCCGATCCCGAACAAGACCAGCAGGTGAAGGCAAAACGAGACCAAAATCATCAGCCATAGCCGGTCGGCGGGGTCGAGCCGGGAGGGCAAGCCACTCAGGGGCAACGCAAACCTCATCTGCAATCGGCGCTTCTGCAATGAATCGTGACGGCCGGAACATCCGGAAATACGCTATTGTATGATTTTGCCGCTTCCGCTGTCACCCGCCGCCGGCTTCCGTCACCACCCGCTTGAATTTGCTGCTGAATTCCAAATCCAGCAAATCCACGCCGCCAATCTGCACCTCGACCACGCTGCCGGGCGGCAGCGCCGGCAGATCGGGCACGCGCAGCATCAGCGGCGCCAACTGAAGGCGCACCAGGTTTTCCCGGTGCACCACGGCCGGGGCGACGGCGATCTGTTCCTGAACCAGGTAGCGCAGACTCCAGTAGCGCTCCATCTGCCGCTGAAAGGCTTGGTAGGCACTATAGACCAGATCGAAGCCATGCATCGCGCCCAGCATGGCCTCGCTGTTTTCTCCGTAGGGCGGCGCTTCGCCGCGCGCCCACGCGACCAGCTGGCGCTGATTCATCAGGTCGATGTAGCGCCGCAGCGGCGAGCTGGCCCACATATAGAGCGACACCCCCAGCCCCTGATGCGGGCCCGGCGCGGTCGTCATGCGCACCTTGCCGCCATTTTGGGCGCGGAATATGGCGGAGAGGCCATTTTGCCGCAGCGTTTCCGCCCATTGCGAATTGACGAAAATCATCAATTCGGAAACCAGTTTGTCGATGGGCGTGCCGCGCTGGCGGCGGATGATGTTGACCCGGTCGTTGTCGATATGAAAGCCGAATTCCGGGGGAAAGGTCTTGCCGGCGTCGGGCCGCCCTCGCCGCTCTTCCAGTTTATCGGCAAAGCGCCACAATATCAGCAGTTCCTGGCGCCAGGGAAAATCGGCCAGGCCCTGGCGCAAGGTCTCGTCGTTGAACAGCGGCTGTAAGGTTTCGATACGTAAATTCTCGCCGACGGTGATTTCTTCCAGCCGGGTTTCGCTGGTCACGATGTCGCCTTCGTCGGGCGTGGTTTCCACGTAGAACGAGAGCGCCGGGCAGCGGCGGCCGCGCTGCAAGGTGAACCGGCTAACCACGGACGCCGGCAGCATGGTCAGTTTGTCGCCCGGCATGTAGACGGTGGACAGCCGCTCCCTGGCGACTTCATCGAGCGGCGAACCGGGCGTGATGCCTAGCCCGGGCACGGCAATATGGATGCCGATACGCACGTTGCCGTTGGCCAGCGAGGTGACCGAAAAGGCGTCGTCGATCTCGGTGGTGGCGGCGTCATCGATACTGAACGCCAGCACATCGCTGGCAGGCAGCGGCGGCGGCGGGGAAACGCCAGCGGCGGCAAGCGCGGCGCCCTTGGGAAACTGCGCGAATAAAAAGCGCTCCAGATGATACGCGTGGCTGGAGGGAATAGCGCCGCAGCGCTCGAGCAACCGATGCGGCGGCAGTTGCGCCGCCGCGCACGCTTTTTCCAGCGCCTTGTACGCCAGGCTGTTTTTATCCGGCTGGTAGAGCAACGGCTTCAGCAGCGGCCCAAAATCGGCGGGCAAGCGGAAGGCGGCCAGTTCCGCCGTGTACGCCGCGACTTGCTCCGCCTCGCGGCGCTTTTTCTCGGCGCCGGCCAAGGCGGCCCGCAAAGCGTCCGGCGGCGCGGGCTTATAGCGGCCCTTGCCTTTTTTATAAAAGTGCATCGGGGACGCATGGAGCTTCATCATCAGCCCGGCGGCCTCAGCGGGCTGCGGGGAATGGCCGAAATACTCCTGGCCCAGCGCCTCGAACGAAAACTCTTCCTGGGCGCAGCATTCCCATAAAAAATCGGCGTCGAGCTCGGCGGCGACGTTCTCCGCCGCGCCCAGCAGCGCGCTCGCCGAGGGCTCGCCGAACTTAAGCAGGACGGCGGCGGCCTTTACCTTAGCGCGCTTGCCGTGAGGCGTCTCCACTTGGAACGAGGTGTCGTTGTCGGCGAGGACGGTCGCGGCTTTGAATGCGCCGCCTTCTTCATAAAAAACGTTCATCGGTTACGAGGGCAAAAAAAGGGCTCAAGTTTAGCCGATTGCGCGGCGGGAAAAAATCTCTCCACGCTTATTTCGGGGGAACGGCCGCTTGAAGCGCCGCCAGCAAGCGGTCGTGAATACCGCCGAAGCCGCCGTTGCTCATCACCAGCACCTGGTCGCCAGGGCGCGCCGCGCCAGCCACGGCGGCGATTAGCCGCGCCAAGTCGTCGAATACTTCGGCCTTCGCGCCCAGCGGACGCAACACCGCCGCTGCGTCCCACGCCAAATCGGCGGCATAGCAAAAAACCCGCGCCGCGCCGCGCAGGCTATCCGGCAACGCGGCTTTCATCACGCCCTGCTTCATGGTATTGGAGCGCGGCTCCAGTACCGCCAGAATACGCGCCGCGCCGGCCCGGTGGCGCAAGCCCTCCAGCGTGGCGCGGATAGCCGTGGGATGATGGGCAAAGTCGTCGTAAACCGTGACGCCGCCCGCCACACCGCGCACTTCCAACCGCCGCTTGACGCCGCGAAAGCGGCCCAGCGCCTCGATCGCCACCGCAGCGGGCACGCCGGCGTGGCGCGCCGCGGCAATGGCGGCCAAGGCGTTATTCCGGTTATGGGCGCCGGGCGTGTCCCAACGCAGGACGCCCTGCGGTGTTCCGTCGAGATGAATGGAAACGCCGTCTCCGGTTTCCTCGGCGTGCCAGCCGCGATCGCCGCCGAAGTGCTCCAGCGGCGTCCAGCAGCCCCGCTGCAATACGCGCGCCAAGCCGGCCTCGGCGTCGTTAACGACGATCAGGCCATTTCCCGGCACGGTGCGCACGAAGTGATGAAATTGTGTTTCGATCGCGGCAAGATCGGGAAAGATGTCCGCATGATCGTATTCCAGGTTGTTGAGAATCGCGGTGCGGGGGCGATAGTGGACGAACTTGGCGCGCTTGTCGAAAAACGCGGTATCATATTCGTCCGCCTCCACGACAAAGAACGGCAAGGGCGTCAGCCGCGCCGACTCGTCGAAATTCAGCGGCACGCCGCCAATCAAAAAACCCGGCTGCAGCTGTCCGTATTCCAGAATCCACGTCAGCATGGCCGCGGTCGTGGTCTTGCCGTGGGTGCCCGCCACCGCCAGCACCCACTTGTCGCGCAAGATATGCTCTCCCAGCCATTGGGGGCCGGAAAGATACGGCAGGCCGCGATTCAGGATTTCCTCCATCAACGGATTGCCCCGCGACACCACGTTGCCGACGATGAATAAATCCGGCGTCAACCGGAGTTGGGCGGGATCGTAGCCTTCGATCAGATCGATGCCTTGGGCGCGCAGCTGCGTGCTCATCGGTGGATAAACGTTGGCGTCGCAGCCGGTGACGCGGTGGCCGGCTTGTTTCGCCAGCACCGCGACACCGCCCATGAACGCGCCGCAAATACCCAGGATATGAATATGCATGGAAAAACCGCCTAGGCAGAAAAATATTTGGCTTGGGGATGATGCGCGACAATGGCGCTGGTGGACTCTTCCGGCCACAACTGATCTTCGTCGCCCAGGGTGACGTGAATGCGCTCGGCGTTTAGCAGGTCGAGGATTTTATCCTGGTCATGGAGATTGGGGCATGCGGGGTAGCCGAAAGAGTAGCGGCTGCCCCGGTATTTCTGCTTGATGAGATCACGCAGGTCGCGGGCGTCTTCCGCCCCGAAACCGAGCTCCACGCGAATCCGCTTATGAATAAATTCCGCCAGCCCTTCCGTGCTCTCGGCATTGAGACCGTGCCAATAGAGGTATTCTTGGTAGATGTCCCGCTGAAACAGGTCGCGGGCATAATCGGAGGCGTGCTGTCCGACGGTAACCAACTGGAATGCCGCCACGTCGATTTCGCCACTCTCCTGGGGCCGGAAAAAATCGGCGATACACAATCCCCGCCCCGTTTTTTGGCGCGGAAAAACAAATCGGCACCGTTCCCGTGTTCCCTGCGGGTCGTGGTAAATAATCAGGGTATCGCCCGCCGACTGGCACGGGAAATAACCATAGACCGCCTGGGGCAGCAGGATATTTTCCTCCGTCGCCTGGGCCAGCAGCCGATTGAAAATCGGCTCCACCGCTTGCCGCGCCCACTCCCGGTATGCCGGCGGCGACTTGCCTTGGGGCTTGAATCCCCATTGGAACTTATAGAGCGCGGTTTTATTGGTATAGGGGGCAACCGCCTTAAGCGGAATTTGTTCGATCGCCTTGGCGCCCCAGAACGGCGGCAGGGGAATCGCGTTATTGTGGGAAACGGGCGGGCGCTCGGGCATGGGTGGGCTACATTCGTTCATTATCGAAACATTCGGCTAATCTATGAATTTTATCATGAAACGCGCCGTCCTTCCGACGCGGCGGCCGGCGGCTTTCATTTCGTTTCGGCGCAGGTGATATATACTCAATCTAAGTGCTGCGGAACCGTGTTATGAGAAAAACCGTTACCCACATCGCAAAAAAGGCGCTTTACCAGCTCACCGAGCAAGGTTTGCCGCCCACGCCCGAAAATTACGCCCAACACTACTACGCCGTATTGGGAGAGCCGCCGCCTGCGCCCCACTCGCCCCCAGCCGTGCCGGAAGTGACGGCCGATGTCGCCAGCCAGCAGCTCATCGAGGAAATCAGCGCCTTGCTGGACGACGTGACCGCGCAGGCCGAAGGGCTGGTGACCAACCTCGGCCAGCGCAACCAGGAAATGCGCGGGAATATCGACGATTTGAAAGCAACCGAGGAAAAGGGGACGGCGCTACGGTTATTAGGCACGATCATGGCGACCGCCGACGCCATTTTGCAGAATACCGAGGAAACCCATGACGGCTTGACCAGTACCCACCAAGCGCTGGCGCAAATTCAGGCCGAATTGCAGGAAACCCGTAAACTGGTGCAAGAAGACGCACTGACCGGCACCCAGAACCGCCGTGGCATGGAAACCGCGCTGACACGCGAAATCACGCGCGCCCAGCGGCATGGACACCCGCTGACGATCGCGATGATCGATATCGATTTTTTCAAGAAGATCAACGACCGCTACGGCCATGACGCCGGCGACAAAATGCTGATTCATTTAACAACCCTCCTTAAAGCGGCGCTGCGAGAGTCCGATGTGCTCGCCCGCTACGGCGGCGAGGAGTTTCTCTTCATTTTGCCGGATACCGACATCAATGGCGCGCAATTGCTGCTGGACCGGCTGCGCGTGGCGGTCGGCAACACCCCCATGCAGTATGAGGGGAAAAGGATCCGCGCCGCCTTCAGCGGCGGCATCGCCCAACTCACACCGGACGATAACGCCCAGGGCTTGGTCATGCGCGCCGACTCCGCGCTGTACGAAGCCAAGCACGCCGGGAGGAATTGCGTTAAAGTATCAGCCCTTTGAATGGTCGCCCTCCCGCCCTGTCCGCGCGGTGGCGGGGCCCGGCGAAGATTAGCATCGATCAACGAAATTGGCGTATCAATGAACCCTGCATTTCTCGACCGCTTAAAGCAACATGTTTTATTGTGCGACGGCGGCACCGGCACCTTGATCCAGGCCCAAGACTGGGATGTGGAAAAAGACTTCCTCGGCCTGGAAAACTGCTCGGAAGTCCTGAATCTAACCCGGCCTGATTTCGTGGAAAGCGTGCATCGCGCCTATTTCGACGCCGGGGCGGATTGCGTGGAAACCAATACCTTCGGCGCCAATCAAGTGGTGTTGGCGGAGTTCGATTTGACCCCGCGCACCTACGAAATCAACCATTGCGCGGCGCAAATCGCGCGCCGCCTGGCCGATGCCTTTTCCACCTCCGAGCAGCCACGCTACGTGCTCGGCTCGATGGGCCCCGGCACCAAGCTGGCCAGCCTCGGCCACATCGGCCATGACGAACTGGAAGCTTCCTACGCCGAGCAGGCCCGCGGTTTGCTGGATGGCGGCATCGATTGCTTTTTGCTGGAAACCAACCAGGATTTACTGACCCTGAAGGCGGCGGTAAACGGCTGCAAAGTCGCCCGCCGCGAGAAAAACCGCGAGGACGTGCCGATTTTCGCCCAAGTCACCATCGAGACCACCGGGGCCATGCTGGTGGGCAGCGACATCGCGGCGGCGGCGGTAGCGCTCGACGCGCTCGACGTGGACGGGATGGGGGTCAACTGCGCCACCGGCCCGGCGGAAATGGCCGAGCACGTGCAATGGCTGGGCGAGCACTGGCGACACGGCATCTCGGTGATGCCGAACGCCGGCATGCCCATGCTGGTGGACGGCCAGACCGAATATCCCCTGCTGCCCCAGGAGCTGGCCGATTGGCACCGCCGTTTTATCGAGGAGGATGGCGTTAACTTGGTGGGCGGCTGCTGCGGCACCACCCCCGAGCATATCCGCACCGTGCGCGCCATGCTGGACGCCCGCGCCAGCTGCGCGCCGCAACCGCGCCAGCCCCAGTGGGAACCCTCGGTGTCGTCGTTGTATTCCGCGGTCGCCCTGCGTCAGGAAAACGCGGTGTTCGCCATTGGCGAGCGCGCCAACGCCAACGGGTCGAAAAAGTTTCGCGATCTGCTCAACCAGGAGAATTGGGATGCGCTCGCCGCCATCGGCCGCGACCAGGTGAAGGAAGGCTCTCACGCCCTAGACGTCTGCGTCGCCTATGTCGGTCGCCCGGAGGCGGCCGATATGACCGAGGTCATCGCGCGTTACCGCGGCCAGGTGGCGGTGCCGCTGATGATCGACTCCACCGAAGTGGCGGTAATCGACACCGCACTCAAACTGATCGGCGGCAAATCCCTCATTAATTCCATTAACTTCGAGGACGGCGAGGAAAAAGCGGCAACGGTACTGCGACTCGCAAAGAAATTCGGCGCGGCGGTGGTGGCGTTGACCATCGACGAGGAGGGCATGGCTAAATCGGTGGAAGACAAGCTGCGGGTCGCCCGCCGGCTTTACGATTTCGCCGTCGACCGCCATGGCCTGCCAGCCGCCGATCTGCTATTCGATCCGCTGACCTTTACCATTTGCACCGGCATGGAGGACGACCGCCTGCACGGCGTCAACACCCTCGATGCCATCGAGCGTATGCGGCAAACACTCCCAGAGTGCCAAATCATGCTGGGATTATCCAATATCAGTTTTGGCCTGAATCCCGCCGCGCGCCACGTGCTCAACTCGGTGTTCCTCGCCCATGCTCAAAAGCGAGGCATGACGGCGGCGATTATCCATGTATCAAAAATCATGCCGCTGCATAAAATTTCCGAGGCGCAGCGGCAGGCCGCCGAGGACTTGATTTTCAATCACTGGCGCGACGGCCGCGACCCGTTGCTGGCCTTTATCGAGATGTTCAAGGACGCGACGGTCACGGAAACCCGGCGGGAAAAGCCCGCCACCGTCGAGGAAGCGCTCAAGCAACGCATTATCGACGGCGATAAACAGGGGCTGGAAGCGGATATCGACCGCGCGCTGGAAAAATACGCGCCCCTGGAAATTATCAACACCTTGCTGCTCGACGGCATGAAGGTCGTGGGCGATTTATTCGGCAGCGGCGAAATGCAACTGCCCTTCGTGCTGCAAAGCGCGGAGACCATGAAAGCGGCGGTAGCCTATCTGGAGCCGTTCATGGAGCAGGTGGAAGGCAGCCACAAGGGGATCATGGTGCTCGCCACGGTGAAAGGCGATGTCCACGACATCGGCAAGAACCTGGTGGATATTATCCTGACCAATAATGGCTACCGGGTGGTCAACCTAGGCATCAAGCAGCCACTGCTCAATATTCTGGCGGCGGCGCGGGAACACAACGCGGACGCCATCGGCATGTCGGGCTTACTGGTGAAATCGACGGTCATCATGAAGGAAAATCTGGAGGAAATGGCCCGTGCAGGCGTCGCTATTCCGGTCATTCTCGGCGGCGCGGCGCTCACCCGCCGTTTCGTGGAAAACGATTGCCGCGCGGTCTACGCCAGCGGCGCCGGCGTATTCTACGCCAAGGACGCCTTTGTCGGCCTGAAGCTAATGGACGACGTCATGGCGGAAAAACCCGACGACTAGAAACGTCCGCGCCCACCGGAAGAAAAAAATGCCCGTCTATACTGAAGAAGTCCGGCCCCGTTTACCCCTACTAGGAGAAGCGCCATGCAGCATGCGGTTCCGCGTCAAACGCACGAGTTCTTGCAAGCCAATAGCGACGCCGTGTTCATCGACGTGCGCAGCGAAGTGGAGTACTTGTTCGTCGGTCACCCGATCGGCGCGCTGCTGATTCCGTGGTATAACTCGCCGGACTGGGAAATCAATCCTCATTTCGTGGCGGAAGTGAAAATGGCCACCAGCATTAACCGCCCGGTCGTGCTCATTTGCCGCAGCGGCAAGCGGTCGGAGGAAGCGGGACTGGCCTTGGAAAAGGCCGGTATACAAGAAGTCTACAATGTACTCCATGGCTTCGAGGGCGACCTGGACGACCGGCATCACCGTAACACCGTCAACGGCTGGCGGTTTGACGGGCTGCCTTGGGAGCAGTGCTAACCCCGGCGGCCGGGCGCGCGAGGGCGGCGGAAAAGCCGCCGCCTAGCCAAGGGTGGCGCCGATGAGCGTTCCGATGAGGTACGTCGCGGCCCCGGCGCCGACGCCGATCAGCAACATGCGCAGCCCACCCAACCCAGCGCGGCGGCCGGTGAAGAGACTAATAACGGCGCCGACGGCGAACAATGCCACCGCCGTTAACCCAATGGAAACCGCCAAGTTGGGCGCGCCGCTGCCGAACAGGAAAGGCAGCAAGGGAACCGCCGCCCCCACGGCGAAGGAGAAGAACGACGAGAATGCCGCACCCCACGGCGCACCCAGCTCGTCTGGGTTCAGCCCGAGTTCTTCCCGCGCCAGCGTATCCAAGGCCTTATCCGGGTCGGCAATAACCGTGTCGGCCAGCCGCTGGGCGGCGTCCTTCGGCAACCCCCGCGCCGCGAAAATCAACGCGAGCTCAGCGGCCTCTTCTTCGGGATAGTGCTCCAATTCTTCCCGCTCCAACCCAATCTGATATTCGTACATTTCCCGTTGAGCGCGCACCGAGATATATTCCCCCGCCGCCATGGAAAACGCGCCGGCCAGCAGCCCCGCCAAGCCGGTCAATAGAATCGCTTCGCCATGCTGGGTCGCCCCCGCGATACCCATAATCAGACTGGCGTTGGACACCAGGCCGTCGTTAACGCCGAACACCGCGGCGCGCAATTGGCCGCCCTGCTCGATACCGCCGTGGCGGCGGGCTTCCGCTTTCGGCGACAGGGGGAAAGGGTGGCCGGGGTCGGCTTTGCGGTAAAGCGACATGCCGCGCACTTTCATCGCCGCCAGTATCGCGCGCAGCCGGCGGGGGCCGAATTTTCTCACCAGCGCCGCCACGAGCCGGGTGCGCGCATCGGGACGATACGGATCCGGCACCGATCCGCCGTCCGCCCGCACCGCACCCTCCCAAATCGCCGCCTGCCGCTCCGCGGCGGCCGCCAGCTCAAGAAACAGGACTTGGCGCGGAGTGCCGCATTCCGCATCGGAAACGATCCGGTAAAGGTAGGCCGAACGCTTTTCCTCTTCCCAGCTAGCCAACGCTTGCATCGCGTTCCTCCGTCATGGCGCGCGCCATCCCTCTTTTATCGATGGCCGAATTAAGGGCATAATACCAGACACGAACGACCGCACGCGGCGGGCGCGATGTCGCCCGTCCCGTTTTATCCGCTTGAGGGCCCGCTGGAGGTATTCTCGTATGGCGGTAACTGAATTGCTGGAACAAAAGCTACCGGTGGAGCCGGATTTGCAGCACTTCCTCCGGTTCGTGCTCGACGCCGCCACGCAACTCGGCGCCAACCCCTTTTCCACCGCACGGGCGTCTCTGGATTTAGCCGCCGGTCTGCGCGCGGCAGGCGCGGCGAGCGGTCTTCCGTTGCCTGCCCGTTTATTGCTCGACCGGCACGCGCTGGTGGTGGAATGGGGGGAAGCGCCCAGCCGCTTTCCCTTGGCGACGCTGGCGGGGCCGCCGGAAATGGCGTGCATCCAGCAAGTACGGCGACAGTTGCAGCAATCGACGGCGATGAGCGACCCCGACCTTCTCCTCCAGCGCAATATCGCCATGATCCGCTATCTGGACGAAACCCGGGCGCGCACCGAGGCCGAATTGAAAAAACTCCAGGATGCGCTAGAACAACGTCAAACGGAACTATGGGAGAGTGTGCGCCAAGCGGAAACCGATCCGTTGACCGGCTTACTGAACCGCCGCGCTTTCGACGAGCGCATCGGCGTCGCCTTCAAGCGCACCCAGCGCCAGAAAGGGGAAGCGTTGTCATTGGTGCTGCTGGACCTGGATTTTTTTAAGGCGGTCAACGACAAATACGGCCACCAATTCGGCGACGCCTATTTGAATAAAATGGCCCACGCGATGCAAGAAAGCACTCGGCAGGACGTGGATTACGCTTTCCGCGTCGGTGGGGACGAATTCGCCCTGCTGATTTTCGCCGACCGCCGCACCGCCTGCAAAAAATCGCTGCAAATTCTCGCCATGATGGACGAAAAAGTCAGCATCGGCATTACCGCCGTTTCCCCTCAGCGCTATCCCAACGACACCTTGAAACGCTTTATCAAGCGCGCGGACAATGCCTTGTACGCCGCCAAGCGCGCCGGCCGCGGTCAAATCGTCATGGATCGGTGCGGCGTTTCCATCGACAAGGGTTGCCGTGTTTTCTGCGGCGAGGACTAATGGCGTGACCGGCGCACGGGGCGCCGCCGTGGTGGACAGCGTCGCCGACTGCCGCCTGCTGTACCATAGCGCGGTCAAGGACGAAAGCGCGGCGATCCTGCTGCGCGCGCGCATCAGTTCCGTCGGCCAACGCCTGGGCGTCACGCCGCTTCAACAGGAAAACATGAACCTCGTCGCCGGCGAGATTATCAGCAATCAACTCAAGCACGCCAAGGGTTGCGGCATTGTGCAATTGTGGCAGCAGCCCGGCCCTATCCTAGACCTTTTCGCCCTGGACTACGGACCAGGGATCGGCGATGTGACGCGCGCATGGCAAGACGGCTTTTCCACCACCCAGACCCTCGGCAAGGGACTGGGCAGCATCGCCAGACTGAGCGACGAAAGCGCGGTTTACGCTCGGCGGGAAACCTTCGGCCCGAACAAGCGCTGGAACGGCACGGCCGTGTTTGCCCGCTTCCGGCTGCGGCGCACGCGGGAAAGAACACCGCGAACCACGCCGTCTCTCGCGGAAAGCGGCTTATTTTCCCGCTCCTTTTCCGACGGCCGCTACAATGGAGACCGCGTGTACCTCCACCATCACAGGGACAAACTCCTCTGGCTGCACTTGGACGGCCTAGGCCATGGCGAAATCGCCCAAAACACCACCGCCAACCTCGGGGCGCTGCTATTGCATGGCGCATCGCCCGAACAAACACTGGCGGCGGTTGACCAGCAACTGCACGGTTTGCGGGGCGCGGTGGCGATCATGGGGGAAATCGGGCTGGCGGCTAAAACGGTGCAAATCGCCGGCGTGGGCGACATGTGCGCCAAGGTGTTTGAAAACGGCGCGCTGCATACCTTATCTTTCTCGCCCGGCGTGCTCGGGCGGGAACATAAGGCCATGACCCATTTCCGGTTCGACATCGGCGATCAATGTCTGGCCGTTACCGCCAGCGACGGCATCCGACGCAACTGGGACGAATCCAGCTTCCCGGGGTTGTTTAGCCATTCGCCCCAGTTGATCGCCTATATGTTGGGGAATATTATGGGTAGATCCTTGGATGACCAATCCGTTTGCGTGGTTCGCGCCAACAATCCTTAAAAAGGGGGAAAATCAAATGGCACAACAACATCCCGCCGTCAAACTGACCAATTTACTGAAGCCCCAAGTCGGCAGCATCGCCGCCGAAATCGAGCGTGAGGGACAAACCCTGTTCGGCGGTAGTAATAATCTGCTCAGTGGCGAGGAGATTCAGGATTTTAGTGTCGAGTTCCTCAATTTGCTCGTTTCCCTGTTGTCGTCGAAAGACCCCTACGACGATAGCTCGCCGACATTTCATGCGCTGGAGATCTTTTTCCATAGCCTATCGCGGCAAATCATGGAGCGTGGCGGACGGGTGGAGGATTTGGTGCGCTACACGCAATTTCTCCACCGGCTGTTTAGCGAAACCATTAACGACGATGCCAAGATGACCGTCAAGGATGCCCGCGAACTGCTGTTATTTTTATCCGGGGTATTTAACGAGCTGACGCTGGCGATTTTCCGCGCCTACCTGGAAGAAAAGGAAAAAACGATCTTCGCCCAGGAGTCCGAATTGCGTGAAGTCGCCACCCCCATTACCGAAATTTGGGACGGCGTGCTGACCCTGCCGATTATCGGCACCCTGGATTCAAACCGCACCATGCTGGTGATGGAATCGCTGCTTAACCGCATCGCTCGCGACCGTTCCAGGGCGGTGGTCATGGACCTCACCGGGGTGAAAAATATCGATTCGCAAGTTTCCCACCATTTAATCCAAATGGTGCGCGCCGTGCAATTGATGGGGTCCGACGCCATTCTGACCGGCATCCGGCCGGAGATCGCGCGGGCGCTGACCAGCCTGAATATCGACTTGGGCGATGTGACCACCCGCGCCAGCCTGTCCGATGGACTGAAAGAAGCCTTTCGGCGCATGAATATCCATGTTTCCACGCATTCGGCGTAACGTCGTCCGGGACCGGTTTCGCCGTTAATGGATCGCATGGGCTTTCATTTCACGCCGGTAGGCGGGGGAAGCGCGTTATTGGAACCGATGGCCGGCCTGGACATCGCCCAGGCCGAGCGCTTGATCGAGGAAATCATCCGGCGCATCCAGGAAGGCAAGATTTGCCGCTTATACTATGACTTATCCAATTTTCCGGTCATCGATCAGGGCTATTTCACCTGGCTGAACCGCCTGGCTGGCGCGTGCAAGGCCACCAACACCCGGATGATTTGCGTCAATATGCAACCGACCGCAGCGTTCGCCTTAGCCAGCCTCGCCAACATCACACCACAGTTTGAAACGGCGCTGGGCTTGGAAGAAAGCGGTAAGGACTAACGCGGTATCCTCCCTTTTTCTCTCAGGACTCCCCGGCGGATATTCCATTCGCCGGTTTTTAGGAACTTCGGTTATGGACATCATCCCGCTACTCAAGTTAATGGCCGACAAAAAGGCATCCGACCTCTTTTTCTCCGTCGGCGCCCGGGTCAATATTAAGCTGGACGGCGTGTGCCGCCCGGTCAACACCCCGGTGCTGGACGCCGAAACCACCAAGACGCTCGCCTACGCCCTGATGAACGCGGCGCAGATTCAGGTGTTCGAGGAATCTTTCGAGATGAACTTCGGTTACGCCTTGGAAGGCGTGGGCAATTTCCGGGTGAACGTCTTCCGCCAACGCGGCGAGACCGCCATGGTGATCCGCTATATTTCCGGGGTGATCCCCGACATTGAATCGCTGGGACTGCCGCCGTTGCTCAAGGACATGGTGATGGAAAAGCGCGGCCTCATCTTGGTCGTCGGCGCAACCGGTTCGGGAAAGTCCACCACGCTGGCGTCGATGATCGACTACCGCAATAGCCGCAAAACCGGCCACATTCTGACCATCGAAGACCCGATAGAATATGTCTACCAACATAAAAAATCGGTGGTCAATCAACGGGAAGTGGGGCTTGACACGATTTCATTCCATAACGCCCTAGCGAACGCCATGCGCGAAGCGCCGGATATGATCCTGATCGGCGAAATTCGAGACCGCGACACCATGCAACACGCCATGACTTACGCTCAAACCGGCCATCTTTGCTTATCCACCCTCCATGCCAACAACAGCTACCATGCGATGAATCGCATTATCAATTTCTTCCCCTTCGAAGCGCGCCCCAGCCTGCTGCTCGACCTATCCATCAGCCTCAAATGCGTGATTTCCCAGCGGCTGGTGCCGGGCGCGGACGGTAAACGGCTGCCGGCGGTGGAAGTGTTGATGAACACCACCCATATCGCGGAACTCATCAAGGACGGCAAAGTGGATGAAATCAAGGAGGCGATGGAGAAAAGCCTCTCGCCAGGGTGCCAAACCTTCGAGCAGGCGCTTTATCGATTGTACGCGAACGGCAAGATCAGCCTGGACGAAGCGATGCGCAACGCCGACTCCCCCACGAATCTGTCGTGGCTAGTCAACAATGCGCCGCCGGACACCCTGCCCGCCAGCCAAGGGAACGCGCAAGAAACCGCCAACAATGATCTCAGCACCTTTACCTTGAACCTGAATCTCGACGAACTGCATAAGGACGAACCGGCCTAGGCGCGGTCAAATCGCCGGTACTGCACCGCCTCGGCAATATGCGGAGCGGCCACTGCCGGTTCGCCCGCTAGATCGGCGATGGTGCGCGCCACTTTCAGCACGCGATGAAACGCCCGCGCCGACAGGCCGAGGCGCTGTACCGCCTGTTTCAGTAGTTGCGCGCCCGCCGCGCCGGGTTCGGCGTGGCGTTCGGTTTCCTTGGGAGAAAGCGCGGCGTTGGGTTTTCCCTGGCGCGCCAGGGCCCGACGGCGCGCCGCCTCCACCCGTTGCCGGATTACCGCGCTCGGCTCCGCCGTCGCGCCCGCGGCGGACAGCAGATCCGCTTGCGGCAGTGCCGGCACGTCGATCTGGATATCAATGCGGTCCAGTAACGGGCCGGAAATTTTTCCCCGGTAGCGGGCGACCTGATCGGGCGTGCAGCGGCAACGGCCGGAAGGATGTCCGAGGTACCCGCAAGGACAAGGATTCATCGCCGCCACCAACTGGAAGCACGCGGGGAAATCGGCGTGGCGAGCGGCGCGGGAAATGGTGATGCGCCCGGATTCCAGGGGTTCGCGCAGTACCTCCAGCACCTTGCGGTCGAACTCCGGCAATTCGTCGAGAAACAGCAAGCCGTGATGCGCCAGGGAAATTTCTCCGGGACGGGGCCGCCCGCCGCCGCCCACCAGCGCGACCGCCGACGCGGTATGGTGGGGCGCGCGGAATGGCCGTTGCCGCCAACGATCGAGGCGGAAACCGCCCTCGGCGAGGGATTGCACCGCCGCTGCCGCCAAGGCTTCCGCGTCGGACATGGCCGGGAGAATACCAGGCAGCCGGGCGGCCAGCATCGACTTCCCGCTCCCTGGCGGACCGCTCATTAACACGCTATGGCCACCCGCCGCCACGACTTCGAGCACGCGCTTGGCCATCGCCTGGCCTTTCACCTCGTTAAAATCGAGATCATGCGACGCGGCGGCGGGCGCCGCCGGATAATAACGCGCCAAGGGCTCCCGCCCCGCCAAATGCGCGCAGACCGCCAACAACGACGGCGCGGGATAGACCGGCGCGCCGGCCACCAACGCCGCCTCGGCGGCATTATCCGCCGGCAAAATAAAACGGCGGCCATCGCCACTCGCCTGGTAGGTCATCGCCAGGGCGCCGCGCACCGGACGCAACGCCCCCGTTAAAGCCAGTTCGCCGGTGAATTCGTAGTGCGCGAGTTCGGTAGCGGGAAGCTGTCCCGAGGCAGCGAGAATGCCGAGGGCGATCGGCAAGTCGAAACGCCCTCCTTCCTTGGGCAGATCCGCCGGCGCGAGATTAACGGTAATCCGCCGCGCCGGAAATTCAAAGCAGGAATTCAGCAACGCCGAACGCACCCGGTCCTTGCTCTCCTTCACCTCGGTATCGGGCAGCCCGACGATCGTAAAACTTGGCAAGCCGTTGGACAGGTGCGCCTCCACGGTCACCAAGGGCGCCTCCATGCCGGCGGCGGCGCGGCTATACAAAACAGCGAGGGACATTGCGCCGGCTTAATCGCTGTCCGGCGGCGGCGTCTCGGTGGACGGCGCGGCGTCGTCTCCACGGTGCATGGCGCGCTCTAGTTCGGCCACGCGATCTTCCAACCGTTCCAATTTCTCCCGGCTGCGTAGCAATACCGCTTGTTGAATGTCGAATTCCTCGCGGGTGACCAGATCCAGCTTGGCGAATGTGCCGTGTAAGACGGCGCGCAGGTTTTTCTCCACGTCCTTGGCGGGGCTTTCGGCGATCACGGCACTGACTTTACGGCTGATTTCGTCGAATAGTTTATTGCGCAACATGGCGTTCCTCATCTTTAATTTCAGAAGCGGCGACGGGCGATCTCGCGAGTATCCGATTAGGGTTAATGATAACCGCGGGAGCGGGGGCGAGAAAAGCGCCACGATGGCAACGCGGGAAAATCGCAACGCGCATCCGCATACTTTTGGTGCGCATTAAAAAAAACATGCCCCAACAATGGGCCGCCATGAAGCACGATCTGGAGCAACAAGATTTATCGTGCTGTTTTATCGATTAAAAATATTTGGCACGCTGTGTGCTTAACACGCTGCACCTAATTGGGTTTAGGTTATTCGTTTTTATGCGTCAATTAAAAAAGGAAGTGAACCATGCGAAAATTAACTCGGGGACTGATCGTGGCGGGTGTTGTTTCATTACCGGCGATGTTGGGAATGTCCTATGCCCAAGCGGCCGATAGCGCGGCACCTTACACCATCTCGACCAATGTTGCCGTCGTCAGCGACTATTATTTCCGTGGGCTGACGCAAACCTGGCACGAACCGGCGCTCCAAGGCGGCCTCGATGTCAACTTCGACAGCGGCTGGTATGCCGGCACCTGGCTATCCAATGTCAGCGGCAACCAATACGCCGGCGGCTCGCTGGAATGGGACTACTACGGCGGCTACAACGGCAAAATTAATAACGATTGGAGTTGGACGGCGGGGCTGTACGGCTATTACTACCCTGGCGCAAACAGCGATAAAGCCACCCCTCCCGGCGCATCGAAAGATTACAACACCCTAGAATGGAACGCCGGCATTTCCTACAAGTGGGTCAGCCTTAAATACTCCCGTGCCACGACGGATTCCTTCGGCGTGGACAACACATCGGGGTCAAACTATATCGATCTATCGGCCGACATTCCCCTACCCAACGATTTCTCCCTGGGCCTGCACGCCGGACACACGAATGTAGCGAACAATTCTTCGTCGAACTATAACGACTACAAAGTCAGCCTGGATAAGTCCTTCCACGGCGGATGGAACGCCAGCATCGCTTACGTCAAGGCAACCAACAGCCAAGTGTATGACAACACGATGTCCCTGGCGAACAGCGAAACCGCCGATTTAGGCAAGGGCAAGCTGGTCGTTTCCGTGGGACGCAGCTTCTAAATCCATTGTTTTCCATTCGCGCCGCTGCGATTTCCCGCAGCGGCGCGGCAGCCAGGAGTTTTTAATGAAACTTGTTACTGCAATTATCAAGCCGTTCAAGCTTGACGAAGTGCGCGAGGCCCTCTCCGCCATTGGTGTGCAAGGCATTACCGTTACCGAGGTCAAGGGTTTCGGCCGGCAAAAAGGACATACCGAACTCTATCGGGGCGCGGAATATGTGGTGGACTTTCTGCCCAAAGTCAAAATCGAGGCCGCCGTACCGGCGGAACTTCTCGACCAGGTAATCGAAGCCATCGAGAATTCCGCCAAAACCGGAAAAATCGGCGACGGCAAGGTCTTTGTATTCGACCTTGAACAAGTAGTACGCATCCGTACCGGCGAAACCGGCCCGGACGCCCTGTAGAGGAGTCACCCATGAAACGATTGTTAACATTACTGGTCTTGCTTGCCACCCTCGGCGTCAGCGGCTTAAGCCTCGCCGACGAGGCGGCGACGCCGGCGCCGATCCCAGCCCAACCGGCCGTAATGGCGCCCGCGGCGATGCCGGCACCCGCCCCCGCGCCCGCGGCGGCCAAAGCGACGCTCGACAGCGGCGACACCGCGTGGATGCTAACCTCCACCGCGCTGGTGCTGCTGATGACCATCCCCGGGTTGGCGTTGTTCTACGGCGGCATGGTGCGCAAGAAGAATGTGTTGGCGACCATGATGCAAAGCTTCGCCATCACCGCCCTAGTCACGGTTCTGTGGATCGTGGCCGGCTATTCATTGGCGTTTACCAGCGGCAACCCGTTTGTCGGCGGCCTAAGCCGACTATTCCTCAAAGGAATGGGCGTCAATACCCTCAGTGGCACGATTCCCGAGTCGGTGTTCATGATGTTTCAAATGACGTTCGCCATTATTACCCCGGCACTGATCGCGGGCGCGTTCGCCGACCGCATGAAGTTCTCCGCCATGCTGTGGTTTATGGGAATTTGGTCGCTGGTGGTGTATTCGCCGATTGCCCACTGGGTCTGGGGGCCGGGCGGCTGGCTGGCTGGCAGGGGCGTTCTCGATTTTGCCGGCGGTACGGTGGTACACATCAACGCCGGTGTCGCGGGCCTGGTCGCCGCCCTCATGCTGGGTAAGCGCGTAGGTTACGGCAAGGAGGCCATGGCGCCGCATAACCTGACGCTCACGGTCATGGGTGCCGCCATGTTGTGGGTCGGCTGGTTTGGCTTTAACGCCGGTTCCGAGCTGGCCGCCGACGGCCGCGCCGGCATGGCGATGACCGTCACCCAAGTCGCCACCGCCGCTGCGGCGCTTGCTTGGATGTTCGCGGAGTGGCTCGCCAAGGGCAAGCCCAGCGTACTGGGCATCGCCTCCGGCGCAGTCGCCGGATTAGTGGCGATCACCCCGGCTTCCGGTTTCGTGGGCGTGATGGGCGCGCTGGCGATCGGTATCGTGGCGGGCATTGTCTGCTTCTGGAGCGCAACCGCCCTCAAGCATATGCTGGGGTATGACGACTCCCTGGATGCGTTCGGCGTGCATGGCATCGGCGGCATGATCGGCGCCATCCTGACCGGCGTGTTCGCGGTCAAATCGATCGGCGGCACCGCCGGCCTGCTGGAAGGTAATGGCGGACAAGTGGTCACGCAGCTTCTCGCCGTCGCCGCCACCACCGTTTATACCGCAGTCGCTTCCTTCATCATTCTCAAGGTCATCGATGTCGTGATCGGCTTGCGCGTAACGGAAGAAGAAGAACGGGAAGGTCTCGACGTCAGCCTTCACGGCGAACGCGTGGAATAGTCTCTCTCTCCTCCGTTAAGAGGATTTGGGCGGCCCATGGGCCGCCCTTTTTTATGGATGCGCGCCCGGCCAACCCGCACTGTGCGCCAGGATCACCACCCGGTTCATGTGTCGCGGCGGCCTGCCGGATCGCCCGCAAGGTCGGGGCCTTGACGCCGGCTTCGTCGGCAACGCAGGGATTACGCACCAAGCGCCGCGCCCGATGCACAGGTGACCGGGGCCAGTGTCGATCGCTTCGGCCAGGCCGTGAAGCAGGTGTTCGCGATCATTTTTTCTCCCGGTTAACCCATCTTGAAGTCCAGCGCTTCGCTGGCGATGGCGCGCGCTCAGGTAGAGTGGCCACGTCACCATTGACCCAAACCGATGACACCCGCCGCTTTCCGCCGCATGCAGCCGATCCCGTCCCTGGCGATCACATTCAGGAATGCATTTTAACCGGGTCGGCCCCATCGCGCGGCCTGACGCAGCGGCCGTCTTCCGCTACAATCGGTGTCATTATTTTTCCCGGATAGACTCCATTCATGGTTCCTCATTTAACGACCGCGCTTTCCGGCCCTCTCCTCGAGCTGGAACAGCGGATTCTCGACGGCATGCCGGATGCCGAGCATTGGCTGCGCACCCGCTGGTACGACCACACCACGCCGTTTTATGCGTCGGTGGACTTACGCAACAGCGGCTTTAAGCTGGCGCCGGTCGACACGAATTTGTTCCCAGGCGGATTTAATAACCTGACCCCGGAATTCATGCCGCTATGCGTCCAAGCGGTCATGACGGCGGTGGAAAAAATTTGCCCGGACGCGCAACGCTTCCTGCTGATTCCGGAAAGCCACACCCGCAACCTATTTTACCTGCAAAATATCGCGACCCTAGCCTATATCCTGCGACAGTCCGGGATGGAAATCCGCATCGGCAGTTTGTTGCCGGAAATGACCGAGCCGACGCCGATCGCCCTGCCCACCGGCGATACGTTATTGCTGGAACCGGTCGAGCGCCGTGGCTCCCGGCTCCGGTTGGCGGATTACGATCCCTGCGCCATTCTCCTGAACAACGATCTGTCCGGCGGCGCGCCCGATCTATTGCAGGGCCTGAGCCAGTACGTGATTCCACCACTCAAGGCGGGATGGGCGACCCGCCGTAAATCCCGGCATTTCGCCGCTTACGAACAAGTGGCGAAGGAATTCGGCGAGTTGCTCGATTTCGACCCGTGGCTCATCAACCCTTACTTCACCCGCTGCGGTGAAATCGATTTCCGCGAACGGCAGGGAGAAGAATGCCTGGCCGCCAACGTAGACCGCATGCTGCAAGATATCCGCAAAAAATACGCGGAATACGGCATTCACCAGAAACCCTACGTGATTATCAAGGCGGATGCCGGCACCTACGGCATGGGTATCATGAGCGTCAAGGACGCGGCGGAAGTGCAGGGACTTAACCGCAAACAACGCAACAAGATGGCGGTCATCAAGGAGGGACAGGCCGTAACGGACGTCATCCTTCAGGAAGGAGTGCATACGTTCGAGAATATCAACGGCGCGGTGGCCGAGCCGGTCGTGTATCTAATCGACCACTTCGTGGTGGGCGGCTTTTACCGGGTTCACACTGGCCGCGGCAGGGATGAGAATCTTAACTCTCCCGGCATGCATTTCATGCCGCTGGCGTTTGAAACCGCATGCACCATGCCGGATACGGCCGCTGCGCCGGAGGCGGTGCCCAACCGTTTTTACGCCTATGGGGTCGTGGCGCGCCTAGCCTTGCTGGCGGCGGCGTTGGAGTTGGAAGCCATGCCGGGTGGCGCGTGACCGTGGCCAAGGCGTCCCGCGAATGAACGCCGCGCATTGCCCACGATGCACGAGGAACAGGACAACATGAATCTCGCCCTCCTTCTCGACCCGCTGGACAGCCTGAAAATTTACAAGGATTCCAGCTACGCCATGATGCGCGCAGCGGCGGTGCGCGGCCACCGTTTGTTCGCGATGCAGCAAGAGGATGTCGTGCTGCGCGATGGCCGGGTGACCGGCTTCGCGTCCGAACTAACGCTCGCCGCCGGCGAGGCGCGCTGGTATCGTCTGAAAGATAGAGCCGAAATGTCCCTGGCCCGGTTCGACGCGGTGCTGATGCGCAAGGATCCGCCCTTCGATCAGGAATACCTCTACAGCACCTATTTGCTCGAACAGGCGGAAAAGGAGGGTGCACGGGTATTCAACCGACCGCGCGCAATCCGGGATTACAACGAGAAACTGGCGGTCTCCGATTTCCCCGCTTTTGCCGTTCCCACGCTGGTGACGCGGCAAGCCGCGTTAATCGGTGAATTTCTCGCCGCCGAGAACGATATGATTCTCAAGCCGCTCGACGCCATGGGCGGCAGCGGCATTTTCCGGGTGCGTCAGGGCGATCCCAATACCAACGTGATTATCGAAACCCTGACGCAACTGGGACGCCGCACCATCATGGCGCAACGTTATATTCCCGAAATTGCCCAGGGCGACAAGCGTATTTTACTCATCGACGGCGAACCCGCTCCCTACGCGCTGGCGCGTATTCCCAAGGCGGGAGAAACGCGCGGCAACCTGGCGGCCGGCGGCAAGGGGGTAGCGCAGCCCCTGTCGGCGCGAGACCGGGAAATCGCCGCGACGGTGGGGCCATGGGCGCGCGCCCATGGCCTGCTGCTGACGGGATTGGATGTCATCGGCAACTATTTGACCGAGATTAACGTCACCAGCCCCACCGGGATAGTGGAAATCGCCGCGCAAACGCCTTGCGACGCGGCGGAAATGATGGTCGATGCACTGGAGCGGCTATGTTGAAGAGAAAACATTGCATGGCGACAAGCGGCGGAGGACTGCTGATCTTGTTCGTGTTGGTCTTGGGTTTCTCCGGCTGTAGCCGGAAAACGCCGATTTACCGCCAGCAGGGATTCGTGTTCGGCACCATGGTGGAGGTGACGATCGACGGCGTGCCCAAGGCGCGGGCGCGGAAGCTGGCGGGGCATGTCCTATCCGATTTCGACGTCATGACCCACACGCTCAACGCCTGGAAACCGGGTACCTTGTCGCGCATGAACGCGGTATTCGCATTCAGCCCCTCCAAGGCGGCCATCGCGCCCGGCATGATTCCCATTCTTCGGAACGCCACCCGCTATTCCAAACAATCGGGAGGGTTATTCAACCCCGCTATCGGCAAGTTGATCCAGCTCTGGGGATTTGAAAGCGACACGATCACGCCCCGCCGGCCCGGGCCGGCGCAAATCGCCGCCCTGGTCAAGGCCAATCCGCAAATGTCGGATATCGTGATCGACGGCATTCAATTTTACAGCAAGAACCCTGCCGTCCGGGTTGATTTGGGCGGCTATGCCAAAGGTTACGCCCTCGACATCGCCGCTGCCTACTTACGCGCCCACGGCGTGAAAAACGCGCTGATTAATATTGGCGGCAATATCATCGCCCTTGGCCGCCACGGCGACCGTCCGTGGGAAATCGGCATCCAGGATCCGCGCAAGCCGGGACCAATCGCCACCCTGGCGCTACACAATGGCGAAGCCATCGGCACCTCCGGCGATTATCAACATTATTTTATTATCGACGGCGTGCGCTATTGCCATATTATCGACCCGCGCACCGGTTATCCCGCCCAAGGCGTCCAGTCGGTCACGGTGCTAACACCGCCCGGCCCGCAGGCCGGTACCCTGTCCGATGTCGCTTCCAAGCCGCCTTTTATCGCGGGCGTCCAGGGATGGCGCGCCGCAGCCCGAAAAATGGGCGTCGATCAGGTCATGCTCATCGACGATCACGGCCACATTTATCTGACGGCCGCGATGAAAAAACGGCTACATTTTTTAGAGAAGGGACGTGTAATCCATGTCGTCCCCTAACCGCCGCCCATTGGCTTTCCACCGCCGGCGACCGGTATAATTAACGCCGCCGTCCTGAAATCGAATCAGAGGGCCATTTGTATGATCGGGATATTCATTATCGCCCACGGCACCTTGGGCGAAAGCTTTATTCAATGCGCCAAACACGTATTAGGCGACAATTTGCCGCTGGTCGCCCATGCGCGGGTTACCGCCGAGGATGATCCCGCTGTGATGCTGCCCCAATTGCAGCAGGCGGTGCGACGCCTGGACCAAGGCGACGGCGTATTGGTGCTGACCGATATGTATGGCGCAACACCGAGCAATATCGCCTGCCGCCTGGTGGAGCCGGGAAAAGTGGAGGCGATCGCCGGCGTCAACCTGCCGATGCTGATCCGGGCGTTGAGTTACCGCGGCGAGCCATTACCCGCCATGGTGGATAAGGCCTTGGCCGGCGGCAGTAACGGATTAGTGCATATCACGCGGGAGGTTTGCAGTGTTGCAGCAACAAATGGAAGTCATCAATAAGCTTGGCCTGCATGCCCGGGCGTCCGCCAAACTAACCCAGACCGCCGGCGGTTTTCAGAGCGAGATTTGGCTCTCTCATCATGGCAAGCGGGTCAATGCCAAAAGCATCATGGGCGTCATGATGTTAGCGGCAAACCAAGGAACCCGCCTACGTGTCGAAATCGACGGGCCGGACGAGACGGAAGCGCTGCACGCGATCGAAGCCCTGATCGGCAGCCGCTTTGGAGAAGATGAATAATTCCCACGGAGCGGAAAAAGCGATGAGCTTTACCATGCATGGCGTCGGCGTATCCAGCGGCATCGCCATTGGATACGCCCACCTGATTTCCCATGAAATGACCGATGTGGTGCATGTGACCCTGCCCCCCTCCGCCATTCCCCAGGAAATCGACCGGTTCGAGCAGGCGGTGACGGTCGCCCGCGACGAGCTGGAGCAGCTGCGCGCCTCGATTCCGGCCAGCGCGCCAGCCGAAGTCGGCGCCTTCCTCAGTGTGCATCACATGATCCTGAACGACGCCATGCTGGCCGAAGCGCCGAAGGAACTCATCCAATCCCAGCATTGCAACGCGGAGTGGGCGCTCAAGCGGCAAATGGACAATCTGCTCGCCCAATTCGACAAAATCGAGGACGGCTACTTGCGGGAACGCAAGTTCGATATTACCCAGGTGGTCGAACGAGTGCTCAAGGCGCTGCTCGGCCACCCCGGCCAACTGGGAGAACGCCCGCGGGAAAACAGTATTCTGGTGGCGCACGATTTGAGCCCGGCCGACATGATTCTGTTCAAGCAAGACCGGTTCGCCGCCTTCATCACCGATGTCGGCGGAGCGACTTCCCACACCGCGATCCTCGCGCGCAGCCTGAACATTCCTTCGATCGTCGCGTTGCACCAGGCACGCCAGTTGATCGGCGAACACGACCAGTTAATCGTCGATGGCGGTCAAGGAGTCGTCATCGTCAACCCCGACGGACAAATCCTGCAAGAATACCGGCTGCGTCAGAACCAGCTCGAACTGGAGCGGCAAAAGCTCAAGCGCCTCCAGTCGGCGCCCGCCACGACCTTGGACGGAACGCCGGTGGAACTGCTGGCCAACATCGAATTGTCGGCGGATATTTCCCAAGTCAGGGAAAGCAGCGCCGCCGGTATCGGTCTGTTCCGTAGCGAATTTTTGTTCCTTAACCGGGAGGATTTGCCGGGAGAGGACGAACAATTCGAAGCCTATCGCACTGTGGCGAAGGAAATGCGCGGCCTGCCGGTCACCATCCGCACCCTCGATCTCGGCGCCGATAAACAACTACGCATCGCCACCGCCAGCGGCGATAATCCGGCCCTCGGCCTGCGCGCAATTCGCCTGTGCCTGGCGGAACCCCAGATGTTCCATACCCAATTGCGAGCGATTTTGCGGGCATCCCACTACGGCAAGGTGGTTATCCTGGTGCCGATGCTGTCTTCCGTGAGCGAACTGAACCAAACCCGCCATTTAATCGCACACGCCAAGGAAAGCCTGCGCCAGGAAAACATCCCCTTTAACCCCGACATCCCAGTCGGCGGCATGGTCGAAGTGCCGGCGGCGGCGCTGATGATCGACCAATTAGTCAAAAAACTGGACTTCCTCTCCATCGGCACCAACGACTTAATTCAATATACGCTGGCCATCGATCGCACCGACGAGAACGTCGCTCATCTCTACGATCCGCTTCATCCCGCCGTGCTGCAATTGATCGCTCACACCATTCGGGTCGCCGACCGTTTCCGCATGCCGGTGTCGGTCTGCGGGGAAATGGCGGGAGATGCCGCGCTGACCCGCATGCTGCTCGGTTTCGGTCTACGCCGATTTTCCATGCACCCCATCCACTTGTTGGGCGTCAAGCGCCAGATTCTTAGAACCAGCTTGCCGGACGTTAAAGCCTTGGCGAATAAAATACTCAAAACCACCGATCCCGAAAAAATCCAAGGGCTGATGGCGCGCCTCAACGCCTAAGCTGGACGGCGCGGCAGCAGGCGTCGCCAACATGCGCAACCGTTCATGCCTTATCCCTTCCGCCGCCGAAATACTGGCAAAAGGATTTTCCCTGTGGTTAGGTCCGGCGCCAGCCTCCAGCGGCGCGCCAAATAACGCTATAATTGCGCCATTCGGATTTGGAGCCCGCCACCCCATGCAAGTTTCGCCCTCTGTCGGCCTGGTCACCGCCCAAACCGCGCGCTTCGACGAGCCCATCGTCCTGAAGAGCGGCGGGGAACTACCCGGCTTCGACCTGGTGTACGAAACCTACGGCACGCTGAACAACGACAAATCCAACGCCGTATTGGTTTGCCACGCGCTATCCGGCAATCACCACATCGCCGGCTACTACACGCCACAGGACAAAAAACCCGGCTGGTGGGATAATTTAATCGGGCCCGGCAAACCCATCGATACCGAGCGTTTTTTCGTCATCGGCGTCAACAACCTTGGCGGCTGCCACGGATCGACCGGACCCAAGAGCTTGAACCCCCGCACCGGTAAGCCTTACGGTGCCGCTTTTCCCATGGTAACAGTGGAGGATTGGGTCGTTACCCAGGCCAAACTCGCCGACCAGCTGGGAATTGAGCGCTTCGCCGCAGTCGTGGGCGGTAGCTTGGGCGGGATGCAGGTATTACAGTGGAGCATCACCTATCCCGAGCGGCTGCGTCATGCCCTGGTGATCGCCGCCGCGCCGCGGCTGACCGCGCAGAATATCGCGTTCAACGACGTCGCGCGGCAAGCAATTTTGTCCGACCCGGATTTTCACGGCGGCGACTATTACCGCCATGGCGTGGTGCCCACCCGGGGCCTGCGCCTAGCGCGCATGCTCGGCCACATCACCTACCTGTCGGATGACGCCATGGGCGCAAAATTCGGGCGCATGTTGCGCTCCGGCGCGTATGCCTTCGGCTACGATGTGGAGTTCGAAATCGAGTCTTACCTGCGCTACCAAGGCGATAAGTTTGCCGCCAGCTTCGACGCCAACACGTACCTACTCATGACCAAGGCACTGGATTATTTCGATCCCGCCCACCACTATCAATGCACCTTAAGCGAGGCGCTGAAACCGGCGCTGGCGAACTTTCTGGTCATTTCCTTCACTACCGACTGGCGCTTCGCGCCAGAGCGCTCGCGGGAAATCATTAAAGCCTTGGTGGATAACAACCGCAGCGTGAGCTACGCGGAGATCACTTCCAGCCACGGCCATGACGCTTTTCTCATGGTCGACGACTACTATCACGGCGTGGTGCGCACGTATATGAACCATCTCGCATTTTAAGGAAACCCGCCGATGCCCCCCTCTGCCGCCGCTCCCTTATCCGTCACCGAAGCCGGCGTGCGCCCGGATTTCAGCCGCATCGCCGAAGCCGTCTCCCCGCAAGCGCGGGTACTGGATTTAGGGTGCGGCGACGGCACGTTGCTCGATTATCTCAAGCAAACCCGAGACATCCACGGCTATGGCGTCGAAATTAGCGACGACAACATCGCCAAGTGCATTAGCCGCAGCGTCAACGTGATTCAAATGAACCTGGAGGAGGGATTGTCGGTATTCGAGTCGGACTCCTTCGACTTCGTTATTCTGTCGCAAACACTGCAGACGATCCGCAAGTCGGAGCGGGTGATCCACGAAATGCTGCGCGTCGGCCGCCAAGGCATCGTGACCTTCCCCAATTTCGGGTATTGGCGCCACCGCTGGCAATTGCTCATCGGCCGCATGCCGGTTTCCGAAACGCTGCCCTACCAATGGTACAACACCCCGAACGTCCACTTGTGCACGATTAAGGACTTCGAGTCATTTTGCGGCAGCCAGGACATCCATATCCTGGATCGCATCATCATGACCCATGACAGAACCATTACCGCGCTGCCCAATATCCTGGGCAGCCTCGCCGTCTATCGCTTCGAGGCCTTGGCTTGAGGCGTTTTCCCTCGCTACCATGGTCTATAGTAAAGGCTTCTGCATGGAAGGAGACAAAAAATGAAAATCCTCATCGCCGCGCTATTGCTGCTTTTCAGTACGGCCCCCGTTTTCGCCGCCCAGATGGTGACGTTCGGGAAATACCAAGTGCACTACAATGCCATATCAACCGCCTACCTGGCCCCCTCGGTGGCTCGTAACTACCACATTGACCGCAGTAAGAGCCGGCTGCTGCTGACCATATCGGTACTACGGCGCGACCATCCCGGAATAACGCGAGCGGTGCCAGCGACGGTTGAAGCCAATGCCGCCAACATGAGCGATCAACTGCAAATGATCGATATGCGCGAAATCAAAGAGGGAACCGCGATTTATTATATCGGCGTGGGCCGGGTAACGCCGCCAGACACACTAACATTTCACGTGACGGTAACGCCAAAAGGGGCGAAGACGTCCCACCCCGTTAAATTTCAGCATCAATTTTACGAATAGTTTGGCAACGCGCCGCCGTTAGCGGGCAAGGAACAGGACCATCCGAACCAGTCCCAAAACCCCGAATCCCGCCACGGCCAGCCCCGCCACCAGGCGCACGGCGCGCCGCTGCATGAAACGCTTTATCTGGCGGGCGAACATCCCCATCGCCAGCAAGTTGGGTAACGTACCGACGCCGAAAGCCAGCATCAGCAGCGCGCCCGTCAGCGCGCCGCCGCTGGCCAACGCCGTCACCAGCACGCTATACACCAGGCCGCAAGGCAGCCAGCCCCACAACGCGCCCAGAATAAACGCCCGGAACGGCGAGGTGATGGGCAAAAAGCGGCGGGTCAGCGGCTGCACTCGCCGCCAAATCACCGCCCCGGCGCGCTCGATAGACACCACGGCCTGCCATAACCCGGCAAGATACAAACCCAGCGCGATCAATAGCAGGTTGGCCGCGGTGTACATCACTTCCTGCACCGGCAGGAAGCCTTTCAACAGTAAACTGCTCTCGCCGATCAACCCGGCCAGTAACCCCGCCACGGCATAGCTGGAAACCCGGCCAACATTATAGGCCGCGTGGTAGCGCCATTGCGCGCGCGTATTCGGCATTTGCATCGACAGCGCACCGACGATGCCGCCGCACATGCCGACACAGTGCGCGCCGCCCAGCAGCCCCACCACGAAAACCGAAAGAAAACTGAGCTCAGGCACGGCCGTTTCCGTGCTCCAACCCGGCGATGTCGCGCCGCATTCGCCAGAGCAACCATAAACCCGGCAACGCGGCGAGAAAGGTGAAGAAGAAGAACGTCACCCAACCCACCGCCTCGACGATGAACCCGGAAGGCGGCCCGATAAACACCCGACCGATCGCCGCCGCCGCCGACAGCAGGGCGTACTGGGTCGCCGTGTAGCGATGATCGCACAGCGCCATTAACAAGGCGACAAACGCCGCCGTTCCCATGCCGCCGGTTAGGTTCTCGATCCCCACCGCCAGCACCATCAGCGCATAGCTCTTTCCAGCCCACGCCAACAGCATGAAGGACAGGTTAGATACGCCCTGTAAAATCCCGAACAACATCAGCGACCGGTAAAGCCCCAGCCGGGCCATCAGTGCGCCACCATACAACGCGCCGGCGATGGTGGCTAGCATCCCCAGCCCCTTGTTGATGGTGCCGACATCGGTGGGGGTGAAGCCCACGCCGCGAATCAGAAAGGTCGTGGTCAGGGTGCCGGCGAATGCATCGCCGAGCTTATACAGCACGATAAGCAGCAGCAGGGTAAGCGCGCCGTGCCGGCTGAAGAACTCTTTCAGCGGCCCGATCACCGCCTCTTCCAGTGTCTTGGGCGGCGCCGGCTCGTTTTCCGGCTCCGGGCCGAACAAGGTGACGAGCATTCCCGCCGCCATCAGCCAGGCCATGAGCCAATAAGTGTGACGCCAGCCGATTTGATCCGACAGCACCAGTGCCAGCGCCCCCGACACCAACATGGCGATGCGATAGCCGAGCACCGCCACGGCCGCCCCCGCGCCTCGCTCCTTTTCGCGCAGGACATCGGTGCGATAGGCGTCGATCACGGTATCCTGGGACGCGGAGCCGAACGCGAGCAACAACGCGAACAACGCCAAGGAAAGCGGCGCCCGCTGGGGGGAAATCCCACCCATCGCGGCGAGAACCAACCCCAGCGCGGCTTGCAATACCAAAATCCAGCCGCGCCGCCGCCCCAGTAACGGCGGCACGAAGCGGTCGAGGAACGGCGCCCACAAGAACTTCAGCGTGTAGGGCAACCCCACAAGAGAGAAAATACCGATGGTTTCAATATTCACCCCGGCGGTGGTCAGCCACGCTTGCAGCGTGCCGCCCGCCAACGCCAGCGGCAAACCGGAGGAAAACCCCAGCAATAACACCGTCGCAATGCGGCGATTGCGGAATACGTCAATGTAAGGCGATGTTGTCATAGGGCTCCCGATCCTGACTGTACCGTGTTAGCCACTAAGGGAAGTATGGTCGCTGCCCAGGCCTCCCGGCGGCGTTTCCGTCGTTCGCGCGCCGCGCATTCCCAGCGTACCCGCCATCAAAAAGCGACGTCGTAATCAATAGTCAACGGCGCATGATCGGAAAAACGCTGCGCCTGGTAGATCGCCGCGGTCTTGGCGGTCGCCGCGATCGCGGGGGTCGCGATATGATAATCGATGCGCCACCCCACGTTCTTGGCCCACGCCTGGCCGCGATTCGACCACCAGGTGTACTGTTCCGGCGCCGGATTCAGGCGGCGGAACACGTCAACGAAACCGATTTCGTCGAACACCTGGTCAAGCCAGCGCCGCTCCTCGGGCAGGAAACCCGAATGTTTCCGGTTAGCACGCCAGTTTTTCAGGTCGATCTCCCGGTGGGCGATATTCCAGTCGCCGCACAGAATAACGTCGCGTCCGCTGACCATTAACTCCTGCAAATGCGGATGAAAGCGCGCCATAAAATCGAACTTGGCCGTCTGACGCACGGCGGAACTGGAACCGGAAGGAAGATAGAGAGACACCACGCTCAAATTGCCAAAATCGGCGCGAAGATAGCGTCCCTCGGCGTCGATGTCGGCGATTCCCAATCCTTCGACGAGACGATCCGGCGCACGCCGGCTATAGAGTCCGACACCGCTATAGCCCCGTTTCTCGGCATAGTGAAAAACCCCATGGTAACCGTCGGGAGCGTGCAGGGCCGGGGCCATGTCGGCGGCTTGCGCCTTGAGTTCTTGAACGCAGACAATATCCGCGCGCTGGCGCGGCATCCAATCGAAAAAGTCCTTTTTGGCGGCAGAACGGATACCGTTCAGGTTCAGGGTTATAATGCGCAACAACCTCTCCGGAATATTGTTATTAAGGTATCCGATGTCGAATTTCCGTCAGGCGTTCATCCAGTTCGCCATCGATAAAAACGTGCTGCGTTTTGGCGAATTCACCACCAAAGCTGGCCGGCTGTCGCCGTACTTCTTTAACACCGGCTTGTTCAACGACGGCGATTCCCTGCGGCGGCTGACGCAATTCTACGCCAAAGCCATGCTGGCGGCGAAACTTGAGTTCGACATGCTGTTCGGACCGGCGTACAAAGGCATCCCCCTGGTCGCCGGCATCGCCATCGCCCTGGCCGAAAGCGAGCGCAACGTGCCCTTTTGCTTTAACCGCAAAGAGGCGAAAGACCATGGCGAAGGCGGACAGGTGGTTGGCGCGCCGCTCCAGGGACGGGTGCTCATCGTGGACGATGTGATTTCCGCCGGCACCTCGGTGCGCGAATCGGTGGAAATTATCCGCCGCCACGGCGCCGAGCCGTGCGGCGTCGTCATCGCCCTCGATCGCATGGAACGCGGCAGCGGCGCGTTATCCGCGGTGGACGCAGTGCGCCGCAGCGGCTTACCGGTCATTTGCGTCGCCACCCTCGACGATTTGCTCGGCTTCCTCCAAGACCACCAGGAAATGGTGCGCTACCGTCATGCCGTCCTAGAATATAGAAATCGCTACGGCGCAACACAAGGAGAGTAAACATGCGCTATGTATTCGGGTTGATCCTGCTGTGCGTCTTCTCCGTCCCGCCCGCCATGGCCAGAATGTACAAGTGGGTAGACAATAAAGGCGAAGTCCATTACGGTGACACCATTCCGCCGCAATTCTCCAGCCAAGCGGCGAGTGAACTCAACCAGCGCGGCATCGTGGTCAAAAAACCCGGCGTCGCACTAACGCCGGAACAAATCAAGGCGCGGGAAGCGGCGCGGAAACAAGCTAAAGCACAAGCGCGCCGCGACCGCGCCTTGCTCGCCACTTACGTCAGCACGCAGGAAATCGACCAAGCGCGTAACCGGCGATTGCGGCAAATCCAGCAACAAATTAATAGTCTAGCGGCGGGACGGGCGGCAATGCAAAAGCGCCTGACCGGCAATCAGCAACGGGCGGCCGCCTTGAAAAAGATGAACAAACCCGTCCCGGCGCATCTTGCCCAGCAAATCAAGGATGCCGCCGCTACGCTTAAACAAGCGCAAGACAACATCGCGCGGAAAACGCAGGCGATGGAGAAAACCCGCGCCCGTTTCGAGGCGGATAAATTACGCTTCCGCAAACTGACCACCGGCCAGTAAGGCTGCCCGGAGATTTAGCCGCTGAGTTTGCGTTTCAATAGTTCGTTCAGTTGCTGGGGATTGGCCTTGCCTTGCGTGGCTTTCATCGCCTGGCCGACGAAAAATCCCAGCAACTTTTCCTTACCGGCGCGATAATCGGCCGCTTGGCCGGGGTTGGCGGCGATGATGCCGTCGATGATCGTTTCCAGGGCGCCGCTGTCGGAAATTTGCTTCAGTCCCTTGGCGTCGATAATGGCGTCGGCGTCGCCCGCGCCTCCCCACATGGCGTCGAAGACTTCCTTGGCGATCTTGCCGGAGATCGTGCCATCCACGACGCGCCGCAACAATCCCGCCAATTGGGCGCTGCCGAGAGGAGACGCGGCAATTTCCCGCCCGTCCTTATTCAGTTGCGCGGACAATTCGCCGATCACCCAATTGGCGCACAATTTCGCTTCTCCGCCCAGGGTCCGCACGACCGCCTCGAAATAGGCGGCGGTTTCCCGCGAGGCTGTTAAAATACCGGCGTCATAGGCAGACAGGCCGTATTCTTGGACGAAGCGCTCACGCCTTATGTGGGGCAGCTCCGGCAGCGCCGCCCGGACGCGGGCGATAAACGCGTCGCTGATTTCCAGCGGCAGCAGGTCGGGATCGGGAAAGTAACGATAGTCATTGGCCTCTTCCTTGGAGCGCATGGCGCGGGTTTCGTCCTTGGCCGAATCGTATAGGCGCGTTTCCTGAACGATGGCGCCGCCGTCCTCGAGACGCCCGATCTGCCGCTGCACCTCGAAATCAATGGCCCGCTCCAGAAAGCGGAACGAGTTCAGATTTTTGATCTCGCAGCGAGTACCGAGTGTTTCCGTTCCCAGAGGCCGCACCGACACATTGGCGTCGCAACGGAACGAGCCTTCCTGCATGTTACCGTCGCAAATGTCCAGATAGCGCACCAAGGCGTGCAGCGCCTTGGCGTAAGCCACCGCTTCGGCCGCGCTGCGTAGGTCGGGTTCAGAAACGATTTCCAGCAAGGGAGTGCCGGCGCGGTTAAGGTCGATCCCGCTCATGCCATGAAAGTCTTCGTGGAGGGATTTGCCAGCGTCTTCCTCCAGGTGGGCGCGAGTCAGGCGAATGGTTTTTTCCCGGCCGTCCAGCGCAACGTGCATGCTGCCGCCTACCACCACCGGCAATTCGTATTGGCTGATTTGGTAGCCCTTCGGCAAGTCGGGGTAAAAGTAGTTCTTGCGCGCGAACACCGAGCGCCGGCTAATGGCGCCGCCGGTGGCCAGCCCGAACTTGACGGCTTTTTCCACCACGGCCGCGTTCAATACCGGCAAGACTCCCGGCAAGGCAATATCCACCGCGCACGCCTGGGCATTGGGCGCGGCGCCATAAGCGGTGGCCGCGCCGGAAAAAATCTTGGAACGGGTATTGAGTTGCGCGTGAATTTCGAGGCCGATAACGACTTCCCATTGCATAGGATTCATTCCCTTTCGCTACGTTGCGCCGGAGTTAAAGCGGACGATCCGCGCCCAATCGACCGCACCGTCAGAAAAACAAAACAAGCGAATAAACTCCAGCGTAAAACGGTTGGCGACTTTTGCATATTCCGCTTGGAAGGCGTCATTCCTTTGCTTGGCCTTGTAGCCAATCGGCTCGATGATTTCGGTATATAAGGTGGGAACCCCGGAAATCAATGTCCAAAAATGTTCGCCGCAGATTTTTGCGTAATCTCCCTGCTCTGTGCTGCCGCGGCCATAACAGCAGCCATTCACGGCGATGATATTGCGAGTTGACGCGTTAGCGCTCAATATTTTCCGGGCCTGGCGAAAGTTATCCCGCATTTTTTTTATTTGGCTGCTATTGCCCCAATTGGGGCCGGATTTTACGGAGACGAGATACAGTGCATCATCCTTGACAAACTCAAGGTCGATACCTTCTGCTGCCGACTTCCTGCCACCATACGCTAACGTACAGGAAAAAATAGCGACGCTTTCAAGAAATGTGCCAAATACGGTTTCCTCTTGGGAAGAAAGGTGTGCATCGAGAAGCCCCTTCACGAGATCGGCGGCGGTATCGATATTTTTTGCTTTGAACAAATAGGGATTTTTACGTTTTAATATCGTTGTTAGCTTAAGCGAACCAAGACGTTCCAAACGACGCTGATGGAAAGCAGGGATATTGTCCTCGATAAAGCGTGCGATTTCAGTTTTCATTGGAAGCGCGGCATTTCGTCTGTTTCCGCGCACCCGCCCGTTGCGCCGCCTGTAGCTTGCCATGGGCCAGCTCGCAGTACGTGGACAGAATATCAATCCCGACCGCATGGCGGCCCAGTGCGTTAGCCGCCTCTATTGTCGTCCCCGACCCCATGAAGGGATCCAAGACCCGGTCCCCTTCGTCAGTAAACAATTGAATAAACCAGCCGGGCAAAGCCCGTGGAAACGCCGCGCTGTGTTTTTTATTGCCGCACTCGGTCGCCAAATGAAGAACATTTGTTGGGTAGGCCATGGTGCGCGCGCGCCAATTGGCGATATTTTTTCCAAAGCCGCTGCCTACCCGAGAATCAAAACGGACCACGTCGTTTTTCCCAAGCGCTTTCAGCCGGTTTTCCGCCCATTCCCCCATGGGCACCATGACGGCCCCCTGATTCATTTTAAACTTGCGGGATTTGGTAAAGTGCAACAACCGCTCCCATGCATCCCGGAAGCGGTTGGGCCACTTCCCTGGATAGCAGTTTTTTTTATGCCAAATATATTCGTCAGTCCAGAGCCAGCCTTGCCGGCGGAGCGCCAGAATTAGCTCCAACACGTAAGTGTGGCGTTCTCCCTTTTCCACTTTTTCCTTAATATTCAGCACAAAGGAGCCTGTCGGCTTAAGAACGCGCAAGAATTCCTCGGCGCGCGGCAAAAACCATTCGACGTATTCTTCCGGTTTAATTCCGCCGTAGGTCTGCGTCCGGCGGTCCGCATAGGGCGGCGACGTGATAATCAAATCGAATGAATCGTCTGGATAATCCGGCAAGACCCTTTGGCAGTCTCCCTGACGAATTTCAGCTTCTCCCGGCATTTTTAGGCTCCCAGCGGCGGCGGCGTTTGTAAGTGCCAATCGGTTTGCCGTTGATATTGATGCGCGATATTGAGCATTTTCGCTTCCGCGAAATAGTTGCCAATAATCTGTAGCCCCACCGGCCGCCGATCGTCGCCGAATCCGGCCGGGATCGACATCCCCGGCAATCCCGCCAAGTTGACGGCGATGGTGTAAATATCGGACAAGTACATGGAGACCGGGTCGTCGCTTTTCTCGCCCAAGTTGAAGGCGGTGGTGGGGGTGGTGGGCCCCATAATGACATCGCAGCGCTGAAATGCCGCGGTGAAATCCTGAGCGATCAAACGGCGCAGCTTTTGCGCCTTGAGATAATACGCGTCGTAGTAGCCGGCGGACAGGACATAGGTGCCGACCATGATGCGGCGTTTGACTTCCGCGCCAAAACCCTGCGCGCGGCTTTTTTGATACAAGTCCAGCAGATCGGTATATTCCGGCGCGCGGTAACCGTAGCGCACGCCATCGTAACGCGCCAGGTTGCTGGAGGCTTCCGCCGGCGCCAGTACATAATAAACCGGCACCGCCAACTGGCTGTTGGGTAAAGAAATATCAACGGTCTCCGCGCCCAGATTGCGGTACTCGGCGATGGCTTGCTCCACCGCCCGCGCCACGTCGGCACTCAGGCCCGCGGCGAAGTATTCCCGCGGCAGCCCGATTTTTAGTCCCCGCAACGGTTGCGCCAGGTCCCGAGTGTAGTCCTCGGACGGCCGCTCCAAACTGGTGGAATCCCGCGGGTCGAAACCGGCCATGGCGTTGAGCAGCAACGCCAGATCCTCGGCGCTTTTGGCGATCGGCCCGCCTTGGTCCAGGCTGGACGCAAAAGCAACCATGCCGTAACGCGATACCACGCCGTAGGTGGGCTTAATGCCGGAAACACCGCACAGCGCCGCCGGCTGACGGATAGAACCGCCGGTGTCGGTGCCGGTCGCCGCGGGCGCCAGGCGCGCCGCGACCGCCGCCGCGCTGCCGCCGGAACTGCCGCCCGGCACGGCGTCGGCGGCCCATGGATTTTTCACCGGGCCGAAGTAAGAGGTTTCATTGGACGAGCCCATGGCGAATTCGTCCATGTTGGTTTTGCCGAGAATGACCGCGCCCGCCGCGTTGAAGCGGTCGGTCACATGGGCATCGTAGGGCGCGACGAAATTATGCAGCATCTTGGAACCGCAGGTCGTTAGCCAATTCTGAGCACAAAAAATATCCTTATGCGCAATGGGAATACCGGTCAACGGCTGGGCCTGGCCGGCGGCGATTATCGCGTCGGCGGCCTGCGCCTGCGCCAGGCTTTTGTCTTCATCGACGGTAATAAAGGCATTCAGCGTGGGGTTTTGGTCGCGGATGCGTTGCAGGAAAAGACGGGTCAGCTCGACGCTGGAAATTTCCTTGCCGGCCAGCCGGCCGGAGAGTGCTTTCAGACTCGCGTTCAACATGCTTGCGTTTGCTCGGGATTAGGAAGCGGAAAGAGTTGATAATCCGCTATTTTGTTATTCGATGACCTTGGGTACGAGATAGAGTCCGGCGTCCACCTGGGGCGCGACGGCTTGGAAACGGGCGTGCTGGTCGCTCTCGGTGATCTTGTCTTCGCGCAACCGCTGCACGACGTCGCGGGCATGCGCCATGGGCGTGACACCGTCGGTGTCGATCGCTTGCATTTGTTCCACTAGGGCAAAGATGTCGGAAAGCTGGGGTAAATAGCCCGCGGCATCGGCGTCCGTCGCTTCGATTCGCGCCAAATACGCGATGTGTTTTACATCATCCAGGGTTAATGACATATAATTTCGCCGTCCTCTTTAAACGGATTCCCGTAATAAGTTATTATACCTCATTTGGTTGGGCGCCCCTTCCTTTCCATAGTGCAAGATTAACGATTAGCCGGATGCGATATTTATGTTTGGATTCTTCCGTGGTTATTTTTCCAGCGACTTGGCCATTGATCTCGGCACCGCGAATACCCTCATCTACGTGCGCGGCAGAGAAGTCGTGCTGGATGAGCCGTCGGTCGTTGCTATCCGGCAAGAGGGCGGGCCGGCGGCAAAAAAGACGATTCAGGCGGTAGGCGTCGAAGCGAAGCAGATGCTCGGCCGCACGCCAGGCAACATTACCGCGATCCGCCCGATGAAGGACGGCGTCATCGCCGACTTCACCATCACCGAGCAAATGCTCAAGCTCTTCATTAAGAAGGTGCATCAATCGCGCCTGCTGAGTCCTAGCCCACGCATTATTATTTGCGTTCCTTGCGGTTCGACCCAGGTGGAGCGCCGCGCCATCCGCGAATCGGCCCTTGGCGCCGGCGCGCGCCAAGTCTTCCTGATCGAGGAACCGATGGCGGCCGCCATCGGCGCCGGCCTGCCGGTGGCGGAGGCCACCGGATCGATGGTGGTGGATGTCGGCGGCGGCACCACCGAAGTCGGCGTGATCTCGCTAGGCGGTATCGTTTACTCCGCGTCGGTGCGCGTCGGCGGCGATAAGTTCGACGAGGCGATCATCAATTACATCCGCCGCAACTACGGCATGCTGATCGGCGAGTCCACCGCCGAATTGATTAAACAGAAGATCGGCTCCGCCTTCCCCGGCTCCGAAGTGCGTGAAATGGAGGTCAAGGGCCGCAATCTGGCGGAAGGGATTCCGCGCAGCTTTACCATCTCCAGCAACGAAATTCTGGAAGCACTGACCGATCCGCTCAATAGCATCGTTAGCGCGGTCAAATCGGCGCTGGAGCAAACACCACCCGAGCTCGGCGCCGATATCGCCGAGAAAGGCATGGTCGTGACAGGCGGCGGCGCGTTGCTGCGCGACCTCGATCGCTTATTGATGGAAGAAACCGGCTTACCGGTCATCGTCGCGGAAGGCCCGCTGACTTGCGTCGTGCGGGGGTCGGGCCGGGCGCTGGAGGAAATGGACCGGCTGGGCGGCGTGTTCACCAACGATTAACCCGAGGCCGGGCCGTGGCCGCCCGGCGGCCCACAGCGGTAACCGCGTAGACCGGCATCATCCAGGCATCGCATTATGGTGGAAATCCAACCGCCGTCTTTTTTTAAGCGGGGCCCCAGCCCGCTAGCGCGCTTCGCGGTGTTTTCCCTGCTCGCCGTGATTTTCATGATTGTAGACGCCCATCATCAATACCTTGCCGTTGTGCGGCAGGGATTATCGGTCGTGGTCTATCCCTTGCAAAAGCTGGCGAACGCGCCAGCGGATGCGTTCGCACAAGTGAGCGGGTTTTTCGTCTCCCAGGCCACGCTCCAAGACGAAAATTTACGGCTGAAACGGCAAGTGCTGATGAACGCCGTAAAGCTCCAGCGCTACCAGTCGGTTAATGCCGAAAACGCCTATTTGCGTCAGTTGTTCGGCATTCGCCAGCGATTCCCGGAAAAAGTCATCGCCACGGAAATTCTTTCCACCTCGCGCGATCCCTATTCGCAAAAAGTGATCGTGGATCGCGGAACATATCAGCATGTCGCGGCCGGGGAGCCGGTCATCGACGCCATCGGCGTCATCGGCCAAGTCACCCAAGCCTACCCCTTCAGCAGCGAAGTCACGCTATTGACCGACAAGGATATGGCGGTGCCGGTGAAAGTGGTGCGCAACGGGCTGCGCGCCGTGGTGTTCGGCTCGAGCCACCGTGGCGTGTTGGATTTACCCTACATGCCGATCAACGCGGATATCCAAAATGGCGACGTGCTAGTGACATCAGGCATTGGCGGCGCCTATCCGCCGGGGCTGCCGGTAGCGGTCGTGTCCCGGATCGAGCGCAACGCCGCCTATGCGTTTGCCAAGATCGCCTGCACCCCGAGCGCGGGAGTCGGGCGCCATCAACAATTGCTGATCCTGACAAGCAGCCAGCCACCCACGCCCACCCCAGCGACGCCCGCCCGCGGCGCGCGAAAGAAAACGCATGACGGCTAAGCGCGACGCACCGGAAATTACCTGGCCGACGCGCGGGAAAATCATCGCGCTGGGTATGGTGATTGCCTTGGTGCTAAACCTGCTGCCGCTGGATGCGCGCATCCTGCCGATCCGTCCCGACTTCGTCGCACTATTGATTCTATATTGGTGTATCGAGCAGCCGCGGCGCTTCGGCATCGGCAGCGCCTGGAGCATCGGGTTGTTAATGGATGTCGCCTACGGCAGCTTGTTTGGCCAGCATGCGCTGGCTTATAGCGCAATGGCGTTTGTCGCCGTTTCTCTCCATCGCCGCCTGCAAAGCTTTTCCCGCTGGCAGCAAGCGCTCCATGTGGTCGTGCTGCTGTTGCTCGCCCAAGCATTGATTCTCGCGGTGAATTTGCTGACCGGCGCGCCCACGGTTGGCTTGTCTTATTTTCTGCCCGCTTTCAGCGGCGCGCTGCTGTGGCCCGCCTTACCCTCGCTATTTAACGCCTTGCGGCGTCGCACACCCACCGCCGATTCCGCATGAGCCAGACGAAAGCGGAACTCAAGGACTATCAACGCGAATTTTATGCTTTCCGGAAACGGTTAACGATCGGCGCGGTTTTTTTCGCCCTGTTGTTTTTGCTGTTGCTCAGCCGGTTTGTCTATCTGCAAGTATTGCAGCGCGACCATTACCGCACCCTCGCGGAAAACAACCGGATTTCTGTCGTACCCATCGTACCCAGCCGCGGTTTAATCCTCGACCGTAACGGCGTGGTGCTGGCCCATAATTTTTCCGCCTATACTCTGGAAATTACGCCGAGCAAGGTGAAAAATTTGCGCAAAACCATCGATGCGCTGTCAACGGTCGTAGAAATCACCCCCCTGGATCGTAAACGCTTTAAAAAATTGCGGGAAGAAAGCCCTCGCTTTGAAAGCCTGCCGATCCGCACCCGGCTCAACGACGTGGAAGTGGCGCGATTCGCGGTAAACCGCTACCGTTTCCCCGGCGTCGACATCAAGGCGCGGCTGTTCCGCCATTACCCACTGGGTAAGGCAATGGCGCACGTTATCGGCTACATCGGCCGCATCACCAATGCGGACTTGGACGCCTTGGATGCAACGGGCGCGCTGTCCAATTACCGCGGCACCGAAGTCATCGGTAAAACGGGAATCGAACGGTATTACGAGAAAATGCTACATGGCGTCACCGGTCTCCAGCAAGTGGAAACCGACGCCGCCGGCCGGCCCGTGCGCACATTAAGCCGCGTCGCGCCGGTTTCCGGCGACAACCTGTATTTAACGATCAACAGCCGCCTCCAACTCATCGCCAACCAGGCCTTCGGCGACAACCAAGGCGCGCTGGTAGCCATCGACCCGCGCAATGGGGAAGTCCTGGCGCTGGTCAGCAAGCCGGAATTTGACCCGAATTTGTTTGTCGATGGCATCGATACGGCCAACTGGGAACGGCTCAACAACTCGCCGGATCACCCCCTGACCGACCGGGCGCTACGCGGCCAATACCCCCCGGGCTCGACGTTCAAACCCTTCGTGGCGCTGGCCGGCCTGGCGCTAAACAAGATTACCCCGAATACCACGATCGTCGACCACGGCTACTACATGCTGCCGGGCAATAACCACCATTACCGCGACTGGAAACCCGGCGGCCACGGCCTGGTCGATATGCGCAAGGCGATCCAGGTATCGTGCGATACCTATTTTTACGGCCTGGCGAACACCTTGGGAATCGACAATCTTCACCGTTTCATTCGTCAATTCGGCTTCGGCCAGAAGAGCGGCATCGATATCGATGGGGAGCTATCGGGGCTGTTGCCATCGCGCCAATGGAAGGAAAAACGATTCCACCAGCCGTGGTATCCCGGCGAGACGGTGATTACCGGCATCGGCCAGGGCTACACTCTGGTCACGCCGTTGCAGCTAGCCGTCGCCACCAGCATGCTGGCGACCGACGGCACGGCGTATCGCCCCCACGTCGTCAAAAGCTATCAAGACAGCCGGAGCGACCGGTTGATTCAAATCAAGCCGGTCGTCCGTTATCACCTCGTCCTCAAGGCCGCCGACTGGAACGTCGTGCGGGAGGGAATGGAAGACGTGGTGCATCCCGGCGGAACCGCCGTCCGGGCTTTTCTTCACGCGCCCTATACGGTAGCCGCCAAAACCGGCACCGCGCAAATCGTCGCCGATAAACGACTGAAAAACGACCATGTCGATAAAATAGAACGGCGCTATCGGGACCATGCCGTGTTTATCGCCTATGCGCCCGCCGAGGCGCCCCGAATTGCCGTTGCAGTCATTGTCGAGCACGGCGGCCATGGCGGCGTTACCGCCGCGCCAATCGCGCGCAAAGTCATGGATGATTACTTGCGCGGCCGGCCGTTAGCGGGCCGCGTCCATGCACCCAAGGATAAGCCCCATGATTAGGCGCTTGCTCAACCGCATCGTAGAACCCATCGACGGCTTTTTATTGACCGTGCTGCTGGTGCTGATGACGCTGGGGTTGTTCGTGCTGTACAGCGCGGCCGACCAAAACTTGGACAAGGTGCTCAGTCAAGCGATGAATATCGGCGTAGCGCTTACCGCGCTGTGGTTATTCGCCAATTTACCGCCGCAACATTTGCTGCGTTTGGCGATTCCCAGCTACCTGGCGGGCATTGTATTGTTGATTGCCGTGGCGCTATTCGGCGAAGTCAGCCACGGCGCGCGCCGCTGGCTGCATCTCGGCATTCTCCGCATCCAGCCGTCGGAACTGATGAAAATTGCCGTGCCGCTCATGCTGGCGTGGTTCTTTGAATACCGGCAAGCCGCGCTACGGCTGCGTGACTTTGCCTGGGCAGCGGTGTTGTTAATGGTGCCGGTGGTGCTCATCGCCAAGCAGCCGGACTTGGGCACCGCATTGCTTATTCTGGCATCGGGATTTTACGTCATGTTCCTCGCGGGGCTGGGTTGGAAAGTCATGGGCACGGCGGCGTTTCTCGTTACCGCCAGCGCGCCTATTTTGTGGTCGCTGCTGCGAGACTACCAGCGCCAGCGCATATTAACCCTGATCGATCCATCGCGAGACCCATTGGGAGCGGGATACCACACCATTCAATCCACCATTGCCATCGGTTCCGGCGGCTGGCTCGGCAAGGGATGGCTGCACGGCACCCAGGCCCATCTGGATTTTCTCCCGGAACAGCATACCGATTTCATTTTCGCGGTACTGGCCGAGGAATTCGGCTTGGCCGGCAATCTCTTGCTGTTGTTGCTCTATATCTTGCTCATCGGCCGCGGCCTGCGTATCGCCGCCAACGCCCCCTCCATGTTCACCCGCTTATTGGCGGGGAGTATTACGCTGACTTTCGCCACCTACGCTTTCGTCAATATCGGCATGGTCAGCGGTATTCTCCCCGTGGTCGGCGTCCCCTTGCCGCTCATTAGCTACGGTGGCACCTCCATGGTGACGCTGCTGGTCGGCTTCGGCATCTTAATGAGTATCGAGAACCACCAGACCCTGGTGAAAACCTAATATAGCTACAGCCGCGCACGCGCCGGGCCCACTGTCCGGCACGCAGCGCGCGCCACGGCATAAGCCGCCGCCGCAACACACCACGGAACAACGTATTCCCGCCGAAGGAATGCAGCACGGTTATTTTGAGGCCATTTCTACGATATAATGGGTAACGTTTTGAAGGGCCGGGATATTCTGGTGTTCATTTGGTGATGGAAAAACAATCGACCGTTCGTTGGCTGACTATCTCGATCGCGCTAGCGCTGTTTCTCGGCGGGTGCGCCTCGCCCTCGACGCGGCGGCAGCCGGTTATTTCCGGCGGTAAGTCCACGGTCGCCGTACCGCCTTCGGCAGCGGCCCCGCGCCATGGCGGCGGCTACTATGAGGACGACGGGCCGGGAGACCATCCGCCCGCCGATCTCGACGCCATTCCCGACGCGGCGCCACGACCGCTGCCGCTGAAAAAAGCCGCCAATGCCCCCTATACCGTCTTGGGGCGGCTGTACGTGCCGGAGACCAGACTACAGCCATTCGTCGAGCGCGGGCTCGCCTCCTGGTATGGCAGAAAATACAATGGCAAACGGACGTCCTCCGGCGAGATTTACGATATGTACGCCATGACTGCCGCCCACCCCACGCTGCCGATTCCAAGCTTCGCCCGGGTAACCAACCTGGCAAACCACAAATCGGTCATCGTCAAAATCAACGACCGGGGCCCTTTTCTCGGCGACCGCATTATCGATCTGTCCTATACCGCCGCGCATAAACTCGGCATCATCAGACACGGTAGCGCAATGGTGGAAGTGCGCAGCATTGTGTCATCCGCCAGCCGTCGCGCGCAAAATGGCGACATCCCGGCGGACGCGGCGGAACCGCTGTCTCTTGCCCAGGCGCCGGCGGTTGATCGTGGCGGCGGTATTTATCTCCAGCTCGGCGCGTTCAGCGGACGAGACAATGCCGAAAATTTCCGTGATAAAATTGCGCAGCGGCTCAAGGTGTTGACCCACGATTTGTCCATTATCGCCCTCAATGGTTTGTTTCGGGTCCGCGCCGGTCCCTATCCCAGCATTTCCGACGCTCGGCAAGCCGCCCGCCGGATAAAATCCGGTCTGGATATTATGCCGCTAGTGGTCAAACCGTAGAACTTTGCGCCGTATGACCCCCTCTAAGATTGCGGATAACCCGCCCGGCAAAAAATAGCCGGACTCACTATTAAAACGGACGGTACTCATGAAACGTTTTTTATTTTTTTGGCTGGCTTTCTGGGCAAGCCTATCAAGCGCCGGCGCGCAACCACTGCCACCGTTGCCGGTTCCTTCCGCGCCGGTGCTGGCGGCCAAAAGTTGGCTGCTCATGGACGCCAACAGCGGACAAATACTCGCGTCCCACAACCCCAATGAGCGAATCGAGCCCGCATCGCTCACCAAAATGATGACCGCCTACCTGACCTTCGCCGCACTACGGGACGGCAGATTAAAAATGGATCAGATGCTGCCGGTATCGGTCCACGCCTGGCGTGCCGAGGGGTCGCGCATGTTTCTTCTGCCCAACACGCGGGTGTCGGTATCGAATTTGCTCCATGGAATGATCGTGCAATCCGGCAATGACGCCGCCATTACGCTGGCCGAGGGGATTGCCGGCAGCGAGGGCGTCTTCGCCAACATGATGAATCACGAAGCGCAACGGCTGGGAATGAAGGACAGCCATTTCGCCAATGCCACCGGCCTGCCCCACGTCCAACACTACAGCACGGCCCACGATCTGGGCCTGCTGGCGCAGGCGCTGATCCGGGACTTTCCCCAGGACTACCCGCTGTTCCGCATCAAGGAGTTCCGCTACAACCATATCACCCAGCCAAACCGCAATCGGCTGCTGTGGCTGGATCCCTACGTGGATGGCGTGAAAACCGGACATACCGAGGAAGCGGGATATTGTCTAATCACCTCCGGCAAGCGCAATGGCATGCGCTTGATTTCGGTCGTGCTGGGTACCGATACCGACCGGCTGCGTTCCAGCGAAAGCCAAAAGTTACTCAACTACGGCTTTCAATTCTACGAAAGCCACCGCTTATACGGCAAAAAGCAACCCATCGGACAGTTCACCGTGTGGAAAGGGAAAGCGCGCATCGTCAAGGTCGGGGTATCGCGCGACCTTTCCATTACCATTCCCAAAGGCAGCTACACGCACGTCAAGGCGCGACTCATCAGCAAGCAACCGTTGCTCGCCCCGGTACAAGCGGGACAGGCCGTGGGCAAGATCGAGATTACGCTGAACGGCAAACCGTTGGCGAGCCGCGCGCTCATTGCCTTGAAAAATGTCGGCATGGCCAATGTTTTCGGCCGCGCCTGGGACGGCATGCGACTATGGTTTAACCAATGATTTTTTTGTCCGGCCGGTTCATGCCATTGGAAGACGCCACCATCTCCGTGTTGGACCGCGGCTTCATCTTCGGCGACGGGATATACGAAGTGATTCCCGTTTATTCGCGGCATCCTTTCCGCCTGCGGGAGCACTTGGCGCGGCTGCAAAACAGCCTGGACGCGATACGCCTCGCCAACCCCCATTCCCTGGACGAATGGACGGAAATTATCGGCCAAGTCATCGCCGGCAATGCGGGCGAAGATCAATCGATTTATCTGCAAATCACCCGCGGGCCGGCGAAACGGGATCATGCGTTTCCGCCACGGATCACCCCCACGGTATTTGTCATGAGCGCGCCACTCACGCCGCCGCCCGCCGCCGTCCGCGAGTGCGGCGTAACGGCGGTAACCGCGGCGGACAATCGCTGGCTGCGGTGCGACATTAAATCCGTCTCGCTACTGCCCAATGTTCTGTTGCGGCAAACGGCAATAGAGGCCGGCGCAACGGAGACGGTGTTACTGCGCGACGGCCTGCTGACCGAAGGCGCGGCAAGCAACATTTTCGTCGTCCACCACGGCGTCCTGCTGACACCGCCGAAAAGCCATCTCATGCTGCCCGGGATCACCTACGACGTGGTGCTGGAGCTGGCAGCGGCCGACGGCATCCCCAGCGATATCCGCCAGATCAGCGAAGCCGAGGTTCGCGGGGCGGACGAACTGTGGCTCACCTCATCGACCAAGGAAGTCTTGCCGGTGACCCTCCTCGACGAGCAGCCGGTGGGCGACGGCCGGCCGGGGCCGGTATACCGGCGCATGGCCCGGTGTTATCAGGAATACAAAACGGGCGTGATGCGCGGCGAAGGGGATCAATGAGCGCAACCCGCCAAACCCTGATGCGGTTTCCCTGTGATTTCCCTCTTAAGATCATGGGCTGGCGGGAAGACGGCTTCGCCGACGACATGCTGGACATCATTCTCCGTCACGCCCCCGATTTCGATGCCGCCGCCATGACGAGGCGTCCCAGTCACAACGCGAATTATCTTTCCCTCACCTGCACCCTCCGCGCGGAATCCCAACAACAATTGGACAACCTGTACCAGGCATTGTCCGTCCATCCGCGCGTACTGATGGTATTGTAGCGACCGGAGATGAAAGACAGCGCATTGGGCGCGGCGACCGCGCCGCGCGTCAAATCCCTGGGGCGCATGGATTATCTGGTGGCGTGGGCGGCGATGCAGCATTTCACCGACCAGCGCGGGCCGGAAACGGCGGATGAAATTTGGCTGGTGGAACATGCGCCCGTCTACACACTGGGGTTAAACGGTAAGCCGGAACATCTGCTGCGCCCCGGCGACATTCCCCTGGTCAAGACCGACCGCGGCGGCCAAATCACCTACCATGGCCCCGGCCAAGTGATCGCTTACTTGCTGATCGACCTCAAGCGGCGCGGCATGGGCGTGCGCCAATTGGTCGGCCTGATGGAACAAAGCGTCATCGACCTGCTGGACGAGTACGGCATCCACGCCGCGCGCCGGGCGCAAGCGCCGGGGGTCTACGTCGCGCATGCTAAAATCGCCGCAGTCGGGCTACGCATTAAGCGCGGGTGCAGCTACCACGGCGTCAGCCTGAACGCCGACATGGACTTGCGTCCTTTTCGCGCCATCAATCCGTGCGGCTACCCAGGGTTGCCGGTTACCCAGACGCGCCAGCTAGGCATCACGGATTCGCCGCCGACACTCGGCGGCAAGCTGGCCCAACGCTTGCGGGAAACATTAACGAAGGACTTTACGTATCACCGATGACCAGCCAACAACGCCAAAAAGGCCAAGCCAAGACCGCGCGCATCCCAGTCAAAATTACGCCGCAGCCGGTGATGAAAAAACCGGCGTGGATCCGGGTCAAAACCGATCATTCCCCGCAGTTCCAGGCCGTTAAGCATCTGCTACGGCGCCAAGGGCTGCACACCGTCTGCGAAGAAGCCTCGTGCCCCAATATCGGCGAATGTTTCAGCCACGGCACGGCGACCTTCATGATTCTAGGCGACCTTTGCACTCGCCGCTGCCCGTTTTGCGACGTCGCCCATGGCCGGCCGCGACCGCCGGACAGCGAGGAACCCGAACGCCTGGCGCGATCGGTCGCCGCGCTACAGCTCAATTATGTCGTCATCACCAGCGTTGACCGGGACGATTTGCGGGACGGCGGCGCTAGCCACTTCGCCGCCTGCGTGGCGGCGATCCGGCGGCGGTCTCCCACGACTCGCATCGAAATTCTCGTGCCGGACTTCCGCGGCCGCCTAGCCGCGGCATTGGACGCCTTGGGCGCGGCGCTGCCCGACGTACTCAACCACAACCTGGAAACCGTGCCGCGCCTTTACCGCCAAGCCCGGCCCGGCGCCGACTACCGCCATTCGCTGCAATTGCTCTCCGCATTCCGGCAACGTTACCCCTCGCTCCCCACCAAATCCGGGCTGATGGTGGGACTGGGAGAAGGCGATGCGGAAATTCTCGCGACGATGGGCGATCTGCGCGCAAACGCCGTGGAAATGCTAACCATCGGCCAATACCTTCAGCCTTCCCGCCACCACTTGCCGGTCCAGCGCTTTGTCGAGCCGGCGCAATTCGACCGCCTCGCCCGTGCAGCGAAAGAGATGGGCTTTACCCACGCGGCTTGCGGCCCGCTGGTGCGCTCCAGCTATCACGCGGAATCGCAAGCGCGGGATGCCGGGATTCCCGCCTAGTCTTTCAACATCCGAATCGTTTCCGGCCGTGCCGGCTTGCCGCCGGACAGCGCGGTAACGCGGAGACCCCGCCGGAACCCGCGGCACGCCGGTTCCACGGCATGGCCGCCAACGAACCGGAGAGGTTATCTCAAGTCCTGGACTTGCGGTGATCCCAGCTAGGCGCGCCGGCGCCATGCGCGGCCAACAGCAGCAGACCGCCCGCCATCGCCAAGTTCTTCATGAACATGATCGACTGCATTTGATCGGCGAAATGGCGGTGGAAAATCACGGCGGCCACTACACTGAACACCGCCAGCAGCGATGCCACGACTCGCGTTTGGACGCCGGCGATCAGCGCCAGACCGCCGCCGACTTCCAACAAAATCACCAGCGGCAATAGCGCGCCGGGAACGCCCATGGCGACCATATAACCCTGGGTCGCCGCATAAGCGCCGATTTTCCCGAGCCCCGCCACCAAAAAAATTTGCGCCAACAGAATACGGCCCACTACATTCACTGCGTTGTTCATCGTGACGACTCCTTTCGATCACTCCATTCAGAAGGTGAAACGGCTGATTAGCCGCTCATGCCATGCATTATAAATATTGATTTTTAGATAAAAAAGCGCAAAATTTCAGCATAAATGATCGATAAATTTAATATATGACGTTTCCCCGGACAACGCTTGAACAATGGCGGGCGTTACAAGCCGTTATCGAAGCGGGCGGCTTCGCCCAGGCGGGCGCGCGGCTTCACCGCAGCCAGTCGGCGATCAGTTATAGCGTGGGCCAATTGCAACGGCAGCTGCACTTTCCCCTGCTGCGGCAGGAAGGACGCCGCGCGGTACTAACCACGGGCGGGCAGTCGCTGTTGCGTGAAGCGGCTTCATTGATTGATGGGCTGCTCGCGCTTGAAAACCGTGCGCACGCGCTCCAACAAGGCTGGGAAAGCGAGGTGCGGCTGGCGGTGGACAGCGTATTTCCAACCGCGCTGCTGTTGCGCGCCTTGGGCGGCTTTGCCGAGCGCTGCCCGCAGACCCGGATGGAATTGCGCGAAGACATCTTGTCCGGCGTGGACGATGCGTTACGCGCCGGCAACGTGGATTTGGCGATCGGCACCTCCGTTCCGCCGGGTTTTCTCGGAGATCGGCTGCTCGATGTGGAATTCGCCGCCGTGGCGCATCCCGCCCATCCCTTACATCAACTCGGGCGGTCGCTGGCAAGCGCGGACCTGGCGCGGGAATTGCAAATCGTGGTGCGTGACTCGGGCACGCGTAGTCCCCGTGACGAAGGATGGCTGGGCGCATCCCGACGCTGGACCGTCAGCAGCCCGGAAACCGCCATCGCCATGGTCGTGAATGGCCTGGGATTCGCTTGGCTGCCGCGGCATCTCATCGAGACCGCGCTTGCCGAGGGCGCGCTCAACCCGTTGCCGCTAGCGGCAGGGCAAGTCGCTCAAGCGACGCTGTACCTGATTTTTGCGGATAGCGCCCACGCCGGTCCGGCGACGCACGCCATCGCCGAGATCCTCAAGACACTCGCCGCGGAAAAAAAATAGCGGAAAGATAAGACGCGTTTTTTACAAGAAAAATAATCCGGGCCCGGCGGTCGCCGGGCCCGGCAAGAAAAGCGTGCTTACGCCGCCTTGGCGCCGACGGGCAGAACGCTACGGCCATACGCCTCGTTAATCACTTCGGCGGCGGATAGGTAGAACGCCAAGACCGCGGTGACCAACCCCATATAACCGCCGGCATGATGGATCGCGGCGGAACCGCTCCATTCACTCGCCGCGAGCAGGAAGAAGGTAATCCACAACGCGAGAAAGATGAGCTGCAGCGCGGTCGCGGCGCGGAAGGTGGCGATCCACATATAAAAGGTAAAGACGCCCCACATAAACAGATACCAGCCAACGAAAGCGGCCGGCACCTTATCGTGAAAAAACACGATGAACAAGGCGAAAGACCACCAGAAAGCGCCATAGCTGACAAAAGCCGTGGTGCCGAACGTATTGCCGCGAGGCAATTCCAGCACCCCGGCGATGATTTGGGCGGTGCCGCCATAAGCGAAAGCCAGCGCCAGCACCATGCCCAGGCTTTCGCCGCCAAACCAGCCGGCGTTAATCATACTGAGCATCCATGTGGTAAAGGCGAAGCCCGCGAGGCCGAGGGGGGCCGGATTGGAAAATTTGACGTTCATTTATTTAACTCCCTAACTTACCTAGGTTTCTCTCTCTACGGAGCGTCGCTCCGCTTCCCATTACGCCGCCAGGACAGCCATTATTCACCAATTTTCTTGTTTAACCATTGGCTTAGCGCTGTAACGCGAGGCTATTTTCCCTGTGCAGCTCCCGAATTATACCGGAGTAAGGAAAAAGTGGATTTTAGTCGTGACCCGCTAAAATCCGCGCCCTGAAAAAAACCGTGGCGCGCGGATTTAGTCATACCGGTCGGCGCCAAATTCATCTTCCCGCAGCTTCGCCTGGGCCGCTGCCAAGCGGGCGATCGGCACGCGCGGGGTCGAGCAGGAAACGTAGTTAAGGCCGATAAAGTGGCAAAAACGGATGGACTCGGGATGGCCGCCTTGCTCGCCGCAAATGCCCACCTTCAAATCGGGACGGGACGCCCGTCCCCATGTCACCGCCATTTCCATCAGCCGCCCCACGCCCTTGATATCCAGCACGTCGAACGGATTGTCGCGCAGAATGCCGGTCTCGTTGTACATAGGAAGGAATTTGTTTTCCGCGTCCTCACGACTGAAAGAAAAGGTGGCCTGGGTCAAATCGTTGGTACCGAAGGAAAAAAACTCGGCACGCTTCGCCAATTGCCCGGCGCGCAGACAAGCCCGCACCACTTCGATCATGCTGCCGAATTTAATCCGCGGCTCCACGCCGTGGGATTCCTTTACCTCGGCGCGCACCGCATCCACCAGGCCATGCACCCGGTTCAGCTCCTGCGGCGTGCAAACTTGGGGCACCATGATTTCCGGATACGCCTCGACGCTTTCCTTGGCGCATTCCGCGGCGGCTTCTAAAATAGCGCGGATCTGCATCCGGTAGATTTCTGGAAAGGTAATGCCCAGACGCACCCCGCGATGACCCAGCATGGGATTTACTTCGGTGAGCAAACGCACTTTCCTCAGCATCGTTTCCTTGCGGATGATTAAGGCATTCTCCAGGCGCGTCCCCCGGTACTGATCGAGGCGATGGCGCAGCTTATCCAGGTTGCCGCCATACTCCCGGAAGAGTTCGGGATCGATCAGCTTTAGCGTATCGGGTAACTCATTCATACTGCGCGCCGCATTCTTCAGATGACGCAAATGCGCGATTTCGAACTCCAGTTGCTGGGCGGTGGGCAGAAATTCATGAATCGGCGGATCGAGCAGCCGCACCGTGACCGGCAGCCCGGCCATCGCCTTAAAAATACCCTTGAAATCGCTACGCTGGATAGGCAGCAGCTTATCCAGCGCGGCCTGGCGCTCCTCCAGCGTGTCGGCAAGGATCATATCCTGCACGATAGGCAACCGGTCTACGTCGTTGAACATCCGCTCGGTGCGGCACAGACCGATGCCCATGGCGCCGTAGCCGCGCGCGCGCGCGGCGTCGCGAGGCGTGTCGGCATTCGCCATGACCTTCAGGCGAGCCACATTGTCCGCCCACGACAAAATCGTGGATAACTGCTCGGAAAACGCCGCCTCCACAGTAGGCACCTCGCCGGCGTAGACATTGCCGGTACTGCCGTCGATGGTAATCACGTCACCCTCGTGCAGCAGCATCTTACCCACGTTGGCCCGTTTCTCGCGCACGTCGATAACAATGGCCTCGCACCCGGAGACGCACGGCTTGCCCATGCCCCGCGCCACCACCGCGGCATGGGATGTCTTGCCGCCGCGGCTGGTCAGGATGCCCTGGGCGGCGAAAAATCCGTGGATATCCTCCGGTTTGGTTTCCTCGCGCACCAGGATAATTTTTTCCCCCAGCTTGCCGCGCATTTCGGCGGTGTCCGCATCGAATACAATTTTGCCGGAAGCCGCGCCGGGAGAGGCCGACAGCCCCTGCGCCAAGGCCTCGCCCTGAAAGGAAGACGGCAGGGTCGGCACCAGCAGCTGTTCCAGCTGCTGCGGGTTAATGCGCAGCAAGGCTTGTTCTTCGGTAATCAAACCGCTTTGAAACATCTCCACCGACGTGCGCACCATGGCCTGGGCGTTCATTTTGCCGTTGCGGGTTTGCAGGCAATACAATCGTCCCTTCTCGATCGTGAATTCGAAATCCTGCACTTCCCGGTAGTGGGATTCCAGCTTATCGCGCAATTCCACCAACTGCCGATAAAGCTCGGGCATTTCCTGAGCCATGACGGCGATGGGCTTGGGCGTGCGGATTCCCGCCACCACGTCCTCGCCTTGCGCGTTCACCAAATACTCGCCGTAAATTTGATTTTCCCCGCTGCCGGGGTTGCGGGTAAATCCGACACCGGTCGCGGAATCATCGCCCATGTTGCCGAACACCATGGTACACACATTGGCCGCGGTGCCGTCGGCCATCGCCGGCGTAATGTGAAATTGCTTACGGTAGTCCTGCGCCCGCTTACCCATCCACGAACCGAACACCGCCTGCACCGCCATTTTTAACTGCTGGTAGGGGTCTTGGGGAAAAGGTTGGCCAGTATGCCGCTCCACCACGGCGACGAATTCGCTGCCCAGCGCCTTCAGCGCCTCGGCGTCGAGGTCGATATCCTGCACCGCGCCCTTCTGAGCCTTCAAGGCGCTCATTTTTTCATCGAACGCCTCATCCGGCACCCCTAGCGCCACCTTGCCGAATAACTGAATAAAGCGGCGGTACGCATCATAGGCAAAGCGCGGATTATTCGTTTGCCGGATCAATCCCGGCAAGGTCTTGTCGCTTAAACCCAAATTAAGAATGGTATCCATCATGCCCGGCATCGACATCGCCGAACCGGAGCGCACCGACACCAGCAACGGGTGATCGGGGTCGCCAAAACCCCGGCCGGTTTTTTTCTCCACCGCTTCCATATGCGATTGAATCTCGCCCACCAGGCCATCCGGCAACCGGTTATCCGCGAGATAAGAGAGACAGGCCTCGGTAGTTACCGTAAAGCCTGGAGGAATATTGAGGCCGATCTGCGTCATTTCGCACAAATTAGCGCCCTTGCCGCCAAGCAGCATCTTATTCTTACCGTCACCTTCCTCGAAGCTGTAGACTCGTTTTTCGCCGCTCATTGACGATCCTCCGCAATTAAAATTTTAATGCCCGCTGGCGGGGAAATGACGCGCCCCGCGCCGCCGTCCGATCCCCTTGGCCGCGAGACGACGCAGAGAATGATCGCACCCTAAGTTTTCAATTTTAGTACATGGCGCAACCCACGCCGCAACGCTAGCGTCTGACCGTAATCATCAACACCCCGCTTAACACCAGCACGGTGCCGGCCGCTTGCAGCGGCGAGACGGATTCGTGGAGAAACACGGCGGCGAGGAAAAGCGTCGATACCGGCCCCACCGAGCCGATCAGCGCCGCACGTCCGGCGCCGATGCAGCGGATACCCGCCGATAGCAGGAAGGTGGGCAGGACGGTAGACAGCAACGCCATCGTCAAGCTCAGTTCATAGACCGGCATCGGCAACCGCAGGCGATCAACGGAATGGGTCAGCAAAAATTGCGCGATGCAAGCGATGCTGGCCACCGTCATGGCAAGCGCGGTAAATTTGATCGCGCCCACGCGCCGGATCAGCGCGCCGCTGCCGACCAGATACAGCGCGAACGCCAGGGAGCTGCTGAAAACCAACGCGGCGCCTGTAACGAAATGGGGCGGATCGAGGCGGATCTCGTGGAACAACGCCAGGGCAATACCCGCGTAGCTCAGCGCCAACGCCGCTGCTTCTCGGCGGCGGACGGTACGGCGCGCCAGCCCGGCGGCGATTAACACCACTAGCGTCGGGTAGAGGAAGAGAATCAAGCGCTCCAGCCCGGCGCCGATATATTCCAGACCGAGAAAATCGAGAAAACTCGCCAGATAAAACCCGAGCAGGCCAAGACCCGCGATGGCCCGCCACTCGCGGCCGCCCAATGGCTCGCCTTGCCCGCCCCGGCGGCTCCACCACGCCATCAACAGAAAAAACGGCAGCGCGAACGCCATGCGCAACGCCAGCAAGGTCACGGCGTCCACCGGATAATGATAAGCCAGCTTGACGATGACCGCCTTGGCCGAAAAAGCGATCGCCGCCGTAAAAACCAGCGCGACGCCAGTCAACGCGGTGCAGCGAACCGCAGGAATCGGGAGGGAAACCTTCATCATCAAGACCCTTTTGCGCTTGGAATCGGCGCGGGCCTTGTGGCGGGAGGTTGAACCACCGCGGGAAAGCCCGCGGCCGCCAGGCGTTTGTTAAGCGAACAACAGCGAAAAACGCGTAGGAACGGCCACAGCAGATCGCCGTAGCCGCCAGGAGAACAATACGAAATCAACACAAACGGATGTCATGGCGAGTAGTATAGTATAGGCAGCGCTCGCCGGGCAATGCCAACGGCGGCGCGTTTATCGCCGCCGTTGGCATTGCCCGGCGGATCGGCATGGAGACGCGCCCGTTACGCCGCCGCGCCGCGTGGCGCACGGACGGAAACCCGGAAGCATCCCGGATGGCGAAGAAGTCGCCCGCTTAACGTCAGCGGCGCGAAGCGTCGTGAAATGATCCAGCGGCATGGCCGATCCCGGCCTACCGTTGCTGGGTGTGCTATGCTTCGACCTGTTGGCGGCGCGCGTGGAAACCGCCACGTTGCTGGCCGTATTGTATCCCGGCGCATAGCGCGGCAACGGGATAAAACTGGAGTGCGCGCGGGATTTACCGACGCCGGACACCCAATGATGACGATACGGGATAAAATCATGTTCACCGCGCATCGCCAATGTTTGCCGAAATTGAAACCAGCGCGTCGGCGCATCGGGCGCCATGGGCAAAACGGCTGAAGGCGGGCCATCGCCCGCGAAATACATAATGCGGAAAAAATCCTGGCGCTGGTTCTTGCTCTGCTGGACATGCCTGCCGCTCATGGCGGCGGCGGCGACGCCCAGCACCTTCGAGACCGTTGTCGGCCATGCCCTGCTGTGTCTCGACCGGATCGACCCCGCGTATTTCAAGACGTATCTAACCACGCATTTCAAGCCGCCGGTGCGCACCGAGGGCGACGCTGATTGGTTCCGTCCGGAAAGCATCGGGCTGTACGGCATGGAGGTCGATGAACTCTTCGTGAGTACCGAATCCTCGCCGATTGGCTTTCTCGGGGTCATTCTCAACGAAAAACTGGCGCAAGCCCGTCAAAAAATTTTCGCCGCCACCGGCATCCGCTACCTTCCCGGAAACAATCCGGCGGTGTTGCGCTCCCCCGCTGGCAGCTTCCTAATGCAATACGCCACCCTCAAGACCAAGCTGGTGTGCGTCGTTTATCGCCATCATCCATGAACCATGCCGCCCGCCGCCGTCAGGGGTTGACCACCCGCCGGGGAATGCGGGACACTTGAATACCGCGTTCTTAACGATGTACCGATGACGGCCCAGATTCCGGCCCACGTGTTTGGTTTTTCCGGCTATTCCGGCAGCGGCAAAACGACATTGATCGAAAAACTGGTGCCGCGTTTCACCGCCGCCGGGCTGCGGGTTTCGCTGATTAAGCATACCCATCACCAGTTCGATATCGATCGGCCCGGCAAGGACTCCTATCGCCATCGCCAAGCCGGTTGCCGGGAGGTTCTCGTCAGCTCGGATCAGCGCTGGGCATTGATGCACGAACTGCGCGGCGAGCCCGAGCCCGCCTTGGCGCAACTCGTTGCGCGGCTCGCTCCCTGCGATTTAGTGCTGGTGGAGGGATTCAAGCGTGACCCCGTGCCCAAGCTGGAAGTTTACCGCCACCAACCGGAACGGCCACCGCGGTATCCCGGCGACGACCATATCGTCGCACTGGCGACCGACACGGCGCTGGATTGCGCCTTGCCCCAATTCGGATTGAACGCGGTGGACGCCATTGCCGCCTTTATTCTGCAAACCTTGGATATCCATCAAAAACATGAACCCGAATAACACGCCCCTGACCGTCGAGCAAGCTCTGGCATTCTTATTGGCGCAAGCACGACCGGTCAGCGACACCGAATCCGTGGAAACGTCATCCGCCCTCGGGCGGGTGCTGGCGGCGCCGCTGCGCGCCACGGTTAACGTGCCCCCGCTAGACAACAGCGCCATGGACGGTTACGCGGTACGCGCCGCCGATATCGACCCGGCGGGGGAAACCCGGCTGCCGCTGACGCAACGGATTATCGCCGGCGGCATTGGCCAACCGCTGGCGCGAGGAACCGCAGCGCGCATCTTTACCGGCGCGCCGGTTCCGCCAGGCGCGGACGCCGTGGCGATGCAGGAAAACTGCACCCCAGAAGAGGGTGCGGTGGTAATCCGCCGCGCCGTGCCGGCGGGTGAAAATATCCGCCGCGCCGGTGAGGACATCGCCATCGGCGCAACCGTGTTGACTGCGGGAACCCGCCTCCGTCCCCAGGAAATGGGGGTGGCGGCGTCCGTCGGCCTAGCGGCGCTGCCGGTTTTCCGGCGGCTGCGAATCGCGGTGTTTTTCACCGGCAATGAAATCGTCATGCCCGGCCAGCCCTTGGCGGAAGGCCAAATATACAATTCCAACCGCGCGACCTTGCGTGGACTGCTCGCCGGCCTCGGTGTCGAGGTTATCGATCTTGGCATCGTTCCCGACGGACTGGAGCCAACGGCGGCGGCATTGCGCCAGGCGGCGGCCCAGGCGGACGTCATCATCACCAGCGGCGGCGTCTCGGTCGGCGAGGAAGATTATGTCAAGGCGGCGGTGACGCGGCAAGGCGCCTTGGAAATGTGGAAAGTCAACATGAAACCGGGCAAACCCCTGGCGTTCGGCCGCATCGGCGACGCGTTTTTCCTCGGTCTGCCCGGCAACCCGGTATCCGCCTTGGTCACCTTTTGCCTGTTCGTGCGGCCTTTCCTGTTGCGCTGCCAGGGCGCGGCGACCGCCGCGCCGCTAACGTTTCCGGTGGCGGCGGCCTTCGATTGGCCCAACGCCGGCAAGCGCCGCGAATTTTTGCGCGCCAAACTCGACCAAAACACGGCCGAATTATACCCTTGCCAAGGATCCGGTGTGCTCACCTCGGCGGCATGGGCCGACGGCCTGGTGGAAATCCGCGAGAACGCCACCGTAACGCGCGGGCAGCCGGTCACCTTCATTCCTTTTTCCGAATTGCTGGGGTAAGCCATGGTCACGCTACTGTATTTCGCCCGGCTGCGCGAAGCGCTGGGCATCGACCGGGAAACGGTGGAACTGCCGCTGGAAATCAACGACATCTATGCGTTGATGCAATGGCTGCGCGCTCGCGGCAACGCCTGGGAGAATGAACTGACGCCCAGCGGGCCGGTACGGGTGGCGGTTAACCAAGAAATGGCCGACGCCGCCACCCCCGTGGCGGACGGCGACGAAGTGGCCTTTTTCCCGCCGGTGACCGGAGGCTAATATGACGATACGGATACAAGCCGAAGATTTCGACGCCGGTGCGGAAATCCGCGCGCTATCCCAGGGAAACCCCAGCATCGGCGCGGTCGCCAGCTTTATCGGCTTGGTGCGGGATCTCGGCGAGGGCGGCACGGTAAGCGAAATGACGCTGGAACACTATCCGGGCATGACGGAAAAAGCGCTACGCGAGATTGCCGAGGAAGCCCGTCAGCGCTGGGACATCGCCGGCATCGTGATTATTCACCGCGTCGGACCGCTCAAACCCGCCGACCAGATCGTGCTGGTCGCGGCCGCCGGCAGCCACCGGGGCGAAGCATTCGCCGCCTGCGAATTCATCATGGACTATCTTAAAACCCGCGCCCCATTTTGGAAAAAGGAACACACGCCGAACGGCTCCCAGTGGGTGGACGCGCGGGAAAAAGACGACCACGCCGCCGCGCGCTGGACATAACCGCGCCGCCGCGCAGCGTTTCCTTGCGTCAATCGCCATGAAAAAATCCAGCATCCGTTCCCTTCTGTCTTGGGCGCTAATCGCCATCGGCCTGACCGGCTGCGCCGAAGTGCAAACCACCAATCCCGGCATTGTCGGCGTGCACCGCACCCAATACATGTTGGTTTCCGAACAAACGGCGGAGCGCGCCGCGGCGCAAAACTACGTCCAGCGAAAAAAACAAGCCGCCGCCCACCATGCGCTCAATACCAATCGCCGGCAACTCCAGCGGGTGCGGCGCATCGTTCAGCGTCTGATTCCGCAAACCGCCGTATTCCGTCCCGATGCGCCGCGCTGGCGCTGGGAAGTCAACGTCGTCACCAGCCCGGCAATCAACGCCAACTGCGCGGCGGGTGGAAAAATCATGGTGTACAGCGGATTAATCGACAAGCTCAAGCTCACCGACAACGAACTAGCGATGGTGCTGGGGCATGAAATGGCCCATGCCCTGCGAGAACATCCACGGGAGCAAATGTCGCGCGCCTACGCCGAGATGGTGGGAATGCGTCTGCTGGCCGCGGCGGCGGGCCTGGATCGATCCCAACAGAAACTCATGGAAAACGTCGCCAACCTCGCCGTCAATTTACCCTACAGCCGCCGCGACGAGCGCGAGGCGGACGAAATCGGACTGGAACTGGCCGCCCGCGCTGGTTACGACCCGCGCGCCGCGCTCAGCCTGTGGCGTAAAATGTCCACCGCCGGCGGCGCGCAACCGCCCGCATTCCTCAGCGACCATCCCTCCGACGCCGCCCGCATGCGGAATATCCAACGGCTGCTGCCGCAAGTCCTGCCCCTCTACGAAGCGGCCCGTAAACGCCTGCGCCGCCATCACGCCACGCACTAACCCCCGCCCCGGCCGGCAAAAAGCCGAAAAATTCCCCTCTTCGCCAAGCGTCTCGCCAACGACCATCATCAAGATAGCAGCGGTCCGTTGGCTAGCGAACACTTGACGGCTAGCGGGGCGCGACGATATAACAACTCAAGGAGCGCGCGCGTAAAAGGCGCGCGCTGACAACACAGCAAAAAACAACGAAGAGTTCAGGAGGGTGTTTCATTGAAAATCCGCACATTATCATTTACGCACTACGGCCAGCGCTATCTCGCGCTTCTGCTTGCCGTGGTCTTTTTCCACGCCGGCGCCGCGTTCGCGGACTTTAATTCCGGCGTTGCGGCGCTTAAAAAACACGATTATCCCGCCGCGTTCGCGGCATTCAAGCAAGCAGCCCAGGGCGGGGACGTCCGCGCCTATGTCGTACTGGGCAAATTTTATGCACTCGGCAAGGAAACACCGCAAGATGTCACCAAGGCGGTGTATTGGTTCCGCAAAGGCGTCGCCGCCGGCGACGCCGGCGCCATGGCGCAATTGGCCAACGCTTACTTATCGGGGCGCGGCGTGCCAAAAAACCTTGACAAGGCGAAGCAATGGGCCCTGCGCTCAGCGGCCAAGGGCAACGTCGAAGGCCATCTTATGGCTTTCCTTGTCGCCGCGCGGACCATGACGCTGCGCCTGCGAAATACGGACATAATGCGCTACCGAGCACTAAGCCAGCGGCCCGCCACCGCACGCACGGAAGAAATCGCCGCGTACACCCATCTCGCCAAGGCCGTGGAGAAAGGCAGTCCCGTCGCGCTCAATTTTTATTTGCTTTACTTGAGCGACCACGCGGCGCCAGGGAACGATCTCCGGTTTCTCTCGCTTTTCCCCCGGATGCGACCAGCGCATATTCTGGTTATGCCGAGGGTCGCCAAGACCGCCACGGTTTGGCAATTCATGGAAAGCCGGGGCGATTCGCTGACCTCCGCCAAGTTGTTCCTGGACATATTGCCTTCCGCGAGAGCCGCCGTCCTTACCCGCTATCAGGCGGCACACCCCGCTTCCGGCGCGGCGAGGGACAAAGCCTGCCGCAACCGCGCGGCGCTGCTCCGGCTCGACGTCACCCAACCGCTACAGGGCGCGGTGTGGCTCCCCTTTAAGAACAAGTGGCTTCAACACACGTATCTGCTCAAGGGCCGCTGGAAGGAAAAATGGACATTTACCGTCTGTGGGGAAAAAATCCCAGAGACCCTCTCGTTCTTGGCCGATGGCCTCGGCAGCGCGAATTTTTCCTATGGCTTCGGGCCTATCCCCCATTCGGCAGCGAACCCGCCACGCGCCCGCCCAGCAGCGAGCCAAAGTGTGCTCGCCCCGTAACGCCGCCAATAAGACGCCTCCATACGAAAATGTATACATAGGGGGCTTTATTTTTGCTCTTGGCTTTCATGCGGCGAAATCCGGGCACCAACTATCTAAACAAAGCGATACAGCGGGTACAACAATCACCAGATGAACGGCTGTTCAACGATCTCTTTGTAAATTGGTCAGGGGAAAATTTTATTTTCGAATTCAAAAGAAATGTAGAAAAAATTCCAGCCGAACTAAAAAAACCACAAAAAACCGTTTTACTTGAGGCATTAAATAATAACGGCTATCAACAAATGGCCAGCATCTCGGCTAGGTCTCACTTTCTAGGCGTTGGCTTACCCAGTGGCCTGGGATTTATTCTCCCTATAAGGATATCCCTCTAAATAAGGATAAAGATAAATATGACACCCTATCGTGCTTTTGCGAGCGCTTAATTAACCAAACAGACCAATTCGGCATGACCTTTGCTGAGATTGAAGAATATTTATCATTTATTAGGCGAGTTACAGATACGACGACTGATGGTTGCGGAGGATTTATTTTAAATATTTCAGAAAATGGCGACCTAAACCTGGTGCCATTTGATAACGTTGCGTTTTTGGCGAAAGCATTAGATTTTGCGCCAGAGCCGCCAGACAAAATATATACCACCATTTGAGTCGGGAATGTCGCCCTAACAAAGCGCCGTACCCGGCAAATTTTTCGCCGCGCGTCAAATTTGCCGGTGAGCGCAATATTACGGGGTAACCACCAAATAACCCGACGTCCCGAAATCGACGACGGCGCCGATGCCTGTTGTCACCATGCGGCTGAAAGGGAGCAAGTCTTTCGCTTTGTACCCCTTCATCTTCATGGCGACATGGCATTCGTACATTTTCACGCCGCGCTTGTGGAGCATCTGCAAAATAGCGCGGTTGGGATTGCCCGGCGGGTGTGGCTGCTTGACCTTGCGGTCATAGGCCGCGTCGTTCAGCAGAAACTGCGCGCCCGCCGCCCGGAACACCATCACCACTTTATAATTCTTGCCGCTTTTCATCTTGAGCGCGGCATACTGATTCAACAGCATTTTGGTCGCCATGACCTGCTTGCTGACGCCGTTCGGGAGCGTGCCCCGCGAATTAACCTGGATCAAGACTTTTATTTCCTTGCGATGGACAATCTGCTTCGGCGGCAACTTGTTTTCCGCCATGCCCGCCGCAAAAACCGCTTGCGATGCGCCCAATCCCACACACACCGACAACCCGATGAATACCGCAGCGACAAACCCGGTTTTTCTCGTCATAGCGTTCTTCCTTTATTGTGTCATTGAATAAATGAATAGACGGACTTCCCCTAACGCATCCTATTCTGCCCCGGCAACCCGCCTGGCGCAATATTAGCGCCTGCTTATAGACAGAGAATCGTCAGCGAAGTTCAGAACATCGGAACAATAACAAGGAAAACGCGACGCATCCTTGCCGCGCGGGCGTTTCCCCGCAACGGCCCCGCGCGCAAACCGCCGGTTATGGGCGATTGCATCCCGCCAAGACGGCTAATGCACGGGGCATGGATAAAATTTTGTCAGAATGGCGACGGTTTCCTGGTCCGTAAGCCGGTCTGACAGATTATCTTGTTGGACGGTGCGCTGAACAGCGTTCGCCGCCGCACCAATAGTGAGCGTTGGCGGCAGGCAAAACGCCTTTTGATTATTCTTCATTAACAACCCGACAAACCAATGCGCATCGTCTTTTTCGCGAACAGTAGGCGTTAGCGGCGCTCCCGCATTGTGTTCACGGTGGGCGTTGGCGGCAAGGCTGGTCGGCCCCGCACCGCTGGCGCACCCGGCAATGGCGGCACAGGCGATTGCAAGCATCAGCCAGCATGAAAAAGCCCGTCTTCTATTTTTTATCATTGAGAGTATGACTCCTGCGGTTGACTGCTAATCGGCTTAGAACGTACCCGGCTAAATCTACCACAGGCGCCCCGTTCGGGCTATGGGCTATGGGCTATGGGCTATGGGCTATGGGCTATGGGCTATGGGCTATGGGCTATGGGCTATGGGCTATGGGCTATGGGCTATGGGCTATGGGCTATGTAATTGTTAAACAGGCCCCCGCCCCCCAAGCTAACGCGCCTTCCCTTTCTCAACGACCGGACACGGTGTTTTTCCCCGCGCCGACAGCGACTGGACGTCCCCATTGCCAGAGACCGGGAAATCCCCCTACACTGTCCGCTGTTTTATTCTGAACAGTCCATGGGGGAGGGCGCATTCGCTTCGATTTCGACGCGGTCATCGACCGGCGCGGCAGCAACAGCCTAAAGTGGGACAAATACCGGAACGCGGACATCTTGCCGCTGTGGGTGGCGGACATGGATTTTCGCGCGCCGCCGGCGGTCATCGACGCGCTGCGCCAGCGGGTGGATCACGGCGTTTTCGGCTATACCCTGGCTGGCGAGGCACTAACGGCGGCGGTCGTTTCCCATGTGGCGGCGGCCTATGCGTGGACCGTGTCGCCCGAGTGGCTTGTTTGGCTGCCGGGCCTAGTCACCGGGCTAAACGTGGCGTGCCGCGCGACGGGAGCGCCCGGAGACGCGGTGCTCGCCGCCACCCCGGTGTACCCGCCGTTTCTCAGCGCCCCCGGCCATGCCCAACGCCAACTCGTCACCACGCCGCTGGTTAGGACGGCGGACGGCTGGACGTTCGATTGGGCGCATTTGGCGCGGGCGATCACCCCCCGCGCCCGGCTGTTCTTATTGTGCAATCCCCACAACCCGGTGGGGCGCGTTTTCCGCCGCGACGAACTGGCCGCGTTGGCCGCCCTATGCGGCCAGCGCGACCTGGTCATCTGTTCCGACGAAATCCATTGCGGCCTACCGCTGGACGCGGATAAACCGCATCTGCCGATCGCCGCCCTCGGCCCGGAGATCGCCGCCCGCACCATTACCCTGATGGCGCCGAGCAAAACCTTCAATATTCCCGGTCTCGGCTGCGCTTTCGCCATTATTTCCGATCCCGACTTGCGCCGCCGTTTCCGCCAGGCCATGGCGGGTATCGTGCCGGAGGTAAATACGCTGGGTTATACCGCCGCCCTCGCGGCTTACCGCGACGGAGAGCCGTGGCGGCAAGCGCTGCTCGCCTATCTGCGCGGCAACCGCGCCTTAGTGGCGGAAGCGATCGCGGCCATGCCGGGGCTTTCCATGACGCCAGTGGAAGCCGGTTATCTCGCCTGGATCGACGCCCGCGGCGCTGGGCTGGCGCAACCCACCGCCTTTTTCGAGGCGGCCGGGGTGGGCTTATCCGACGGCGCGGCCTTCGGCGCGCCCGGGTTCGTCCGGCTGAATTTCGGCTGCCCCCGTCCGTTGCTGCGGGAAGCCCTGACGCGTATGGCGCGCGCCATGGCGCGGCCGCACGCTACAATCGAAAAGGAGTGCTGACATGAACTTACGCAGCGCGCGCACCGTCCGCCTGGACGGCGACGACCCGGTGCATAAACGCCAAGAGATCCGCGATTATTTTCACCGCACCGTCGATATCGAGGAAAAACTGTTCGAGACGCTCAAGTCGCGCGAGACGTTTTTCCTGCGGCCGGATCCGTTGCGCCATCCGCTGATTTTCTATTTCGGCCACACCGCGGCGTTCTACATTAACAAGCTGGTGACGGCGAAGCTGCGCGAACACCGCATCGATCCCGCCTTTGAATCGATGTTCGCCATCGGCGTCGACGAAATGTCGTGGGACGACTTGGACGAAAGCCATTACGATTGGCCAACGCCGGAAGCCGTCCAAGCCTACCGCGATCAGGTGCGGGAAACCGTGGATCAAGCCATCCAGTCGCTGCCGCTGTCCTTGCCCATCGGCTGGGACAGCCCGTTCTGGGTCATCATGATGGGGATCGAACATCAGCGGATTCACCTGGAAACGTCGTCGGTGCTCATCCGTCAACTCCCCATCGCGCAAGTCCAGCCCCATCCCTTGTGGGATCGCTGCCGCCACGCCGGCGACGCACCGGTCAACAGCCTGCTGCCGGTCGGCGGCGGTACGGTCGTGCTGGGCAAGGATAAAAGCCACCCCCTGTACGGCTGGGATAACGAATACGGCCGTCACGAGGCGCAAATCGCGCCGTTCCAGGCCAGCCGCTATCTGGTGTCCAACGGCGAATTCATGGAATTCGTGGCGGCGGGCGGCTACCGCGAGCAACGCTGGTGGACCGAGGAGGGCTGGCGCTGGCGCGGCTACCGCGATGCGCGGCATCCCGTGTTTTGGGTGGCGGACGGCGAAGGCGAATACCGTCTGCGCACCCTGCTGGAAGTGATCGACATGCCGTGGAACTGGCCGGTGGAAGTAAATTATCTGGAGGCCAAGGCGTTTTGCAACTGGAAAAGCGCGCGCAGCGACAAACCGCTACGGCTGCCCACCGAGGACGAATGGGCGCGACTGCGGGACGAAGCCGGCGTGTCCGATCAACCGGAATGGGCGGACGCCGCCCCGGGTAATATCAATCTGGAACATTACGCCTCGCCCTGTCCAGTGGATACATTCCGCTGGGGTGCGTTTCATGACGTTATCGGCAACGTCTGGCAGTGGAGCGAAACACCCATCGATGCTTTTCCAGGATTCACGGTTCATCCCGTATACGACGATTTTTCCACGCCCACCTTCGACAGCCGCCATAATCTGATTAAGGGCGGTTCGTGGATTTCCACCGGCAACGAAGCCACCCGGGACGCGCGTTACGCTTTCCGCCGCCATTTCTTTCAGCATGCCGGTTTCCGTTATGTCGCATCCGAGCAACCCGTAGTTATTAAGGACAACCCCTACGAAACCGACGCGCTGGTGGCGCAATACGCTGAATTCCATTACGGCGAACCCCATTTCGGCGTGCCCAACTTTCCCGCCGCGCTCGCCCAGCGCTGCCGCGCCCTAATCGCGGAACACCCGACGGCGCGCGCGCTGGATATCGGCTGCGCGGTAGGCCGGCTGACATTCGAGCTGGCGCGGCGTATTCCCGAGGTGACCGGGCTGGATTTTTCCGCCCGGTTCATCCGCCTCGCCACGGAAATGAAGGAACAGGGCAGTATCCGCTATGTCCTGCCGGAAGAGGGCGAACTCATGTCCTACCATGAGATAACCCTCGCTAGCCTGGCGCTGGAAACCTGCCGCGAGCGGGTGCAATTCTATCAAGCCGACGCCTGCAATCTGGCGCAAAAATACCACGGCTACGACCTCATCGTCGCCGCCAACTTGATCGACCGCCTTTATCAGCCGCGTAAATTCCTCGCCGAAATCCACGCGCGCCTAAACCCCGGCGGCTTGCTGGTGATCGCCTCGCCCTATACCTGGCTCGCCGAATACACCCCGCGCGAGGAATGGTTGGGCGGCTTCAAGGAGAATGGCGAGACCCTGACCACCCTGGAAGCCATGGAAAAGTGGCTGGCGCCGCATTTCCAGCGGCTAGGCGAACCGGAGGACATTCCCTTCGTCATCCGCGAAACGCAGCGCAAGTTCCAGCACAGCCTGACGGAAATGACCGTGTGGCGGCGAACAGACTGATCCCCCGCCGGCTTTTTCGCTATAATGCGGCGCATCGCCACGCCATTGCGCGAAAGCCCATCCATTGAGCCAACCGTTGCGCAAAACCCTGGGAGCCCTCGCCGTTCCCGCCTTGGTGCTGGCGGCGGCGATTCTGTTGCTGCCCCGCGTCGCGGCGTTACCGCCGCCGCTGCATCGGCTGGCTGGCTACGCGCCCTGGCTGCTGACCGCGCTAGGCATGCTGCTCAGCCTGCGTTTCAATCGCGGTCGGGTCTTTTTCGTACTGGCGGTGCTGGCGCTGGCCGCCGCCGGCTACCGCGAATTCCTCTGGCGCCAGCCGCCGAGCCTCGCCGCCGACGCCGTGCGCGCCGTCGTGTGCCTGTTGCCGCCCCTTAACATCGCGCTATTTTGCTGGCTGAAGGAACGCGGCGTCCTCACCGTTCACGGCGCGCTACGCTTCGGCTGGCTGCTGCTGCAGTTGAGCGTGGCGGCTTGGATTATTCTCGCCCGCCGGGCGGAGCTCCTGCATGTCCTTCAGCGGACATGGCTGCCCGCCCACTGGCTGGCGTGGACAAACTTACCGCAGCCGGTGCTGGCCGCCATCGGATTGAGCGTGCTGGCCGTGGCGGGAAAAATCGCCGTCAAGCCCGCTCCTATCGAGATTGGCCTGCTCGGCGCGCTAGCGGCGTTCGCCGTCGGCTGCTACTGGCTGGCGGCGGCGAACGCCTTCTTTTTGTTGGTATCGGCGGCGGCGCTGATTCTAACCCTCAGCGTAGTGCAGGACTCCTACCATATGGCCTACCGGGACGAGCTTAGCGGTCTACCGGGACGGCGGGCGTTGAACGAGGCCCTGCTCGGGCTAGGCCGCCATTACACCGTCGCCATGCTGGACGTGGATCATTTCAAGCGGTTCAATACCCGCTATGGCCACGATGTGGGGGATCAAGTACTCAAAATGACCGCCGCCCACATGATGCGGGTGGGCGGCGGCGGGCGGCCGTTCCGCTACGGCGGCGAGGAATTCACCGTACTCTTCCCGCGCAAGGACGCGGACGAGGCCGTTCCGCATTTGGAGGCGCTGCGCCAAGCCATCGCCGCTAGCCGCCTGGTGCTGCGCGGCGCGGATCGCCCGCCGCAGGCGACACAGGGCAAGACCATGCGCGGTGGCAAACGCGGCGGCGGCGGGGTGGCGGTCACTATTAGTATCGGCGTGGCGCAGCGCGACGAACAGCACAAAACGCCGGCGACCGTCGTCAAGGCCGCCGACCAGGCGCTTTACCGCGCCAAGAACAAGGGGCGTAACCAGACCAGCCGCTAAACCGCCGGGACGGTTACAGCCACACCGCCAGCACGGCCATCAGGATGAGCCCCACCGTGACCAAGAAAAATTTAGCCCAGCGCCAGCGGTGATCGAAGAACGCTTCCTTGATAATGTCGAGCACCGAGATATAAAGAAAAGTGCCCGCCGCCAGCGCGTCGAACACCGCCTCGAAAAAGCGCCCGGTATCCCCCGCCAGCAGGCGAGTGAACAGCGAACCGAGAATAATGCCCAGCGGCGTAGCGAGCGCGAACAGCAGCAGGGTGCGGCTTATCCGCCGGCGGCTGATCCCACCCCGATGCAACGTAATCCCCAAGGCGAACGCGGCGGAACCTTTGTGCGCGACGATAGCGATGAAAATCGCCAACGATCCCCAAAAGGTACCCTCCATGCCCAGGGCAAGCCCCGCCAGCAGCGAATGAACCGCCAGCACCAACGCCATCACATAAGGATACAGCGGCTTATTCGCGGCGGCCGGCAAACCGCGGCGCATGTCCACCAGCAGAATCTCTTCCAGGAACAGCATGAGCATAAATCCCACGCCCGCCAGCAGGAAGGCGAGGGGGAAATTGCGCTGCGGCGCCAGCGCGTGAAAGATCGACGCCGCGTCGGCCAGCATATGGAACAAGGCGACGCCGAGAAAAATACCGCCCGCCAAGGCGTTGCCCAGGGAAAACAGTAAGTCGCGGCGCGATGATGCATGCACCCGCCGGGAAAGCAGGCCGCCCGCCCAGGCGGTGGCGAAAATAACCGCCATCGCAGCGAACTTGAACGCAAAAACATTCATATCAGGAAAAACTCCACCCGCCAGCGATGGCGGGCATCCCACCGAGGATTATGAGGACACCACTTGGCTAATATCGCGTACCGCGCCCTTGGCGGCGCTGGTGGTAAACGCGGCATACGCGCGCAACGCCGTGGAAACTGCGCGTTGGCGGTTTTCCGGCCGCCACGCCTGCGCGCCCTTGGCCGCCATCGCGGCGCGGCGTTGCGCAAGGTGCTCATCGCTCACGCGTAGATGAATCGTGCGCTGGGGAATATCAATATCGACCCAATCGCCTTCCTCCACCAGCCCAATCGCACCCCCCTCAGCCGCCTCCGGCGAGACGTGGCCGATTGACAGACCGGAGGTACCGCCGGAGAAGCGGCCGTCAGTGAGCAACGCGCAGGTTTTGCCCAGCCCTTTCGACTTGAGATAGCTGGTGGGATAGAGCATTTCCTGCATCCCCGGCCCGCCTCGCGGGCCTTCGTAGCGGATCACCACCACGTCGCCGGACTGGACGCGGTCGTTCAGAATATCGTCCACCGCCGCTTCCTGGCTTTCAAAAATACGCGCCCGGCCGCTGAAGACGAGAATACTTTCGTCCACGCCGGCAGTTTTAACGATGCAGCCGTCTTCGGCGAGATTACCGAACAGCACGGCCAGGCCGCCGTCCCGGCTATAGGCGTGGTCGCGATCGCGAATACCGCCCGCTGCGCGGTCGAGGTCGAGCTGGTCGAAATACCGGCTCTGGCTGAACGCCTCGGTGGTCGGCACGCCGCCGGGCGCGGCGCGGTAGAAGGTCTTTACCTTGTCGTCGGTCGTGCGGCACACGTCCCACTGCGCCAGCGCGAACTCCATGGAGGGGCTATGCACCGTCGGCGTGTCGCGGTGAATCAGCCTGGCGCGGTCCAGCTCGCCCAAAATCGCCATGACGCCGCCGGCGCGGTGAATATCCTCCATATGATACTGCGCGCTGCTCGGCGCCACCTTGCACAAGTTGGGCGTCTTGCGCGATAACCGGTCCATGTCGGCCATGGTGAAATTCACCGCCGCCTCCCGCGCCGCCGCCAGCAGATGCAGCACGGTGTTGGTGGAGCCGCCCATGGCGATATCCAGCGTCATGGCGTTCTCGAACGCCGCGACGCTGGCGATGCTGCGCGGCAGCACCGACGCGTCGTCGCGCTCGTACCAGCTTTTCGCCAACGCCACCACCAGCCGCCCCGCCTCCAGGAACAAGCGCTTGCGCTCGGCATGGGTCGCCACCAGCGTGCCATTGCCCGGCAGCGACAGCCCCAGCGCCTCGGTCAGGCAATTCATCGAATTGGCGGTAAACATGCCGGAGCAAGAACCGCAGGTGGGGCAAGCGGAGCGCTCCATCTGTTCCGACTCGGCGTCGCTGACCGAAGCGTCCACCGCCGCCACCATCGCGTCCACCAGATCGAGATGGCGCGTCTCGCCGCGAATCACTGTCTTTCCCGCCTCCATCGGCCCGCCGGAGACGAACACTGTGGGAATATTCAACCGCAGCGCCGCCATCAACATGCCGGGCGTAATCTTGTCGCAGTTGGAAATGCACACCAGCGCGTCGGCGCAATGGGCGTTCACCATATATTCCACCGAATCGGCGATCAAATCGCGAGACGGCAGGCTATAAAGCATGCCGCCGTGACCCATGGCGATACCGTCGTCGATGGCGATGGTGTTGAATTCCTTGGCGACGCCGCCAGCTTGCTCGATTTCCCGCGCCACCAATTGCCCCATGTCCTTAAGATGGACATGCCCCGGCACGAACTGAGTAAACGAATTGGCCACAGCGATAATCGGCTTGCCGAAATCACCCTCCTGCATGCCAGTAGCGCGCCATAGCGCGCGAGCGCCGGCCATGTTGCGGCCATGGGTGGTAGTGCGGGAACGGTATTCGGGCATCGGCAATCCTTTACGGTAAGACGGCGGTCAACGCATTTGCGTATAATGTGTAATTTTAACCCAGAAAGCGTGCCCCATGCTGATTCACCCGGATATCAACCCGGTCGCGCTGCAGCTCGGCCCCCTGGCGATCCGCTGGTACGGCCTGATGTATTTGACAGCGTTCGTCCTAGCGCTGGTTTTGGGCAAGTACCGGCTCAAGACCCGGCCGGACGCGATATGGAACGCCAAGGCGTTCGACGATGCGCTGTTCTACGGCGTGCTGGGCGTGGTGCTCGGCGGGCGGCTGGGGTATGTGCTGTTTTACCAGCCAGCTTATTATTTCGCCCATCCGCTGCAAATTTTCGCGGTGTGGGAAGGGGGCATGTCGTTCCACGGCGGCTTTCTCGGCGTGCTGTTCGCCATGTGGCTCACCGCCCGCCGGATCGGCAAGCCTTGGCTGGCCATTACCGACTTCATCGCGCCGCTGGTGCCCCTCGGCCTGGGCGCGGGACGCATCGGCAACTTCATCAACGGCGAACTGTGGGGGCGACCCACCAACGTGCCCTGGGCGATGATCTTCCCCAACCACGACATGATTCCGCGCCATCCCTCCGAACTCTACGAATTCGCTCTGGAAGGCATCGTCCTCTTCATCATTCTCTGGGTATTCTCCGCCAAGTCCCGCCCGTTGGGGGCGGTGTCTGGCGTTTTCCTCCTCGGTTACGGCACCTTTCGTTTTCTGGTGGAGTTCACCCGCGCCCCCGACGCCTTCCTCGGCCTGCTGGCGCTCGGCCTGAGCATGGGGCAATGGCTGTCGCTGCCGATGATCGTCGCCGGTATTATCATGCTGGTGTGGGCCTACCGCCGCAAACCCGGTTAATCCCGCGGCGCAAGCGGCCTTCGGGTGCTGGCCTCGCACCCGGAGGCCGCCCGTGGCGAGCCGGACGGGCGCTGCAACGCCCAGATGCGCCGCGCCCATTCATATTTCGGCAGGAATATTGTAGAATCTGACCCTGCCGTGGGGACGTAGCTCAGCTGGGAGAGCGTCGCGTTCGCAATGCGAAGGTCGGGAGTTCGATCCTCCTCGTCTCCACCATTTTTATTCTCCGGATTAAAGTGCGCGGCGTAACACGGAGTGTTCCGCCGCCCATTTACGTCCCTGGCCGGCATGGCGCAGCATCATTTCAAAAACATTGTCGCAACGCTTTTTGAATAGCACGCGATCGTAGCTTTCCGGCAGGTTTGTGTCCAAAACCTCCTCGACCGTGGAGCGGACGATCTTTTGGCTTTGCGTGTCCTTGTGCCAGCCCTGAATCAGTACCTTGGGGTATTCTTCCAAAAGCCGGTGTAGCAGCCGCTTGGCCGCCAGTTTCACTTTTTCTTTTTCCGCCTGGGTCATGGCGTCTTTTTTGAGCAGGTCGAATAATTCCAGTTCATCCTCCGTCAGCCCTTCGCGGACGTGGCGTTCGGCCTCGGCCTGCATCTCCCTGGCGAACGTCATTAAGTCGTCGAAATAGTTTCCGGTCGCCGAGCCGCCGGCATTGTACGTGTCGACGATTTGCTGCAGGCGCTGAGCGAAGTCGGTGCGGGTCATATTTTGCTGCAGCATCCGATCCAGCTTGTGCTGAATGAACTGGCGCAAATCGGCGATCGCGATGTTTTTATAAGTCGCCTGCTGGAAATCCTCTTTCAGCTTGTCGAAATCGATCTTGCCGAGATCCCAGACCCGGCCCTTCCGGATGATCCGGTAGTCGGCCGAGTGCTCCCTGGCGGCGAATTGTTCGGCATTATCCACCACCACGCTCTCATCGAGCAGCTCGCCGATCCGCAGGCGGATCGCCTCCACGTCGGCCTGCCCGACAATGCTTTCGACGACCCCGCGCAGGTACTGGAACACCGCCACTTGGCGGCTATTGCCCCGGTTCAGCACCTCGGGCTTGCCGGCTTCGTACAGCGAGGTGATGGTGTTTTCGTAAACGTTGAACGCCTTGCACCACTCGTCGTTGCCCAGCAGGGTGTCGGCGTACTGCTCGAACCGGCCGATGTTCTTGAATACGTCGTCGCCGCCCAATACCGGGTCGAGGTCGATCCCCCGTTCGCGGCAGAACGCCTTGCCCTGTTCGATGGCGTCGTCCAGCAGGCGGAACAACGCGGCCTTTTCCCTGACCGGAGAATCGTCCAGCCCCTCGTCGCCTTGGCCGTAATCCCGCAACGCCTTCTTCATGTTACGGAAGACATTGTAGTAATCGACGATCTCGCCGTTGGCCTTGGTCACTCCGTTGATCGCGTGCGACGTCACCCGGTTGGCGCGGGCGATGGTCTGCATCAGGCTGTGGTCCTTCATGGGTTTGTCGAGGTAGAGGGTGGAGACGGTCGGCGCGTCGAAACCCGTTAGCCACATGGCGCAGACGAAAACCAGTTGCAGCGGGTCTTCCGGGGCCTTGAAATTGGACTCGATGTCGTGGCCCTGCGCATCCGGTTGATTCATGCGCTCCCGGTGGGGTCTGATGTCCAACCCCTGCGCCTTGAATTTTTGCGCCTCGCCGTTTTCCTCGCTGACCACCACGGCCATTTTCACGCCGCGCATGACATCGACGATCTTCTTCAGCCGCGCCTTCTCGATGTCGTTATGGGATTGGTGGATGCGCCCCTGCAACTGCTTGAGCGCCTCCTTCCATAGCCGCTGCACCTTGTCGTACATTTTCACGGCGGTAAATTTATCCACCGAGATCACCATGCCCTTGCCCAGGTAGCCGCGGCGGGGGAAGTGATAGACGATGTCCCGCGCGATGGTCTCCAGCCGGTCGTCGCGCTTAATGACCTCGATCTCCCGGGCGAAGGTCTTTTCCAGCTTGGCCTGCTGGGCCTCGTCCAGATTTTCCTCCTCCAGAGTTTCGTAGAATTCCTCGCTCAGGTTCTCGTTTTGGATCAGCACCTCCGGCACGCGTTTTTCGTAGAACAGCGGCACCGTGGCGCCGTCGTCCATGGACTGCTGGAAGTTGTATTCGCTGACATAGTCGCCGAACCAGGCGTTGGTCAGGCGGTCGCGGCCGAGCAGCGGCGTTCCGGTGAAGGCCAGGTATTGCGCGTTCGGCAGGCCGGCGCGCAGGTTCTCGGCCAGCGACTTGTACTGGGTGCGGTGGGCCTCGTCGACGATGACAACGATGTCGTCCCGATCCGACAGCAGCGGATACTGCTTGCCCTTGTCCCAGCGGAACTTCTGGATCAGGGTGAAGACGATGCGCTTGCTCCGCTGACCGAGGAACTTGCGCATTTCCTCACTGTTCTTCGGCTGGGCGGCCTCGTTCTTGTGCACCGTGCCGGTGTTGAGGAAGTTGCGATAAATCTGCCCGTCCAGGTCGGCGCGGTCGGTGACCACCACGAAGGTGAAGTTGCCGGTGAGCTTGTGCAGGATCTTGCGCGCGTAAAAGATCATCGAAAAGCTCTTCCCCGATCCCTGGGTATGCCAGAACACGCCGAGCTTGCCGTCGTACCGCTCCCGCGTCAGGAAACGTCCGTAGGCGTTGTTTACGCCGATGAACTGGTGGTTCTGGGCAATGATCTTCTGGGTGTCCCGGTAGTACAGAACGAAGTTTTCGAGGTAATCGAGCAACCGTCCCGGCGCGCACAGACCGGCCACCACCCGCTCCAGGCTGGTGCCCTCGCGGCGGATGACGTCGCGGTCCACCTTCTCCTTCTCGTCGGCCGCCCGCAGCCAGTTGAAAAAATGCTCCCAGCCGGCGGTGAGGCTGCCCACCTTGGTTTCGATGGCGTTGGAGAGGATGCAGAAGGCGTTGGCGAGGAAGAGCTGGGGAATCTCCTCCCGGTAGTGGGTCAGGTTGTCGTCGAAGGCCGTCCGGAGCTTAACGTTGGAGTTCTTCAGCTCGATAAACACCAGGGGTAGGCCGTTCACGTAGAGCAGCACGTCCGGACGCCGCCAGTTGCGCTCGCCCCGAATCCACAGCTGGGAGACCGCCAGGAAGCGGTTGGCAGACGTGTCGTTGAAGTCCACCACTCGCACCCGCTCCTGCTGCGGCTTCCCGGCGGCGTCCTCGAACGCCACCGGGATGCCGTCGCGGATCAGGCCGTCCACCTCCCGGTTGGCGGCCACCGGCGACATCGCCTGGCGCCGATCCGTCAGCCGCGCCAGCGCCGCGTCGACGACCGGCTCCGGGATGGCCGGGTTGAGGCGTAGCGCCGCCTCCTTCAAGCGATCGGCGAAGATCACCTCCCGCTTGTCGCTCCGGCCGGAGCCGTCCTCCAGGTCATCGGCGTCCGCGGTATGGCACACCAGCACGTCGAAGCCGTGCAAGTGCTGCAGGCGCTGCAGCAGGGCCTGCTCGATCTGCTCTTCGCTGATGAAATTGGGCATCCGGATTCCCGAAGCGTGGGCGAGGGTGGGTTAACTAACCCACAAACCAAGTTAATGAAAACACGTTTCCCTTAACGAGTGAAGAAGTGTAGATAACGATCAACGGTGTAGGCGCGCCCTCGCTGCCACCCGGTGATCTCCCGCAGCAAACCGAGCGCCTCGCAGAGGTCGTTGCGTACCTCGCGCTGGACCTGCGCCTCCTTCACCACGTGCCTCTCGATGAACAGGTCGATGTCCGGTACGATCAGGGAGAAGACATTCAGCTCCCCCAGCGCCCGGTTGGCTGGCTCCAGCAGGGGGTTGGCCGTCGCATCCTCCCAGGCCCAATCGTGGTTCACCGGCACCGGCTCGAAGCGCTTGTACTGGTAGCGCTGGCGCCACACGCCCGCCGGGAAGGTCTCAAACTTCAAGGGCGGGTTCCTCCATGGAGGGCGGGAAACGGATGTCGAGGGCATCGACGGGAAGTTTGCCGGAGATCAGGCGGGGTAAGAGAGCATCTCGAATCTTCAGGAGATGCTCGGTTTGTTGGCCAAGGGATTCTGCCTGTTGGAAAATCGGGGAAAGCTGGCCCTCAAACGTTGCCTGAATTGGCTTGGGCGGAACCGCAATCGATATTCCGTTTAGATGGTTACGGTTCAACGTAGGCACTCCCGTACCAGAGTTGAACCCTTCGAGCCCCATATTCTTTAGCGTGTAATAGATCAGGTACGGCGAGTTGCCGCAAAAGTCTTTCACGTACAGGCTGGTATTAAGAGGCCATGCCCTGCTGTTTACGAAAAGCACGCTACCCAGGCTACCTGACCTGCCCGTTGCTATGACTGGGGGTTCGGCCCTGAATTGTTTGTGATATGCCTTGATGGAGGTAGCTGCGATCACTGGAAATGGGCCTGAATCGATATCCTTATCCGGCAGATCATAGCCACGCTGGAGGATGCAGAATTCACCGAACCGGCGCTTCTCCCATCCCTCCGGCACACCCTTCTCAAATTTCGCCTGCTCATGGCCGGGAAAGCGCAGGCGCACGAACCACTCGCGGTAGATCGCCTCGGCTATCTTTTCGAGCAGCGCGATACGGCGCCGGTTGTTCTCGATCAGGTCGTCGTAGGCGGAGAGGATGGCGGCGATTTTTTTCTGCTCACCCAGCAGTGGGCGGATAACTTGAAATTTCTTGAGTATGCCAAGATTGATATGAGGGACGCCAGATTGTAGAGCATGGTTTTCGATGTAGGTAACGGTACTCGGTAGTCGAAAATAGTAATACAGGTAGCGTGAATCAGCTTGCTTGGCATCAACAGTCATTTTCATCTGACTTTGCGAGATGAGGAATCTCGAATACTGGGAATCCTTCGGCAGCAAACCAACTTGGCCTAAAGTGCCACGTTGCGTAAAGACCAAATCGCCCGGATATGCACAGTTAAAATGCAGCGAATTGGCTTTATTTTCTGTGACAAAAACAAGATCATCGAACGAAAACTTAGTATGATTCGGGAGGTTCACACCTCGCACCACCGGCACCCCTGAAGCCACATAATCACGAGACACAAGGTCTGAGCCAAACGGGCCGCCAGCAATCGCCCCCTTTTTGTTGAGTGCGAGCATCGACAATCGCACTATCGGCCACTTACTGGTATTACTCATTCTTCCCCCGCCACCTGCACGACGTTGTGTGCGATCACAGACTCCAGTTCTCGCGACGCCTCGTTCAACCGATTCAGATCGTCATTCATCGCCAGCAGTTCAGCGACAAACTCTTCCTCCGTCTTACCATCCTCCTCGATCACCACGCCGACGTAACGGCCCGGATTGAGCGACCAGTCCTGCACCTCGACCTCGGCCACGGTCGCCAGCTTGCACAGCCCGGTGACGTCCTCGTACGCCGCCTTGGGGAAACGCTCCTGCAACCAGTGGATGTGGCTGAAGAAGCTCTCGGCGTTCTTTACTTCGTCGTGCAGATCCTCCAGTGCACCCTTCAACGCCTTGGTCTTGCGATCCTGGGGAGTGCGTTTGTTCGCTTTCTTCGCCCGTTCGGCCCGCTGTTTTTCGTGGTGACGGACGATCTTGTCCAATCGCTTGAGGCCGTCGTGGAGGCCAATGAAGAAGGGGGCGAAGGCCTCGCGTAGCTTTTTTTGCGCCGTGTTTTTCCTGCCGATGTTGGTCTCGGCCGCCTGTTTGTCCGCATAGGCCGCGTACTTGCCTTGCAGCCCCTTGAGCCCCGACCACTGTTTGAGCAGTTCGGCCACCGCCTGTTTGCCGGCCCTGTCCTCCAGCACGTCGAGCAGTTGCTCGGTGACCGGCCCTACCTGGGCCTTGTTCTCGGCTAGCTTTTCCATGCCCTGTTCAAAATAGCGCGCCACCAGCCGGACGAAGCGGTCGCGCCGGCCCCGGCGCAGGTGGCTGATGAGGGCGATATTCTGGATCTGCTCCTCAGTGAACGCGCGGTGGGCGCGGTCGATCTGGGTGAAGAGGTTGCGGGCGTCGATGAACAGGATCTTGTCATCCTGCTTGGCCTTGTCGAAGAACCACAGGGTGGCGGGCAGCGTCACCGTGTAGAACATGTTGGACGGCAGGGTGAGCATGCCGGAGATGAGGTTGTGCTCGATCAGGCTGCGGCGGATGTCCGCCTCGGAGTGGCGGCCATCCGATGCCGAGTTGGCCATCACCAGGGCGGCGCGCCCTTCGGGCTTGAGGGAGGTGGCGAACAGGTTGATCCACAGGTAGTTGCCGTTGGGCACCGTCTCCTTGCCCTGGTCACGCTTCTTGGCCTTGGTCTTGTTGCGCGGGATACCGTAGGTGGTGAAGCGCGGGTCCTTCTCCACCACGCTCACCGGCACGTCGTCCACGTTGAAGGGTGGATTGGCCATCACGTAGTCGAAGGCGCCGAAGCTGCCGTAGGGGTCCTCGGCGTAGGTATTGGCCTGCCGGATCTCGCCGCGCAGGCCGTTGACCGCCAGGTTCATCTTGGCCAGCTTGACGGTCTCCAGGGTCTTCTCCTGGCCGCAGACATAGATGTCGCCGTCGTCGCCGCCCAACTCGTTGCGGTGCTCGTCGATGAAGTGGGCGGACTGGACGAACATGCCGCCGGAACCGCAGGCGGGGTCAAAGACCTTGCCGCGGTGGGGCTCGATGATCTCCACCATCAACCGCACCACCGAACGCGGGGTGAAGAACTCGCCGCCGCCCTGGCCCTCAGCCATGGCGAAGTTGCCGAGGAAATATTCGTAGATCTGGCCGAACAGGTCGCCACTGGCATCCTCCGGGATATCGGCGAAGTTGCGCAATAACTGTTTGGGGATGCTCTTGTCGGTGCGGGTGAGACGGAAGTATTCGTCCTGGGGCAACACCCCTTGCAGTTCCGGCTTATACTCCTCGATAACCTTCATTGCCTCCTTGATGGCCTTGGCAATGTCCTCCTCCTCCGGCAGCGTCAGGAGATAGTCGTAACGGGCGTGGGGCGTGAGGTAGAAGCCGCACTTTTCGATGGCGATCTCGGAGACCGCTTTTTCCCGGCGCGTGCCCTTGAGGTTGGCATAGGCCGCCAGGATGGCCTTCTCGTGCTGGCGGTATTTGTTGTCGGCGAATTTGAGGAAGATCAGACCCAGCACCGGCGTGGAGTATTCGCTGGCCTTGAGGTCCGAGTTGGCGCGCAGGGTGTCGGCGCTGCGCCATAGGTCGTCTTCGAGCTTTTTTAATGCGTCTTTATTCATCGTCCGAAAACAGGTTGATTCCGCCCTGACGGGAAACATGGCGCGAGACAACCCGCCCGGCAAGCGGGAATCGGAATCGTAGCATAGCGCGAGAAGGGTGCCCAGCCGCGCGGGAAGCATGCGTTCGGCGAATGCGCCGGCGCCGGCGAATATCGCTCCCGCCAGGCCGATGCTATTATATTCCATATTATTGACCAGATTCCTGCTGGAGCTCTGTTGACCACGCTGTCCCATCCCATCCGTAATATGGCGCTGTTCTGCGATTTCGAGAATGTCGCCCTGGGCGTGCGCGACGCCCAATACGCCAAGCTAGACATTAACAAGGTGCTGGAACGCCTGCTGCTCAAGGGCAACATCGTGGTGAAGAAGGCGTATTGCGACTGGGCGCGCTATAAGGAATTCAAGGCGGCGATGCACGAGGCGGCGTTTGAATTGATCGAGATTCCTCACGTGCGCCAGTCGGGCAAGAATTCCGCCGACATCCGCATGGTGGTGGACGCGCTCGACCTGTGCTACACCAAATCGCACGTGGACACCTTTGTCATTATCAGCGGCGATTCGGATTTTTCGCCCCTGGTCAGCAAGCTGCGCGAGAACAATAAGACGGTGATCGGCGTCGGCGTCAAAAGCTCGACCTCCGATTTGCTGATCGGCAATTGCGACGAGTTTATCTATTACGACGATTTGGTGCGGGAAAAAGCGGAGCAAGCGGAAAAACGCACCCGCGCCAAGGCCAAGAAGAAACCCGCCGCCAAGGACGCCGCGCCCAAGACCGCCGCGCCCCCGGAAGACGGCGATAAGGCCCAGGAAGCGCTGGATTGGGTCATGGAGACGGTGGAGGCGCTATTCGCCGAGCGTAGCGAGGAAGAAAAAATCTGGGGCTCGATGGTGAAGCAGGCGCTGAAGCGGCGCAAACCGGGGTTTAACGAGAGTTATTACGGCTTCCGTTCGTTCAGCAGGCTGCTGGACGAAGCCGCCGCGCGCAAGCTGCTGGAGTTGACGCACGACGAGAAGTCGGGTGGCGTGATTATTCGCAACTTTAACCCCGACTATTAAACGCGCGCCGTCTCGCGGATTATCCGGGAAGGCGGAAGCGTGCCGCCGGCGTCCGGGCCAGCGCGCGAGACATGTTTCCGGGGAGAATGCGTGATGGATCAAGAGGAGCGCCGCGGCCCGCCCGCCGTCAAGGCCGCGTCCGTGGATTTGTCGGGAAAACCAACCATTAACACGGCGTTTCAGCGCATCGGCCTGAGTTGTCTGGCGCAATTGACGGCGAACCGGGAGGGCGTGCTCCGTGGCGAGGATAGCGAAAGCGTTCATCAAATGCGGGTGGCGATCCGCCGGTTGCGCTCGGCGTTGAATGTGTTCGCCGCAGTGGTGCCCAAGCCGCTTTCCGCGACGCTTGCCGCCAGGCTCGGCGCGCTTGGCGGCTGCTTGGGAGAGGCGCGGGATTGGGATGTTTTCATCGCCGACGCCTTGCCCGCTGTTCCTGCCGGCGACCCCGCCGCCGGAATGTTCGCCGAATTGCGCCGGCACGCGCTGGCGCGGCGGGATCAAGCGCGGGAGGCGGCGCGCGCGGCGGTGAATTCGGCGCGCTACCGGGCGTTGACGGCGGCGCTGCGCGCCTGGTTCGGCCGCGCGGGATGGCGCGGAAAAATGGCGGCGGCGGAAACCGCCGCGCTCGACCGGATGGTCGTCCCCTTCGCCCGGCGGCAACTCGACCGCCGCTGCCGCCGGCTGCGGCGGCAGAGCAAGCATTTGGCGGCGCTGCCGCCAGCGGAACGCCACGCCGTCCGCATCGCCGCCAAGAAGCTGCGCTACGCCACCGAGTTTTTCCTGCCGCTGTTTCCCGCCAAGCCGGCGCGGCGTTATGTTAAGGCGCTCGCCGCCTTGCAGGACGTGCTGGGTACGCTGAACGATTGCGCGACCGCCCGCCGCTTGCTTGCCGAGCTGTCCGCCGCGCCGGAAACGCGCGCCACGGCCGCTACGCTGGCGGCGGCAGACGCCAGGGAAGCCCAGGCGCTCGCCCGGCTGGACACGCTCTGGCGGCGATTTACCCGCCGCCGCGCCTTTTGGCGCCGAACAGCTTAACGCCGCCGCCGATCCCCGGTATGCTTTGCGGCAGCCTTTACCGCTTCAACCGCCAACCCACTAAGGACGAATAATGTTCGAATCCGCGGAACTCGGCCACAAAATCGACAAAGAAACCTATGCCAAGGAGGTGCCGCTGCTGCGCGAGGCGCTGCTGGACGCGCAATTGGATATGCTGCGGCTGGCCAAGTTTCCGGTCATCCTGCTGGTGGGTGGGGTAGACGGCGCCGGACGCGGGGAAACGGTCAATTTGCTCAGCCAATGGATGGATCCGCGCCATATTCAGACGCACGGCATGGGCGCGCCCTCCGACGAGGAGCGGGAGCGGCCGCCGATGTGGCGCTTTTGGCGGGTGCTGCCGGCCAAGGGTAAGACCGGGATTTTTCTCGGGTCGTGGTATACGGAACCGATCCTCGAACAGGTTCTTAATCAAGAAAAGCGCGCCGACATGGCGCAAGCGCTGGATGGTATTGTGCGCCTCGAAAAAATGCTCACCGACGAGGGTGCGCTGTTGTTGAAATTTTGGTTTCATCTGTCCCGGGAAAAACAGCGCGCCCGACTGAAAATGCTGGAAAAAGACCCGCGCACCCGGTGGCGGGTCTCGGAGCGCGACTGGGCGCATTTCAAACGCTACGATCAATTCCGCGCGGTGTCGGAACAGACCATCCGCCAGACCAGCACGGCGGAAGCGCCGTGGATTATCGTCGAGGGCGCGGACGCCCGCTACCGCAATCTGACGGTGGGCAAGGTGCTGCTGGAGGCAGCGCGCAAGCGTCTCGCCACCGCCGATAGCGGCGCGGTGCCGGAGGTACACGCGCCGCCGTTGCTGCCCGCCATCGATAACCTGCATATCCTGAAAACCTTGGATCTTTCCCAAGCACTGAGCAAGAAGCAATACAACGAGGCATTGGAGCATTATCAAGGGAAGCTGAATTTACTGACCCGCCATCCCGACTTTCCGCGTATTTCCACCACGGTGGTCTTCGAGGGTAACGACGCCGCCGGCAAGGGCGGCGGCATCCGCCGCGTGACCGGTGCGCTGGAAGCGCGCACGTATCAGGTAACGCCCATCGCCGCACCCACCGACGAGGAGCGCGCCCAACCGTATTTATGGCGATTCTGGCGGCAGGTGCCGCGGCGCGGGGTGCTGACGATTTTCGACCGTTCCTGGTATGGCCGGGTGCTGGTGGAACGGGTCGAGGGCTTTTGCACCCCGGCCGATTGGATGCGCGCTTACGGCGAAATTAACGATTTCGAGCAGCAATTGGTCGAAAACCACACGGTGGTGGTCAAGTTCTGGCTCAGCATCAGTAAGGACGAGCAATTGCGGCGTTTCAAGGAACGCGAGAATACGCCGTTCAAGCGCTTTAAGATTACCGACGAGGATTGGCGCAACCGCGAAAAATGGGATCAGTACGAGAACGCGGTGTGCGATATGGTGGAGCGCACCAGCACCGATCTCTCCCCCTGGACGCTGGTGGAGGCGAACGATAAGTATTTCGCCCGCATTAAAATTCTGAAGACGTTGTGCGGCGCCATCGAGGCGGCGCTGGAACGGCGTTCCCGTAAGAAAAAGAAATAGGCGCTACAGCTTCATCGGTAAAATCACCATTTGCGCACCCATCAGGTGCAGCCGTCGTTGCAGGGTGGCGGCGGTTTGGTTGTGAAGAATCCGGGTCAGCCAGTTGTCGTGGACAAAAATCAAGGTGCTGGCGAAAAAGACGCAATTGGGAAACATTGCCCGCACTTGTTCGGCCAGCCGGGTGAGCTCCGCCGCGGTGTCGGTGCCGAACGCGCGGTAGGCGGCCGCCGCCAAGCCATGGCTGTGGCAAAAAGCGGTATAGTAGTCGAGACCCTCATCCACGGCTTTCCGCAAGGTGTCCAGCGCGCCGTCGCCGCCATAGCTTTGGGAGTCCACTTCGCCCACGCGGAGAAAGACGAAGTTCTTGAAATGATCGGGAAACAAACGCTGCACCCACAACAAGGTATGCATGCCGGCGCCGCGATTTTTCCCCACCATGAATATCGCGGTAGGGCGGGTGGGGTCGATGTCCGGCAGGGGCGTCGGCGGTTTTCCCGGCTTCAGCGCGTAAAGCCCGTCGATTCGGCGTAACTGCACCTCGGTTTCCGCATAGTGTTTTCTGATGAGCAGGCAAACCGCGATCACCGCGACGGTGGCGACGACCGTCTCCCACGCGCCAGCGGCGAACTTTTCCCGCAGCAGCACCAGCAGGATGCCGCCGGCGACGACAAAACCCACCCACGACAGTAGCAACCGCGCCAGCCAATTCGCCCGCCGCCGCCGCTGACGCCACCAATAAACGCACAAGCCAAGTAACGACAGGGAAAAGGTTAAAAAGACGTTGATGCTGTACAATATCACCAGCACCGCGACCCGCCCCCGGGTCAGCCACAGGATCACCAGCGCCGCCAGCCCCATGAGGACGACGCCGTATTTGGTGACCAGGCGGCTGGAAAGATAACTGAATTGATGGGGCACCCACTGGTCCGCCGCCATGTTGGCCAATACCGCCGGGCCGCCGAGAAACCCGGTGTTGGCGGCGACCAGCAGCAATCCCGCTTCGAACAGCATCACCACCGGCAGCAACACGGGGCCGAGCGCGACGCCGCCCAGCCGCCAGTTTTCCATCACCGCCTTGAACACCGTGGCGTTCAGCGTTTCCCCCGGCGTATAGGCCACGCGCCACAAGAGGTAGAGCAGAAGAATGCCACCGGCCGTGAGCGCCAGGGAAGACGCGATGTAGAACATGGTCCATTTGCCGGTTTTGACACGCGGCTCCGCCAAGGTGTTGACGTTGTTGGAAACCGCCTCCAGCCCGGTATAGGTTCCGCCGCCCTGAGAATAGGCGAAGAGCAGCAGGGACGCGACGAACGTCCATCCCATCTGGCCGCCGAGCTGGCGCGTTTCGCCCAGTGTATCGGGAATCAGGCTGGGCAGGCGGTCGGCGTGCGCCAGAATACCGCCGCCGATGAGGACGGCGTGGGTCACGACGAACCCCAGGAACACCGGCAGCAAAAAGCGAATGCTTTCTTTCATTCCCCGCAGGTTGAGCAAGATCAGCAATAAGATCAGCACCATCGCCGCCAGCGGCCGATGCGCTTGGGCGGATAGCGGCAGCAAGCTGAATATCGCGTCCACCCCGCCGGCGACGGAGATGGCGATGGTCAGCACGTAATCGACGATCAGCGCCGCCCCAGACACCAGCCCGGCGTGCGCGCCGAGAAGCCGGGTCGCCACTTTATAGCCGCCGCCGCCGGACGGGAAGAGTTCGATCACTTGGTTGTAGGCGGCGGCGATGATAAACACCGTTAGCGCGGTCGCAATGACCAGATACAGCGCAAGATGCTGGTGGCTGCCAAGGGCGCGATAGGCTTCTTCCGGGCCGTAGCAGGAGGAGGAGAGGCCGTCCGCGCCCAAGCCGACCCAGCCCAGCACGGCGATCAGCGCGATGTGCTCGCGCGTCTTGGGATTGAGCGGGTCGCGCGGCGCGCCGAGCAGCACGCGGGTTAGTTTACGCAATAGCGCCATGTCTAGCCGCCCCCGGCCATGGCGCACGATTCGCCCTGCTGTGTTTCGCGTCGCGGGACGGCGCTGCGCTGTTCGCCGTCCCGCGCCTCTGGCGCCGCGCCGCCCCCGCCACGGGATGCGGGTGGCGATTGCGGCGTGGCGCGCGGTGGGATCATTTCCGCCAAAACGCGGGGGTGAATACGATCAGCAAGGTAAAGAGCTCCAGCCGCCCCAGCAGCATGGCGAAGCTGCACACCCAGGTCTGGAATGCGGAAAGCGCGGCGTAATTGGTGGCGGGCCCCACTTCGTTCAGTCCGGGACCGGCGTTGTTGATGCAGGCGATGACCGCGGAAAACGCCGAGAGGAAGTCCATGCCGCTAATCACCAGGATAAAGGTAAGCGTCACGACACTGTAGAAGTACAGGAAGATAAACCCCTGAACCGAAAAGACCACCTTGTTGGGAATAATATGCCCGCCGACCTTGATCGGAACGACCGCGCGCGGGTGAATCAACGACAGCAGTTCGCGCCAGCCTTGCTTGAACAGCAAGATGGTGCGGATCATTTTGATGCCACCGCCGGTGGAGCCGGAGCTGACGGAAATACAGCTCAAAAACAGCATCCACAGCGGAACGAATATCGGCCATTTGTTGTAATTCACGCTGGAGAAACCGCAATCGGTAGCGATCGATACGAGATTAAACGATACGTTGCGCAGCGCCGTCAGGTAGCTATGGTAAACCCCTTTGTCTTCTAAATAAAATGCCAATACAACGCAACTGGTGAGCACCAGGAGCAGGAAGGTTTTCGCTTCCGAATCGATCCGGTAGGGCTTGACGCTTTTTTCCCGCCAGACGGTGAAATGGGTGGCAAAGTTTATCCCGGCGATCAGCATGAAGATAATGAGCACAACCTCGATACGGGGCGAATGAAAATAGCCGATGCTGGCGTCATGGGTGGAAAATCCGCCCAGGCTCATGGCGGCAAAGGCATGGCAGATAGCGTCGAACCAGGACATGCCGGCCCATTTGAGCGCACCGATACAGGCCAAGGTGATGCCGAAGTAGATCAGCCAGAGGTTTTTGGCAGTTTCAGTAATGCGCGGGGTCAGTTGGGTGTCTTTCATCGGCCCCGGCGTTTCCGCCTTGTATAGCTGGCGGCCGCCGACACCGAGCAGCGGCAAAATCGCCACCGCGAGAACGATGATGCCCATTCCCCCCAGCCAATTCAGCTCGTGGCGCCACAAGTTGATGGATGGCGGCAGAAAATCCAGGCCGTGCAGCACCGTCGCCCCGGTCGTGGTCAGCCCGGAGGTGGTTTCAAAATAAGCCTCGGTGAACGACAGCCCGCCGATTTCTGCCATCAGTGGCAGCGTGGCAAACGCGGCGATCACTGTCCATAGCAACACCACCAGCAAAAAACCGTCGCGCGGCTTCAGCTCCCGCTGAAAACGGCGCGTCACCACCCAAATGGCGTAACCCGACGCCAGGGTAATGGTCATCGACACCAGGAATTCCCATTCGGTGCCGTCGCTGTACCAGATGGCGCTCACGATGGGCATGAGGTAGGCCAGGCTGAACAGCATCAGGGTCAGCCCGATCACGTGGGCGGTCGGCAACAGCCTGTTCATTTAAAAAAACCCGATTCCGACCTGAAATAATTTTTCCACGTGTGGAATCACCCGTTTGTTGACCACGAACAGGATGACATGATCGTCGCTTTCGATCATGGTGTCGTGGTGGGCGATCAGCACCGTTTCGCCGCGCACGATCGCGCCGATGGTAGTGCCTTTCGGCAACCGGATTTCCTCGATGCGCCGCCCCACGACTTTGGAGGTTTTGGCGTCGCCATGCGCAATCGCTTCCAGCGCTTCCGCCGCGCCGCGCCGCAGGGAATGAACCACCGCGATGTCGCCGCGCCGCACATGGGTCAGCAGGCTACCGATGGTCGCCCGGGCGGGGGAGATGGCGATGTCGATCTGCCCGCTTTGCACCAAATCGACGTAGGAGGCACGGTTAATCAGGGCGATCACTTTGTGCGCCCCCATCCGTTTGGCCAGCAACGCCGCCATGATGTTGGTTTCGTCGTCGTTGGTGAGGGCGCAGAACACATCCATGTCTTCGATGTTTTCCGATTCCAGCAAATCCTCGTCGGTGGCGTCGCCGATCAATACCAAGGTGTTGTTGAGTTCGTCGGCGAGCCGTTGGGCGCTTTGCTTATTATGATCCAATAGCTTGATTTGGTAGCGATTTTCTAACGACAGGGCAAGGCGGGTGCCGATGTTGCCGCCACCGGCGATCATGACCCGTTTCACCGGCCGGTCGAGGGGCCGCAGTTCGGACATGACTTGGCGAATGTGTTCCCTAGCGGCGATAAAGAAGACTTCGTCACCGGCTTCGATGACGGTGCTGCCGGTGGGCATGATCGGCCGGTCGCGGCGGAAAATCGCCGCGACCCGGGTATCCACGCGCGGCATGTGTTTACGCAAGGTTTGCAGTTCATGACCCACTAGTGGTCCGCCATGATAGACCTTGACCGCCACCAGCCCGACCTTGCCGCTGGCGAAGCTGAGCACTTGCAGGGCGCCGGGGTGCTCGATCAGCTTGCCGATGTAGTCGGTGATGACTTGCTCGGGACTGATGGTGTAATCGACGGCGAAGTTATCCGGCGAGAAAATGTCCGGGTAACGATAGTAGTCCGCCGCCCGGATACGGGCGATTTTCGTGGGGATGTTGAAGAAGGAGGCCGCCAGCTTGCACGCCATCATGTTGATTTCGTCGACTTGCGTTACCGCCAGCAGCATGTCGGCGTCTTCCGCCCCAGCCCGTTTGAGCACCGAGGGGTGAGCGGCGTTGCCTTGCACCACGCCCAAGTCCAACCGGTCTTGCAGTAATTTCAGCTTTTCGCCGTTGGAATCCACGACGGTAATGTCGTTCGCTTCGCTGACCAAGTTTTCCGCCACGGAAGAGCCAACCTGCCCCGCGCCGAGAATAATGATCTTCACTTTTTGCCCTATGCCGCAAAAAGAGCAATTCTATTCCCAAACCTCCGGCCATCCAAGCGCCGGCTTTTCCGTTATCCTTCGCCGGTTTTGCGGGCAAACGTAATCCCCAGTTGTTTCAGCTTGCGATACAAATGGGTACGCTCCAAGCCAACTTGCTCGGCGACCCGGCTCATGTTGCCTGTCGCTTTTCGAATGTGGTATTCAAAATACACCCGCTCGAACGCTTCCCGCGCTTCCCGCAAGGGCGCGTCCAGCGGCAGTTCAGCGCTAATCGCCGGGGCGCGCGCGGCAAATTGATGGAGCACGCGGTTCACGTCGTCGGCCGAGATTTCCTCCTCCAGGCTGGTCAACGCTAAGGTTTTGACGGCGTTTTCCAGTTGCGCTAAGTTTCCCGGCCATTCCGCCTGGCGCAGCGCATTCAGCGCCGCCGTGCTGAAGTCGCGCATGGGCGCGGCCTGCATTTCTACTTGTTGGACAAGGAAGCGCTTCGCCAATTCAGGAATATCCTCCGCGTGCGCCCGCAACGGCGGCACCGCCAAGGTAACGCCGCTGAGCGCGTTGAATAACCCAAGATCGAAACGCCCGCCCTCGACGCGTCCGCCGAGCGGCGCGTCGGTGGTGCAAACAACCCGGAAACGGTATTTCTCCCCCTTGCTCAGCAACACCAGCAGGCCTTTTTGCTCCAACTTACTCAGCGCCTGGACATCCTCCAGGAACAGAACCCCGCCCCGCGCCTGCTCGGCGATTTGCAGCGGATCGTCCACCAGCCGTTTGGTCTCGCTCAGCGTCACCCACGGCGAACCGGCGGGAAGGAAAAAGCGGGCGCACAGTTCAGCGCCCGCGCCCGGTTCGCTCATCAGCAGCACCGGCGTTTGGGTTTGGGCGATTTGAATCAACCGCTGGCGTAACGCGTCGATCCGCTCGCCCTTGCCGAGGCAGGATAAATCGATCTCGGGAAGCTGCTGCGCTTCGCCGCGCAGCAGCGCGCGATGCACGGTACTCAACAATTTTTGCAAAGTGATCGGCTTTTCCAGGAAATCGAAGGCGCCGATTTTTGTCGCCTCCACCGCCGTATCGATGGAGCCGTGGCCCGACATCATGACGACCGGCATGGTCAACGCGCCCAGGCCTTTCCATTCCTTCAGCAGGGTAATGCCGTCGGTATCGGGCATCCAGATGTCCAGCAACACCAGAGCCGGTTTTTCCCGCTCGCGCCAGACCCGCGCCTCGGCCGCGTTCTCCGCCAGCATTACGCGGTGTCCCTCGTCTTGCAAAATTTCCTGCAGGAGTTCGCGGATTCCCGCTTCATCGTCAACAACCAGTATGCTACTCATATTTCCTTCGCTTCCTTCTCCGACGCGGCGGCCGGCAGCCAGACCGAAACCCGCGCGCCGCCGCCAGCCAGATTCTCGGCCCGCAACACGCCGTGGTGTTCCTCGACAATTTTTTTCACGATCGCCAGCCCCAGCCCCGTGCCCTTCGGTTTTGTCGTCACATACGGTTCAAACAACCGCTTCATGAGGTGCTCGGGAAATCCGCCGCCGTTATCGCTGATGTCGAAACGCATCCCGTCTCCGTCGCGGCACGTTTGTACGTGGATGCGGGGATGGCCGGTTTCGTCAATGGCATCCTGGGCGTTTTGCAGTAAATTGTGAATCACTTGCCGCAGCAATGTCACGTCCCCCAAGAGGGGCGGCAGCGACGGTGCTAGATCCAGCGTCAGGTAGCGCCCGCCCATGGATTCGTAAAGGGTCAGGACTTCCTGCACTAATTGGTTGAGGTCCAGCGTCTGAAGTTTAAGTTGCGGCGAGCGCGCGTATTCGCTGAACGCGGCGACCATTTTCTTCAGCGCCGCCACTTGATTGATGATGGTTTGGGTGGAGCGGGCCAGCATGTCGGTTTCCGGCGGACTCAGCTTGTCCGCGAGTTTGTGCTGCAACCGTTCGGCGGATAACTGAATCGGCGTCAGCGGATTTTTGATCTCGTGCGCCAAGCGGCGGGCGACTTCCCCCCAGGCGGCGTCGCGCTGGGCTTGAAGCAGGTGGGTTATTTCGTCGAATACCACAATATAGCCGCTATCGACTTCCACCGGCAGGCGAGTGCCGCGAATCAGTAGAATCCGGCTATGGCTGCCGTCTTCGTATTCGATTTGCCGTTGCCATTCTTTCGCGCCGCCGGGTTCAAATTGAGCGAGAATTTCCCGGGCGAATGGCTCCAGGCGGGAGTCCTGGCTTTTCCACTCCCTTAGCACGAACCCCCGCAAACGCGGCAGATCGACCCCCAAGATCTGGCCGGCGCTGGGATTGGCGGTGCGCACGCGGAAGTGTTGATCGAACGCCAGCACCCCAGCGGACAAGTTGGCGAGAATACTTTCCAGATAAATTTTGGCCGCCTCTAACTGCTGCTGGTTGAATTCAGCGGCGGCCTTAGCGTCCGCCAGCTGGCGCGTCATGCTGTTAAACGATTGTGTCAACATTCCCAATTCGTCCAAACCCCGCACCTCCGGCATTTCGATAAAATCCCCCTTGGCAATCGCGCGCGTGCCCGCCGCCAAAATCCCCAGCGGCGCGCTGAGGCGGTCGCTCAGCACAAACGCCAGCGCGATTGCCGATAGCATCGCCAACAGCAACGTCAGCGTCAGCGTCAGCGCGGAAATGCGTTTGAGTCCCTGGCGGGAAAGGGAAAGCTGCTGATAATCCCGGTACACTTCCTGCACCACCTGGGCATCCTGGGATAATCGCGGCGGCACCGGCTGCAACAACTGCAGCACGCGCGTATCTTCGCTGAGACTCAGCACGTTAACCGGCACCACGACCCGCAAGTAAAGCCCCCGGCCGGGAAGGGACTCGATCGCACTATAGGGCTTTTGCAGGCGAATTTGGCGCATGACCGACGAATCCGGCAATTCCGGCTGCATACCGGAATTCTCGTTGCCGGAAAAAGCGAGTAATTTTCCGTTTTGGTTAAATAAATCGGCCTCTTGCACCCCCATCTGCTCCCGCAGGTTGTTGAGCGCGACGACGTAGTTGGCGGTCGGCTGGTCGGATAACGCCAGCGCCATCGCCTGGCCTTTTTTACGCAGATCTTGCAGTAAATGTTCCAGCGCGGTGCGCCCTAAATTCAGCCCGCCTTCCAGGGCGTTGTCTACGCGCACATCGAACCAAGATTCGATACTTTTGGTCAGAAACTGCACGGAAACGCTATACACCAGCACCCCCGGCAAGACCGCCATCAAACCGAACATCAGCACCAGCCGCAAAGTCAACCGCGCACCGAATACTTTGTTCCGCAGCTTGCGCAGCAACACCCGCAACTGAATGGCGATCAAGAGCATTAACCCCACGGCGAGCGCCAGGTTCAGCCCAAGGAGGAGCGGGTAATTGCGGGAGAAAAAATCGGTATTGGCGCTGGCGGTCGACAGTAAATACAACAGCACCAGCCCCAACGCCGCGCTAACAATTGCAATATATTTCACATTTCGCCTGTTACGGTTGCGCAGGCGCCGCCGATGGCACCGGGGTGATGGTCCAGTAGTGCCAGCCGGAGTCCAGCGTCCAGTCCTTGGATGTCAAGGCGTTGAGTTGCATCGGCTTGGTCAGGCGAGAGGTATCCAGCTTCATTTGGAGGCCGGCGCGGTAGGTTGTGCCCGGAGAAAGCAGGGTGCCGTTCACGGTCCTCCATTGGCGGATATGCCCCAGTTGCCGAATAGCCTCCGCCAGCGTGTCGTAATTTTTGTGAGAGAGACCGTCGCTGAGCTGATACTGCCGGGTCAGCACGTTGTAACTCAGTTGGTATTGTTGCCGGACGCTGGCGATGGTCTCGTGAAACCAGAAAAATCGGGTCCGGGTCAGCTCGAAATTCAGCACGAAATAAAGATCGACCCCCTTATTCAGCGCCCCTTTCTGGGTCGGCGTCAGATGAATACCCAGGTCGGCATTAAGGAAATAGTCGTTGCCGACCGCCGTCAACTGGGCGGCGTTGATCTGGATACCGTCCGCCGCGCCAGCGATGGCCGGTGCTACCGTCGCCAGCCAAGCCGCGCCCAGCACCCAAACGAGTAAGCGCCGCCATTTACGATTTGTGCAAAAGGGCATAGTAAAAGCCGTCCTGTTGGTCGCTGGGCAAGAGTTGTCCGTCTATTCCCACCGGAAATCGCGGCTTGGCGTCCGGGTGGCGCCGCAAAAAATCCGCTATCTGCTGCTGGTTCTCTTCGGCGAACACCGAACACGTTCCGTAGAGCAATTTACCACCACGCGCTAGGCAGCGCCATAACCGATCCAGTATTCGCGCTTGCTGGACGGCAAATCCCTCGAGGTCGGTTTGCCGCCGCAGCCATTTAATATCCGGGTTTCTTCTAACCACCCCAGACGCGCTGCACGGCACATCCGCTAGAATCCGGTCGAACGGCTTACCGTCCCACCAAGCGTCCGCCGCCGCGTCGCCGGCGCGCAACGTTGCCGCCAACCCCAGCCGGTCGAGGTTGCGCGCCACCATGTCTAGGCGCTCGGCGTCATGGTCCAGCGCCAGCAAATCGACGGCGGCCAGCTCCAATAAATGGGCGGCCTTGCCTCCCGGCGCGCTGCATGCGTCAAGGACACGCATGCCATCCGCTACGTCCAACAATGGCGCGGCGTATTGCGCGGCACGATCCTGGACGGACACCCACCCCGCGTCAAACGCGGGCAAGCGGCCGACGGGAACGGGTTGTTCCAGTTTGACGCCAAATTCCGAGACCGCGCGCGCGGCAATGCCGTTTTCTTGAAGCAAATCAAGATACCCCGGTAATGTCGTGCGGCGGCGATTAATTCGCAGGGTCATCGGCGGATGACGGTTGCCTTCTTCTAAGATGCGCGCCCAGTCGTCGGGATATTGCCGCCGCAACCGGTCTATCCACCACTGGGGATGGGAATAGCGCGCTTCTTCGCTGGAGGCGGCCGCTTGCCGCGGCAACGTTTCCCGACGCCGCAGAAAATTTCGCAACACGGCGTTCACCAATCCCTTGGCCGAGCTTTTCCCCAGCGCCGTGGCGGCGCGGACGGCGTTGTCCACTACCGCGTATTCCGCCGACTTGCCGTAATGCAACTGATAAAGCGCGACCAGCAGCAAACAGCGCAACGGCTCGTCGCGCAGCGGCTTTTGCAGCAGTACGTCGAGGATGGCGCGCAGCAAGCCAGCATGGCGCAACGTGCCGTAACTGACATCTTGCAAAGCGGCGCGCTGCGGCGGCGGTAAATTAGGATATGAGCGAGTCGCCGCCTGGAGCGCTTGGCCGAGATTGCGGCCCGCCAGCACATTGCCGACGACGATGCTGGCCAGATGCTGAAGGTTAGGCACTGCCGCGCGTCATCGCCAATAAGCGGCGGACTCTTTCCTCAGTGGCGGGGTGGGTGCTGAACAGCCCTTGAATGCCGCCGCCGGAAAGCGGGTTGATAATCATCATTTGGGCGGTTTCCGGATGCGTTTCGGCGGTCGCGATCGGCACGCCGTGGGCGTGGCCCGAAATTTTTTGCAGCGCGGAGGCGAGCGCGTCCGGATCGCCGGAAATTTCCGCTCCGCCTCGATCCGCCGCGAATTCGCGAGCGCGGGAAATCGCCATTTGAATCAGCGCCGCGGCAATGGGGCCAAGGATCATCATCAGTAACGCCAACGCCGGGTGACCGTCGCGCTCGCTGCTGTTGCCGTGGCCAAAAAACAAGCCGAACTGCGCCAGCATCGATACAGCGCCGGCGATTGTCGCGGAAATCGTGGAAATCAGCGTATCACGATGTTTAACGTGGGTCAGCTCATGGGCCATGACACCGCGCAGCTCTCGCTCCGATAACAGCCGGATGATTCCAGTGGTCGCCGCCACCGCCGCATGTTCGGGATTGCGGCCAGTGGCGAAGGCATTGGGTTGCGCCTCGTCGATCAAATAGACCCGCGGCATGGGCAACGCCGCCCGGCGGCTGAGCGCCTGCACCATTTGGTACAAATAGGGGGCGCTGTGCGCATCCACTTCGCGGGCGTGGTACATCCGCAGCACCATTCGATCCGAATTCCAATACGCCCAGAGATTGATCCCGCCGCCCAGCAGTAACGCCAGCAACATGCCCTGGGCGCCGCCGATCGCAAGACCCACCGCGCCGAATAACGCGATGATGGCCGCCATGAGTATCGATGTCTTCAGCCAATTTCCCATCATGATATCGTGCTCCCTCGATTAATCCGCCTATGTTTACTCGCGCTTAAATCGGGAAAACGTTCAATTCCCCAGCCGGCTTCCCGGCGTCACCGGATTACCCGCCAAGAACTGCGCCGCCGTCATCCGCTTGCCGCCCGCTTTTTGCAGTGTGTACAGGCGTAATACCCCTTCGCCGCAAGCGACGGTGATCCCTTCGCGGTCGGCATGGAGAAGGGCGCCGGGTTCGCCGCTTCCGGTCGCCGCTTCCGCGGCCCAAATGCGCCAGGCGTCGCCTCGATGGGTGGTTCTGGCGACCGGAAAGGGATTATACGCCCGTACCGCTCGCGCCAGATATTGCGCGCTTTTTGTCCAATCCAACGCGGCTTCGTCCTTGGAAATTTTAGCCGCGTAGGTCGCGTCGCGTTCCTTTTGCGCGGCCGGCGTGAGTTCATCGATTATTCCCAGCGCCTCGACAATCAGCGACGCACCCAGCGTCGCCAGCTTGTCGTGTAACGTTTGTGCCGTATCGCGCTCGTCTATCGGTTCGCGCCGTTGCAGGAGAATCGCGCCGGTGTCCAGCCCGGCATCCATCTGCATGATGCTAATGCCGGTTTCCGCGTCCCCCGCCAAAATCGCCCGTTGAATCGGCGCCGCGCCGCGCCAACGCGGCAACAGCGAGGCATGGATATTCAGGCAGCCGCGAGAAGGCAGCGCCAGCACCGCGGGAGGAAGGATCAAACCATAGGCGGCGACAATCATCGCATCCGCTTGCATCGTAGCCAGCGCGGCTCGTGTTTCCGGAGAGTTGAGCGTTTGCGGTTGCATCACCGGCAAACCACGCTGAAGCGCCAGTTGTTTAACCGGACTCAAGACAAGCTTCATCCCGCGTCCCGCCCGCCGATCGGGCTGTGTCAACACAAGGATGATTTCATGTCCCGCCGCCAGCAACGCGGCGAGCGCCACCGCGGCAAATTCCGGCGTTCCCGCGAAAATTAGCCGCATTACATAGTTTCGCGCATTAACTTGGTCAGTTTCGCCCGGATGCGCGTTTGCTTCAAGCGGGACAGATATTCCACGAATACCTTTCCCTTCAGGTGGTCGATTTCGTGCTGAATACACACGGCCAGCACGCCGTCGGTTTCCCGCGTAAAACGCGCGCCGTTGCGGTCGAGCGCTTCCACCCGGATCCATTCAGCACGGGTGACTTTATCGTAAATACCCGGTACGGAAAGGCAGCCTTCTTCCCGTTCGCAGCTCCCTTCGCTCGCGGTAATTTTCGGGTTAATCAGCACCACGAGTTGGTCGCGGTTTTCCGAAACGTCGATGACGACAACCTGTTTGTGAACGTTAACCTGGGTTGCCGCCAGGCCGATTCCCGGCGCGGCACGCATGGTTTCCTCCATGTCGTCGACCAACCGGCGGACTTCATCGGTGACCGCCGGTACGGGCGACGCAATCGTATGCAACCGAGGATCGGGGTAGTGTAAGACGGTTAAAATCGCCATAGAACTTGCTTATTTATATGATTCCATGCAGAATTCATCGTGATCTTCGTCACTTTGATCGAGTGCCGCATCCGTGCCGCGGCGCTTAGGCCGCCGACATTAAAAAGACCAAAGCTATCATGCGCAAACTCATTATACCCTTCCTTCTGCTTTTTCTTTCAATCGGCCTGCCGGCGTCCGGCGCGGACATCTCGCTGCAAAATCACGCGCCAGCGCGCTATACCGTCGTTAAGGGAGATACGTTGTGGGGGATCGCCGGGAAATTTTTAAAAAATCCATGGCAATGGCCGCAAATTTGGCAACTGAACCGGCAGCAAATCGCCAATCCCGACTTGATCTATCCCGGCGATGTTATCGTGCTGACCAAGGAAAATGGCGTGCCTGTTCTCCGGCTGCTACGCGGTGGTAGTGCATTGCCGACGGTTACGCTTTCTCCCAAAGTCTATGCTAAGCCTTCCAGTTTTCGCGCCATCCCCAGTATTCCGCCGGAAACGATCGAACCGTTTTTAACCCAGCCGCTGGTCGTGGCGAATGATGCACTGAATAAGGCCCCACGTATCGTCGCCGCCCAGGATCGCCGGGTAATTCTTGGCGCTGGCGACATCGCGTATGTTAGCGGCCTTGGCGATTCCCAGCAGAATCGCTGGCAAATTTATCGTCCCGGTAAAATGCTGGTCGACCCCGTTTCCCACGAACCCCTGGGGCGCGAGGCCGTTTACCTCGGCGTCGCCCAATTGATGCGGAAAGGAAAACCGGCGACGATTCAGATCGTTCAATCGACCCAGGAAATCAATATCGGCGACCGTCTCGTTTCCGCGCCGGAAGAAACCGTTCCGGTTTTCATCCCCCATGCGCCGGGAAAAGCCGTTTCGGGTGAGATTATTTCCGCCTTCGGCGGGATCACCGAATTCGGCCAAAACGCCATCGTGGTCATCAACCGGGGAAAGCGCAACGGGATCGACAATGGCACGGTATTAGCGCTGTACCGCCGGGGAGACGATTTCGATATCAAAGCGGAAACCGAGGGTGGCGTCAAATTGCCGCTAGAGCGCTATGGCTTAATTTTGGTTTTCCGCACGTTCAATAAAGTTGCCTACGCGCTAGTCACTACGATCACGCGCCCGGTTCATCTTCATGATTTGGTAAAAAATCCTTGATCCATCACGTCTAGCGCGACCTTTTCCGACGATGGCGGCGGCTGATCGCGACGATCTCGTTTATTGGCTCACGTTGAGTCGTATTCCCGGTCTTGGTGTTACCGGCTTCAATAAATTGTTACTGGCCTTCGGCGAACCACGCGCGGTTTTTTCCGCCTCGGCTTCCGCCTTACGGGCACACGTGCCGAGCGCTGTCGCCGACGAGATTCGCCACGGCCCGCGCCATGCGGCGGCAGAACCCGTTTTCTCCTGGCTGGCGCAATCGGGTAATGCGTTGATTACCCTGGCCGATCAGGACTATCCCACCGCGCTGCTGCAAATAGCCGATCCGCCGCCATTGCTTTATCTTAAAGGACGACGCGAACTGCTCGGCCAGCCGGCAATGGCCGTTGTCGGCAGTCGACATGGAACGCCGCAAGGTTTGCTCGACGCCCACGCTTTCGCGGCGGTACTTAGCGATAGCGGCCTATGCATCGTCAGCGGCTTGGCGTTAGGTATCGATGCCGCTGCCCACTGCGGCGGCTTAGCGGGCGCATCCGGCACCATTGCAATCGTCGGCACTGGCTTGGATATTGTCTATCCGCGTGCAAACCATCGCCTCGCTCATGACATTGCCAACCACGGATTATTGATTTCCGAATTTCCTCTGGGCACTGCGGCGAAAAGCGGAAATTTTCCCCGGCGCAACCGGCTCATTAGTGGATTATCCTTGGGTTGCTTAATTATCGAGGCGGCACAACGCAGCGGTTCCTTGATTACCGCCCGCCTTGCCGCCGAACAAGGACGAGAAGTTTTCGCGCTGCCTGGATCCATTCACTCTCCCTTGGCCAAGGGATGCCACGCGTTGATTAAGCAAGGTGCTAAATTGGTGGAGTGTGCTCAGGACATTCTCGACGAAATTTCCTGGCAGACCGCCGCCATTGTCCCTCAAAAAACGAATCACCATGAACCCCCGCCAACCGCGTCTCCCGAGCGCGAACAATTACTTTCGGCGATGGGCCATGCGCCATGCGATATTTCAACATTGGCGGCGCGTAGCGGGTTGACGTCCGAAGTGGTTTGCGCCATTCTTTTGGGAATGGAGCTAGGCGGCGAGGTAGCCGCTTTACCTGGCGGCCTTTACCAATGCGTTATTCATTGACGCCGCTGATTTAAAGGGTTTGCTATGTTTGAAATTCTCGTTTATCTCTTTGAAAACTATCTGGATGCAAATTTCCATCCGGATCAGGATTATCTAGAGCGAGAATTATCCGCCGCTGGTTTCAATAGCGATGAAATTTCCCAGGCATTTGCCTGGTTGCACGAACTGGAAACTCTGGTTAAAGAATCGTCCCCCCCGGATTTTTCCAGCAATGGTTCATTACGCTGCTACCATGATCGCGAGCTTAAGAAGATTAATCCGGAGAGCCGCGGATTTCTTATTTTTCTTGAAACGTCTCATGTGATTACGCCGGTGCAGCGGGAATGGATAATCGATCGCATAATGGCGCTGAATATCGCAGAGGTCTCGTTAGAGCAAGTGAAATGGATTGTTCTGCTCGTCCTTTGGCGACAAGGTAACGTTGACGATACCTTGTTTCTCGAGGAGCTTTTACTCGACGAAAGTGATACGCCGTTCCATTAATAAATTCAATCAGCTTGCTTTCCACCGCGTGAATTCTTATCATTTCGCGCTTTACCTTAGAAATAAGCGCGCATGTCACATTATCTCGTTATCGTCGAATCACCAGCAAAAGCCAAAACGCTTAAACGTTACCTTGGCGAAGATTTCGATATTTTGGCTTCCTATGGCCATGTGCGCGACCTGATCCCGAAACAAGGCGCGGTTGATCCTGACCAAGACTTCGCGATGAAGTACGCGCTGATCGCGCGCAATACGAAACATGTCGATGCGATCGTCAAAGCGGTTAAAAGCGCAGACACCGTTTATCTCGCGACTGACCCGGATCGGGAAGGCGAGGCCATTGCTTGGCATTTAAGCGAAATTCTACGCGCTAAAAAGCTGACGAATAAAACCATTAAACGGGTTGTTTTTCACGAAATTACCCGTAGCGCCATCCAAGAAGCCGTTGCCCATCCTCGAGATATCTCCATGGATTTAGTCAACGCGCAACAGGCTCGCCGGGCACTCGATTATTTAGTTGGCTTTAACCTGTCCCCATTGCTATGGCGTAAAATCCGCCGCGGATTATCCGCGGGGCGGGTGCAAAGTCCGGCGTTACGCTTAATTACCGAACGCGAACAGGAAATTAATGCGTTCACGCCCCGGGAATTTTGGTCCATCCATTTAGATAGCCATAAAGAAACGCAAAAATTTAGCGCGAAGCTGTTTCAATTCGACGGTGAGAAACTCGATCAATTCAGTATTGGCGATACCGCGCGCAACGACGAAATCATCCATTCTCTATCGCAAACGGGTAACAGCGATGCGGTGGTACGTAAAGTCGATAAGAAACGCAAGCAGCGTCAGCCCGCACAACCGTTTACCACGTCTACTTTGCAGCAAGAGGCCGTCCGAAAACTCGGAATGACGACCCGGCAGGCGATGCGCACCGCTCAACAGCTATACGAGGGAATTGATACCGGAAGCGGTGCGGTAGGGCTGATTACTTACATGCGTACCGATTCGGTTAATCTTGCCGCCGAAGCCGTGCAGGAAATTCGTGAATACATCACGCAAAAATTCGAGGCAGATTACCTGCCAAAAGCGCCCATTACTTACAAAACGAAGATCAAGAACGCCCAAGAAGCTCACGAAGCGATTCGGCCCACCTCGATTTTCCGTGCGCCCAAGGAAATCCGCCAATACCTGAGCGCGGATCAGGCCAAACTCTACGAAATGATCTGGAAACGAACGCTGGCTTGCCAAATGGCGCCCGCAAAATTCGACACCGTCAGTTTGGATATTAGCGTTGGCGGGGAAGGTAATCTTTTCCGTGCGACGGGGCAAACCCTCGTTTTCCCAGGCTTTATTTCCGTTTATCTCGAAGCTGGGGATGACAATGACGAGAGCGAAGAGGGTAAGTTGCCGGTTCTCGTGGAGGGAGAAGTGATTCCTCTGGATAAGCTCTACGGAACGCAACATTTTACCCAGCCACCGCCTCGTTACACCGAAGCGAGTTTGGTTAAAACGCTGGAGGAATTTGGCATTGGCCGTCCTTCGACCTACGCCAGCATTATTTCCACGCTGCTTGATCGCGAGTATGTTCTGCTGGATAAAAAGCGCTTCGTTCCTACAGACGTTGGAGAGGTTGTTAATAAATTTCTTACCGGTCATTTCACGCGCTATGTGGACTATGATTTCACCGCGAAACTTGAAGATCAGCTAGATAAAATTTCTAATGGGAAACGTGATTGGATTCCCGTTTTATCGGATTTTTGGCAAGGATTTAGTCAGCAGATCACGGAAAAAAGCACTCTAGAGCGTAAGGATATTACCCAAGAAGCCTTAGACGAAAACTGTCCAAAATGTGGCAAACCACTGGTTTCGCGTTTAGGTAAACGCGGTCGCTTTATCGGGTGTTCCGGTTACCCTGATTGCGATTATACGCGCAACCAAGATGGGGAAGCGGCCGAAGTGGAACCAGCGGTTATTCTGGAGGGTAGAACCTGCCCAAAATGCGATCAGCCGCTACTGATTAAAAATGGCCCTTATGGGAAATTTATTGGCTGTTCGGGATATCCAAAATGCCGTTTTATCGAACCATTGGAAAAACCAAAAGACACTGGTATCACATGCCCAGAGTGTGAAAAAGGGACACTAATCGAGCGGAAAAGCCGCTACGGAAAGATTTTTTATTCCTGCAACACCTATCCAAGCTGTAAATACGCGGTATGGAACCCCCCGCTTAATGAGCCCTGCCCAGAGTGTGGCTGGCCGGTTCTTACATTGAAAACAACGAAACGCCGAGGAACGGAAAAGGTTTGCCCGCAAAAGGAATGTGGCTACAGCGTGGCTGTCGCCGACCCTAACGCCGCCGACTGAATGCGCGGCTTAGGCTAATGAAGGGCAGAGACGCCCTACCTTTTTCATCAAAAATCTATATTATTAGCGATCAGCGCGTTCTTCTCAATAAAGTGGCGCCGCGGTTCGACTTGGTCGCCCATTAATGTCGTAAAAATTTCATCCGCGGCGATACCGTCTTCGATTTGTACGCGCAATAATCGCCGAACCGTTGTATCCATAGTTGTTTCCCACAATTGTTCCGGGTTCATCTCGCCAAGCCCCTTGTATCGCTGGATAGAAACCTCTTTCTTCGTACTCTGTAGCAACCAATCCAGTGCTTGCTGAAAATCACTCACTTCGCATTGCGCCGCGCCACGCTTAGCATATCCGCCTTCCGTGAAAAGACCTTTCATAATTTCCGCAGTTTCTACGATCCGTTGGTAATCGCTGCTATCGATAAAATCGCAATCCATCAGACTTAACTGCAAATTACCGTGATACCACCGTCGAATCGATAAGAAATAACGTTCATTCTCTTCATCATAATTAGCGCTAATTTGATAACCTTCCGTCCCCATCGCCTGTTGGAGTATTTGCGCCGAATAGGTCGCATTTTCTTTACTAGATAGATCCAGTCGCTGGCACGTTAGTAATGTGTAAAGCACCGCTTCATCGATTATTTTACTCAACCGCTCGATAATCGCTTGAGTCATTAGATATTGATTCGCTAGATGATCTAGCGCCTCACGCGCTAGGGGCGGATTACCGCTACCCGTTACGACTTCCGCCTTATCTAAGGCTAATTTCAGCAGATATTGCTTTAGCTCATGGTCGTCCTTTAAATAACGCTCTTGCTTCCCTTGTTTCACTTTATACAATGGGGGTTGGGCGATATAAATATGCCCACGTTCCACGAGCTCCGGCATTTGCCGGTAGAAAAAGGTGAGTAATAGCGTTCGAATGTGAGAACCATCCACATCCGCGTCGGTCATAATAATGATTCGATGATAACGAAGCTTCTCGGCATTATATTCATCCTTACCAATCCCCGTTCCCAATGCGACGATAAGCGTAGCAATTTCCTGGGATGAAACCAATTTGTCGAACCGTGCTTTTTCGACGTTAAGTATTTTCCCTTTCAATGGAAGAATCGCCTGGAATTTTCTGTCTCTCCCTTGCTTCGCCGATCCTCCAGCGGAATCGCCTTCCACCAGATAAAGCTCAGATAGGGCTGGGTTTTTCTCTTGGCAATCCGCTAATTTCCCCGGAAGCCCTACGCCGTCCAAAACGCTCTTACGGCGCGTCATGTCCCGCGCTTTCCTTGCTGCTTCCCGTGCGCGAGCGGCTTCGATAATTTTAGAGGTAATGATTTTTGCATCTTGCGGATATTCTAGTAGGAATTCCGCTAATTTTTGCGAGACGATTTCCTCGACGACCGGCCGGACTTCGGAAGAGACTAATTTATCTTTGGTCTGGGACGAAAATTTTGGGTCCGGCACCTTAATCGATAGCACTAGCGTCAAACCTTCGCGCATGTCGTCTCCACTCGTTTCTACCTTTGCCTTTTTCGCAACGCCATTAGCCTCGATATATTGATTCAATGTCCGTGTCAACGCCATACGGACGGCTGTTAAATGCGTTCCGCCATCCCGTTGAGGAATATTATTGGTAAAACAAAGAACCGTTTCCTGATACGCGTCGTTCCACTGCATAGCTACATCCACGATAATGCCGTCTTTTTCTCCTCGTGCCTGGAGAATATGCGGATGTAGCACCGTCTTATTGCGATTTACATATTCGACAAATCCACGAACACCGCCGACAAACTCAAAGTGTTCTTCTTTACCTGTTCGTTGATCTTGCAGGGTAATTTTTACGCCATTATTGAGAAAAGAGAGCTCACGCAAGCGCTTGGCTAAAATCTCGTAATGAAACTCCAGCACGCCAAAAATATCGGTACTTGGGTAAAAATGGACTTCGGTACCATGCTTTTCCGTTGTTCCAATAACCTTCAATGCTTCAATAGATTCGCCTCTGCGAAATTCTACTTGATGGACATTTCCTTCCCGGCGAATTGTTAATTTTAGCCAATCCGATAACGCATTGACGACAGAGACGCCGACACCATGCAACCCACCGGATATCTTGTATGAATTATTATCGAATTTTCCGCCGGCATGAAGCACCGTCATAATCACTTCCGCGGCTGACCGACCCTCTTCAGCATGAATATCCGTTGGAACACCACGGCCATTATCCGTCACGCTAATCGAATTATCGCTGTGAACAATTACTTTAACTTCGGTACAGTAACCAGCGAGCGCTTCGTCAATGGCATTGTCAACCACCTCGAACACCATATGATGCAAGCCTGTACCGTCACCGGTGTCGCCAATATACATTCCTGGCCGCTTTCGTACTGCATCTAATCCCTTTAATACTTTGATATTGCTTGAATTATATTCAGACATATTTTTCTGGTTCCACGTGAAACGTCTTGATTATATGCGCATCGGCATGACAACATATTTGAATGCGTCATCCCCAGGAATCATAACTAGGCTACTACTATTTGCATCACTGAAACTAAGCTCAACTTCCGTTTGATTTAGATTATTCAACACATCAAGTAGATAAGTTACGCTAAATCCAATATCTAACGGCTCACCATCATAATCGATCGTCACCTCTTCCTGTGCCTCTTCCTGTTCGCTATTGTTACAAATAACACGAAGGCTATTTTGCGTCAGTACCAGTCGGACACCCCTAAATTTCTCGTTGGATAAAATGGAAGCACGCTGCAGGGGTTGAAGTAAAGCCAAACGATCAATGATAAAATGATTGGAGTTTTGCGTTGGAATAACCTTATTATAATCAGGGAACTTTCCATCAACCACTTTAGAAACTAGCGAGATATTTTGAAAACTAAACCGAACTTGGTTCGCGCCGATTTCAACGGATAGATCATCATCCTCGTCGGATAATAACTTTATTAATTCGACGACGGTCTTACGCGGAAGAATAATTTCTTTCTCATCTATTTCTTGAGGCAACACCATGCTTGCCAATGCTAACCGATGCCCATCTGTCGCCACGGCCCGTAATTGGTCGCCTTGAATCTCCAATAGTAACCCATTGAGATAATAGCGAATATCCTGTTGCGCCATAGCATAATAGACACGGTTTAACAGCGATTTAAACTTCGCTTGCGATAATCGCAATGCAATAAATTCGTCAGTCGCTCGGCTAAATTGAGGAAAGTCATCCGCCGGCAACGTTTGTAAACTGAAGCGGCTATTTCCCGCCTTAATTTGCAACCGGCCATCATCCTTCTTTTCTAAATTAATCATCAAACCGTCGGGTAACGCCCGGCAAATATCATAGAGTTTCTTCGCCGCGACAGTAAGCGAAAATTCCACTGGCGCTTCGGTAAGTTTCACGTATGCGTTAATTTGTATTTCCAGATCGGTCGCATTAAAAGAGAGCGTCTCTTTTTCCTGCGTAATGAGTACGTTGGATAAAATGGGCAGGGTATGGCGCCGTTCTACGATACCGATTACCGCTATTAGTGGTTTGAGAATATTTTCCCGACTAATATTAATTAAATGCATTCTATAACCTTAAGGTTAATAATTAAGTAACGGTGTTATCAGGGGATATTATATTAAATATGATAAAAATCAAATTCTTGTCTTGTGTATATTTATATGCATCGATTATCTATTTGACGGGGATGAATTGTGGATATTTTTCTCGCCGCCGTTTTTATGATTAATTATCCACAAATTATCCACGCTTTTTTACCCTCTCAACACTTGTAATAAAATGCTAAAATCACGGCTAATTATTTGATCCGTTGTTTTTAGTTCCGTGATCCTCCGACAAGCATGGAGTACAGTAGTGTGGTCACGTCCGCCAAAGGCTTCGCCAATGTCCGGCAAACTAAATTGGGTTAATTCCTTTGCTAACGCCATCGCTAATTGGCGAGGACGAGTAATGTTGCGTGTTCGTTTGGATGAATAGAGATCGGAAACCTTCATTTTGTAATAATCAGCAACCGTTTTTTGAATATTTTCAATGGAGATTTGTCGGTTTTGTACGGCTAGTAAATCTTTGAGGGCGTCTTTAGCAACATCTAACGTAATGGCTTGATTATGAAATCTGGAATAAGCCATGACGCGTTTTAATGCGCCTTCTAGTTCTCGAACGTTGGAGCGGATCTGTTTGGCAATAAAAAAAGCAACGTCTTCGCTCAGTTTAATATTTTCCGCAAATGCTTTTTTAATGAGAATAGCAACCCGCATTTCTAGTTCGGGTGGTTCGATGGCGACGGTTAATCCCCAGCCGAAACGGGAGATTAAGCGGTCTTCAATACCATTAATTTCTTTTGGATACGTATCGCAAGTAATAACAACTTGTTTTTTATCTTCAATTAATGCATTGAAGGCATAGAAAAATTCTTCCTGGGTTCGGTTTTTCCCATTGAAAAATTGGATATCGTCGATTAAAAGCAAGTCTAAATTATGATAATGGCGTTTAAATTCGTCGAACGCTTTATGCTGATAGGCTTTAACGACGTCTGACACGTAGCGTTCCGCATGCAAGTAACTAATTTTTGTATTGCCGTCTTGTTCTCGGATAAGATTGCCTATGGCCTGAATTAAGTGGGTTTTTCCTAATCCGACCCCACCATAAACGAACAACGGGTTATATGCAGCGCCTGGGTTTTCAGCAATTTGAAGCGCGGCGGCACGGGCAAGCTGATTGGCTTTGCCGGTGACGAAGTTAACGAAGGTAAATTGAGGGTTCAGACGCGAGTTATTCGCTTTGTTTTTGTTAGGTATGATGTTGGGCGCCGCAGGAGAGCGTTCTAATTTTCGTTCAGGTTTTTCTGCTTGATACGGGGCGAGGGTAACGGAAATTTGCTTGGGTTCGGAAAAATGATCCATGGCGAGCGATTGGAATCGCGGTAAAAATTTTTCCTTTACCCATTGCATCACAAAACGGTTAGGCGCGATTACGCATAAACTATGGTCAGGATTAACTTTAATCGAAAGTGGTTTTATCCAGGTGGAAAACTGCTGGGGGGAAAGTTCTCGTTTGAAATATTTTAGGCATTTCAGCCAAAATTCATCCATTATTTTTCATGCCGCTATGAGTAAAGTGTTGACTGATAATCGAGTTATTCTAGCCGAGTTATCCACAGTATGAAATGGGCATTGATGGAGTTGACAAAATGGTCGAATGAGGCGTCTAATTATAGGTTTTTCAACTAGAAGTTGAGGCGATAATGAAGAGAACTTATCAACCTTCCGTAGTTAAGCGGAAACGTACGCACGGTTTTCTGGTTCGGATGAAAACACGTGGCGGACGAGCGGTTATTCGCGCCCGCCGCGCTAAGGGGCGCGCTAAGTTGGCCGTTTAAACTTCGCGTGTAGTGGATTTATTATTTTCCAAAAAGGCAAGTAAATTATTGAAAACGGATGAATTTTCATCCGTTTTTCGTTTTAATTACAGTCATTCCGGAAAATTTTTTCGCGTCTTCGTGAAACCCAATACATTGGGATATTCTCGTTTAGGAATTGTTGCCGGCAAGAAAACCGCGAGAAAAGCAGTCACGCGAAATTATTTAAAGCGGGTTGTTAGGGAAACCTTTCGATTGAATCATTCTCTTATGGATAGCTTGGATGTGGTTGTTCGAGTAAGGTGTGTGTACCGAAGAGAATTGTTTTCCGAAGTCACGGCGGAATTATGCTGCTTGTTCATGGAAGCGAACAAATGTCGTCGCTAATCATTGGCTTGATTAAATTGTACCAGTATCTTATTAGTCCCCTGCTTGGCCCCTCGTGTCGATTTACTCCGAGCTGTTCGGAATACGCCTGTGAGGCGTTGAAAAAATATGGCGTCTTTAAGGGATTATGGTTTTCAGTTCGCCGCTTAGGCCGCTGTCATCCTTGGCATGAAGGCGGCTATGATCCCTTACCTTAAAATCAGTAGTTTGAGAAAATAATGGATACGCAACGCTTGATTTTATTTATTGTTTTGTCTTTTTCCATCCTAATGTTGTGGGATGCTTGGCAAAAAGAACAACAGCCCGCGCCGTTGCCAACCACGAAACAGTCAACAATCGCTGTTCCTGTGGCTAAGCAAGAGAAACCTACGATCAGTAACAGTAGCACCACGCCATCTTCGTTAATTGCTAAGCCGGGGCAGGAAATAAAAGTATCCACGGATGAAGTGTCTGCGGTAATTAATACGCGCGGCGGTGATTTAACGCATTTGGAATTACGAAAATATAAAGACAAGCGGGATACTAAGAAAAAATTTGTTTTACTCGACATTGATCCGCCGCGCTACTATGTGGCGCAGTCCGGATTAGTCGGTGGAGATTTACCCACACATAAAACGCTTTATACCGCGGAAGCGACGAGATACACGTTGACTCCGGGGTCTGATGTATTGACGGTGGCACTGCACTGGATAAGCCCTCATGGGATTAGCGTGATTAAAACATTTACTTTCCATCGCGGTAGTTATGTTATCGATCAACGTTATGAAATTAAAAACAGCAGCCAGGCGGCGATTACGCCGAGCGCTTATTTTCAGCTTTTGCGTGACGATAAGCCGCCGCGCGATGATCCGCGATTTATTCATACTTATACCGGCGTGGCGATTTATACGAATGCGGGAAGATTTCAGAAGATTAGTTTTAAGGACATTTCAGAAAAAAAACACGCCTTCGTTCAAAAGAGCAATAACGGCTGGGTTGCCATACTGCAGCATTATTTTTTATCCGCGTGGCTTCCTGCTAAAGGAATCGAGCGGGAATACTATACGAAGCATATAGGCAGTGATTTATATACGGCTGGTGTACTCTTGGATAATCCTTTTGGGACGATTAAGCCAGGCGAGAAAAAATCACTAACCGTACCGCTTTACGCGGGACCTCAGGAGCAAGACTCTCTAGATAAGCTGGCGAAGGGATTGGATTTAACCGTCGATTACGGCTGGCTCACTATTATTGCTTCCCCCATTTATTGGATACTTGCGAAAATCCATAAGTTGGTCGGCAACTGGGGATTTGCCATTATTATTCTAACCATCCTTATCAAGCTGGCGTTCTTCCCGTTGTCGGCGAAAAGTTACCGCTCCATGGCGCAGATGAGGAAGTTGTCCCCTAAATTAAAACAGCTTAAAGAGCAATACGGCGATGATCGCCAGCGCCAGCACCAAGCCATGATGGATATTTACAAGACGGAGAAAATTAATCCGCTGAGTGGCTGCTTGCCTATTGTTATACAAATTCCTGTTTTTATCGCACTTTATTGGGTATTGCTATCTACCGTGGAAATGCGCGAGGCGCCTTTTATCTTTTGGATTCATGATTTGTCGGCGGCGGATCCCTATTATGTGCTGCCCGTTATCATGGGGATAACGCAATTTATTCAAACGCGCCTGAATCCAACGCCACCAGACCCGGTTCAAGCAAAGTTAATGATGATTATGCCGCTGGCGTTTACGATATTTTTCGTATTTTTTCCTGCGGGACTGGTGCTTTATTGGATTGTTAGTAACATTCTGTCGATTCTTCAGCAATGGTATATTACGCGTAAGCTTGGAGCACAGACCGCACGTTAATGTATGTTAAAGACACGATTGCCGCGATCGCCACGGCGCCCGGCCGTGGAGGAATTGGCATTGTGCGGGTTTCTGGGGATAACGCCATCCGTATTGCCGAGGCGGTATTGGGGGGAGTGCCTAAACCGAGACAGGCGTTGTTTACCCCGTTCGTTGACGGCGAAGGGGAAATACTAGATCAAGGCATCGCCTTGGTTTTCGCCGCCCCCCATTCATTTACCGGCGAAGATGTTCTCGAATTACAAGGACATGGCGGTCCTGCCGTCCTTCATCTCATCCTGAAGCGCTGTTTGGCGCTGGGCGCGCGCCCAGCCGAACCGGGGGAATTTACCCGGCGGGCCTTTCTCAACGATAAGCTGGATTTAGCGCAAGCCGAGGCGGTCGCGGACTTGATCGATGCGTCCACGGCAGAAGCGGCGCTCGGTGCGATACGGGCGCTGAAAGGCGATTTTTCCAGTGCAATTCATGGGCTGGTCGATCAACTAATAAATCTGAGAATGTTTGTGGAGGCCGTTCTCGATTTTCCTGATGAAGAAGTAGATTTTTTGAACGCGACGGATGTCAATGAGCGGCTGTGCGAGATTGATAACAGCCTTCAGCGGGTAATGGATACTGCGCGCCAAGGCAGTTTACTCCGTGAAGGAATGCACGTGGTGTTATTTGGCCAGCCTAACGTAGGAAAATCAAGCCTGTTGAATCGGCTGGCCGGAGAAGAAGTTGCGATTGTGACCGAAGTTGCGGGGACGACTCGCGACACGATCCGGCAACCCATTCAAATTAATGGTGTGCCAGTGCACATTATTGATACTGCGGGATTGCGGGATGCGCAAGACGAAGTCGAGAAAATAGGGATTGCACGTGCTTGGCGCGCCATAGAAAAAGCAGATGTTGGTCTGTTGTTAATCGATGTTGCGCAAGGAGGAAGTGATTTCGACCAGGAAATTTTAAAGCGTCTTCCAGAACAACTCAAATTAATTCGTGTTTTTAATAAAATAGATGTGATCGGGCTGGCACCGAAAATAGATAAAACGAACGAACCCCTCAATATTTATCTTTCGGCTAAAACTGGCGAAGGGATTGCGTTGCTGCGCCAGGGGTTGCTTGATACCGTGGGGTGGAAGGCTTCGGGAGAAAGTGTTTTCATTGCACGGGAACGGCATTTGCTGGCATTAGCCGAGGCGTATAATCATCTACAACAGGCGAGAAACGTTTTGCCGCAATGGGAGTTTCTCGCGGAGGAGTTTAGGCTTGCGCAATATGCGCTGAACCAGATCACTGGCGCGTTTACCGCCGATGACTTGCTCGGCGAAATCTTCTCCCGCTTTTGTATTGGTAAGTAATACGAGCGGCATGGCCGTTTTCTTTGTTCCACGTGGAACATTTCCCCATTGTTGTTTTCTATTTGGTTTAGTTTGCTTATTATTAGGCTTCTTGCGCGCTAAAGAAATGTAGAGATGCATTACCCAAGAGAATATGATGTGATCGTTGTCGGCGGCGGTCATGCCGGCACAGAAGCCGCCCTGGCGAGCGCCCGCATGGGGCGCGCGACGCTTCTTGTGACGCATAATATTGAAACGTTGGGACAGATGTCGTGTAATCCAGCAATCGGAGGGATCGGCAAAGGGCATTTGGTCAAAGAGATTGACGCCCTGGATGGCGTAATGGCGGCGGCAGCGGATGACGCGGGGATTCACTTCCGCATCTTGAATTCCAGTAAGGGTCCTGCGGTTCGCGCAACCCGCGCACAAGCGGATAGGGCGTTATACAAGAAAGCGATTCGCAGCAAATTGGAGTCTCAGGAGAATCTGACCCTATTGCAGTTGGCGGTGGAGGATATTACTGTAGCGGGAAATCGCGTAACGGGAATTGTTGGCCATTTAGACGTGGCTATCCGGGGAAAGAGTGTTGTTTTGACTTCGGGGACGTTCCTGGACGGTATTATTCATGTCGGCTTGAATAATTTTCAAGCCGGGCGGATGGGCGATCCACCGTCCATTCGTCTCGCGCATCGCTTGCGGGAGTTAATGTTGCCTGTGGGGCGTTTAAAAACCGGAACGCCGCCGCGTATCGATGGAAAAACCATCAATTTTAAGTGTCTTGCCGAACAACCGGGAGATCAGCCGGTTCCCGTCTTTTCATTTCTTGGCGCCACAACGCAGCACCCACCGCAAATTTCGTGCTGGATAACCCATACGTCGGAAACGACACATCATATTATTCGCGCCGCCCTGGATCGTTCCCCATTGTTTTCTGGGGTCATTGAGGGTGTTGGGCCGCGCTATTGCCCTTCGATCGAAGATAAAGTGGTTCGTTTCGCGGAAAAAACGTCCCATCAAATTTTCGTCGAGCCGGAAGGGTTACAAACGAGCGAGATTTATCCTAATGGAATTTCAACGAGCCTTCCCTTCGATATCCAAATCGATTTGGTTAGATCGATCAAGGGATTTGAGAATGCCCATATTACTCGTCCCGGTTACGCGATCGAATATGATTTTTTTGACCCGAGAGGGCTGAAATCCTCTCTTGAAACCAAGGGAATCAAGGGATTGTTTTTCGCTGGGCAAATCAATGGAACGACGGGTTACGAAGAAGCGGCCACCCAAGGGCTGTTGGCGGGAATAAATGCCGCTCGGTGGGTTCAGGAAAGAGACGCGTGGTGTCCGTTGCGCGATCAGGCGTATTTAGGCGTCATGGTGGATGACCTAGTCACTCGTGGCGTAACCGAGCCTTATCGCATGTTCACCAGCCGGGCGGAATACCGCTTATCGTTGCGGGAAGATAATGCCGATTTGCGGCTTACCGAGCAGGGGCATGCGCTTGGGGTGGTTGGGGAAGATCGCTGGCGGCGCTTTGCGATAAAGCAGGAGGCGATTCTTAAGGAACAGGAGCGATTACGCGCCCAGTGGGTCGGACCGAAAGAGATCGGCGCGGAAGCAGCCAAATCACTATTCGGAAAACCCCTAGAGCGGGAATATCCGCTTTACGATTTACTGCGCCGGCCGGAAGTTAGCTATGATCGGTTGATGGCGTTATTCGACGCGGGCGTTGCCGACGCGCAAGTTCGGGAGCAGGTGGAAATTCAGGCGAAATATCAGGGATACATCGATCGTCAGCAGGAAGAAATCGCGCGTCACCACCATTATGAAACACTGTGCTTACCCGAAAACATCGATTATCGGCAGGTTCGCGGATTATCGGCCGAGGCGCAGCAAAAACTTAATCAGCATAAACCGGAAACGTTGGGGCAGGCCGCGCGAATTTCTGGGATGACGCCGGCGGCGATTTCTCTTTTGCTCGTTTATTTAAAACGGCGAGGGCTAACTACAAGGGAAAAAAGCGCGTGACGTTGGAACAGAGACTTTCCCAAGGAATCGCGGCATTGAATATCGCGGTGGACGCGGAAGCGCAGCTAAGGTTACTGCAATATCTCGCGCTGCTGCATAAGTGGAATAAGGTCTATAATTTGACCGCCATCCGTGAGCCGCAAAAAATGCTGACGCATCATCTGCTGGATTCCTTGGCGGTCATTCCTTATTTGCCGGGAGATGCTATCGCCGATATTGGCAGTGGCGCGGGGCTACCAGGGATTCCGCTGGCGTTAGCTCGCCCCGATTGGTCAATGACGCTAGTGGAGAGTAACCATAAAAAAGCGGCCTTTCTAACCCAGGTGTGTATTGAGCTCAAGCTAGCTAACGTTCAAGTAGCGGCGGAGCGCGTGGAAGCGTTCAATCCCCAGAAAAAGTTTTCAACGGTTATTTCCCGGGCATTTTCAGCGCTTGCCGAATTTGTCGAATTAGCCGGACACTTATGCGCAGCGGATGGCCGCTTAATCGCCATGAAGGGAGTGTATCCCTATGACGAATTAGAAAGCTTACCGGCTAATATTGTCGTTGATCGGGTTATTTCGCTGAAAATCCCGGGGCTCGAAGCAGAGCGGCATCTCGTGATAATGGGACGAAACGAATGACAAAAGTAATCGTCGTAACCAACCAAAAAGGGGGCGTCGGCAAGACGACCACGAGCGTTAATTTAGCGGCTAGCTTGGTCGCTGCCAAAAGGAAGGTGCTGCTAGTCGATCTTGATCCGCAAGGAAACGCCACGATGGGCAGCGGTATCGACAAGAATCATCTGTCGCGCACGGTTTACCAAGTCTTATTGGGTCAAGCGCCGCTTGCTGATGTTGTCGTGGAGACGGCGCAGGGAAAATACGACTTGCTTCCCGCTAACCGGCAATTGGCGGGCGCTGAGGTAGAGTTGGTTAATTTGGATGAACGGGAAACCCGGCTAAAAACGGTACTGGATAAAGTAAGTAGTCACTACGACTTTATTCTCATCGACTGCCCACCCGCATTGAATTTATTGACGATCAATGGACTATGCGCTGCGCGTGCGGTCATGATCCCAATGCAATGTGAATATTACGCGCTGGAGGGATTAAGCGATTTGGTGCAAACCGTTAAACGCGTGCGGGCGCATCTTAATCCCGAGCTGGAAATCGAGGGATTACTGCGCACAATGTTTGATCCGCGCAACGCGCTGGCGCAGCAAGTCTCCGACCAACTAATCAAACACTTCGGTAAAAAGGTGTATCGGACGGTCATTCCGCGTAATGTCAGATTGGCCGAGGCGCCTAGCTATGGTATGCCGGTGCTTTATCACGACCGGCACTCCAAAGGGGCGAAAGGCTATCTGGCGTTGGCGGGAGAAATCCTCGGGAAATACCAAGGCGCTAGGGTTTAGGAAGGAAGGACGTGGAGCGATGGGAAAAATGAAAGGATTGGGCCGCGGTCTTGATGCGTTGCTTGGCGGTCCGGAGGATAACCCGCCGCAAGGAGACGCTTTGCAGGCGTTGGATACGGATTATCTACAACCGGGAAAATATCAGCCCCGCACGCAAATGGACCAGGAGTCCTTGGCGCAACTGGCGGAGTCGATTAAAGCGCAGGGAATTATTCAGCCGATCCTGGTTAGGAAAATTGACGACAATCATTATGAGATCATCGCTGGAGAACGGCGCTGGCGAGCGGCGCGCCTTGCGGGTTTGGGCGAAGTGCCGGCGCTTGTTCGGGAAATTCCCGACGAGGCGGCGCTGGCGATTTCGCTCATCGAGAACATCCAGAGAGAAAATTTAAATCCCCTGGAGGAAGCCACGGGAATTCAGCGGTTGATTAGCGAATTCCATATGACGCATCAAGGTGCGGCAGAGGCGGTAGGCCGCTCGCGCAGCGGGGTATCGAATTTATTGCGCTTGCTTAACTTAGCGCCGCCGGTGCAAGAAATGCTGCTGGCCAATCAAATTGATATGGGACACGCGCGCGCGCTCGTCACCCTAGAGGCGGGACAGCAAGCCGAGGCGGCGCATGCCATCGCCGGTAAGGGGTTGTCGGTGCGGGAAGCGGAAAAGCTGGTGCAACGCTTACAAATGCCTCCGCGCGCACCTGGCGGTAAACGCCAATTAGACCCGGATATTGCACGCCTACAGGGAGAGCTTTCCGAAAGGATGGGGACAAAAATTCATATCCAGGCGGGGAAAAAAGGCCGTGGACGACTCGTGATCGAATACGCGTCACTGGATCATCTCGATAGCTTATTGCAGTTATTCTAGATAACCTTCGCGTCAACGGCCCCGAAGGTTATCGCCGCTGACGCGAAGGGAGTGCGGTGTTTGCTTATTCCAAAACCACCCGCGCGTTTACCGGCTGCACTGGGCGATTCGTATGTTGGCCCATGGTGGAGCGGAATTGATCCGCTTGTTTGCCGGAAACCATCGCTGGCGCTTTCATGACGAACCAGCGCACGCCCTCGGTGCATGGCGGCGTGGTGAGCGAGCCGCTAAAACGGTAATAACGCTTATCGTCGGGAAGTAAGTCCATCGCATTAATTTCGGCGCCGGCGGGAGATGCCTTACCGCCCGCGCTGGCTGGCATGTGTTTCCAGACATCGTCGAGCGTAGCATGGACCTTACCGCTAGTCAGCATCACCGCGACGACCGCGAGATTTCCTTCTTTATCCGCATGGACGAAATGGGCTTCCATCGGAAATGCGTTGCCGTTAATACGGTTTTCGCTAGGGCTATGGAAGTGAAATTGCAATAATGCAAAATCGCGCCCGTCCACGGTAATAAAACTTCCTTTTTGGTAATTGACTTGAATCGTGTGGCCGTTATTCACTACCTGAAGCGGCGATGGGCGATAAGAAAAGGTAATGGCGTCCAGATTCGCTTTAACCGTCCCGCTAAGATTAACTGGCGATTGGTGCTTGCCAGTTTTGCAAAGTGCATAGTTTTCGCTGAGATCTCCCCAATGCGCTGGTGCACCGTGGCCAGTATATCCCCAATGGGTTTTCTCCGCCGCGTTGGCGGCGTTTCCCCACAGGAAGAAAACGCTCAGGACGAATAAATAGAATGGTTTCATCTTCCGCTCCTTTTTCAATCAGTTAGTCGCAATCGTTGATCCGGCGTGGAACGCAATCGCGGTTGCACATAAAACATCATTGGCTTGCTGGTGATTGAACTATAGAGAGTAGGGGAGCAAATAGAAATTGTTCTTATTCGTATTTTTGTAAAATCTTTGTAAAATCTCCCATCGGACCGTGGGCGAGAATTATCGTATTAATTGGAGAGTGGGCGATTACTTCTTTTTTGCCCTAGGATGCGCGGCATCATATATTTTGGCGAGATGTTGAAAATCAAGATGCGTATAGACCTGGGTCGTGGAAATACTCGCGTGCCCCAGCATTTCCTGCACCGCCCGCAGATCTCCGCTGGACTGCAATAGGTGGGAAGCAAAGGAATGGCGCAGGGCATGCGGATGAACGCGAGTAACCAGGCCTTGCCGAAGCGCCCATTGTTTAACGCGGTATTGTACTGCCCGTGCCGTTAACGGCGCGCCGCGTTTACCGACAAAAAGGGTGCTGGTTTCTTCGTGAGCGAGGATGGCGCGCACTGGCAGCCAATACCGCAACGCCGTCAACGCATGATGGCCCACGGGGACGATGCGCGTTTTGGCGCCCTTACCGGTAACTCTGACGGTGCCGCCGCTTAAATCAACCGCATCGCGTCCGAGAGAAACCAGCTCGCTCAATCGAAGACCCGAGGAATAAAACAATTCCAAGATCGCCTTGTCGCGCACCGCCAAGGGATCTTGCGCGTCGATTTCCATCAGCCGGGCGGTTTCGTCGGGCGATAATGCATGGGGTAAATGCTTGGGCGACCTGGGCGGCCGGATGCTCCGGCACGGATTGGATATGAAATCACAGTCGCGGGCAAGATAATCAAAGAAGCCGCGCCAAGCGCTCAGTATCCGCGCCAGTGATGGTCCATTTAACCCCTTCGCATGGAGCATTGCGATAAAGCGGCGAATATGGTGCGGACGCAATACCGGTAAAGGCGTGTCCGCTGCTAGTTTCATTAACGTTTGCACGTCGCGACAGTAACTTTTCTGGGTCAGTGCCGCCAAGCGTTTTTCGTTGGCCAAATAGCGCTGATAACCGAGAAAATCATCCATGCGCACGTCAGGCGGGGAGGGTTTCGTCCGACAAATGTCGTGTGAGCGCCGTGCCGACGAGATCACCCAGTCGCTTGAGATACAGAGTGCCCATGCTGGTGAAGAATCGGTGTTCGGCTTCGCTGGCCAAGACCAGTAAGCCATACGCTTCTTCCTCCCGCAACGCCACTAAAGCGAAGGAACGCAATTTACCGGCCGTATCGCCGAACCATGCAGAAACTTCATCAGGCACGGTTGTGCCGCATTGGGGATGGGCGAGTTCACCGGCGAACGCACAGATGTCCATGCCCACGTCGGAAAATTCGGCCAGCCCTGGGGTGTCCGGCTGTCCGGTCCAAATGCGCACGGCGGCATGGGGAATATCAAAGATATCGCGCAGATTGGATTTGATAACGTCCAGTAAACTCTCCAGGGTACGGGGTGGAAATAAAGCCAGCGTAAACTGATGCAACTTCTCGCTAATCGCGTCGTTTTCTTCCCCAAACTGGATTAAATCGCGTAGCCGGTTTTCCAATAGCGTGTTTTTTTCCCGTAACGTAAGGATCTGCCGCTCGGAAAGGGAGATTGCCCGGTCTCCGTGGGGGTGGGGGAGATAAATATCGGCAAGAACTTCGGCGAATTCCTCGAAAAATTCCGGATGGTTTTTTAAATAGCTGGCGATTTCCAACGCAGTCATAATCTATCCTCGGCGAATCATGCTAGACGGATTCTATTACGTTCACCCGGCGGCGGCAAAGCAATGGGATAAACTTGACCGGGGTCATATTTAGGTAGCGATCAACAAAAAGCGTCGCGCCCGTGGTTAACGGGATGATGAAAAACATCCGGGTGCTTTGCAATGGCTTGATCCGCCTTTCGCGGCCAACGTCTCCACTAGCCATCGCGATGCTTTAAAATAATTGATTACGTTTTCTTTAAACTTAGGAAGATCGACAAGAATCTACTCACGCCGCTTGTACACGGCGAGATCTATTTCGCGCGAACTGGCGAAGGAAAAGAAGAGATCGCTTCCGTTCCTTCTTTCTTCCGATCGATCGAGGGGGCGGTTTTCCAAGCAATAAGCGTTATCATTTAAGGGCATATCGATGAAATTTTCACCTCTTATCGTTATCGCGGCTGCGTTATCTTGCTCATCGGCTATCGCGGCAAAGCGACCCCAATGCAGGCAGCAAACCGTTAAAAACACGGTGATGCAAATGTGCCTTATCCCAGGCGGGTTCTTCCGTCATGACCTGTACACCTTGAAAGCAAATAATATTCTGATCTTCGCGTTAGTTGATGATTATTCGGAGAATGTAACGCTTAAACACACGATTCCTCCAGGGCTAACCCTTGAGTTTCCTTTATCAACGCAAGGCGTCAATCCCGTCACGATCACGGGAGGATGCGTTCCTGAAAGCAAGAATGGGTTAGAAGCCGCTAGGGTCTGCAATTTCTATTGGGGAAAATATCATGTCGTTAACGATGTGCGTTTCGCGTTCAATTAACAGCGTTTAAAATGGGCGCGTATTCCCGCTATCGCTTTTACCGTCGTTCGCAGGTTAGCTTTGCGTTAGGATAAAAAAGAGAGGGCTGCGTTATGTCTAAAATAATCAGAGTCGCCGCCGTTCAATTAAATTGCGAGCCGGGAGAGATTGACCGTAACCTAGCCCATGCGGGGAAACTCACTGAACAGGCGGCGGCGCAAGGCGCGAAGCTTATTCTTCTGCCCGAATTGACGCCCAGCGGTTATATGATAACGGAAGCCCTATGGAATTCGGCCGAGACGATTAACGGCCAGTCCGTTAACTGGTTATTAGACACAGCGAAACGCCTTGGCGTTTATCTCGGGTTTAGCTTCTTGGAAGCCGAAGGCGAGGACTTTTTCAATGCATTTGTCCTCTCAAATCCTGAAGGGAAATTATTAGGCCGGGTACGTAAGAATCCCCCCGCGTCGATAGAAGCGTATTTTTATAAAGCGGGTACGGATCGGCATGTTATCGAAACCGAACTGGGGCGAATCGGCGTGGGGATCTGCTACGAAAATCTATTGTACGATCAAATGTGTCTCCTTCATGAGGAGAGCGTCGATCTCGTGCTGTCACCCGCGGCGGCGGGAAGGCCAAAATCATTGATTCCCGGCGATGTTAAACGGTTCGAGAACATGCTAATTGATAGCCGGGCGGTCTTTGCCAAGACTCTTGGCGTGTCTGTCATCGTGGCGAATAGAGTTGGCCCCCTGGAAACAGAACTACCCGGCCACCTCCCGTATTTGAAAAGCAGCTTCCCTGGCTTGTCATCGATTGTGGACGCGGATGGCGCCGTAAAAAAAGCGCTTGGCGGCGAGGAAGGCGTTATCGTCGCTGATGTTTCTATTGGGCAAAATACCGAACAACGTTGTGCACCCACACGGTATGGCAAAATGTGGGGCATTCCTACACCCTGGTATGCGTTTATTTGGCCGTTGACCCAAAAAATGGGTGAAAAGAGCTACGCGACGAATCCGCGAAGGAAGGCGCGCGCGTTGGCTGTTAGCCGGGGTGTGGAACGTGATGCACCCCGACCGTTGCTCGGCTGATGCTAAGCGTTGGCATCATCGCCAACAGAGGGAGAATGCCGGGCCATGACTACAGGGACATCCCGATATTTTAGGCGATGCTCGCGCCATGCTGAAAAGAGCGGAACACCGCTCGTCATCGACAAAACGGTCAAGCTGAAAATCAATGGCGCCACCCAGCAAATTCGCATGTGCGCCGAACGCGGCGATCTACCTCCCCTTTTAATCGTACAAGCCGGGCCGGGCTTGCCCTTGCTGCACGAAGTGGCAAAGTTTCGGCAGCGTTTGAAACTGGAGAAAGATTTCCTGGTGAGTTACTGGGATCAACGTGGTTGTGGTATCGCGTCGCGGCAAGATGCAGAGCGCGTTTCTTTGCAGCAGCAAGTCGATGACTTGCGTACCGTCCTGCAGTGGTTAAGCAATGAAACCAAGCAAACGGTCATTGTGTTTGGCGTTTCCCTGGGCGCAACGATTGCTCTGCTCGCAGCAGAACAGGAACGTACTCACGTAAAAGCGCTAGTTGTCATCTCCCCTGATGCACATACCGCCAACAGCGATGCCTCCGTCTCCACCTTTCTTCGCGCAAAAAGCGCGCTTGCCCAAAATCGTCGATTAAGCGCAAAGTTGATGAAACTCGGAGAGCCGCCCTATACAGATCCTGCGGCGTTCCAACTGCGCGCCGGCTTATTAACCGATCTGGGCGGTATCGAACACGGCAAGCGTTTCAGGGCCTTGTTAAGAGAAACACTGTTTAGCCTGATTAGAACATATGGTTTCTTCGGTACGGTCAACGCCATGCGCAACATGAACTGGATTCAGCGCCAGCTATTATCATCGTTGGTCTCGTTAAACTTATTTTCCAATCCACCACGTTTAGCTGTTCCCGTTCATTTCGTCTTTGGCGAGCAAGACCCTTTGACTCCCGCCGAAATGGTTAAGCGATTGCCGACGGCGATTACCTCCTCAGAACATACGGTAACGCTTGTGCCCAGCGCGGGTCATCTGGTGCATTTTGACCAGCCGGAAGTCGTACGCGCCATTGCAGTGAGCGCTTGCAATACGTGACGCCAGGGCCAAGTCTATCGGTGGCGCATTCCTGAATTGATGGCATGCCCACACCATGGTAAGGTCGCTACGTGTTGCATTTGTCGGCGCCCTATTGCACGCGCGATGTAGCCAGACCTGATCCCGGTCAGGGACCCAACGCTATCGGGCCGATCACGATTCTGCCGTGGGCCATCGCCGTAGGGTGGCGCGCGGCGAAACGCCGTGGCAAGCGCGTCTCGCCCTAGCCCGGGATTTCGTCGATACGCGCGATCATCGCACAGGATTGATGAACCGGGATGTTTTGCGAAGACGCGCCGTACTGATTATTCGAAGGGCCGAATATGTTTATTGTATCGCTGAACTACGTAAGCGCTCTTGACCAAGTGGACGCATTACTTGAAGAGCATATTGAATTTTTAAAAAGGCAATACGAGAAAAAAATCTTTATTGCCTCGGGACGAAAAGTCCCAAGAACCGGCGGGATTATTTTAGCAAAAGCAAAAAACAAAGAGGCATTAAATAGCATTCTCGAACAAGACCCCTTTTACAAAAAGGGTGTTGCCGCGTATGAGGTGACCGAGTTCGTCCCCAGCATGACGTTGCCGGAATTCGCAAACCTGGATGAATCATAAGAACCCAGAACGCTTGCGTAACTATCGAACCCCATTTGAATGGGATCGCTTTTTGGGATCCGGTCGCCATTAGCGGCCGCGCAAACGCAATGCGCGCGAGGCGGGTTGATGGGCGTTAAGTCTATGCTTCCGGTGGTCGAATAACAGGAACCTTCATGAGTTATTATCAAAAACACGTATTTTTCTGTATCAACCAACGGGAAGACGGCGCGGCTTGTTGCGGCAATCACGACGCCCAAAGCATGCGGGATTACGCGAAAAAACGGATGAAGGCGCTGGATCTTAACGGGCGCGGGAAAATACGGATTAACCTCGCGGGCTGCATGGATCGCTGCGGCGAAGGGCCGGTCTTGGTGATCTATCCCGACGCGGTGTGGTACACCTACGTGGATCGGGAAGACATCGACGAAATCATCGACCGCCACCTGGTCGCGGGGATGCCGGTCGAGCGGCTGAAGATCTAAGAGATGACGAGCGAGACGCCGATGCTGAGCGCGCGCGGATTACGCAAGCGCTACGGTGCGATGGAGGTCGTGGCCGGCGTCGATCTAACCATTCGCGCGGGAGAGTGTTTTGGCTTGTTGGGGCCGAATGGCGCCGGTAAGACCACGGCATTACGGCTGTTGCTGGGGCTAACCGACCCAGACGGCGGTGAAATACGCATGCTCGGCTATCCGGTGCCCGAACAAGCGCGCCTGGCCCGGATGCAGGTCGGAGTTGTCCCGCAAGCCGATAATCTGGACCCGGAATTTACCGTGCGGGAAAATTTGCGGATATATGGCCGCTATTTTGGCTGGCGCGATCATGCCATCGACGCGCGGATTCCCGCCTTACTGGAATTCGCGGGCTTGTCTCATCGGGCGGACGCCAAGATTCAGGCCCTGTCGGGGGGCATGCAGCGCCGCTTGACCTTGGCTCGCGCCTTAATCAACGATCCCGCGCTGATTTTCCTCGACGAGCCGACAACCGGCCTGGATCCCCAGGCGCGGCATATGATGTGGCAGGGGTTGCGGCGATTGATCAATCAGGGAAAGACGATTGTACTGACCACGCACTTCATGGAGGAAGCCGAGCGCTTGGGCGACCGGGTCAGTATTATGGACCAGGGAAAAGTCGTCGCCACCGGTAGCCCACGCGAGCTAATCAACCGTTATATCGAGCCCCAGGTCGTGGAAGTGTATGGCGAGGGCGCCAGCGACTGGGCGGAAACCTGCGGTGCGCCGCTGTGCGCGCGATTGGAGCGCGTCGGTGAAACGCTGTTTTGTTATACCCGCGAAAGCGATGCGTTGATGCATCGGCTGTGCCAGCAAGACGCGGTGCGCTATTTAAGCCGGCCGGCGAATTTAGAGGATGTTTTCCTTAAGCTAACGGGCAGGGACTTACGTGACTAGGATCGCGTGTTAAGCGGTTCTTGCTCGCCGGAAGCCAGCCGAATGGACGTCACATGTTGAAACGCAAGGATCTTCGATTGCCGCGGCTGGGTTTGCGTTTCATTCCCGTATGGCGGCGCAATTTTCTAGTGTGGCGTAAATTGGCGCTTCCCGCGTTGCTCGGCAACCTGGCGGATCCCGCGTTCTACATGCTGGGACTGGGATACGGCCTGGGAAAATTGCTGCCCGAAGTGGATGGCATGCCCTACCTGACTTTTCTTGCCGCGGGCACGGTTTGCTACAGTACGCTCAACAGCGCCAGTTTCGAGGCGTTGTATTCCGGGTTTTCCCGGATGCATGTACAAAAGACCTGGGACGCTATTCTCAATGCGCCGTTGATTTTGGACGACGTACTCTTGGGGGAAATGGTTTGGATTGTTAGTAAGAGCTTACTTTCCGGTTTGGCGATTTTGGTTATTATTTGGTTGCTCGGGCTCTACCATAGCTTTGGGTTAACCCTGTGGATTGTTCCGGTCATTGTCTTAATGGGATTTTGCTTTACCGGCATGGCGCTCGTGGTGAATGCGTTGTCCCCCAACTACGATTTTTTCCTCTATTACTTTACTCTGGTGGTGACGCCGATGGTGCTGCTCTGCGGCGTATTCTTTCCGGCGGATCAATTGCCGCCGCTGTTGCAAGAGTTGGCGGCGTTTTTACCTCTTAGCCATGCCGTTGGTCTGGTGCGCGCTCTGCTGAGCGGGCGTATTCCGTCGGAAATTCCCTTGCATTTGGGGGTGCTGGCGGCATATGGCGGCATGGGTTATTACCTGGGCCTGGCCCTGACCCGGCGGCGATTACAGAAATAAGCGGTTATTCGCGGCGTGACGGCGACGTGTTCTGTATTTGCGGACGCGGCGGGCGGCCGAGCGTCAACGGGATTTTCGCCGGCGGCAGGCAGGTATGGTCGGTACACGCCTGGGCGGTTAGGGTGGCGCGAATTTCCCGCGGTTTCGCCAGGGCGCCGGCAGGGAATACGGCCGTTACGGTCACCGTGCCCTGGTACACGGCGAGGGTATCGGCGGCGAACGCCGTCCGCAGCGGGACGGGCGGGGGGTAATGGATAGCGAGCGGTGTCAAGCGAGTGAAGGCGACCGTTGTGGGAACCAAGTAGTCAAACGTGGCGGGATGCGCATTAACGTGATACCCCGGATCGATGCGCAGAATAATCTGGATCTCATCGTGGCCGTTCACCGCGCGCGTTGTCATGGCGGCGTGGAGGTGGCTGGCGGTATCGGGTCGCGGCGCGCGCGCTATTGCTTTCCCCGTGATCGGCAGTGGATAGCGATTGATCGCTGTTATCATGGCGGCCCACGTGCTGGGCTGGTCGTCGAGTTGCCCGCGCAGGCGCCGGACCACGGCAAGGGCGCGGGTAGCGTAACTCGGGTTTCCGGTTATCGCGGTTAACCGCAATAATAACCGGACCGCCGCCGAGACGCCGGACGGGACGGGGGTGTCGCCATCCGCGATCGGCGGGAGCAGCAAATCCGGCGTTTGAACGGCGGTGGCGAGGCCGCCATCGGGACGGGAAAAATGGGTTTCGATCGCGCCCGCCAAGGTGATGGCGCGGTTTAGCCAGCGCGGATGTTTCGTGATCTGGTAAAGGGTCAAAAAACTGTTGCCGAGCAAGGCGTAATCGTCAAGATAGCCGGCAGTTCGCGCCTTCCCATGAAAAATGGTATGCAGCAGCGTGTGTTCTTGCGGTTGGTAAGCAAGCGCCCACACTCGCTGAGCAGAGCGTTCAGCAATGGAAATCCAATGCGCATTAGCAAAAAGCTGGCCACCGCGGGCGAAGGCCGTAATGGCTAATCCGTTAAGGCCGGTGAGTATTTTATCGTCTCGCGCGGGCTGGGGCCGCCGCCGCCGGGCGGCGAGTAACCGCGTGCGCTGGGGCGCGAGCGCATCGAGCCGTTGAGAAATCTGCGCGGCGTTCGCCCGCCGCAGGGTTTGCACGATGGGGCGGCGAATCCGCAGCACGCCCGCGGGATCTCCGCTCAGCAAATGGGCGTCGGTTTGCCGGGTTAGGGGGGTTAACGCGTAGACGCGGAAAAAGCGGCGCGCCTGCCGATGGCCGAGAATGGCGGTAATCTCGCCTCGCGTCCATATTGCGCTTTTACCCTCTTCACCATCGACCTGCGCGTCTTGTGCGGTATAAAACCCGCCCGCGGGGGACATCATCTCCCGCTGGAGATACGCGGCCGTCCGCTGCGTCACCCAGCGATATAGCGGGCGGCGGGTCGCTTGGCTGGCTTCGGCATAGAGCAACATTAATTGGGCGTTGTCGTAGAGCATTTTCTCGAAATGGGGGAGAGACCAGGTGCGCTCCACGCTGTATCGGCGAAACCCGCCGCCCAGCTGATCGTCGATTCCGCCGTAGGCCATGGCGTCGAGGGTTTTTTCCAGCATGGCCAGCGAGGCCGGGTGGTGATGTTGGCGGGCATCGGCCAATAGCAGCATTAAGCGCGCCGGTTCGGGAAATTTCGTTTCTTGGCCGGCTGCCGCGAAGCCGCCGTATTGTGCGTCGAATTGTCGGGTCAAGGTGCGCCGCGCTTTGGCCAGCCAGGCGGCGGGCGTAATCGGGGCGTCGCGTCCGCCGCCGGCGAGTCGGCCTTGCATCCGGCGCATGGCCGCGAACACCTGATCGGCGCGTCGCCGAAGCGTTTGTGGGTGGTGCGCCCATTCCTGGTGGATGCGTGTCAGCACGGCGGGAAAACCAGGGCGGCCAAATGCATCGTTTTTCGGCGAGAAGTAAGAACCAGCGAAAAACGGCTTGCGGTCGGGCGTCAGAAACAAATTGTTGGGCCACGCGCTTTGGCCGGTCATTAGCGCCGTCGCCAACAGATACAGACGATCCAGATCCGGACGCTGCTCGCGGTCCACCTTAATGTTGACGAACCAGGCGTTCATCAGCTTGGCGATCGCGGGGTCGGAATACAGAGTTCTTTCCGCCACGTGGCACCAGTAACACGTACTGTAGCCGATCGACAGAAAGATCGGCTTGTTTTCCCGCCTCGCCTTTGCCAGGGCCGCCGGCCCCCAAGGATACCAGTCCACGGGGTTGTGGGCGTGTAGCAGCAAATAGGGATCGGCCGAATGGATTAAGCGGTTGGTATAGGGGAAATGGGTCGCTTTTTGCGCGGCGGCGGGTACGGGAAGGCCGAATCCCCAGGCGGTCATGACAAGGCAAAGCGCGAAATGGCGCACGGTGTGGAAATACATAACCGTCATTTTGCCAAAAAGTCATGAGGCGGCGGCCGTTTGATGATAAAACCGTCGCCGCCATCGATTGCCGGGAGAGCGGCGCTGGCAAAAACCAAGTGCCATGGTAAACTATTAAGTTATTTCGCGCCAAGCACTTTGGTGCTGGCGTTATCGGGTTTTCTTATTTCTTGGCGTAAAGTCGGGCGACCTTGGTTAGTGGTGGCGCCAACCGTGCGCTGGGGCCGCTCATTTTGTTTTGAAGGAAATGTTATGCCGTATCAGGTCACGGTGAAGCCGAGTCATCATACGTTCTCGGTCGACGCAGGAGAAACCATTCTGGACGCCGCCTTGCGCGAAGGATTTGCGCTATCCTACGGGTGCCGTAACGGCGCGTGTGGCACATGCAAGGGGAAAGTCCTGGAGGGTCGGCTGGATTACGGCGATTATCAGGAACACGCGCTTAGCGATGAGGAAAAAGCCAGTGGGCTCGCGCTCTTTTGCTGCGCCAAGCCGGTGTCGGACGTGACGATCGAAGCCAAGGAAATCAGCGCTGTTAAGGATATTCAGGTCAGAACCATGCCTTGCCGGGTAGAGAAAATCGCGCAGCCGGCGGAGGATGTCCGCGTGTTGTACCTTAAACTGCCCGCTAACGAACGTTTGCAATTTTTAGCCGGCCAATACATCGACGTGCGGCTCAAGGAGGAAAAGCCGCGCAGTTTCTCCATGGCAAACGCGCCGCACGATGATGCATACTTGGAGCTGCATGTCCGTCACGTGATGGGTGGTCAGTTTACCGATTACGTATTCAATGCCATGAAAGTGAAGGATGTTTTGCATTTCGAGGGGCCGCACGGCAGCTTCTTTTTGCGAGAGGACAGCGATAAGCCGATTATTTTTCTCGCCACCGGTACGGGTTTCGCGCCCATCAAGGCGATGGTCGAGCATGCCCATTACCTCGGCATCCAGCGCCGCATGGTTTTTTATTGGGGCGCGCGGACGCGAAAGGATTTATATCTGGAGGAATTACCGCGCCGGTGGGCGCAAGACCATCCGGAATTTCAGTTTATTCCCGTCCTCTCCGGTGTGCGGCCGGAAGACGGGTGGTCCGGCCGGACCGGCCATGTTCATGAGGTCGTGCTGGAGGACGATCCCGACTTGAGCGCGTATCAGGTCTATGCGTGCGGCGCGCCGGCCATGGTGGAAGCGGCGCACCGGGCGTTTATCACGCGCGGCGGTTTGCCGGAAGATGCGTTTTTCTCCGACGCCTTCCTGGTCGGCAGCGCGCCGGCAAGTGCCAAGCCGTAATCAGCGGGCGCCGAGCTGCAAGGCAAGACTTTGCTGATAATGATTGCAGGCGTCGGTCGGCTGGCCCATTTTTTCCATCAGTTTGGCCAGCGCTAAATGCGCTTCCGGCGTCGGCTCGACGCTGAGACTTGCCTCCAAGTAGCTTTGCGCCTTACCCCACAGCGCTTGTTTTGTGCATAGCCGCCCCAAGGAGAGAAGCAAGGCGTCGTCGTCTGGGTGGGCGTTGAGCCACTTTTCCGCGCGCTCGATCTGCTTGAGCGCGTCGCTCCCGGTGCAATGACCGTAAAGTAAGACCAGCGCGCGCGCCCAGGTTTTTTCCAAGCACTGGGCAACGATTTCCAGTGCGGTTTGTCCGCCGCCGGCATCGTTAAAAGCGCCTGCCGCCGCGCGGGCAATGGTGGCGTCCACCTTGAAATCGCCGGGGATTTTTTTCCAGTGCTTCGCTAGCGCGTCAAGATTGTCCGCCGCGCACTGCAAGGAAGAGAGATAGGCGGCGGTTTTTAACGCGCGGGCTTCCTCGGGCGGGACCGTGTCCTGTTTTTCCATCTGCGTCGCGGTCGCTAGCACTTGCTCCCAATTTTCCGTTGCTTGCCAAGCCGCCAGCTTGAGCCGGAGGGCATGGGGTTGCTTGGCCGCCGTCCGGCCGAGCATGTCGAGCGCCGCCAATGCGTCTTCCGCCCGGCCTTGCTCTAGGAGTATCTCGGCCTGGGTGATTAGGCGGGCGGCAGAAGGGCGTGCCGCGGCTTTTTCCGCGGCGGCTAAATAGTGGTCGCGGCGATCATTGTCCTGGGATCGATGGGCGGCGCGCGCTGCGAGCAGCGCATTGAGTTCCGGCGCTTCTCCTTTTTCCATGGCTGCCGCGGCGTTTTTCTCGGCGCTGGGGTAGCGGCCCTCGAAATACGCCGCCAAGGCGTCGTTCATTGCCGATCGCGCCCGCTTTTGCCGGTGCGCGCGGCGAAAGGCTTGCACATAACCGGGCAAACCGATGAGATGGCGCGCTAACCGCAGCAGGGTGTAACCCAGCAGTAAAAACAGCAGCATGAGAATAATGAATAAATTTAGCGATAATTCGACGCGATAGGGCGGATAAAGCAGTAACACCGCGCCCGCGTTATGCTGGGCTGCCAGTGTGAGCCCGACGGCGATGGTGGCGATGGACAGCACCCATAATAAGATTTTCACGGCGCGGCCCTTTCCGGCGCCAGCACGAAATGGCGCACCGCGTTCAAGCTCGCGGAAATATCCGGTAAGGTAACGGCGACCGGCGTGGCGTCCAAGGCGTGAAGCGTGGCTAATGCGCTTTGCGTCGCGGGTGCGCTGGTATCGAAATAACGGCGAATCCATTGTGCGGCAATGGTCACGTCGCCGTGGAACGCGGCTTTATCGTGTTGAAGCAGCGCAATTCGCGCGGACAGCAGGCGTAATTCCAGGTTTTCCCGCAAGGCGCCGGATTGCCGGGGGCTGAGGAGTGGGACTTGCGCCTTGCCCATGTCGCGGATGCGTACCAGTTGCCGCAAATCGCGCCACGCTTCGCGCAGGAGTCGTTGCCACCAACGGCCCTGATCGGTTGCTTTTTCTGCCGGGCCGCCGTCAGGCCGCTGGTTTTCATGAATCGCGAGCGGCAGCGTGCCCACCGCGCGCGCCACCGCGTCCAATTTAAGCGAAATTCCCGCGACATCCACGGGAGCGACCGCTTGCAAGCGTTGAATATCTTCGGCAATGGCTTTACGCAGCGGGATGAATTGCGGCTGGTTGGCGTGCTGTAGCCGCTTGTCGGCGGTTTGCAGGGCGATCAAGGCGGATTTGACGTTGCCCGCGAGTGTCAATTGCTCGTTGGCGGTGAGCAGGATTTGCTCGACTTCGGCCAGGATCCATTGGCCACGATTGCGGTTCAATCGGTCGTAGAGCGTTTGCAACGCGAGCTGCTGGTTTTGCGAGGCCGCTACTTTTTCCCCCAGCGCCGCGATGCGCGCCGTCATTTCACGCGTCGTTTCTTGCGCGCGGGTTGCCGCCTGTTCCGCCGATTGGGTGGCGCTTCGCGTTTCGGCCAGACGCTGGCTCAGCTGTTGCGCCATCTGGCCGAGCTGGTGGCGGTTGCTTAGCCAAGTCCAACCGGACGCGCCTAATGCCGCCAAGGCGACGATCAGCCCAAGGAAAGCGAGCCAGCGGCCGGCGGCCTTGGGTTTCATCGTCACTGGTTCCGGGGCGTCGGCGCGCTGTTCTTGTTCCGTATTCATTCGTGTCCACCTCGCATGTTAAACCAGTCGATCATGCCCGCCACCAGTCCGTCATCTCCGCCGGTTGTGATGATCACGTGGGATATGCCCAGTTCGCGGGCAACGTGCGCGATCCGTTCGTGGATGACGAAAACCGGGGTCTTTTTTAGCCATTGTTGCCCGAGCACCCCCACGAGATCAAATAAATTGCGGAGAATTTCACTGCTGGTTGCGGTGATGGCGTGGACTTCGTTCCGCGCCCAACGTCGCAGCAACGGGGCCGCGTCGGCGTCTGGTTTTCCCCGCCGGTAGCAGTCGGCGAATTCCACTTGCGCGCCGCGGTGGGTTAAGGCGTCGGCTAGCCATTCGCGCCCCCCCTCGCCGCGGAATACGATCACGCGTTGACCGGACATCTCCTGCATTTCGGGCAATTCCAGCAACGCCTCGCTATCGAATTTCCCCACGGGCGACACCACGGCCTGGATACCGAAGCGGGCCAGCGCCCGGGCGCTGCCGCCGCCCAGCGCGGCGACCCGCAGCGTCGGCGGCAGCCGCCGCCGCGCGTTGATGCGGTTCATGGCCTGTTCCGCCGCGCTGGGGCTGATGAAAATCGCCCAGTCGAACGCGTCCAACCGATCAATCAACGCCGCTAGCCGGAGGGCGTCGCCCCCCGGCTGAATTTCCACCGCCGGGAACAAAACTGGCGTCCCGCCCGCCCGCGCGATCCGCCGCGTCAAATTTTCCGCTTGGCGCACGGGGCGGGTGACGACGATCCCCTTGCCCTTAAGCGGCAGATCGCTTGTTTGGCGGTTTGTCACGGTAGGCTAAGCAAATTTCTCCGACGGTTCAAGCTTGCGCCGCCAAAATATCGGCGGCGCCCTGGCGGATTAAATCCTCTGCAATTTGCCGACCCAGTGCTTCGGCCGCCGCCGGGCTGCTTTCACCGCTTGCCCGCAATATTTTGCGTCCATCGGGAAACCCGACAAAGCCATGCATTTGCACTTTCCCATCGATAAGCCGTGCAAACCCGCCCAAAGGAACCTGGCAACTGCCGTTCAGCGCGCGGCTCATGGCGCGCTCCGCCAGCACGCACACTGCGGTATCGGCGTGGTGCAACGGCGCCAGCAACGCCAGCAACGCGGGACGCCCCGCCGGGCATTCGATGCCCAGCGCGCCCTGGCCGACGGCGGGGAGGGATTCCTCGGGGGATAGATACGCGGTAATCCGCGCCGCCAGGTTGAGGCGCTTCAGTCCCGCCGCCGCCAGGATGATGGCGGTGTAATGGTCTTCGTCCAGTTTTTTCAAGCGGGTATAGACGTTGCCGCGTAGCGAGTGAACGGTCAGATGGGGAAACCGGGCTTGCAGCTGGCTTTGGCGGCGCAAACTGGAAGTGCCGACGATACTGCCGCTTGGCAGGTCTTCCAGGCAACGGTAACGATTGGAGACGAACGCGTCGCGGGGATCTTCCCGTTCGCCGATCACGGCCAAGGTAAAATCGTCGGGTAGCGCCATGGGCACGTCCTTCATCGAGTGCACCGCGATATCCGCGCGGCCGTCCGCCAATGCGATTTCCAGCTCCTTGATGAATAGCCCCTTGCCGCCGATGCGGCTCAACGGCGTGTCGAGAATCCGGTCGCCCTCGGTGGTCATCCCCAGAATATCGATGTTTAATTGAGGATATAATGAACGGAGTTGCCGCTGGATATGTTCCGCTTGCCACATGGCGAGCGCGCTTTCGCGCGAGGCGATGGTCAATTGCGTCATTTCAGGTGGTGTTGTTTTCAACAAAACTGCGCCTTCGTGGGTCAACGTTAATTTGTCGGCGGGAGCGGAGAACATCGGATGTTGCAGCGGATAACGCCGCGCATTGTGTGGCCGCCGTTTCGCCGGACTTGGCTTGCGTGGGTTATTTTAGCATGGTTCATGGGAGGCGGCGCACGGGCGCAGTCCGCGCCGGCAGTGCCTTTCGCCAGCGATTTGGCGGTCGACGCCGCCCTTGCCCGGCGGCAGCATTTATCCTTATTGATCTTGTTCAGCCTACCTTCGTGCCCCTATTGCCGAGAGGTGATCCGGGATTATCTCGTTCCCATGCAGCGCGACCCGGCGTATCGCCGCAAGATTCTTATCCGGCAGGTGGAAATCGATAGCACGGCGATGTTACGGGATTTTAGCGGGAAAGAAACGACACAGCGGCGATTCGCTCGCCGCTACCGGGTAAAATTGGCGCCGACCATTGTGCTGGTGGATGCGCAGGGCCGGTTGTTGGCCAAGCCGCTGGTGGGCGTGACCATTCCCGATTATTACGGCGGTTTCCTCGATGAGGCCATTGACCAGGCTTGGCGTCGCGTCCGCCACGGTAGCCGTTAAGCGTGGCGGCGGTTATTTTGCCCGCTCGTACGATAACGGCCAACGGACGGATGCGCCCAATTTCTGGGCCGCGGCTAGCGGCCATGTGGGGTTGCGCAACAATTCCCGGCCGAGAAACACGGCATCCGCCTGACCGCTCACCAAGATATGTTCGGCCTGGACTGCCTCGGTGATGAGGCCGACGGCGCTCGTGGCGATTTGTGCCTCGCGCCGCACGGTTTCCGCGAAAGTCGTTTGAAAACCGGGGGCGAAAGGGACGGCGGCGTCGGTGACCAGCCCGCCGCTGGAGCAGTCGATGAGGTCAGCGCCGATTTTCTTAAGCGCGCCCGCGAGCGCTACGGACTGCGCCAAGTCCCATCCGCCCGGCACCCAATCGGTGGCGGAAATCCGCACGAACATCGGCAGGGTTTCCGGCCAAACGTCCCGCACGGCCGCCGCGACGCGCAACGGCAAGCGCATCCGGTTTTCCAGCGATCCGCCATAATCGTCTTTGCGCTGGTTGGTGAGCGGAGAAAGAAACGCGTGGAGTAAATAGCCATGCGCCATATGCACTTCGACCACGCGAAAGCCCGCAGCCAATGCGCGATGCGCCGCCGCGACGAATTGGCCGACGACGGCGTCGATTTCCGCGGTGCGCATTTCCCGCGGCGCATCGCCTTGAGGGGTAAACGGCAGCGGGCTCGGGGCAAGGGGCTGCCAGCCGCCTTGGTCGGGCGGCAGCGGGTTGCCGCCCGACCAGGGCGCGGCGCACGATCCTTTACGACCCGCATGGGCCAACTGAATCGCCGGCGTCGCCTCCTGCGCCTGAATAAAACGGACGATCGGTTGCAGCGCCTGGGTCTGCTGGTCGTCCCACAAGCCCAAGTCATGGGGCGTAATGCGGCCTTCCGGCGCGACGGCGGCGGCCTCCATCATTAACAGTCCGGCGCCGCCCGTTGCGCGCGCGCCGTAATGGATGGCATGCCATTGTCCCGCTAGGCCATCCGTGGCGGCATATTGGCACATGGGGGAAAGGAAAACGCGGTTTTTGATTTCAAGCTGGCGCAGCTTGAGGGGTGAAAACAGTTGACTCATGGTGACTGCTCCTCGACAGAAAACGTCCCGCGCATAGCGGCGCGCTACAGCATACCGCCAACGGTGGAAGGACGCCATCCCAGCGCGCGCCCGCCTCAGCGATGGCGCAGGCGCTTGATGAGGTGTTGTTGCCGGCGGCTGACCGGTAATCTGTCGTCGATACCGCGCAGGGTGACCTGCCAGCGATCGCCGCATTCCTCCGCGCCGCTTTTTTCAAAGCCCGCGATGGCGTTTTCCGCCACCAGGCAACTGCGATGAACGCGAAGGAAGCGCGAACCCAGCGCTTCCTCCAAGCGGGAGAGCGATTCCTCCATGAGATATTCCCTGTCCGCTGTGCGCACTGTTACATACTTCAGCTCCGCCCGGAGGTAGATAATATCGGCGACCGGCACTAAATGGATATGGCCGCGCTCGTAAACGCTTAAATGCGTCCGTGGGCGCGGGGCGACCCCGCGCAGCGCGTCGAGCTTAGCCGGGCTGAGCGCGGCGGCCTTGGCGAGTGCCGCGCAGAGCCGCTCTCGCCGCACCGGTTTGAGCAGGTAGTCGATGGCGTTAACCTCGAACGCCTGCACCGCGTACACATCGTAGGCGGTGGTGAAAATCACCGCGGGCGGCTGGGGCAGCGTCAGCAAATGCTGCGCGGTCTCGATGCCGTCCATGTCCGGCATGCGGATGTCGAGTAGTACTATATCCGTCGGTTGGCGGGAAAGAAACGCCAACGCGTCGCACCCGTTCACCGCCTCCCCGGCGGTCTCGAGCGAGAGGTCGGCGGCGCAATCGGCGAGCAGTTCCCGTAACCGGGCGCGGGCCGGTGCTTCGTCATCGACGATCAGCACCCGTAACGGCGGGGCGGTCATTGCCTCTCCGTGGTGTAGGGCATGGCGATATGCACTTGATAGGTACTGGCGCCGATGCTGGTCGTGAGGCTGGCCTCGGCGTCGAAATGCAGTTTCAGTCGTTCGCGGATATTGCTCAACGCCATTTTATTGCCCGCGTGATGGCTGCCTTCTTGGCGGTAGGGATTGCGCACCACCAAATGGAGCTGGCTGCGGCTGCGATAAATGTTAATGCGCAGCTCTCCCGGCGTGCTGGATGGCTCGATGCCATGGTACACCGCGTTTTCCGCCAGTGGTTGGAGGAGGAGGGGCGGCACCAGGGCGTCCGCCGGCATTTTGTCGATATGCCACTCTATTTGCAGCCGCTCTCCTAAGCGTAATTGCTCTAGTTCTAAATATTGGCGGCAGAGCTCCACTTCGCGGGTCAGCGGCGAAAGGTGCCGGTTATCCGCCATTAGCACCCGGAATAAGTCGGCTAAATCTTCCAGGGCGCGTTCGGCCCGTTGCGGTTCGTTGCGGATCAAGCTGAGTACGGCGTTGATGCTGTTAAATAGAAAGTGGGGGCGGATGCGCGCTTGCAGCGCCTGCAGCCGCGCTTCGGTAATGGCGGGGGAGAGCGCCCGGCTACGTAGGTGAAAGTATCCCAGCAGCACGGCCGTGGTTAGCGCGGCGAACAGCCAATAACGTTCCATGGTCCAGATTTCCCGCTGGCCGGAAAGGCGGCCGTCAATCAGGCCGGCGACGGTGGTTAGCGTCAACACCAGCGCTAGCGCCAATGCGGCCCCCGCCGGGTAGGAGAGACGGCGCAACAGCGGGCGGCCGGCGCACAACAGCAGCAAGGCGGCAAGCAACACCGGCTGCACCAGGGCCGAGATCGCCAGCAGTTCGCGCCATACCTCGGCGGCGGCGGCAGCCTTGAGTAGCGCGACCGCGACGCTGCCGCCATCGACGATCACCAGGGTGCGCAGGGTAATCCCCAGATTGCAAAAATTCGGCAACGCCACGGGATAAGCAGGGTTTTGTTTTATACTGGGCATGAATTTTCACCTAATGTTTGTTCATTTTGGACAAGGCCATCACACCATGCAAGAACCGCAGTCCCCTTCCGAATCTTCCGACACCCATGGCTGGTCCGGCCGGTTTGCCGAGCCGGTGGCCGAAATCGTCAAGCGGTACACTGCCTCGGTCGCTTTTGACCGGCGCTTGGCGGAATACGATATTGCCGGGTCGCTTGCCCATGCCCGCATGCTTCACGCCGTCGGCATTTTAAGCGCGGCCGACCTTGGCGCGATCGAGCAGGGAATGGCGTGTATTCAAGACGAAATCCGTGGCGGCGGCTTCCATTGGTCGGTCGATCTGGAGGATGTTCATATGAACATCGAGCGTCGTCTGACCGAATTGGTGGGCGACGCGGGGAAACGGCTGCATACCGCGCGTTCGCGCAACGACCAGGTGGCGACCGATGTACGCCTCTATCTGCGGGCGGCGATCGATGAATTGCTGACATTGCTCCGGCGCTTGCAGCAAGTGCTGCTGGATCAAGCGGAAAGCAACGCAGAGACCGTAATGCCCGGATTTACTCATCTACAGGTGGCGCAACCGGTGAGTTTCGGCCACCATTTGCTGGCTTACGTCGAGATGCTGAAGCGCGACGCCGGCCGGCTGGCGGATTGCCGCCGGCGGGCCAATCGCTTGCCCTTGGGCGCGGCGGCGTTAGCGGGGACCAGCTACCCGATCGACCGGGCGCAGGTGGCGCATGCGCTGGGGTTCGACGGGATCTGCGAGAATTCCCTGGACGCGGTTTCCGATCGAGATTTCGCCATTGAGTTTTGCGCCGCCGCGGCGCTGATGATGACGCATTTGTCACGGTTGTCGGAAGAGCTGATCTTGTGGATGAATCCGCGCTTCGGCTTCATTCAACTCCCCGACCGTTTTTGTACCGGTTCCAGCATTATGCCGCAAAAGAAGAACCCCGACATCCCGGAGCTGGTGCGGGGCAAGACCGGCCGCGTCAACGGCCACTTGGTGGCGTTGCTGACCTTGATGAAATCCCAACCGCTGGCGTACAACAAGGACAATCAGGAAGACAAGGAGCCGCTATTCGACACCGTGGACACTCTGCGCGACACGCTGGCGATTTATGCTGAAATGATGGCGGGCCTGGTGGTCAACCGCGACGCCATGCGCCGCGCGGCGATGCAAGGGTTTGCCACGGCCACCGACTTGGCGGATTATTTGGTGAAAAAAGGGATGCCGTTCCGCGACGCCCACGAAGTGGTCGCCCGCGCCGTGCGCTATGGGGAGGAACAAGAACGGGATTTAAGCGTGCTGACACTGGACGAACTGCGCGCGTTTTCGCCGTTAATCGATGACGACGTGTTCGCGGTGCTCGGCCTGGACGGATCGTTGGCGTCGCGGAATCATCCCGGCGGCACCGCCCCGGCGCAGGTGCGGCAGGCGGTGGTGCGGCTACGACAAGAGCTGGCGGCGGACGGTTAGCCGAAGGCGACGGGCGCGCCCGCCTTCTCGCCCACGAGACGGCTCAAGGTCTGAAATAATTCGCTGTCGTCGCGGGTGTTGCGCCATTCGCCATCCCGGTAGCGGTAATGAAAGCCGCCGGATTTGGCCGCCACCCAGATTTCCTGGAGCGGGCGTTGCTTGTTAATGACGATCAGACTGCCGTCGGGGAACGTCATTTCCAGTACGCCGCCCGGCGCCATGTCGCAGTCGATGTCCGTTTCGCTGTTGTCCAGGACCGTTTCGATTCTCGTCAGCACGTCGTCCGCTCGCTGATTGTATTCGTTTTCCGTCATTTTCCACCTGTCATGGGAGATGATAAGATTGCGCCTTATTTTACCGGGATTATCATGCGTTTGCTCCTTTCGTTGGTTTGGGCGACCCTTTTTCTTGCCGCCTGCGGCATGAAGGGGCCGCTGTATCTGCCGCCGGAACCGGCGCATCCACCAGCGAAGACACCGGTCATTCAACCAGCCGCCCCATCGCCGACGCACCAGCCGTGAACCACTTTGCTTACCGCGGCGGAGAGCTGCACGCCGAGGATGTTGCCTTGCGCCGGGTTGCCGAGGCATTCGGCACGCCATGCTACGTTTATTCCCGCGCCGCGCTGACGAAGGCGTTCCACGACGTCGACCAAGCGTTTGCCGCGCATCCCCACCTAATTTGCTACGCGGTCAAGGCCAACGCCAACCTGGCGGTGCTCAATGTGTTCGCGCGTCTCGGCGCGGGCTTCGATATCGTCTCCGGTGGAGAGCTGTCGCGCGTGCTGGCGGCGGGCGGCGATGCCCACAAGACGGTGTTTTCCGGTCTTGGCAAGCGGGAGGCAGAAATCCGCCAGGCGCTCGACGCGGGTATCTTATGCTTCAATGTCGAATCCGAAAGCGAATTACATCGCATCAACGCGATCGCCGGCGAGTTGGGGCGGACGGCGCCGGTTTCCCTGCGGGTTAATCCCGACGTGGACGCCAAGACCCATCCTTATATTTCCACTGGCTTAAAAAATAACAAGTTCGGTGTCGCCTACCACGAGGCCCGGCGGCTTTACCAGCTAGCCCACGCCTTGCCCCACCTGGCGGTGACCGGCGTCGATTGCCACATCGGTTCTCAAATTACCGAGCTCTCGCCCTTTGCCGACGCCCTGGATAAAGTGCTGGCGCTGGTGGACGCGCTGGACGCCGACGGCATCGCCTTGCGCCATATCGACCTCGGCGGCGGGTTGGGCATTCGCTACGCTGACGAGTCGCCGCCGGCGGCGGCCGATTATGCCCGTCTCTTGCAGGCACGATTGGACGGCCGGCCGCAAACGCTGTTACTGGAGCCCGGGCGGTCGCTGGCAGGCAACGCCGGGGTATTGCTGACGCGGGTGGAATACCTGAAGCACGGCGAAACCAAGCATTTCGCCGTTGTTGACGCCGCGATGAACGATCTGATGCGCCCGGCGCTGTATAACGCCTTTCACGAGATATTGCCGCTGGCGAGCAGCCAGCAGCCAACGGCGCGTTATGAGGTGGTTGGGCCGGTGTGCGAGAGCGGCGATTTTCTTGGCCACGACCGCTCGCTGGCCCTGGCTGAAGGGGATTTGCTCGGCGTGATGTCGGTGGGGGCTTATGGGATGACGATGAGTTCCAATTACAATACCCGGCCCCGCGCCGCCGAAGTGATGGTCGATGGCGACGCGCTCCATCTGATCCGCCAGCGGGAAACAGTGGCGGATCTGTACGCGCTGGAACGCCTGCTTCCCTCGATCAAAGAGGGCTAAGGGTTCTCCCGCGGTTGCCGAGGGTCGCCGGGCAATGCGTGGCGCCTCTTGCGCGAAGCGCCACTGCATACTGGAGAAGGGGCTGGTTAAGACACTGTTTTTCCCGGTGGCGGTTTCGCCGCGTGCCGGCGGAACGTCAGGGCCGGCGAAAATGGCAGGCGACGCGGTAGCCCAGCAGGATGGCGAGCGCCGCGGCGTAAAATAACGGCTGGGTCAGGTCTTGCTTGACGAGCCACAGATAGTGCAGCACCGCCACGATAGCCGCCGGATAGATCAGGCGGTGTAATCGTTGCCAGCGTTTTGCGCCCAGCCGCCGGATCATGCCGGCGGTGGAGGTCGCCGCCAGCGGTGCCAACAGCAGAAACGCGGCGAACCCGGCGGTGATGAACGGCCGCTTGACGACATCCTTGGCGATGGCCGCCCAGTCGAAAAACTGATCCAGCCAGAGATAGGTTACGAAATGCAGCGCGGCGTAGAAGAACGCATACAATCCCAGCATCCGCCGCAGCCGAATGAGGGCGGGAAAGTGCAGCCAGCGGCGTAGCGGCGTGATTGCCAGGGTGAGTAGCAAGAATACCAAGGTCCACGTGCCCAGCGAATGGGTGATAAATTCGATGGGGTTGGCGCCCAATCCACCATAGACGCCTAACCATCCCAAGCGAGCCAGGGGGGCGAGGCTTAGGCAAAAAACGGCAGCTTTGACCCACCCCATTGCGTTGAACCGGCGGACCATGGCTAGAAATCTTTTTTTAAGTCCATACCGCGGTAAAGGGAGGCAACTTGCTCGGCGTAACCGTTGAATAGCAAGGTGTCCCGCTTGAAGAACTCGCCGATGCGGCGTTCTCTCGCCTGGCTCCAGCGGGGATGGTCAATCTGCGGGTTGACGTTGGCGGTGAAACCGTATTCCCGGGATGACGCCTTCATCCAGGTGGTGGTCGGCCGATGCTCGACAAAGCGGATGTTGACGATGGATTTGATGCTCTTGAAACCATATTTCCACGGCACCACCAACCGCAAGGGCGCGCCATTCTGGTTGGGCAGGACTTCACCGTAGAGGCCGACGGCCAGCAACGTTAAGGGGTGCATGGCTTCATCCAGCCGCAGCGCCTCCACGTAGGGCCAGCTCAGCACCGAACTGCGTTGGCCCGGCATTTGCGCCGGGTCGTACAGGGTGGTGAATTCGACGAATTTAGCATTGCCGGTGGGCTCCACTTGCCGGATGAGGGCATTGAGGGGGAAGCCGACCCAGGGAATCACCATTGACCAACCCTCGACGCAGCGCAGGCGGTAAATGCGGTCTTCCAGCGGCGCCAGCTTCAGTAGTGTTTCCATCGCGTAGATGTTGGGCCGGCGAATTTCGCCTTCCACCGCCACGTTCCACGGGTGGGTGACTAAGCTGCTTGCGCGCTGGGCAGGGGAGAACTTATCGGTGCCGAATTCATAGAAGTTGTTGTAGTGGGTCACCTCTTTGAGCGGCGTCGGCGGCTCGCTGGTGGAAAACGGGCCTTTGCCTGTGGTCGTCAACTTGACGCCCGCTGTCGCCGGAAGAGGAAGCCAGCCGGCGGCGGCGGACAGCGCCGCCATTTGCAAAAAGCGCCGCCGCTGGAGATAAACCGTATGCGGGGTGATTTCGGATGGTCGGACGTTACCGGGTGCGTTAGTCGGCATGGGGCGCTCCTTGCAAGCGGGACGGAATAGCCATTAGTCGTTGTTCCCGCCCGAACCTGACAAAAAATATTTGCGTGGCCGCTGGCGCGGCGTCAGACCAGGAAAATCGTGGCGAGCCCGAGAAAGATGAAAAATCCCATGTTGTCGGTGGTTGCGGTGAGCAATACGCCAGCGGCGAGCGCCGGATCGCGTCCCAGGCGGTGCATGGTCATGGGGATGAAAATTCCCGCCATCGCCGCCACCAGAAAATTAAGCAGCATCGCGCTGGCCATCACCACCCCCAGGGCCACGCTGTGGTAGAGAAGATAGGCGACGAAGCCGATAATGCCGCCTAACAACAGCCCGTTAATCGCGCAGACGCCGATTTCCTTAACGATCATGGTGCGCAGGTTGCTCCAGTTCACTTGTTTGAGCGCGAGTCCGCGAATAATGAGGGTGGCGGTCTGGTAGCCGGTATTGCCGCTCATGCCGGCGACGATCGGCATGAGCGTGGCGAGCGCGACAATTTTTACGATGGTGCCTTCAAAAACACTGATGACCCGAGAAGCGAGGAACGCCGTGCATAAATTGACGGCGAGCCAAGGAAGGCGGTTGCGGACGCGATTCCATACATTGGCGAATAAATCTTCTTCTTCGCGCAAACCGGCGAAGCTCAAGCGTTCGCTTTCCGATTCTTCGCGGATAAAATCCATCACCGCATCGACCGTGAGGCGGCCTAGGAGTTTTTTATCTTCCGTCACCACCGGCGCGGACACCAGGTCATAACGCTCGAATGCCTGGGCAGCGTCGGCGGCGCGGCCGTCGGGATAAAAGATGACCGCGTCGTCCGCCATGACCGCCGCAACGGTGACGTCCGGGTCATGAATCAGCAAGCGCGTGAACGGCAATACCCCCTGAAAGGTGTTGTCCCGGCCAACGACGAACAGCTTGTCGGTATGGCCGGGCAAGTCGCCAAGACGGCGCAGATAGCGCAGCACGACTTCCAGCGAGATGTCGTCGCGGATGGTGACGAAATCGAAGTCCATCAACGCGCCGACCGTATCTTCCGGGTAGGACATGGCGGACTGCAGTTGCGCCCGGTTCTGCGCGTCAAGGGAAACCAGCAGTTCCTGGAGAACGTCTTGAGGAAGGTCCGGCGCGAGATCGGCGATTTCGTCGGTATCCAGGGTTTCGGCGGCGGCCAGCAGCTCCTCGCTGTCCATGTCGGCAATGAGGGTTTCCCGAACCGCATCCGACACTTCCAGCAGGATTTCGCCGTCCCGCTCCGCCTTGACCATATCCCACACCAGCAAACGGTCGTCGATGGGAAGCGATTCGAGGATATAGGCGACGTCGGCGGGGTGAAGCAGGTCCAGCCGCGTTTGGAGTTCGGCTAAGTTCTGCTTATGCACCAGCGATTCAACCAGCGCGTGTCGCGGCATCGCTTGTTTGTGCACCAGCGATTCGATGAGCCGGTGCTTGTGCAGCAGGCTGTTAACCTGTTCCAGGCTTTCCTGGAGGCTTTCTTTATTCGGCGGCGGTGCGGTTTCAGGCATGGCGGGGGCCTTGCGTCCAGATGGCGGCGTGGGTGCCATTGTAAGAAAACCGCGCCATTCCGTCTAACGCTGTTTTAATCAATCGGCTTCGGGGTCAAGGAATGGCCGCCTCGCGCATTCGCGCCAGAATAATCGCGGATTTTTTCGCGGTCCAGCGGTCGCGGCGGTGGCGGTCGTAATAGCGGGGATTCGGGATGATGGCCGCCAGCCATGCGGCTTGCGCCGGCGTCAGGCGTGCGGCGCTCACGCCGAAATAATGGCGCGCCGCGGCTTCCGCGCCGAATATGCCGTTACCCCATTCGATCAGGTTGAGATACAGCGCGAGGATGCGGCGTTTGCTCATCGTTTGTTCCAGCATGACCGTGATGAGCGTTTCTTCAAGCTTGCGCCAGAGGGTGCGGCGGGGAGAGAGGAATAGGTTTTTCGCCAGCTGCTGGCTGATGGTGGAGCCGCCAGCAATGATTTTCCCCGCCTTTAGGTCTTCCTGATAAGCATGTTGAATCCCTTGCCAGTCGAACCCGTCATGATCGAGAAACCGGGTGTCTTCGGCGGCGATGACCGCGCGTTTGAGGGTATTGGAAATACGCCGGTAAGGCATCCAGCGGCGGCGGATTCGCGCGTGAAGATTGGTTGCGCGCATTTTCGCCAATCGTTCCGTCATGAATGCGGTCGTCGCCGGGTTGTGGTTTTTCCAGTACCAGACATGAACGAAAATCCACGATTGGTAGCCGAGAAACGCGAGGAAGAGCAGGGCGACGGTGCGCCGGAGCCAGCGCCGCCGCTTTAGCACGATTTGAGCAACGCAATGACCGGCGCCGTATCGGGACGCACGCCGCGCCATAACGTGAATGATTCCGCCGCTTGCTCCACCAGCATGCCCACGCCATCGGCCAGGCGTGACGCCCCGTGGGCGGTGGCAAAGCGTAAAAATAGCGTAGGTTCTTTAGCGTACATCATGTCGTAGGCGAGCGCTCCGGGCGCAAAAAGGGTTTCCGGCAAGGGTGGCAGCGCGCCATGCAAGCTGCTGGAGGTCGCGTTGATGATTAGCTGGTAGGGTTGCGTCAGCGCGTCGTAGGCGCAGGCGATTATTTCTCCGTAGGCGGCGAATTGCCGTTTCAGTGCATCCGCCCGCGCCGGCGTGCGATTAACCAATGTCAGCCGGGCGGGGCGCTGGGCTAACAGCGGCTGGAGCACGCCGCGGGCGGCGCCGCCCGCCCCCATCAGTAAAATGGTCTTTCCGCTAAGCGAAAATCCCAGGTTGTTCTGGAGATCGCGCACCAGCCCGGCGCCATCGGTATTATCACCGAGGATGTCTTCGGCGCCGAATTGGAGCGTATTTGCCGCTTCCGCCAGCCGTGCGCGCTCGGTGAGCCGGGTGGCGAGCCGCCACGCTTCTTCCTTGAACGGCACGGTGACGTTCATACCTTTCCCGCCCTCGGCCTGGAATTGGCGCACGGCGCCGGTGAAGCCGTCTCGGGGCGCGAGCAGTGCGTGGTAGTGGATGTCTTGCCCGGTCTGGCGGGCGAATTCCGCATGGATGAACGGAGACCGGCTGTGCGCGATGGGGTTGCCGATGACGGCGTAACAATCGGTCATGACGGCGCGTTCCATGTGGCTAAAGAGGAGAATTATAGGCAAAAATCCGACGCCGTTACATGCCATCCGCGAGATGAGCTGCATTGCGCCGCGTATTTCGGTAAAATTTCGATCTTTATACGCTGATTAATGTGATGTCTTCCTCGCCACCCTCTCATCCTTCGGCGGTTCCCGGCGTTTCCGGCCGGCAACGGCTGCGCGCGGCGCAAAAAGTCACGCTCGTTAGTTTGGGCGTGAACGTGGGGCTCAGCGCGTTGCAAATCGTCGTCGGTTTTTTCAGCAGATCCCAGGCGTTGCTGACGGATGGGCTGCATACCCTATCCGATGTGCTGTCCGACCTGTTGGTGTTATTTGCCAGCCATCATGGCGCGGTGGAGGCGGATGAGCGCCATCCCTACGGTCACAAGCGGATCGAAACGGCGGCGACGTTGTTCTTGGGGGTCGTGCTGATGATTGTCGGTGTTTCCTTTTTGTGGAAAGCCGGGGTGCGCCTGCAATCGGCGGCGGCCATGCAGAAAGTCCATGTCGCTGCGTTATGGATCGCGTTCCTGACGCTAGTGAGCAAGGAAACGCTGTATCATTATATGATGCGGGCCGCCCGTCGGCTGCATTCCCAGCTGCTCGCCGCCAACGCTTGGCATACCCGGGCGGATGCGGCGACGTCATTGATCGGAACGATAGGGATCGCGGGTAATTTGCTGGGTTATACGTTCATGGACTCGCTGGCGGCGGCGCTGGTGGCGTTCATGATTGTCCGCATGGGGTGGAAACTCGCTTACGACGCGGTGACCGAGCTGATCGACACCGGCTTGGATGCGCGCGAGGTCGAGGCGATCCGTCAGACATTGTGCGACACGCCGGGCGTGCAAGGGCTTCATGAGCTGCGCACCCGCAAAATGGGTGAGCAGGCGCTAGTGGACGCCCACGTCCTGGTGGATCCCCGCATCAGTGTGTCGGAAGGCCATTATATCGCCGAGACGGCCCGCGCTCGCTTGCGGGAGCGCCACCATGTGCTCGACGCGATGGTCCACGTGGATCCGGAAGACGATTCCATTGCTAAGCCTGCGTTGGTGTTGCCGGATCGGGACACACTGCTGGCGCACCTGGCGCAGGAGCTGAATATTTCTCCGGAGGAAGCGGACAAGGTGATTTTCCATTACCTGGAGGGTAAGGTGGACGCGGAAATATTCCTTTCCGCCGCCTATGCCGACCCTGCACGAATGGCCGCACTGCGGGTAGCCATGGGGGCGGTTATGGAGAATAATTCCTATTTCCGTACGATTCACTTACATCTGCGAGCCGCACCATGACGGCGCACCGCCAGTGTTTACGCACCAACGCGGTGCCTTTAAATTCGCTGTTATACGCAAACTAGTTGTGGCAAAATGGTTTTTTGCTTAGTTAGCATGGCATGATTCATGCTACCGCTGCGTGCACAATTCGGGCGCCAACGGGCGATTCGAACCCAAATTGGGGATTGGTTGTTAATTACGTGATTTACAGGAGAAAAATATGGCGGTCGCCGATGCTTTAAAAATGGTCAAAGAGAACGATGTCAAGTTTGTTGACCTACGTTTTACCGATACCCGCGGTAAAGAGCAACATGTCTCCGTGCCAGCGCACAAACTTGACGAGGAATGGTTCGAGAACGGCCATGCCTTTGATGGTTCCTCCATTGCGGGCTGGAAGGGGATCCAAGCGTCGGATATGTTGCTGATGCCCGACCCGGAAACCGCCAATATCGATCCCTTCATGGACGAGACGACCTTAATTCTCACGTGCGACGTGGTGGAACCCACCGACGGCAAAGGCTATGATCGCGACCCCCGCTCCATCGCCAAGCGCGCTGAAGCCTATCTGAAATCCACCGGTCTTGGCGATACCGCGTATTTCGGCCCGGAGCCGGAGTTTTTCGTGTTTGATTCCGTCACGTGGCACGCCGATATGTCCGGCGCCTCTGTCAAGGTCGAGTCCGAGGAGGCCGCCTGGTCATCCGGCGAAAAATTTGAAGGCGGCAATATCGGCCACCGTCCCCGCGTGAAAGGGGGATATTTCCCCGTGCCGCCTGTGGATTCCCTGCAAGATATCCGCTCCGCCATGTGCTTAGCGCTGGAGGACTTGGGTGTGGTGACCGAAGTGCATCACCACGAGGTGGCGACCGCCGGGCAATGCGAAATCGGCACGCAATTTGCCAGCTTGGTGAAACGCGCGGACTGGACGCAGCTGTTAAAGTACGTGGTGCATAATGTCGCGCATTCCTATGGGAAAACCGCTACGTTTATGCCGAAGCCGGTCGTTGGCGATAACGGTTCCGGGATGCACTGCCACCAGTCCATTTGGAAGGATGGCAAAAATGTGTTCTCCGGTAACAGCTACGCCGGTTTGTCTGAGCTTGCGCTTCACTACATCGGCGGGATTATTAAGCATGCCCGCGCGTTAAACGCGCTCACCAACGCGAGCACGAACTCCTATAAGCGTCTGGTGCCTGGATTCGAAGCGCCGGTGATGCTGGCCTACTCTGCCCGTAACCGCTCCGCCGCCATTCGCATTCCTCACGTGACCAATCCGAAAGCGCGCCGTATCGAGGTACGTTTCCCCGATCCCACCGCCAACCCGTATTTCGCGTTTACCGCGATGATGATGGCCGGATTGGACGGCATTCAGAACAAGATTAACCCGGGCGATCCATTGGACAAGAACTTGTATGACTTGCCGCCGGAAGAAGCCCAGTCGATTCCCACGGTCTGCTCGTCGTTGGAAATGGCGCTGGAGTTCCTGGATAAGGACCGCGAATTCCTCACCCACGGCGGCGTGTTTTCCAATGATATGATTAATGCATATATTGAACTGAAGATGGAGGAAGTCACCCGCTTCCGCATGACCACCCATCCTGTTGAGTTTGATATGTATTACAGCATCTAAGCAGATAGAACGCGGAAAGGGGGGCGGAGATTTTTCGTCCCCTTTTGCGTTGGGTGGCGGTTGCGTTGAATCATTGGCTGTCATACACTGGTTCGGCTCATCGCGCACGGGCGGTAAGGCGCTGAGCGGCGTTGCTTCCTTTTCTGCGGCTTTCACCTTATGAGAAGAATTCCCCCTTATTTTTTTTCCACGTTTTTGGCGGGGCTGGTGCTGGTCGTGGCGCTACCCGCACAAGCGGCGATTTACAAATATGTGGATAAGCAAGGAAACGTTACTTATACCAATATCCCCGTCAAGGGGGCGAAAAGAGTCACGCTCGAGCCTATTACGACGATCGCGCCTTCTCGGCTGAAGAATAGAGAAACGCCGGCGAGATTCCCCCGGGTCAATGCGGGTACACAGCGTAAGCGAGACAGTGTGCGCCGTAAGATCTTGGAAAACGAACGGACGTCCGAACAAAAACTACTCGATGCGGCAAGAAAAGCGCTGGCCGAAGGCAAAGCGGTGCGTTTAGGCAGCGAGCATAATTATCAAAAATATTTAGACCGGATTCAAAAATTAAAAGACAATGTGATCCGGCACGAGAAAAATATCCAGGCGCTAAAAAAAGAAATCGGCATTACCAAATAAAGTGCGTGGATGGCGAATGTCCCGGGATTCTGCCGCTTTCTTCCCTGACACGGGTTTTGTCATTCGTTCCGCTTTAAGCGGCTAAAAGGTCATATTACGTGTTTCCGGCATTATTTCCCGGCCTGGAGAATCTGAATACCGCGGTTTTTTTATTCGATCAATCATTCCGCGTCGAATATATCAACGCGGCGGCGGAAAACCTATTTGGCCTTAGCCGCAACCAAGCGATCGGTCAATCGCTAGAGCAATTATTCATTGACGCCGCGATGCTTGATCTGGCCGTTACGCATGCGCTGGCGCACTTCGCGAGCTTTACCGAACATGAAGTCATGCTGGAGACGCCAGGCCGTCCCAGCATTTGCGCCACTTGCATCGTAACACCGGTGGAAATGGGTGCGGTGCGGCTAATTATGGAGTTTTTCCCGCTGGACCAGCAGCTTAAAATTGCCCGGGAAGAGCGAATGCTGCTCCAACAACAAGAAAACCGCGAACTGATCCGCAACCTTGCCCACGAGATTAAAAATCCTCTGGGGGGAATCCGGGGCGCGGCGCAATTGCTGGAGCGGGAGTTGCCGCGGCCGGACTTGCTGGAATATACCCAGGTCATTATCAAGGAGGCGGATCGTTTGCAGTCGCTAATGGACCGACTGCTGACGCCCCACCGTATTCCGCATTTCGCGCCGACTAATATTCATGAAGTGCTGGAGCGGGTGCGTTCGCTAAGCCTGGCGGAAACCCCGGAGACCGTAACCATTCAGCGGGATTACGATCTTAGCTTGCCAGTATTTATGGCGGATCAGGAGCAACTGATCCAGGCGATACTCAATATCGTGCGCAATGCGGTGCAGGCAATGGAAGGCCATGGAGAGATCGCCTTGCGCACCCGGGTGGCCCGCCAAGTTACCTTAGCGAAAAAACGTTACCCGCTCGCCATTCAAGCGGTTATTATCGACAATGGGCCGGGGGTTCCCGAATCCATCCGGGAACGGATTTTTTATCCGTTGGTTTCGGGGAAAGAAGGCGGCTCCGGTCTTGGGCTAACGTTAGCCCAAACGTATATAAACCGGCACCAGGGCACCATCGCGTGCGACAGCCGCCCCGGCGCTACCTGCTTTACAATATTATTGCCAATTAACCCATACGAGACAGAGTAGAAACGGACGCTATGAAACCGGTTTGGATTATCGACGATGACCGTTCAATTCGTTGGGTTCTGGAAAAGGCGCTAACACGGGAAGGGCTGACGTATACGTCTTTTTCTTCGGCACAGGACGCATTAAGCGCGCTGGAAACCACCGCGCCGCAAGTCATGGTCAGCGATATCCGCATGCCCGGGGTCTCGGGTCTGGATTTGCTAAAAACGCTGAAACAGCGTCTGCCCGACACGCCGGTTATTATCATGACGGCCTATTCCGATCTCGACAGCGCGGTCGCCGCTTTCCAAAGCGGTGCGTTCGAGTATTTACCCAAGCCTTTCGACGTGGATCACGCTATTGAGCTGATTCGGCGGGCGTTGGATGAAAGCTTGCGTCATGTTCTCCCTGGCGAAGCCATGGAGCAGACACCGGAAATTTTAGGGCAGGCGCCAGCAATGCAAGAAGTCTTTCGCGCCATCGGTCGCCTGGCCCACTCTCACGCCACCGTGCTGATTACCGGGGAGTCCGGTAGTGGCAAGGAACTGGTGGCGAGGGCGCTGCACCGTCACAGCCCGCGTGCCGATAAACCCTTTATCGCGCTTAACACCGCGGCGATTCCTAAGGATTTGCTGGAGTCGGAGTTATTTGGTCATGAGCGAGGCGCGTTTACCGGCGCCCAGGCCATGCGGCGCGGTCGCTTTGAACAAGCCGACGGCGGCACGTTATTCTTGGACGAAATCGGCGATATGCCGGCGGATTTGCAAACCCGGTTGTTGCGCGTGCTGTCCGATGGCCAATTTTACCGGGTGGGTGGGCATCAGCCGGTTAGGGCCGATGTCCGGGTTATTGCCGCGACGCACCAAGACTTGGAAAAGCGTGTGAAGGAAGGGCTATTCCGCGAAGACTTATACCACCGCCTGAACGTCATCCGCCTGCGCTTGCCGCCGTTGCGTGAACGGCGCGAGGATATTCCGTTGCTTGCCAAGTCTTTTTTGCAAAAGAGCGCACAGGAATTGGGCGTCGAACCGAAGCGCTTATCCGATGGCGCGCTTAAATACCTTGCCGTGCAAAATTGGAGCGGCAATGTTCGTCAGTTGGAAAACGTCTGCCATTGGCTGACGGTTATGGCGCCGGGGCAAAATATCGAGATTAGCGACCTGCCGCCGGAATTGCGCGAGAGGCAGAGCGTCATTGAGACCCATTGGGTAAAAGCACTCGAGCACGAGGCGGAAATGGCGCTCAATCAGGGGACGTCCGCCATTATGAATCATTTTCAGCAACAGCTAGAAAAAACGCTGATTATTAAGGCATTGCAACATACGGGTGGGCGCCGGATCGATGCGGCCCAATTGCTCGGTGTGGGGCGAAATACCTTGACGCGGAAAATTCAAGAGCTGAAGCTGGAAGAAAAAAGCCGCGCGGATTAAAGCGTTAGTCGGGAAGATCCAGGACGGCAATAACCGGCGCATGGTCAGAAGGACGTTCCAATCGGCGGGGGGCCTTGTCGATGCGGCAGGCGATGCAGCTTTCCGCTAACGGTGCACTCAACAGAATATGGTCGATACGTAATCCCAAGTTACGGCGAAAAGCATTCATGCGGTAATCCCACCAGCTATAACTCGCGTCTTCCTGGGGGAAAAGACGAAAGCTGTCCTTTAGCGCCAGGTCCAGCAGTGCTTGCAGTGCCGCCCGCTCGGGCGGACTGCATAGAATTTTCCCCTCCCACGCGGCCGCATCGTAGACGTCGCGCGCTTGCGGGGCGATATTGAAGTCGCCCAATAGCGCCAGTTTGGGATAGTGTGTTAACTCAACTTGCAGCCAATGATGTAGCGCCGCTAGCCAGCGGAGTTTGTAATCGTATTTGTCGGAATCGACGCTCTGGCCGTTGGGCACATAGATGCAAATGACCCGTACCCCCGCGATCGTCGCCGCAAGGACCCGCTTTTGCGGGTCAACCCAGCCGGGAATGGCGGTAACCGTTTCATGGGCGGCGGCCTTGCTGAGAATCGCGACGCCGTTGTAAGTTTTTTGGCCGCTGTAAATGGCATGGTAGCCTGCCGTCTGAAATGCTGCCGCGGGAAAAAAGGGATCGTCCAGTTTGGTTTCTTGCAGGCAGACCACGTCCGGCTGTTGGGCGGCCAGCCAATCCAGTAAATGCGGCAAACGCACCTTTAGGGAGTTAAGGTTCCATGTGGCCAGCTGCATCCGGTTAAGGGGCGGGGTTAGGCCGGGGAGGGCGTGCCGTGCCGCTGCGCGGGTAGCCGGCGGCATCTAGTATCGCGTTCCACCGGCTGGCAAGAAATCCCTTGAGCGGCGCGGTATTGCCCACGACGAGCACCGGAACCTCGAGTCCTCCGGTTAATTGTTTCAGTTTTTCGGCGATTTTTGGATCGGTGGGGTTTTGGGCAGTATAGGGAATACCCCGCTTGGCCAGTAATTCCCGCGCTTGCTGGCAAGGGTCGCCACAATGCGTGATAAATAAAGTGACTGGATATTTCCGCGCCGCCACCTGCGTGGCGTAGGGAAGCTTGGCGCTTTCCACCACGCTAGGCGTGAGCTTTTTTTCCTGGACGTCGCGGGCGGCGGACGGCGGGGGTGTATCGGTATAATGAACGGTTCCTTGCGGGTCCACCCAACGGTACAGGGCTGCGTGGGCGGTTGCCGCAGTGAATCCCAACAGCAGGCCGGCTAGTACCGCCTTCATTAAATACGAAGCCCTTTTAATCGCTTGCGGTAATAATGCTCGCGTAAAATCATGCCCAAGAGGAGCCCCACCAGCAACGACATCGCGCCAACCACGATGGTTAATTGTTTGGCGCTGGTGAGCGCGGCCTCCCGCTGCTGTAATGCCGCCTCGGCGCGGGTGAGGCGTTCGTCCGCAGCCTGGATCGTTTGCTGCGCGCTCTGAAGCGCGATTTTGCATTGCGCCAGTGGCGCCGATAAATCGGGGACAGCGGGCTTGGTCACCGCTGTGGCGGCAGGGGATTTGACAACGAGCAGGCGTAGGGCGATCCAGCCTTCTTGGCCACCGGTGGTTTTTATCCGGGCGTAGCGGTTTTCCGTATTCAGCACTTCGACTTTCGCCTTGGGCTTAAGCACCGTGATGACTGGATACGTTTCTGCTTTTCCGCTGCGCAGGTTAGCGTAAATATTATCTTTTACCTCTGCGTATTGCCCGGCCATCGCGACCAAGCTGGTCAGCATCAACACCAGAAATAAAAGCGATTTCATCCCGTCAGGCCGTTTTCATATGAGCGGTTGTAAAAACAAAAATAAGCGTACCCTCATTCTATAGATTTTGAAAAATAACGCCAAATCTCCCCTCTGCGCCAAAGGCGGAAATACCGCTGTTTGGACGAAAAACGCCCGTGCCGGTTTATTCGTTGCAAGCCCCCGGGCGATTTCATTGCGAGGAGATCGTGTCAATGCCATTGGCGCCTTTCCGTATTTTTCCATGGTGGCGAATCGCTCGTGTTGGCTTGTGGCGCGAGCTTACGGGATTAAATTCTCTTGCACGATTCGTGGGGTCACGAAAATTAACAGTTCCGATTTATTATCCACTTTCTGACTGTTGCGAAAGAAAAAGCCGACAACCGGAATATCGCCGAATAAGGGCACCTTGGTGACGGTATTGCTTTCAGTTTGCTGGTAAATTCCGCCGATGACCACGGTGCCGCCGTTTTCCACCAATACCCGGGTATCGATTCGCTTGGTGTCGATGGCCGGTCCGGCGGCGGTGTTTTGCCCAATACTGTCCTTGTTGACTTTCAAGTCCATGATGATGTTGTTGTCCGGGGTAATTTGCGGCTTCACTTTCAAGCTTAGCGTCGCTTTTTTGAAGGACACGCTGGTGGCGCCGCTGCTGGTCGCTTGTTGGTAGGGGATTTCGGTGCCTTGTTCGATGGTGGCTTCCACTTGGTCGGAGGTAATGACCCTTGGGTTGGAGATGATCTTTCCCTTGCCGTCGGCTTGCAGGGCGCTTAGCTCTAAATTCAGAAAGCGATTGGCCCCGGCTTTGAACAGTACCAGCGATAGCGCGCCGGCGCGAAGCCCGCTAAGCCCGGCGGCTGGCAGATTGACGTTGAGTGCTTGGTTGTTGAAGGTGGGCACGGTCGCGGATTGCCCGGTATGATAGCCGGGGTCTTCCAGTTGGCCGCCGACCACTACGCGCATATCTTTGCTGCCAAGCCTGCCTAGGGAGGAGCCTTGACCGTCTTGCTGGTGTATGCCGAGGCGGGCGCCGAGGTTCCGGGAAAAGTTGTCGTTGGCCTCGACGATCCGGGCGTCGATCAGCACTTGTTTCACCGGCACGTCGATTTTGTTAATGAGTTTTCTAATTTCCGCGAGCTTGCTGGGCGTATCCTGCACGAACAGCGTATTGGTGCGGTCATCCCGCACCACGCTGCCGCGTTTGGAGAGGATCTGTTGCTTGCCGTCGCTCAATAATGCCTGCACATCGGCGGCTTTTTGGTATTTCATCTGGAACGACTCGGTTTGCAGCGGCTCCAGTGCTGAAATTTGCTGCTGGGATTCGAGCGCGAGTTTTTCCTGGGTGGCTAATTGGTCCCGCGGTGCGATCCAGATCACATTGCCGGAGCGCTTCATCGCTAGCCCCTTGCTTTGCAGGATGATATCCAATGCCTGATCCCAAGGCACGTCTTTTAGCCGCAGCGTGAGGTTGCCGGTGACCGAATCGCTGGTGATGATGTTGAGACCGGTAAAGTCGGCGATGACCTGGAGCACGGCGCGTACCTCGACGTTCTGGAAATTCAACGAGAGTTTCTCGCCAGTGTACGCTTTCTTAGCGGCGGTAAGCGATTCTTCTTTAGCGGGACGGACTTCGATGGTGAAGCGGCGGTCGGTTTGATACGCGGAATATTCCCAGTTGCCCTTGGGCGAAATAATCATTCGCACGTTGTCGCCACTGGCAAAGGTGTCGATGGTTTTAACCGGCGTGCCAAAATCGGTGACATTGAGGCGGCGCTCCAGCACTTTGGGCAGGGACGTGTTGCTGAAATTCACGATGACGTTGGTTCCCTGTTTGCGGATATCGATCCCGGTGGTGCTGTCGGAGAGGGAGACAATCACCCGCCCCGCATTGTCGCGGCCACGGCGGAAGTTCACGTCGCGTAGGCTATGTTTCCGCGCGCCTGGCTGCGGTTCCGCAAAGCGGGTGGTGAGGTTCGTGGTTTGCGTGGCGCGTTCGCTCGGTTGAAGGGTAATGAGCAGGCGGCGGCCGTCGATTGCGGTTTTATAACCGGCGGGCTGGCTCAGGGTGATGACCATCCGCGTCCGGTTGCCGGCTTGCACCACGTTAAGCCCATGCAGCAGCCCTTTGTTTACGGTAATATCGCTATTATCCAGGTGATTGGCGGTGCCGTGAAAATCCAGGGCGATACGAGGGGGATTATCAACCGTAAAACCGGCCGGCACGGTTTTGAGCGGCCGCTGTAAGCCGATAGTAATAACGATTTTGCCACTTTGCAGCGTCGCGTATTGGAGGCTTTCGATGCTGTTGCCGCTGGCTGTCGCCCCATGAGCGCTGGCGTTATCCGTCGCGGGAAAAGCGAGACCGCTGAATAAAAAGAGAATGGCCGCCATCAGTAGCCTAGTCGCCGCGCTGAAGTTGATCGATCGTACTGTTCGCATTTTTCCGCTCCCGCTATTCTTGCAGTTGAAGACTGTTTTCTTTCTTGACCCAGTCGCCATTCGCATCTTCAACTGTTTCTTGGATAATGACTTTGGTTTCGGTGATTTTGACGATTTTCCCGAAATGTTGTCCGAGATAGTTCCCCGCTTTTATCCGATGCAGTAGGTTGTCCGGTGTTTTGACGATGGCGTAATACGTTTTGCCGAGCTCCAGCGTCCCCACCATTTTTAAGTTTTCCAGAGCGTAGTTTTCGAGTAATTCCTTGGGGCGGTTAAAATCGGGGTGGGCGCCTCTGCCCCCGGTTTTCATCTTTCGCGGCTGAAACGGGTTGGACAAGGTAAAGGCATCGTAAGTAAAAGGTTTGTAAGGTTTAACCTGGGGTAGCGGTTTGACTTTCCCCTGTAGACCCTTGCCGGCATTTGCGACGAACTGCTTAAGATCGTCGTTTTGGCCGCCGCTGCAACCGGCAAGCGCGAAACAAACGAGTAGGAGCGCCAGTTTTTTCATTACCGCCTCCCCTTTGTCCTAGCGGCGTGCTGACGGGCGGCGAGTTCGTTTTCGTCCAGGTAGCGGTATGTCTGGGCCGTGACGTTCATGGTCAGCAGTTTTTGGTTTTTTCTTATCGGCGCGATGCGGATATTGTTTAGCGTGACGATACGCGGCAACTGCGCAACGTCGCTGGCAAACGCGCCAAAGTCGTGATAACTGCCGGTGACCCGGATATGGATCGGCAAAACCGCGTAAAAATCGAAGAGCGTTTCATTCCCCGGCTTGAAGAGCTCGAAAGAAAGCCCCCGCCCTAGCCCGGCTTGGTTAATTTCCGTAATCAGCGATTCCATTTCGGATTTATTCGGCAACTGGCGCAGCAAGGCGCCAAATGCTTTTTGGATATCCTTGAGCTGTTGCTGGTAAACGGGCAGGTTGACGGCCAGCTTTTTCTTGTTCAGGAACGTTTGCCGCAGCGTTATTTCTTTTGCCTTGGCGGCGTTGAGATTGTCGATTTGGTCGCTCCAATCGAACCAGTAGGCGGCAAACAACAGGGCAATGAAAACCAGTCCGAGGAATAGCGCTTTCAAGGTGATCGGCCAACTCGCGATCTCCTTAAAGTTCAGGTTGTTAAAGTCCAGATTTTTTAGTTCGTCCCACGTCATGGCTTAGCGTCCTTGGCTTTTTTGTCCCGGCGAGGCCAGTTTTACGGTCAAGGCGAATGCACTGGTGCGCAGGTTGTTGACGGTTGCCGATTTGATTTCTATCAATTTTGGGGCTTGCAGCCAAGGGGACGCATCAAGATTGCGCATGAGATTCGATACGCGCGCGTTGGATTCAGCGTAACCGACGAGCGTAATGACGTTATTTCGTTGTGTGATCGATCGCAAGTAAACGCCCGGCGGCAACCGCCGGGCTAGCTGGTCCAGTAGATGGACTTCCACGGCTCGGTTGCCTTGCAGCTTTTCCACCACTTGCTTGCGGGCTAGCATGACCTGGATTTGCTCTTTGAGCTTCTTGATGGACGCGATTTCTTTATTGAGTTGGGTGATATGCTTTTCCAGGAAATGGTTACGCCCCTCCTGGGCGGAGATTTTGCCGGCGATAAGGGAATGAATCAGCAGCGCCGTCAGCAAGCCGAGGGTGACGACACCGCCCGCTAAGAAGTTAAACTGGCGCTGGCGGGCGGCGCGCTTAATTTCGCGGTGGGGCAGCAGGTTGATGCGGATCATAACGGGTCGAACCTTCGCAGCGCGAGGCCGCAGGCGATTAATAGCGCCGGCGCATCCTGTGCCAGTTGCCGCGGCTTAACGCGTGGGGCCAGCGCCATATCGATAAACGGGTTGGCGACGAGCGTGCCGGTTTGGGTGCGGCTGGCGACAATTTCAGGCAATCCAGGGATGGCGGCGCAGCCGCCGCCCAGCAGGATCTGATTGACCCGAGTGTATTGCGTAGAGGAAAAGAAAAACTGCAAGGCGCGCGCGACTTCCAGAGACAGCGTTTCCATGAACGGATGCAGCACATCCGCCTCGAAATTTTCCGAGAGTCCGCCGCCCTGGCGCTTGGCGATCTCCGCTTCTTCGGTGGATAGGCTGTATTGGCGCTGAATTTCCTGGGTCAGTTGATTGCCGCCGAAAGGCTGCTCTCGTGAATAAACCGGCTGGTTATCGTGCAGTACCGATACATGCATCATGGTGGCGCCGATATCGATAATGGCGACGGTTAAATTTTTTCCCTCGTCGGGGAGCTGATGCGCGATGAGCTCATAAGCGCTTTGGGTGGCGAAGGCTTCGACATCCATGACCATCGCCTTTAACCCGGCATTTTCAGCCGTGGCTACCCGGTCGTCCACTTTCTCCTTGCGCGAAGCCGCGATCAACACCTCCATTTCTTCCGGCTGGTTCGGGGCCGGTCCGGCAACCTGGAAGTCTAGGTTTACTTCATCCAGCGCAAAGGGAATATACTGATTCGCCTCCGACTCCACTTGCATTTCCAGGTCTTGTTCGCGCAATCCTTGAGGAACGATGATTTTTTTGGTAATGACAGCGGCCGAAGGAAGCGCTAGGGCGACATTTTTTATCTTGGTGCCTAGCCGTTTCCAGGCCCGGCCGATGGTTTCGCTGACTTCCTCCAGGTTGGCGATATTGCCGTCAACCACGGCATCTTTTGGCATCGCTTCGATCACATAACCATCCAACCGATACCGACCGTTGCCGGTATCGCTAATTTCCACCATTTTCACCGCGGAGGAACTAATATCCACGCCAAGCAACGGTGGCGACTTCGTTTGCAGAAAGTCAACGATGAAGTCGAATTGCAAAATTTCCCTTTCAACAGGCCTGGTTACGGACAGTATACATAATTTACGTTAGATGCTAGCAACAACTATAAATAGTGTAAAGTATTTTCGTCTTAAATTTCTTTGTCATACGAGTCAGCTTATAATTGGCTTCGGTTATTAATCGGGATAAGGATTTGTTAATGGCGTTACGGTGGTGGCGTTACCCCCTGTTCGCATTTTTGACGCTAGGCACATTGGCCGGTTTCTTCGTTCTGTTTGCGGCGGCGGTGGTTTATCCCGAGCTTCCCTCTCTTAGCGTATTAACGGATTATCGGCCGAAAATCCCCTTGCGGGTCTATACTGCCGATGGCGCGCTCATCGAGGAATTCGGCGAGGAACGGCGTTCCCTGGTAAAAATCGGCGCGGTGCCGGCGGTATTGAAGGAAGCAATTCTTGCTGCCGAGGACGAACGGTTTTATCAGCACGGCGGTATTTCTGTGCGCGGCGTTGTGCGGGCGGCGCTAGCTAATTTGACGGCGGGGGGGGCGAAGGAAGGCGCTAGCACTATCACTATGCAAGTGGCGCGGAATTTTTTCCTAACGCGGAAAAAAACGTTCAGCCGCAAATTTAGCGAAGCGTTGTTGTCGCTGAAAATTGAGCATTACCTGACCAAAGACCAAATTCTCGAGCTCTACATCAACCAAATTTATCTTGGCCAGCGCGCTTACGGTTTCGCCATGGCGGCGCAGACCTACTTCGGCAAGCCGCTGGATCAGCTAACCTTGGGTGAGGCGGCAGTGCTAGCCGGGTTGCCCAAGGCGCCGTCGCGCTACAATCCAGTGGCCAATCCCAAGCTGGCAAAGGAACGACAGGCGTATGTGCTAGGGCGGATGCTCGCGGATCACAATATTACGCCGGCACAATATATGGCGGCGCTGAAACAGCCGCTGCACGTCCATCACGATGTCCGTTTTTCCAGCGTAAACGCCGCGTATGTCGCGGAAATGGTGCGCCAGGTGCTGTATAAGCGGTACGGCAACACGATTTACAGCCGGGGGCTCTCCGTTTACACCACGATTCGCGAGGCCGACCAGAAGGCGGCGAATCAAGCATTGGTCCAGGGGGTGATGGCCTATGACCAGCGCCATGGATACCGTGGGCCGGAAGGCTATATCGACTTGTCTGGAATCGAGGGGAACTTGGCGGACGGGATCGACGAGGCGCTGCAAGACATCCGTCCAAGCAACGGCCTGATCCCGGCGGTTATCCTGTCGGCGAATCGCCGGACGGTTCGCGCTTATCTCAAGGATGGGCGGACGGTACAAATTCGGAGCGCGGGTCTTCAATTTGCCCAAAAATACTTAACTGGCGCCGTCCCGAAACGGCTACGATTGCGCCGCGGCGCGTTGATCCGGGTAGAAAAGGACGACACGGGCGGTTGGCGCATTGTCCAGCTGCCGCAAGTGGAGGCGGCGCTGGTGTCGGTGGATCCGGTGACGGGGGCAATCCGGGCGCTAGCGGGCGGGTTTGATTTTAGCCGCAGCAAGTTTAATCATGTGACGCAGGCTTGGCGACAGGCGGGATCGAGCTTTAAGCCCTTTATTTATTCCGCCGCGCTGGAAAAGGGCTTTACGCCGGCGACCGTGATCAACGATGCGCCGTTGGTGGTGGATCCTTCTCAAACTGGCGGACAGCCCTGGGATCCACACAATTTCGAAGGCAATTATTCGGGGCCGATGCGTATGCGTGAAGCACTCGCGCAATCGAAGAACCTGGTTTCTATTCGCATTCTGCAAGCGATCGGCACGCAATATGCGCAAGATTATATTACGCGCTTTGGTTTTTCTCCCGAGCAGCACCCTCCTTACTTAACGATGGCGTTGGGTGCGGGGTCGGTGACGCCGCTGCAAATGGCAACGGCGTATTCGGTTTTCGCGAATGGTGGTTTTTACGTGAAACCGTACTTTATCGGACGTATCCTAGATGCGCGCGGCAACGTCATTGCGCAGTATCAGCCGGCCACCGCCGGCAGAGGGGCGAAGCGAGTCATTGACGGCCGCAACGCCTTCTTGATGACCAGCATGATGGCCAGTGTGGTCCGGCATGGCACCGCTGCCCGCGCGATGCAGCTCGGGCGGCATGACCTGGCGGGGAAAACCGGCACGACCAACGATTTCGTCGATGCCTGGTTTTGCGGTTTTAACCCGAACTTAGTGGCGGTGGCGTGGGTCGGTTTTGACAAGCCGCGAACCTTGGGGCGGCATGAAACCGGCGCCCGGGCCGCGCTGCCCATTTGGATGGGATACATGCGCAAAGCGCTAGCGGGTGTGCCGGAAGCGGTTCCACCCGTGCCGGAAGGCGTGGTGGTGGAAAATATTAATCCGCAAACCGGCGCGCCCATGCCGGGCGGGAAGGGAGGCATTCCCGAGTACTTTTATCAAGAGAACGTGCCGTCTGACGTGACGCCAATATTGGGCGGCAGCGGAGCGGCGGGTGGTGGGACCGCCTCAGAAGAAGTGAAGGCGCAATTGTTTTAGCGGCAGCCATGTCGAGAAACTCCCAGGCGCAAAAACAGCAGATGCGTATCCGTATCGCGCAGCAAGCCGCCCGGTTGATGGCGGAGGACGGCGTTCAGGACTACGCGGCGGCTAAGCGTAAAGCCGCCCGTCAGCTAGGGACGCCGGATAGCCATAGCTTGCCGACGAATGGGGAGATTGAACAAGAGCTGCGCAGCTATCAGGCGCTATATCAGCGGGACGAGCAGCGCGAGCGGTTGCGTTTTCTGCGCCAACAGGCGTTGGCGGCGATGGAATTACTCGAACCGTTCGACCCGCGCTTGACCGGGTCGGTGCTGAATGGCACGGCGACCCGTCACTCCGATGTCAATCTCCACGTTTTTCCAGAGAATGCGAAAGAGCTGGAAATATTTTTGCTGAACCGGAAAATGCGGTATAAATACAGCGAAAAACGGTTCCGTTTCGGTAATGAGATCCGTATGATTCCTATTCTAATTTTGCATGAAGCCAGCGCCGTTATTGAAGTCGCCATTTTCTCCTTGGACGACTTGCGCCGCGCGCCGCGCGCGCCGGTGGAAGGTCGGCCGATGGATCGCGCCAAACTCCATCAAGTCAGGGCGCTGTTGGCAATGGATTGAGGCTTGGCCCAGGCTATTGGGCGGTGGCTGGCTTTTCAATGCAATTTGCTTCAGAATGAATGCCATCAACATATCATAATCGGCCCTGCTCTAAAGCAGGGACTCGCCAGCTCCCCGGTGTCAAGGAAGCATGGAGAATTCAAAAGACCAATCGAAGCGAACCCATTCCGCTGGCGCGGAGGACTATAATAAGTACCTGGTTCATTCCAAGACGGAAATCGTTTATATTCTGCGCGCGGTTATACAGAAGCGTGGGTTGGTGACCGCTTACTTTAACCAGGGCAAGGATTTTATCTTGACATCCTTCCTTGATGTGGACGCCAATCGGATTATTTTGGATTATGGCGCGAAAGAGGCGCATAACCGAAAAATTCTCGACAGTCAGAAAATTGTCGTGGTGACGACCCAAGACCGGGTAAAAGTCCAGTTTTCCGTCCCCCGGATCGAGATCATCCGCTATGAAGGGGGAAATGCCTTCCGCATTCCCCTGCCTGAATCCGTGTTGAAATTACAGCGGCGGGAGTTTTTCCGAATCGAGACACCGATTACCACCCCGCTGCAATGCACAATTCCATTGGACGATGGCCGGGAGATTCCCATTATGGTTACCGATGTCAGCATTGGCGGGGTCGGGATCATCGGTTGCCCCCCCGATTTTGACTTGGCGCCAGGCATGATGCTTCCTGGGTGCCGTATTGCCTTGCCCGGCATCGGGGAGGTGGTTGCGACGCTCGAAATTCGCAGCACCTTCGACGTTACGCTGAAAAACGGGGCGATCACCAAGCGCGCCGGCTGTTGCTTCATCGACCTGCCTTCTCCCATGCAGGTGCTGCTCCAGCGTTATATCATCAAACTGGAGCGGGGGCGGCGCGCCAAGCTGGACGACCAGTAGGGCTGTCGGCTTTCAGCGATTTTTCTCTGTGAGCCAGGCCGCGGCGGCGAGCGCGAAATAGCTTAGAATTCCGTCGGCGCCCGCGCGCTTGAACGCGAGCAACGCCTCTAACACACTGTCGCGCTCGTTAAGCCAGCCATTTTGCGCCGCCGCCTTGAGCATGGCGTATTCGCCGCTGACTTGGTAGACATAGGTCGGCGCCTTGAATTCCTCTTTAACCCGGCGGACGATGTCGAGATAAGGCATGCCGGGTTTGACCATGATCATGTCCGCGCCTTCCGCTAAGTCTTGTCCCACCTCCCATAAGGCCTCGTTGGTGTTGGCCGGGTCCATTTGGTAAGTATATTTGGCGCCGGCGCCCAAGTGGGCCGCCGAGCCAACGGCGTCGCGGAACGGGCCATAGAAGCTGGATGCATATTTAGCGGCATAGGAAAGAATACGGGTGTGAATGAAACGGTGTTGGTCCAGGGCATCCCGTACCGCGGCAATGCGTCCATCCATCATATCCGACGGCGCCACGACATCGGCGCCGGCATCGGCGTGGGTAAGCGCTTGCCGGATCAACACGGCGACGGTTTCGTCGTTGAGCACATAGCCGCGATCATCGATCAGCCCGTCTTGTCCATGGCTGGTATAGGGATCTAGGGCAATATCGGTAATGATGCCGAGTTCGGGAAACCGCTGCTTCAGCGCCCGCACCGTCCGGGGCACCAAGCTGTTTTCATTGAACGCCTCGGCGGCATCGAGACTTTTCAGCGCGGAATCGACCACCGGAAACAAGGCGATGGCCGGGATTCCCGCATGGAGGCAGGCTTCCGCTTGATGATACAGCCGATCCACAGTTTGGCGGAATATGCCCGGCATGGAGGGGATGTCTTCGGTGCGGTTTTCACCCGCCATGACGAAAACCGGATAAATGAGATCGGCAGCGGAAAGCTGATGCTCTCGCATCAGACGGCGGGAAAATTCATCGTGCCGCATACGGCGCGGACGGCGGGAAGGAAAGTGGCCAAGAACGTGCATGGGATTTGTCGGCGATGTGGTTAGGAAGTGGCTATTATAGCGCCGGATAGTTAATGATCGTATCCGGTTGCTTAGCAGGGTTGGGCAATGCATCGACTAGCGCCTTTTTGCGGGAGCCGGGGAACTTCGGGCGGAAGAATGCGTCCGATTAAGCAGACGGAACGGTTCCGTCTCCCGCTTTCCCTCCCTGAGCGGGTGCCTTAATCCCAATTTAAGGCTTTTTCCACCCCCGGTTTTATTCCCCTTTAACCGGGGGTTTTTTATGGGAGGGCGAGGGCGTCGCATCGGCCAGCCCTAGCCACGCGGCAATAACCGTTCTTGCCTGTTCCGCCCCGCTACGTTTGAGGCTGGAAAAAAGTTGGGCGGTGCAATTGGGATAAGTGCCTTGAAGTGTTTCTTCCACCGCACGCAGGGTTTTCAAGGCTTGCTGGCGGCTTAACTTGTCGGCCTTGGAGAGCAGGATGTGTACCGGCCGGCCGGTAGGGGTGAACCAGTCCAGCATTTGACGGTCTAGTAGGGTTAGGGGATGGCGGGCATCCATAATTAAGACAAGGCCACACAAGGCGCTGCGGCTGGAAAGATAGGCGCTTAGCGTGTGTTGCCAGTGGCGGCGGGTTGCTTCCGGCACCTTAGCGTAGCCGTAGCCAGGCAGGTCCACCAGAAAGCGGTCATCATCCAGGCGGAAAAAATTAATGAGTTGGGTTCTCCCGGGTGTCTTACTGACGAAGGCTAATCGGTTGTGGTTGGCCAGCAGGTTGATTGCGCTGGATTTCCCGGCGTTGGAGCGGCCGGCGAACGCGATTTCATCGCCTTGGGGCGGTGGCAAATCGCGTAAATCGTGGGCGGAAGTCAGGAAGTGTAGGCGGTGGAACAAGGACATGCCTGGCATGATAGCGTAATTTTGGTTAAAATTTACCATTTTCAGATTTAAACTGGGGAGGAGCAAGGCGATGAAAAAAGTTTTAGCGATGGCTGCGGTGATCGGCATGGTCGCGGCATCATCTGCTTATGCGGACAATAGCGGCGTTTCGGCCAAGGCGCAGAAAACCGCGAGCACGGTTTGTGCGGCATGCCATGGTGCGAACGGCAATAGCGTCAGCCCGCTCTATCCTAAGCTGGCGTCCCAGCATGAGGCTTACCTAGCGAAGCAATTGCACGACTTCAAGTCGGGTAAACGAAAAAACGCGATTATGTCGGCTATGGTTATGTCGCTGTCCGCTGAAGATATCCAGGGTCTGGCCGCCTATTTCTCCGCCCAGCAGGAGAAGCCGGGCAGCGCGACCAATCCGAAACTGATTGCCGCGGGCAAGAAAATTTATCGCGGCGGCGTGGCGGGAACCGGCGTGCCCGCGTGCATGGGTTGTCATAGCCCGAATGGCGCCGGGATCCCTGTTTTATTCCCACGGGTTGCCGGGCAGCATGCGGAGTATGTCGCCACTCAACTCAAGGCATTCCGCGCCGGGACGCGCGCTAACGATCCGAATAAGATGATGCGCCAGATCGCGTTGCGAATGACCGATCCGGAAATCGCCGCCGTCTCGCAATACATCGCCGCGCTGCACTAAAATCGCGTTCAGGCGTTTTAGCCTGAGAGGAAAGGGTGGCTTTTAGTCACCCTTTCATTGTCTGTAATTCACGAATTCAAGGCTAGCCGTGCCGAAACACCGTCATTCCCCCGTCCAATCGTTGTATGAGCTGTTAAGCTCGATGCGTTTTGCGATCAGCTTGCTTTCCGTGCTGGCGATCGCGTCGATAATCGGTACCGTGTTGCAGCAGCACAAGCCGTACTCAGACTATGAGTTCGAGTTTGGCCGCTTTTGGTTTGCCGCGTTCGGAAAACTGGGATTGTACGATGTGTATCACGCCTGGTGGTTTATCGTCATCCTACTATTTCTGGTGTTATCCACCAGCTTATGTATTTACCGCAACTTGCCGTTGATGCTGCGCGAGATGCGCTCCTTCCGCGAGCATGCCACCGAAACCTCTCTGCGCCACTTTGCGCACAAGGCGGAATGGCACGTCGCCCGCCCGGTCAGCGTGGCGCTGCTTACCGAGTACTTGGCGCGGCGCGGCTATCGCTACAAAACCAATCCGCGAGGGGAAGGGCGTGTGCTGATTGCCGCTAAAAAAGGGAGTTACCGGCGGCTAGGGTATATTTTCGCCCATTTGGCTATTGTCGTGATTTGCCTTGGCGGTTTGATCGACGGCAATATCCCGCTTAAGGTCGAGGAGGTGCTGGGCATTAAGGCGATCGAGAATAATAATATCCCGGTCAACCAGGTGCCGGAAAAAAGCCGGCTCAGTTCCGCCAACCTGTCGTTCCGCGGTAACGTGGTGATTCCCGAAGGGCAGGGCGTGGACTTTATTTTTATTAGCCAGGGGTCGGGATATCTGGTGCAGGAATTGCCGTTTTCCATCAAGCTGATTAAATTTTTCATCAAACACTATCCCACCGGCCAACCGAGAACCTTCGCCAGCACCGTCGAAATCACCGATAAGGCAACTGGCCGATCATTTACCCATACGATTACCGTCAATCATCCGTTGATTTACCGGGGTGTGGCGATTTATCAAGCGAGTTTCCAGGATGGTGGCTCCCATCTTACTTTCCAAGGGTGGAACTTATTTTCTCCCGAGCCGAAGCCCTTTCCGTTCCATGGCGCGGTCAATCAGGATGCCGAACTATCCAACGGCAATATGAAATATTCTGTGGAATTTACCGATTTCCGCCTGTTTAACGTAGAAAACCTAGGCGGCGGCAGCGCTGCCGCCGCCGTCGCTAAACCGCAAGGCTTCTGGTCAGCGGTCAAAGGGATGTTCGGTGACGGCCTGGATAAGGAAAAGAGCAAGGATTCGCATAATATCGGTCCTAGCGTGCATTTCAAGTTGCGCAACGCACAAGGGCAGGCGGTGGAGTATGATAATTACCTAGCGCCCGTCCAGATCAACGGGCGCAGTTTTTTTCTCAGCGGTGAGCGCGCCAGCCCCGCTCAGCCGTTTAGTTATATTCGCTTTCCCGTCGACGAAAACCAGTCCATCGGCGGCTACATGCGGCTACGCGCCATGTTAATCAATTCCGCCAAATGGCATGAGATCGCCGAGCGTTTCGCCCGGCATGCGTTGCAGGGCCAGAGCATCGCCCCCGAGATGGAGAAGAAATTCGTTAGCAGCACAGAGCGGGTGTTGCAGATATTCGCGCGTGGCGGGTACGATACCTTGGCGCGTTTCATCGAGAAAAGCGTACCCGCCAAGGATCGGGAAAAGGCGGTTCGTACTTATCTGAAGGTGCTGGAAAATGCAGCATTCGAGGCCTATCAGCTATCGCGGGCTGGCGCAGGCCTGCCGCCCGCAAAGGTGGACCGGCGCAGTGTGCAGTTCGTGCGCGATAGCCTCACGGCTTTTAGCGACAGCTTTTTTTACGGATCGCCAGTATATTTGCAGTTGACTCGCTTTAAGCAAGTGCAGGCAACAGGACTGCAAATGACTCGTTCTCCCGGGAAAAACGTGGTTTTCTCCGGGTCGCTGCTGTTGGTGCTGGGGGTGTTTTTTATGTTTTATATCCGGGAACGCAGGATTTGGTTGTTGGTCAAACCGGACGGTGGCGATATTTTCTTCGCGATGTCGAGCAATCGCAAGGCGCTGGATTTCGAGCGTGAGTTTGAACAGCATCGGTATCATTTAGCCGAACTAATAAAGGAATGACGATGGAATTGGTGCATTCTCCTGATGAACAAGCGAGTTTCCTGAAGAAACTCTCCTGGGTCGATTGGCTGTATGCGGTTTCGCTGATCGCTGGGGCCGCGGTCGTTTATAGCCGTTATGGCGGTAGCATGGTGCTCTTTGCCAAGGGCATCTTGAGCTTAGTGACCGGCCTCCTCGTCATCGAAGGCTGGTATTGGAAGCCGGTACGGCTGCTGGTCGCGGTGATCGCGGCGGTCGGCCTGTTTGCCGTCAGTTTGTATCATGGCGATCTTGCGCGGGCGGAGCAGGTATTTTGGCTGAAGTATCTTATTTCCAGCCAGTCCGCCATCATGTGGATGAGCGCTCTGTTTGTCCTGGCAACGGGGGCTTATTGGCTGGGATTGATCGCCCGCTCGGCATTTGCCGCCAAGGTGGGCTCCAGCTTGACCTGGAGCGCCGTCGCCATGGGGCTCATCGGCCTGTTGGTGCGCTGGTATGAGTCGTATCTGATGGGTCATGACATCGGCCATATCCCGATTAGTAACTTGTACGAAGTGTTTATTCTCTTCGCCATCGTGACCTCGCTCATTTATTTGTTTTACGAGGGCCGCTACCGTAACCGCCAGCTCGGCGCTTTCGTCCTAACCGTGATTAGCGCCGCGGTGGCGTTTTTGCTGTGGTATGGTTTCGACCGCCACGCTGCCGGTATCGAACCGTTGGTGCCGGCGTTGCAGTCTTATTGGATGAAGCTGCATGTCCCGACCAACTTTATCGGCTACGGCGCGTTTACCGTGGCGGCGATGGCTGGCGCGGCCTATCTTTTGGTCAATAAGGGCTGGTTGACCGACCGCCTGCCGAAAGAGGAAATTCTTGACGATTTAATGTATAAATCCATTGCCATCGGCTTCGCATTTTTCACCATCGCTACGATTCTTGGTTCGCTATGGGCGGCCGAGGCATGGGGTGGCTACTGGTCATGGGATCCCAAGGAGACCTGGGCGCTGATCGTGTGGTTGAACTACGCGGCGTGGTTACATCTGCGCATGATTAAGGGATTACGCGGGCCGGTGCTGGCATGGTGGGCGATTGGCGGCTTGCTGGTGACTTCATTTGCTTTTCTCGGGGTGAATATGTTTCTTTCCGGGCTGCATTCTTACGGCCATCTATAACAGCTGGGCGCCGCAGCCGCCGTTTCTGCGGGTGGCGTCAGCGTCCCGCGTCACGGCCTTTCGCGGGCCGAGGCGTAGGGTGGCGGTCGTGCCGGGCGCAAAGCAATGACCGCAACGGCTCAATGCGGCGCACGACCCTTTCCAGGATAGCCAGTTAGTCTCCTTAGTGATCGTGTTTCGCCATCACCTAGCTGCTAGGAACGGTCTAAATGCCCTTCTTTCGTCTCTTGCCGATCCCAGAGCGGGTGGCACTTATGCGTCGAACCCACGTAAGCGTGCGATTTGCTGCCGTAGCGGTGTGACGACCGGTTCCAGCTTGCGGCGCATTAACGTGCCAATGGCGGTTGTGCGTGAGAGGATCGGCCGCGCTACCGCCGAGTCGATGCAAGACAGCACCCGCATGGCGCGCACCTCTGCCGCTATTTCCGGCGCGGCGGCAAGCACGGATTGCAAGCGTGGCACGAGGTTAGCGCAATCCGCGCCGCTGTCTTGGATGATGGCGGATATTTCCGTGGGGCAGGGCGTGGTGGCGCGAATGGTAGAAAAATAGAGGGCGATGGCGTTGAGTACGGCATTAACCACGTCTTGGTCTGCTGGGTGCTGGAGCACCGCATCAACGGTTTTAAGAAAGGTTTGTCCGGCAGCGCTTAAGGTGCGCAGCAATTGTTGGGCAAAGGGATTGCCCGCATCGGCGGATGCGCCCAGCTTGACCGAGAGAGCCGCCCATGCTTGATGCGGGACGGTGGGTTCCGGCAGATCGTCGGGCAGGCGCTCGAGGAATCCGACATAGTAAATGTTGTCGTGGCGGCCTTTGTTCCAAAGTTGCTGGCGCGTCTCCGGCGTGATGAGCCCGGGTTGGAGCACGATGCGCACCGTATCGATAATGGTATGGGGTTGCGTCTCGAATGGTAGGTGCGCGATCAAGAACGCCGCCAGTTCCGGGCCGGTTGTTCCCTGGGCGACGGCATCGCGCTCCAGCATGCGCCGGGCATTATCCGCGACCGGCATGGCCCACCAGGCGCGCCGTGCGATCTCATCGGTGATTCCTGGCGAATACGCGACGGAAATAACGGCTTCCGGTTCGCCGAGTCGTAGTAGGTTATCCAATCCTTTATCCCGCGCTTGTCCCATGCGTGTCCAGCGTTGAAGGTAAACTGGATACCCCCCTGGCGAGCCAAGCACATGGCCACCGAGGAACTCCCGCACCCGGCGTAGGTATTGATCAGGACTACAATTGGGCGTCAGGCGGACGACCGCTTCACCACGGTCGGTTAGCGCATGCAGCGTCAGGCGGGCCTCATCGAGACGCACGGCCTGGACCTCGCCGGCCATCAGCACGTTGAGGCGCAGAGCATCTTCATGGGATAACGCAAAAGGGTTCATTCGATTAATTAAGTTGAATACGCCGGCCCCAAGGGACGGGGGCTTTGCCCTTGATTAGCCAAATTACCGGCAGGGCGGGCTCCTGCGGCGGGAAATCGCCTTCCGCATCGGTAAAATAGAGGACTACGTCGGGCCGCTGGCCTTGCTGCTCGATCCAGTCGAATACGGGCGTGAAGCAAGTGCCGCCGCCGCCTTCGAATTTACGGGGTAGTTTAAATGGTTCCCAGGGTTCAAAACGCCATGGACCGTCATCCGCTAACTGGGCGTCGCAGGCAAGCAGCGTAATGCGGGCGCGTAGTTGCCCCTTGAGCGCGTCAATTTCCGCTAAAAATTCCGCTAGCTCGGTATCCGATATCGAGCCGCTGGTATCGAGTGCAACCACGACATCGACTTGGGCGCTGCGCAGGGAGGGATAGATGACTTCGCCGTGGCGTCGCGAAGGCCGCATGTAGCTGTAATCGTCCCGCGCCATCTGGGTCAGATAACGGGCAAGCAGCATGCGCCACGGCAACTGGGGCTGCAACAGGTTGTCCACTAGGCGCGCCATGGCGCCGCCCAGCTTACCTGCTTGCTGTGCTTGTTGGGCGGCGGAGGCGAGATATTGCCGCCACTTTTGGTCGAGGGCGTCACGCTCGCTAGCGGAAAGCGGCGGCGGCTGCGATGCCCCGCTGCCTTGTTGCTCGTCTTGTCGGGGTTGTTGGCGGCTGGCGCCGGCCTTGGGATCTTCTTCGCCAGGGCGCGTTCCACGATGGTTGCGCGGCTGCTCTCCTGGCCCGCCGCCGCTGTCGTCACCGATTGCCTCGCTGTCGTACAGGTGGCTATCCATCGGCTGATCGGTATTGGCTTCATCGATGCAGGGATAGATTTCCTCGGCGGTCATACCGTCGAACTCGTCCATTATCAGCACGCCGGGCGGCGGTTTTAGCCCCTCTTTGCGCAACAGCGGATTGATTGCGTGATCGCAGGCGATATCCCAGCGCTGTTTGACGCGGTGGCTGCGGCGCGCGAAATGGGACAGGGCGCAGTGCAGTGCTTCATGGGCCAGCACGAATTGGGTTTGTTCCAGGGACAGGGCATCGATGTAGGCGGCATTGTAGTACAGTTTGCGGGTGTCGGTGCCGGTGGTGGGACACCACTTCGGGTTAGCGGCAACCATTGGCAGCCGCAGCACCAGCGCGCCGAGAAACGGTTTATCCAGAATCAGGCGAGTGCGCGCCGCGCTTAGCTTGGTGTCAATATCCCGGCCGGCTTCTCCCATGAATTACATTTCATACAGCATCAAATCAGCGACCGCGTTCGCCCAGGGAGAGAACTGTGGGACGCTGAATAACGGCTGGCCGATGGCGCGATGCATATCGGAAACGAGCATGATGCCCATTTCGCGCAGAGGCAGCTTCGCGGCGAAATTGAGAATATGGCCGTAGATTTCTTTTGCTTGCGGAGTGTCTTTGGCGCGCACGGCCCGGCCGACTAGCGCCGATGCCACGGCGTACTGCAAGTCTACCTCTTCGGGAGGCGGCACGTCTTCGCCACGAAGAACGGCATCGAGGTCGGGAAGACGCTCCAGATTTTCGATGAAGGCGAATAATTCAATGCCGGCGGCGGCGCCGACACAAGCTTTCAGCGTGTCCAGCAGCAGGGTGGGCGTGTCCTCGAATTTTTTCAACGCGCGATGCGCGAATTCCCACGAACGGGGCGAGGGAAAGGCGACCGGGTTGTGGGCGGGATCGAAGTCGAATAGTAGTTCTGGACGGAAACGCAAAAACGCGACCAATCGCTCGTCAATGCCGTGCGCGTAGGCCCAACTGACCCAGTCGTCCAGATTCACCTCGATCTCGAAATGAGAAAAGCGGTTAGCCAGTGGCGCCGGCATGGTGTAGGTGACGCCGCGATCACCTTGGCGGTTGCCGGCGGCGAAAATCGCCCAACCCTCGGGAATTTGGTAAGCGCCCAGGTGACGGTCGAGGATTAATTGGTAGGCGGCGGCGGAGACGCTAGGTGGCGCCGAGGTAATCTCATCCAAAAATAAAACACCGTAGCGCGGGTCTCTTTCGGCATCCGGTAGCATGGCGGGGATTGCCCATTCTACTCGGTCGCCGACGCGGAAGGGAATGCCGCGCAAATCGCTGGGTTCCATTTGCGAGAGGCGGATATCGATCACCGGCGCGCCATGGCGCGCCGCCGCTTGGGCGATAACCTGAGATTTTCCCACGCCCGGCGGGCCCCAGATCATTACCGGAGTATGGCTGCCTTCGCGGGCGCTGAGAAATTCCCGTTCGAGAATCGTTAACAGGTGGGCCGGACGCATAGTGACTCCAACAACAAGATTATTTCAGACGCGCAAAAGCGCAACGAGCGGCAGTAATAGTGCGGTCGATCTCGTCATCGCCATGGGCGGCGGAAACGAACCCTGCTTCAAATGCGGAGGGGGCGAGATAGACGCCTTGTTCCAGCATGGCGTGGAAAAAGCGGTTGAAAGCATCCTGATCGCATTCCATCACTTCCCGGAAGCTGGTCGGCGGCGCGGCGCGGAAATAAAGGCCGAACATGCCACCCACCGCCTGGCCGCTAAAAGCGATGCCGGCATCGCCAGCGGCTGCACTCATCCCCTCGACAAGCCGGTGCGCCGTGGCGTCGAGGCGCTCATAGAATCCCGCGGCCATCACCTGTTTCAGCGTTGCCAGGCCGGCGGCGACCGCGACCGGGCTGCCGGACAGGGTGCCGGCTTGATAGACGGGACCTAGAGGAGCCAACTGTGCCATGATGTCGCGTCGCCCGCCGAATGCGCCGACCGGCATGCCGCCGCCGATCACTTTACCCAGGGTGATCAGATCAGCGGTGACGCCGAAGCACCCTTGTGCGCCTTGGGGGCCGACGCGGAAGCCGGTCATGACCTCGTCAAAAATCAGTACGCTGCCATGACGCGAGCACAATTCCCGCAATGTTTGCAAAAATTCCGGCGCGGGCGTCACTAAGTTCATATTGCCCGCCACCGGTTCGACAATGACCGCGGCGATTTCGTCTCCGCAGTCGCGGAACGTTTGCGCGAGTTGGTCGGTTCGATTGTAGTCCAACACGATCGTGTGGGCGACGGTTTCCGCGGGTACGCCAGCGGAGCTGGGGTGGCCGAAAGTCAGTGCGCCGGAACCGGCCTTGACTAAGAGAAAATCGGCATGACCGTGGTAACAGCCTTCGAACTTGATGATTTTGCTGCGTCCGGTAAATCCGCGGGCAAGACGGATGGCACTCATGGTGGCTTCGGTGCCGGAACTCACCAGCCGGACCTGCGCCATGCCGGGCACCCGCTGGCACAACCATTCCGCCATTTCCAATTCCAGCGCGGTCGGCGCGCCGAAGGAGAGTCCCGCAGCGGCGGTTTTTTGTACCGCTGCCACGACGTCGGGGTGGGCGTGGCCGAGAATCATCGGTCCCCAGGAACCGACATAGTCGATATACGATTTGCCGTCCTCGTCCCACAGGAGCGGGCCAGCGCCGCGGTTGAAAAAACAGGGCGTGCCGCCGACGGAAAGAAAAGCGCGGACGGGCGAGTTGACGCCTCCTGGAATGTGTTGCTGGGATTGATCGAATAATTGCTGATTGCGCGAAGTCATATACGTTAAGTTAAATTAGAGCACAATAATAAAAACGCTCGGAAAAACACTCAAGCCGTGATGTTTCCAAAGAGAGCGGCGAACTTTCGGGCGGCGCCGTGGATATCGCGGCTGCCGAAAAGGGCGGAAATGATCGCCAAGGCATCCGCGCCTGCGGCAATAAGTTTACCAGAATTGTCGAGATTTAGGCCGCCAATGGCGACCAGCGGCACCGCGAGCCGTTGCTTGGCCTGCCGCAGCAACGCCAGGGGCGCGGCAACCGCCGCCGGTTTGGTCGGTGAGGGGAAAAAGCTGCCGAAGGCGATATAATCCGCACCGGCGGCCGCCGCCGCCTCTGCCGCCGCGAGTCGGTTATAACAGGATGCGCCGATAATTCGCCGGGCGCCCAGTAATCGCCGGGCGTTGGCGATCGTCGCGTCGTCCTGGCCGAGGTGAACCCCGTCGGCGCCAATTTCCGCCGCGAGCGCGGGGTCGTCGTTGATAACGAATGGGACGCCGAATGTCCGGCACAAGGAGCGCAGCGATTCGGCTTGCGCGCGTTGCGCCGCCCGGTCCAGTCCCTTGGCGCGGTATTGGACAACGCGAGCGCCTCCCGTCAACGCCAGCCGTACTTGAGCGCACAAGGCGGCGGTTTCGGGTTCTTCCGGCGTGATGGCGTATAGTCCGCTAATCATTGTCCTCTTTTTCCTCCTCTTCATCCCGCGCCCAGAATAGACGGTCGGGGATGAATTGGCCCATTCCCGGCCGGAATGCGGCCGCTAGAGTTTGCCAGGTATATTCCTGTGCTTCCCGCACCGCTTCGGCGATATCCAGGCCGTGGGCGACCGATGCGGTGATCGCCGCCGCCAAGGTGCAGCCTGAACCGTGGAAATTTCCCGGCAGCCGTTGCCAGGCGTCGCTGCGGATTTCTCCTTGCGGGCCATGAAGGCTGTTAATCACTTGCGGAGTGTTTTCATGAGTGCCGGTAATCAGCACATATTCACTGCCCATCTCCACCAGCCGTCGGGCGCATTCGGCAAGCGAGGGATCCTCGTCGTCGTCGTTCTCGTTGATTGCCAGCCGCCGCGCTTCCAGGCTGTTGGGGGTAATCAAGGTGGTTTGCGGGATTAGCATGCCGCGCAGGGCGTCGATCATGTCGTCCGACGCCAGTTCGTCTCCTCGGCCAGATGTGAGCACGGGGTCGAGGATCAAAGGAACGTCGGGATAGTCGGCGACCACCTCGGCAATCGCGGCGATGGCTTCCACGCTGCCGAGCAGACCGAGCTTAAAGGCGGCCACGGGCATGTCTTCCAGTACGCTGCGCGCCTGATCGGCAACCCATTCGCCATCCAGCGCCAGCATATCATCCACGCCCAAGGTGTCTTGAATCGTGATGGCGGTAACCGCCGATAGGGAATGGCATCCCATGCTGGCTAGCGTGAGCAAGTCGGCTTGCAGGCCGGCGCCGCCACTGGGGTCGGTGGCGCCAAACGAAAGGACGATGGGGGGTGTGTTGGGCATGGGAAATCCAGTGTGGTTAAGCGACGTTTAGCAATAAACGCCGGGAAACGCCGCCGTGCTACCGGGCGATTAAGGCACCTTGCTTGAATTGTATAGAATCAGCGGCGCCTTGCACAATTTGCGTGCGCGGCGCGACCTTTAAGACAACAGGTGAAATAATTCGCCGCGATAGTAAATTAGCAGCAGAATGCCGAAGATGACCCGGTACCAGGCGAAAAAGATAAAATTATGGTACGCGACGTAACGCAGCAATCCCTTGACCGCCCAAAAAGCGCTAATAAACGCCATCATAAAGCCGACGGCAAATATTTCCAGATCGTGGAAATGGAGCAAGTGCCAATTTTTGAACAGCTCGTAGAAAGTGGCGGCGAACATGATGGGGATGGCGAGAAAAAACGAAAATTCCGTAGCCGCTGTGCGCGACAACCCAAAAATCATGCCGCCCATAATAGTCGCGCCGGAGCGGGATGTGCCGGGAATCAGGGAAAAAACCTGGGCTAGCCCCACCTTCAGGGCGTCCTGCCACGTCATGTCATCCACGTGCGTTACCCGCGCCGCGCGTGGTTTTCTCTCCACCCAGAAAATAATGAAGCCGCCGATGATGAAGGCGATGGCAACGGTGAAGGGGTGGAATAAATAGGTCTTGATGGTCTTAATGAACAGCAGGCCGACAATCGCGGCGGGGAGAAAGGCGATGAACAGGTTCAGGGTGAAACGTTGCGCCGCGCGCTCGGCGGGCAGCCCGCCGACCACGGCGGCGATTTTTGCGCGGTACTCCCAACATACCGCGAGGATCGCTCCGAGCTGGATCACGATCTCAAATACTTTACCGACCGCATTATTGAAGTGCAGCAAATCGCCGACAATAATCAAATGGCCGGTACTGGAAACCGGCAAAAATTCGGTCAGGCCCTCGACGACGCCGAGAATTAACGCTTTCAGAAATAGAAGACTATCCAAAATAACCTGCCCGGATAAAAAAACGGCTATTCTATCATTTCTGGAACGGACGTTAACATAAGCCGTCACGCGGGTGCGGGTGGTGGTGGCGTCAGTGCGTGGCTAGGATTGCCCCCGTCTTTGTTTTTGGTCGAGCGTTCGCTAAGATAGCGCTGAATCGCCAGATGGCGCGTGACGCTAAATGGCGGCAGCACGCTGCGAACGGAATGCGGCAAAGCCCGAAACCCCTTTTTTAAAGACTGTATGATCGCTAATGCCGAGGCAGCGCCGGGAAAAGATTTTTCTCCCGCGCTTAACGCCGAATTGGTCAAACACGCGTATTCTCAGTTGCCCAGCGGTTTACTGGCCACGCTGATTAATGCATTGCTGGTCTGCTACGCGCTGTGGGGCGAGATTTCGCCATTCCTTATCGTGAGTTGGGCCACGGTGTTGTGCGCCATCTCTCTTGGGCGCTATCTGTTATTGCGCCAGTATCGGCGGAGTGCGCCGGCTGTCGCCGCCGCCGCGACTTGGGGACGGCGTTTCCGCGTGGGGGCGGCGTTGGCGGGTATTGCCTGGGGGAGCCTCAGTATTTGGCTGTTTCCAGAACAGAGTCCTGCGCATCAGATGTTGCTGGGTTTCGTTCTTGGCGGCATGGTGGCTGGCGCGCTTGCCACGCTGACGGCGCTGCCGCGCGTTTATCTGCTGTTCATGGCGCCGACGATCGTGCCATTCACTTTACGCATGTTGTTGTTCGGGGGGTTGCTGCATTTTTCCATGGGATTGATGGTGGTGGTGTTTACCGTCGCCCTATGGGTCGCCTCCGAGCGCATTCATGCCACGATTCGGCAATCGCTGCGATTGCGTTTTGAAAATTTGCAATTGGTTGGCGATCTTCACTCGGCAAAAAGCGGATTGGAGCAAATCAACCGCCAATTGCAGGCGGAGGTTTTGGAGCGGCGTTCCGCCGAAAAGACGGTGCGGCAATCCCAGCAACGGCTGGCGCTGCATGTACAGCAAACACCTTTGGCGGCGATTGAGTGGGATGTCGCTTTCCGGGTGATTTCCTGGAACCCGTCTGCTAAAAAAATCTTTGGATTTAGCTATGACGAGGCCGTGGGACGGCATGCCTCCGAATTGATTCTACCCGGTAACGAGCGCGCTCGCGTGGAAGCGGTGTGGCAGGCGCTATTGACGCAAAAAGGCGGGGTGCGCAGCACCAACGCCAATCTGACGAAAGACGGGCGAACCATTATCTGCGAATGGTACAACACGCCGCTGGTTGATGAAGGGGGGCGGGTGATCGGCGTCGCCTCTCTTGCCCAGGATGTAACCAAGCGGGTGGTGGCGGAACGGGCGCTGAAGGAACTGAATGATACACTGGAGCAGCGGATTGCCGAGGCGTTGGCGAGGAACCGGGAAAAAGACCATTTGCTGATTCAGCAATCCCGGCTGGCGGCGATGGGGGAGATGGTCGGCAATATCGCGCATCAATGGCGGCAACCCTTGAATGCGCTGGGCTTGGTTCTGGCTAACATTAAGGACGCCTTCCTCTTCAATGAACTGGACGCCCCTTTTCTAGAGGCCGCCGTGCGGGATGGCCGCCGTTTGATCGATAAGATGTCGAGCACGATCGATGATTTTCGTAATTTCTTTCGTCCCAACCGGGAAAAAATTCATTTCAATGTAATGAAGGTGGTGGATGAGACCGTCGCGCTGACGCAATCCAGCTTCGACCATCAGAACATCGTTATCCGCTATCAGGAGATGCGGGATATTTGGGTTGACGGCTATCCTAACGAGCTGTCGCAGGTTCTTCTGAATCTCCTCGGCAACGCGAAGGAAGCGATTCAGCAACAGAAGAAAATAGGCGGTTGGGTGGAGATTAAAATACGTGCGGACGCCAGCTATTGCGTTATCGAGGTTTCCGACAACGGCGGCGGGATTGAGGACGATATCCTGCCTAGGGTTTTCGATCCGTATTTCACGACAAAAACGAGCGGTACGGGAATCGGACTCTATATGTCGAAAATGATTGTGGAAAACATGGGGGGAACGCTCAGCGTGAAAAACGGCAACGGCGGGAGTGTTTTCACGCTGGCAATCCCAGCGGTAGCGGCCACTCGGTGACCCGGCCGCCGCCCGGTGTCGCTTATGTCTTGCGGTAAACTTCGCTGCCGCTCTCCACGAATTCGGCGGCTTTTTCCCGCATTCCTTGTTCCGCGGCCTGGGCGGCGAAATCACGCACATCCTGGGTAATTTTCATGGAGCAGAATTGGGGGCCGCACATGGAACAGAAGTGCGCGCTTTTGGCCGCTTCCTTGGGCAAGGTTTCATCGTGGAACGCCCGCGCGCGCTCGGGATCCAATCCAAGATTGAACTGATCTTCCCAGCGGAAGTCGAAACGCGCCTTGGACAAGGCGTTATCGCGAATTTGCGCGCCGGGATGCCCTTTCGCCAGGTCGGCGGCGTGCGCCGCTATTTTGTAGGCGACCATTCCTTCGCGCACATCGTTCTTGTTGGGCAGTCCTAGGTGTTCTTTCGGCGTAACATAACACAGCATGGCGCAGCCCTGCCAGCCGATCATCGCCGCGCCGATGGCGGAGGCGAGATGGTCGTAGCCCGCAGCGATATCGGTGACCAGCGGCCCGAGGGTATAGAACGGCGCTTCATGGCAATGCGCGAGCTGGCGCGTCATGTTTTCTTGGATAAGATGTAGCGGCACGTGCCCCGGCCCCTCGATGATGACCTGCACGTCGTGGCGCCACGCGGTTTGAGTCAACTCGCCTAGCGTTTGCAGCTCGGCAAACTGGGCCTCGTCGTTGGCGTCGGCGATCGAGCCAGGGCGCAGCCCATCGCCCAGGGAGAAGGCAACGTCGTAAGCCTTCATGATGGCGCAAATGTCTTCGAAGTGGGTGTAAAGAAAACTTTCCTGGTGATGGGCAAGGCACCATTTGGCCATGATCGAACCGCCGCGGGAGACGATGCCGGTTATTCGTTTGGCGGTCAGCGGCACGTGAGCGAGGCGTATGCCGGCGTGGATGGTGAAGTAGTCCACGCCTTGCTCGGCTTGTTCGATCAGGGTGTCACGGAAAATTTCCCATGATAGCGCCTCGGCCTTGCCGTCCACTTTTTCCAACGCCTGGTAGATCGGCACGGTGCCGATCGGCACCGGACTGTTGCGGATAATCCATTCGCGGGTTTCATGGATGTGCTTGCCGGTGGAGAGATCCATCACCGTGTCGCCGCCCCAGCGAATGGCCCAAGCCATTTTTTCCACCTCATCGCGGATCGATGAAACCAGTGGCGAATTACCGATGTTGGCGTTAATCTTGACCAGGAAATTGCGGCCAATAATCATCGGCTCCGCTTCGGGATGATTGATGTTGGCCGGGATGATGGCGCGGCCCCGAGCGACCTCGTTACAGACGAATTGCGGTGTGATGACCGAGGGAATGGCGGCGCCGAAATTTTCTCCCGGATGCTGGTGGGCGAGCCGTTCCGTTACACTTTCCCGCCGCTGGTTTTCCCGCAGGGCGACGAACTCCATCTCGGCGGTGATAATGCCGCGCCGGGCATAGTGCATTTGGGTGACGTTGACGCCGTTTTTGGCGCGGCGCGGCAACTGTGGATGCGGGAAGCGCAGCGACGCGAGCGCGGGGTCGGTCAGGCGCTGCTGCATATATGCCGAGCTGGGCTGGGAGAGCGTTTCGGTGTCGCTGCGCGCCTCGATCCAGCCGCTGCGCAACGCCGCTAGTCCGGCGCTGATATCGATGCGGGCGTCCGGGTCGGTGTAGGGGCCGGTCGTATCGTATACATACACCGGCGGGTTAGGTTCTCGCCCACCGCGGCTAGGGGTGTCGGTCAGGCGGATTTCCCGTAGCGGCACCCGGATGTCGGGACGCGAACCGGTAATATAGACTTTGCGTGAGCCGGGAAACGGCGTGAAATTCAACGGCCCGAGATCAGCGGTTTGCTCGCCGGTGTTGGGATCGGTATTCATGGCGCACTCCTTGAAAAAACGCAAGGAGCATCGTGCCGACAACGCTTCCCTACGACGGCATGACCCGTATCAGGTTCAAAGGGTATGTCTCACCCCGGCGCAAGCCCGATGGACGTAACGGGCCGGAGACCCCCAGCTTAAGTAGTGTGAAGCTACTGGAATTGTGGAATAATTGCAAGTCGCGGTTTTCGCTAGCGTCACGAGGAAAGGAAGGCGAGCTATGGAGTTGGAGCAAGCACGTTATAATATGGTGGAGCAGCAAATTCGTCCTTGGGACGTGTTGGACGAGGACGTGCTCAATTTGTTTCTTTCGGTGCCTCGGGAGGATTTCGTTCCTGAGGCCTATCGCTCTTTCGCCTTCAGCGATATGCAAATTCCCCTCGGTCAGGGAGAGCGGATGCTGGAGCCGAAAATGGAAGCGCGCCTTCTTCAGGCCATCCCGCTAGCGGGCAGCGAGCGCGTACTCGAGATCGGCACCGGCAGCGGCTACCTGACGGCTTTACTGGCAAGTCGGGCGCGCTATGTATTCAGTGTCGATATTTCCCCGGAGTTTACGCGCACCGCAGGGGAAAAACTGGCTGCCCATGGCATCGCCAACGTGACGCTGGAAACCGGCGACGCCGCCCAAGGATGGGCGCGTCACGCACCCTATGACGTCATCGTGATTACCGGCTCCTTACCCGTGTTGCCTCCGCAGTTTGCCCAAAGCCTGAACGTGGGCGGACGGATGATCGCGGTCGTCGGCGACGCCCCGGCGATGCAGACGGTGCGGGTGGTTCGTCTGGCGGATGGTGCTTGTCGCACCCAGCCGCTGTTTGAAACCGTGATTCCGCCACTTAAGCATGCGGTGCAGCCGGAGCGCTTCGACTTTTAAGCGGGGAATGGCGCCGCTTGACTGCGAGGAATTACGCCGCTGGTTGGACGACGCTTCCCGTTCCCCGCCGGTGCTGCTGGACGTGCGCGAATCCTGGGAATATCGTTACTGTCATATCGACGGATCACAATGGATGCCCATGGGCGAAGTGCCGCAGCGTTGTCGTGCGCTGGACCCGACGGCGGAAATCGTATTGATTTGCCATCATGGTATTCGCAGTTACCAAGTGGGGATATTGTTAGCGCATAACGGTTTTACCCGTATTTATAATCTGCGCGGCGGGGTCGAGGCATGGGCGCGGCAAGTGGACCCGGCGATGCCAAGATACTGAATGGACGCAAGGACGTAAGATGAAACGGATGGCATGGTTGGTGTTACTGTTGAGCGGAGGCGCCGTGGCGCATGCCGCCGACCTGCTGGATGTGTATCATGAGGCGCAACACCAGGACGCTGTTTACGCCTCCGCCCGCGCCGCCTATGCGGCGGCCAAGGAAGCGCTGCCCCAGGGCCGGGCGCTGTTGCTGCCGACGATCGGGCTAAGCGCGAATACCACCTATAATCGGAGTAAAACCGCCTATCGCGGCGCTACGAGTCTATCCGGTGGCGCGCGTGAATACAATTCCAACGGCTATACGTTGTCTTTGAGCCAACCGGTTTTCCGGCTCCAAAATTTCGCCCAGTACAAGCAAGCGAAAGCCCAGGTGCGGCAGGCGGGCGCTGAATTTGCCATTGCGGCGCAATCCCTAATCTTGCGGGTGGCGCAGGCGTATTTCGACGTATTGCTGGCGCAGGATAATGTGGCGCTGGCCGCGGCGCAGAAAGCCGCCATCGCGGAGCAGCTGGCGCAAGCCAAGCGTAATTTCGAGGTAGGCACCGCTACCATTACCGATACCAATGACGCACAAGCGCGCTACGATCTGGTCAATGCCCAGGAAATCGCCGCCAAGAACACTTTGGAAGTGAAGAAACGGACGTTGCAACAAATGATCAGCGCACTGCCGCCGCCGCTCGCGCCATTAAGCGGCAAGCTACCGTTAACGTTTCCTCGGCCGGACAACATGCGTCAATGGGCGGTGGCGGCGGAAAACCAGAACCTACAATTGCAAGTGCAGCGGGCGGCGCTGGCGGTCGCGCAAGACGCGGTGAAAATCAATCGCGCCGGGCATTATCCCACCCTCGATTTGGTGGCGAGTTATAATGACTCTTCTCAGGGGGGCGGCAGTTTCGGCGTGGGTTCCGACGTGAAAAGCCGGGCGATCGGATTGCAATTGAATTTGCCGTTGTTCGAGGGCGGCGCGGTAAGCGCCAAGGTGCGCCAAGCGGTGGATAACGTGGAGAAAGCTCGGCAAGATATGGAAAACGCCCGGCGTCAAGCCGTGTTGCAAGCGCAGCAATCGTTTCTTGGGGTAACCAGCGGTGTGGCGCAAGTCAAGGCGTTGGCGCAGGCGCTAATTTCCAACCGGACTTCCCTTGCATCCACCAAACTGGGCCGGGAAGTCGGCGTGCGGACCAGCGTTGACGTGCTCAACGCTCAGCAGCAATTGTACAGCGCGAAGCGTGATTTATGGAAAGCACGCTATGATTATATTATGAGCCAATTAAAGCTTAAGGCGGCGGTGGGGACACTCGGCGAAAAAGACGTTATCCAGGTGAACCGCTGGTTGGTGCACGGTACTCGTTAACGCGTATAAAAAATAGCGTATCGTTGAAAAACAGCAAGGCCAGGGTGGGGGCGCCTGGCCTTCGCTCGAGGCGTAGGGAGGTTGTAGACCGTGCCAGAAAGAAGAACATACGCCCGAATTTCCATTGATTGGCGTGTTATCGTCGTGATGGCGGATGGCCAGAAGATCGAAGGGCGCGCGAAAGATGTTTCTTTAGGCGGGATGACGATTCTGAGCGACGATGTTGTTCTCGCCGATGAGCAGTGCCACGTGTATTTTATGGTGCCGCGGGAAAAAAAACGGGATGGAAAGGTCGAGGCAGTCGCGAAGGTGGTTTATACGGTGCTTGCCCACAACATGTGTAAATTTCGCAGCGGCCTCCAGTTTACGGCCTTCAGCGAACACGGCAAGGCGATGTTGGAGGAGTACCTGGCTTTCCGCGCCACCTCCTTGCTGGACGGCTAGTTTGTTTTTCCGCCATTGAGGATTTCAGCGACGAGTTGCCCGATTTTTTCGCCGGCGCCCTGATGCCGGCGGGAGAACGCCAGGCCAGCGCCGCCCATGGCGGCGAGGCGCTGCGGGTCTTGTATTAACCGGTTTACCTGCGTGACGACCTCTTCCGCGGAATGAACCGGAAGCGCCGCGCCGGCGGCAACGGCCAATTGCGCCGCCTCGGTGAAATTGAACGTATGGGGGCCGAGAAGCACCGGTTTTCCTACAGCGCACGGCTCGATTAAATTTTGTCCGCCGTAGGGCAGCAAGCTGCCGCCAATGAAGGCGATGTCGCACGCTGCGTAATAGGCGAACATTTCTCCCATGCTGTCTCCCACAACGATGCTGACTGCTGACGGAACCATCGTTTCGTCGCTGCGCCGGGTAAATGGAACGCCCCGTTGACGCAGTAGCGCCGCTACCGTGTCGAAGCGCTGAGGGTGGCGGGGGACGATAACCGTGAGTAGCCCGGGAAGACTGTGGGCGTGGAGCGCGTCAAGCAGCAGCGCCTCTTCGCCGTCGCGGGTGCTGGCGGCGAGGAATACGGGCCGTCCCGCACCGAAACGGCGGCGCAGCGTTTCTCCCCGAACTCGCATTTCCGGCGGCGGGGCGACGTCGAACTTGAGGTTGCCGGTTATCTGAAGGTTGCGCGCTCCTAGTGCGGCCAAGCGCTGCGCGTCGGCTTCGGTTTGGGCGGCAACGGCGGTGAGTTCTTCTAGGGCGGCACGGGTTAAACAGGGAAAACGGCGGTATCGCCGCGCCGATTTCTCTGACAGACGGGCATTGGCTAATAGCAACGGAACGCCGTGGCGGCGGCAAAGGCGAATCAAGTTAATCCAAATTTCGGTTTCCATCAATATCCCGAGGGCGGGGCGAAAGTGACGCAAAAAGCGCCGCACCGCGAAGGGATAGTCATAAGGTAGGTAGCAACGCGCAACATCGTCGCCGAATAATGCCTTGCCGGCGGCGCGGCCGGTCGGCGTCATATGGGTGAGTAATATCCGATGGTGAGGATAATGTTGTCGCAATGCGCGGACGAGCGGCGCGGCGGCATGGGTTTCACCCACGGATACCGCGTGCAGCCAAATGACCGGCGAGTTGTCCGGCCGGGTGGGATAAATGCCGAAACGCTCGCCGAGGTGATGCCAGTATTCCGGTTGACGCCGGCCACGGCGCAGCAGCCGCCAGCCGATCAAGGGCAACAGCAGCCCGAGCAGCACGTTATAGCTAAAGCGCCAGAGCGTTAAGCGCATAGCGTGGCTTCCATGGCGTGGATGACTTGCGCCGCGGCCGGCGGTGCGCCCGCACCTCCCAAGTTACTCACGGCGTGGGTCGCATAAACGCCGGTGAGCCCAGGGCTGCTGGCGCAGTAAATCGCCACGACCGGGGTGTGTAGCGCGGCGGCGAGATGGGTGAGGCCGGTATCCACACCCACCACGATGGCGGCATCCGCCAATAAGCGGGCCAGTTCGGGAATGCCTAGCGCCGGTGGTGTTAACGCGCCGGGAATCGTGGCGGCAAGGCGTCGGCTGCGGGCTTCTTCCTCGCGGTTTCCCCAGGGCAGGATCGCGGTCATGCCTTTTTCTCGGCAGTAGCCGCCGAGTGTTTTCCAGTGGTCCTCGCTCCATAATTTGTCTTGCCGGCTGGTGGCGTGGAGCAGCACGGCGTAGGGTCCGGGGGGGCGCCATGGTCGTTCGAGCATGGGCGGCGTGATCCCGTAGTCGGCCGGGCCATCGGCGGGGTAACCGAACACTTGCGCGGCGAGGCGGCGGTTTCGTTCTACCGCGTGCAGATTCTTTGCCACCGGATAGACGCGGTCATAACATAGCGCCGCCACCGATTCGCGGGCGCTGGCGCGGTTGAATCCACAATGCACTCCGTGGGCGCAGCGGCCGATTAACGCGCTTTTAACGAGTCCCTGGGTATCCAGCACGACATCGTAGGGCGTTTGACGTAACTGGTGAAAAAAGTGTGACGCCTCTTGCCATGTGCCGCGATGTAATAGGGCCTTGCGCCAGCGCCGCAGTGCGATTGGAACGACGGCGCCGATGCCGGCGTGTAGCGCGGGGATGCCGGCAAAGGGCTGCTCCACCACCCAATCGACGCAGGCTGCGCCCAAGTGGCGCTTAATGTCGCTGAGTACGGGGAGGTTATGGATCACATCGCCGAGGGAAGAGGTTTTGACTAACAGAATGTTCATCATGGGCGCATTTTAACAAGGCCGCCACAAAACGTCGTGGTTGCCGCCGCTATCGCGTAAATTTTGGGATGCCCAGGGTGATATCGCGTTCCCGCGAAGAATCTCGCTGAGGGGTAAATGCTATCCGTTGCGGTTGCCGTGCGGGCGCGGTCGCCATGTGGATGCTTCTGGCATACCGGACTACCCGGCCGCCGCGTTTGCGCATAGAATATGCGCTAATTTGCAGTGCGCGGTGTGCGCTGTTTCGCCGCCCCATCAACGGAATAATGTGTGAATTTTCCTGTGCAGCCGGAAAAACTTTCGGTGGTGATTATTACCCTGAATGCCGCCGCCCAGTTGGCGGGCTGCTTGGAAAGCGTTGCTTTCGCCGACGAAATCGTGGTCATGGACGCTGGCAGCCGTGATGGTACGCGGGAGATAGCGGCGCACTGGGGGGCGCGGGTGATTCATCGGGATTGGCTGGGATTCGGCCGTCAAAAGCAGGCGGCGGTCGCGGCGGCGGTGAATGATTGGGTGTTGTGCCTGGACGCCGACGAGCGCGTCAGCGCGTCATTGGCGGCGAGTCTGCGGACGACGCTAGCCGCCCCGCCATTGCAGGCATATCATATGGCCCGCTGTAACCGCTTCATGGGGCGCTGGCTCAGGCACGGCGAGGGCTATCCCGACTGGAGCCTGCGGTTGTTCAGCCGTCGCCATGCTCGCTGGAGCGACGATGACGTGCACGAGAAGGTTATTTGCGCGACCCCGGTGGGGAAGCTTGAAGGCGATCTGCTGCACGAGTCGGCGGAAACACTGGGCGCTTACCTTGCCAAGCAGAACCATTATACGACGCTACAGGCGGAAACATTGTTTCAGCGCGGGCGGCAGGCAACGGCGGTAAACTTAGTGCTGGCGCCGCTATTCCGTTTCGTTAAGTTTTACCTATGGCGGGGCGGTTTTCGGGACGGCGTGCCGGGACTGGTGCATATTGCGATCGGCTGTTTTAATAGTTTTTGCAAATACGCCAAATTATTGGCGATGATGAGGGAACACCATTCATGAAAGTGCTGGTAACCGGCGCGGCAGGGTTTATCGGAATGCACGTTTCGCGCTATCTGTTGGCGCGGGGCGACGAGGTGGTCGGTATCGACAATCTTAATAATTATTACGATGTCCAGCTCAAGGAAGACCGCCTGGCGCAGCTTCGCGCCTTCGATACGTTTCGCTTTGTCCGCGTCGATATGGCCGACCGCGAAGCGATGGCCGGCTTGTTTGCCGCTGAGGGTTTCCAGCGAGTCGTCAATCTCGCCGCGCAGCCAGGGGTGCGCTATTCGCTACAAAACCCGCATGCGTACATTAACAGCAACATTGTCGGTTTTCTCCATCTCCTCGAAGGGTGCCGCCATCACCGAGTGGAGCATTTAGTCTACGCTAGCAGTTCCAGCGTCTACGGGATGAATACCCGCATGCCGTATAGCGTTCACCAGAACGTGGATCATCCGGTCAGCCTTTACGCCGCCACGAAAAAATCCAATGAGCTGATGGCGCACACGTATAGTCATCTTTACGATTTACCAACGACGGGATTGCGTTTTTTCACCGTTTACGGTCCGTGGGGACGGCCGGATATGTCGCCGTCGCTGTTTACCGGCGCTATCCTGGCGGGGCGGTCCATCGATGTCTTCAACGAAGGCAAAATGCAGCGGGATTTTACCTATATTGACGATATCGTCACCGGCGTGGTGCGGGTGCTGGATTGCGTTCCTCAGGCCGATCCGGCGTTTGATCCGGCGTCGCCTGACCCGGCGTCGAGCGATGCGCCTTATCATCTGTACAATATTGGCAACCATCAGCCGGTGGCGTTGATGACGTTTATCGGCGCCATCGAAAAAGCCGTGGGTCAGTCGGCGGTAAAAAATATGTTGCCGATGCAGGCCGGCGATGTGGTGGCGACTTACGCGGATGTGGACGATTTGCGCCGGAAAGTGGGATTTACCCCGCAAACGCCGCTGGATGAAGGAATCGAGCAGTTTGTCGCGTGGTATCGTGCGTATTACGCGGACAGCATGCCGTCAACTGATGGCAAGGGGACATGAGGTGATTCTCGTTACCGGCGGCGCTGGTTTCATCGGGTCAAATTTTGTCCTGGATTGGCTGGCGGCGCTGGACGAGCCGTTAGTTAACCTGGATAAGCTGACCTACGCTGGTAACCTGGAAAATCTTGCCAGCCTCGAAAAAGATACGCGCCATCTTTTTGTGCGGGGCGACATTAACGACAGTCATCTCGTCGAGCGACTATTGCGGGAACACCGCCCTCGCGCCATTATCCATTTTGCGGCGGAAAGCCATGTGGACCGCTCCATCCACGGCCCGGCGGCATTCATGGAAACCAATGTCGCGGGGACTTTCCATCTATTGGAAACCGTCCGTACCTACTGGGCCTCGTTGGTGGGGGAAGAAAAAATGCGGTTCCGTTTCCTCCATATTTCCACCGATGAGGTCTATGGTTCGCTGGAACCTGGTGACGCGCCGTTCCGGGAAACTTCGCCGTCGATGCCGAACAGTCCCTACTCCGCGTCTAAAGCGGCTTCGGATCACTGGGCGCGCGCCTACCACCGGACGTACGGGCTGCCCGTATTGACCACCCACTGCTCCAACAACTATGGGCCTTACCAGTTCCCGGAAAAATTTATTCCGCTGATTATTTTGAATGCTTTAAATGGCAAACCGTTGCCCATTTATGGAGATGGCTTAAATATCCGGGACTGGCTTTATGTCGGCGATCATTGCGCGGCGCTTCGCGTGGTATTGGCGGAAGGCAAGCCGGGAGAGACATACAATATCGGCGGTGATAGCGAGAAAACGAATCTGGATGTCATGAAAACGGTTTGCGCCGTACTCGACGAATGCAAGCCAGACTCTCCTTTTAGACCCCATCAGTCGTTACTGGCTTTTGTTGACGACCGACCCGGCCACGACCGTCGCTATGCCATCGACGCCGGAAAAATCAGCCAGCAGTTGGGTTGGCGGCCAGAGGAAAGTTTTGAAGGGGGTATCCGCAAGACCGTGCAATGGTATTTAGCGCATTTCCCGTGGTTGGAAAACATCGCCAGCGGCGCTTATCAGCAGTGGGTGGCTACGCATTACCGTGCGGAGGCGCGGCAATGAAGGGCATTATCCTTGCCGGCGGGGCGGGAACACGGCTTTATCCGGTGACACAGGCGGTTTCCAAGCAGCTATTGCCGGTTTACGACAAGCCGATGATTTATTATCCCCTCACCACGCTGATGCTGGCGGGTATCCGGGAGATTCTTATTATTTCAACGCCGCAGGACACGCCGCGCTTCCAGCAGTTGCTGGGAGATGGGCAACAATGGGGGTTGAACTTCTCCTATGCGGTGCAGCCATCACCGGACGGTGTCGCCCAGGCCTTTCTCATCGGCCGCGCGTTTATTGGCGATGACGCTTGCGCTCTGGTGTTGGGAGACAATATTTTCTATGGCCACGAACTTGCCGACGATGTGCGGCGGGCAGCGGGTAAAAAGCGGGGGGCGACGATATTCGCCTATCCGGTGCGTGACCCCGAGCGTTATGGCGTGGTCGATTTCGACAACCAGATGCGGGCGGTGCGTATCGAGGAAAAACCGAAACGGCCAACATCGCGCTACGCGGTTACCGGCTTATATTTCTACGATAATCGGGTTGTGGATATCGCGCGCACTATTCGTCCTTCGGCCCGCGGCGAACTGGAAATTACCGATATTAATCGCCATTACTTGGAAATTGGCGAACTGGAGGTCAGTATCATGGGTCGAGGGATGGCTTGGTTGGATACCGGCACCCATGAATCCTTAATGGAAGCCTCCCTCTTCATCGAGACCATAGAAAAGCGCCAGGGATTAAAAATTTCTTGTCCGGAAGAGGTCGCCTACCGCATGGGCTATCTTTCTGCGGCGCAGCTAGAGGTGCTGGCTAAGTCCCTCGGGAAAAGCGCCTATGGACACTACCTGCTGGATTTATTGGCGGAGCGGGTGTTTTAAATGAGAGTTATTTCTACGGCCATACCGGATGTCTTGATTCTTGAGCCGGAAGTGTTCGGCGACACCCGCGGTTTTTTCTTTGAAAGCTATAATAAACGGGTGTTGGCGGAGGTGGCGGGTATTCGCGCCGAATTTGTCCAAGATAACCATTCCTGTTCGACGAAACACGTCTTGCGGGGCCTTCATTATCAGATCAAGCACCCGCAGGGTAAACTGGTTCGCGTAATATCGGGGGAGGTGTTCGATGTGGCGGTGGATATCCGTAAAAATTCATCGACTTTTGGTCAATGGGCCGGGGAAATTTTGTCCGCGAAAAACAAACGAATGATTTGGATTCCCCCAGGATTCGCCCATGGCTTTTCCGTTCTTTCAGACGATGCGGAATTCTTGTACAAATCGACTGATTACTACGCACCGCAACAAGAGCGCTGTATCCGCTGGAATGATCCTTCTCTGATGATTGCTTGGCCGTTGACGGAAGAACCGTTGATTTCGGCTAAGGATGCAGCGGGTGTAATGCTCCGAGACGCAGAAATTTATTAATGAAGAAGACGGCTTATTTTTCATTATGGAAAAATCAAAAAGAGTTTTAGTCGTCTGCGCGCATCCGGGTGATGAGGTACTGGGCTGTGGCGCAACGCTTGCGTTGCACACCCGCCGAGGAGACCAAATTAAGGTGGTGACAATGGCGGATGGGTGGACATCACGGGTCAAATCGATTGAAAAGGGGCGGGATGCCGTGGATTTGGCCGTGCTGGAGCGTCAGGGACGGCAGGCGTTAGCCGTGCTTGGGGTCAGTGATGTTGATTATTGCCGTTTTCCCGATAATCGTTTCGATACGCTGCCCATGCTTGATTTGGTGAAGGTAATCGAGGAAGTAAAAAATCAGTATATGCCCGAGGTCATATATACTAATTCAGCATTTGATTTAAGTGTAGACCAGCAAAAAACGTGTCGGGCGGTGGTAACGGCATTCAGGCCTCAGCCGAACGATAATCTTTCCGAAATATACTGCTTTGAGGTGTTGTCGTCTACCGAATGGAATCAGGCTGAAGGAATCAGAACATTCTCTCCAAATTACTTTGTCGATGTGGAGAAAACGCTAGATATTAAGATTCGTGCATTTCAACAAATGAGTCTTGAAACAAGGTCGTGGCCCCATTCACGTTCGCTAGACGCGGTTAATTACCTAGCAAAAAGCAGAGGCAGTTCTGTTGGGCTGGCGGCGGCGGAAGCCTTTGTGTTGCTGCGCGCGGTTAAAGTTCTCGATCACTAGATGGTTAAGTCCTGGCTAATATTGGAACGGCTGAATATTCTCGCCTATTGGTTTTCTAGCATCGCCGCTACCCGGTTAACTCCTTTCCCATCAACGAGTTTTTTTGCATTTGTCGATAATTCGTTCCGTAAATGAGGGTTCATCAGCCGCTTAAAACGGTCTAGAAATAAGGTTTCGGCGACGCCAGCCTCATGATGGTCTGTGTTGGATACATCGAGACATAATGCAGCCCGATGTTCAATAAGCGTGCCGATTACTTTTTCCTGGTTGTCGACCGTTTGTAGAGCGAGAAGGGGTACCCCCATACAGCAGGCTTGCCATATGGTGGAGCCCCCGGCCGAAATCATAAGATCGGCTTTGCTCATTAGAGGTGCGAGGCAAGCAACATTACGATGAAATTGGATGGGGTGAGAGGTCTTGCAAGAGAGATTTTGGTCATCAAACGGATAATAGGTTCCCAGGACGACGTCCAAGGAGAGGGGCTCTTTGATCTTATCTAAGAGATCCAATATTCGCGTTGTTCTGTTTTTTCTATCGACACCCCCGAACGAAATAAGAATTCGCTTTAGCTTGTCAGTTGGCGTACTACTTCGGCGTTTGGCGAGAAACTGCCGATCGATAAGCGCATAACGGGGGCCGAGCAAGAGCCTGCACTCGGGATTTGTTTGGTCGCGGTAAAGGGCTGGGTCTTCGGTATTTTGGTTAAGGAGGATGTCTGTGTGAAGCGGGTGTTCGCCAGTATCGTCTAGTGTGAGTAATCGGCTTCCAGAAGCCGTGAGACGCGAGTAGGGATTCTGGTTCGTCAAGCCATAACCATCAAGGATCGTCCAATCATAATGTTCGCGTTCTAAATGTCGGGTAATCTCGTCGATTACGTTGTCTGGCGGAACGTCCTCGCTGGAATGAAAGGTTTTCATCAGGGATGGCCAGGATCGTCCCTCAAGAATATTTGGGCTGCCGCGGACCCAAATATCAATTTTTGCTTGTTTTTTAGAAAAATGCAGAATAAGTGGCCGACAGCGAAGCAAGTGCCCCATCCCGAAAGCATAGCCCGCCTCAATGACAAACAAAGCCCTCATTGATCGGCGGCTTTGTGTGATTTTTCCCGTTGGTAGAAATCCCTTGCCATCCCTTTAAATCGAATAAGCGCTGGGAGCGGATCACGCCACGAAAAGAAGGCGCAACCAGCCAATCCCTTAATATCCTTAAACCAGCCGGCCCATCCCCGGTGCGCTTTAGGATATCCTAGCTGTTTGTAACCGCGTACGCAGTAATATAAATCTTCGGCTAGATTCGCCCATTTCACTCCGAACCGGGTAATTTGATGGGGCGACACTTTTTGCCCTAGAGATTCCTTGTAGGCGGTAAGCACCAAATTTGCGCCACAAATTTGCGCAAGTCGTTCAGGCCAATCGCCGGGCCGGGGGTTGAGTTCAATCAAGCGGAAGTCGCCATTGGCGTCGCGCTTGAATTCGGTGAGGGAAATCCCTCGATAATGCAAAATACGCAGTAGCTCCGCCCCTAATTTTTCCAATTCTGGATTTTTTACACTTTCACCGAGACGGCAAGTACCAAAGTCGGGAGGAAATTGATGGATCTTTCTGCCAGTGAAGGAGGCAATCGGCTCTCCTTCGTCGTTGGAATAAGCGGCGTAAGTGTAGAGGCTTTCCGCCCCTCCTGGAATAAATGCTTGAATAACGAAATCCAAAGGAGTGGTCAGTAGTTTCGCCACGAATGCTTTTAATGGTGCGTAATCGTCAAAACGTTTAGCTTTAACGCCGAAAATCTGCCGGAAGGTCGTCGAATAGGTTGGCTTGACAATACAAGGGTAGGGAAGCTCGTTTTTGATATGCTCTAGTTCTTCCATGGAGGCCGGGAACCAACTGCTTGGGATCGGGTAATTTTTCTTCTGAAGATTCCGGTACATCTGCCCCTTGTCTACGATGGGTTCGACGATATGCCAGGGTGAAAGGGGAAGTTGATAGTATTGGTCAAACAGGCTGCCCTGTTTTAGGGAGAGGAAAAGCTCCTCGTCATCCACGAGAAACAATACGGGTTTTTGCTCGAAGCAGGCGCCGAGTTCCAGCATTCCTTGTGCGAAAGACTCCGGATCGCGGCCTAATTCTGGCAACAAGAGGGGGGTGACGTGGCGGGAATAATGGCCCGCGGATTCTTCTTTAAAATCCAACGCCAGAATTGGGATGTCTTCATTTTCCAAGGTTCTGATAACGCTTAAGCCAACGGCATGAGAGACGGGAAAAATGACGACGGGAGGAATGGCGGAGACAAATATCTTTTGTAGCCGACGTTCAGTCTTTAGATTGGCGATAGAAGAGCGGATGGGCCCAGTCAGATTAAACACCGGAAGAACCCTTGAAAACATCCCAGGAAAAGGGTGCTCCTTCTGGCAAGGGGGAAGAGAGGCGCATGCCGATAATGTCATTGAAATGCCGGGCATGCAGGCCGTCGTTCGGGCGAAGCACTACAATGTCTTCTGCCGCGAGTTTCTCCCCGGTATTGATATGACGCGCGGCGTGCAAGCTACGCCAGTATTGGCCTGATTTTTCTTTTTCATTGGCAGAGATGTTTTTGACGTGGGAGCCTAACGCAAGCTCCGTATCGCGAATATTTTTTGCCATGGCGGTGAATTCTTGTGGTTCGAGGGCATAGTGATGATCCGGCCCCGGCAACGTTCTATCCAGGGTCAGATGTTTCTCGATGATCTTGGCGCCTAGCGCAACCGCGCTGATCGCTGTTCCGATATCCAAGGTATGATCGGAAAAACCGATAGGAAATGGATAAACGGTCTGGAGCGTATTGATAAAGCGTAGATTGATGGATTCGGGGCGGGCAGGGTATTCGCTAACGCAATGAAGCAAGCAGAGTTGCTGGTTGCCTGTTGTACAGAAAGCTTGAACCGCTTCATCAATCTGACCGATTTCCGCCATACCCGTGGACATGATAACCGGTTTGCCAAGTGCTGCTGTTTTACGTATTAGAGGGGTATGCGTCAGGTTTGGTGAGGCGACCTTATAAAGCGCTATCCCTTCCTCCTCCATCCATCCCAATGTGGTGTCGTTGGTTGCAGTAGAAAAGAATATCATGCCGCGCTGAGAGGCTTCTTGCTTGAGCCGGCCGTACCAGTGACGGGGCAACTCGATTTTCTTGAGCAGGGGGTAGTCTGGACTATCCTTCTTAACTAAGTGTTCGGCAAGGAAGCTCTGAAATTTCACAGCGTTGGCGCCTGCCGCTTGGGCGATGTCCATTAGTCGTAAGGCTTGATCAAAATTGCCGTCGTGATTGGAGCCGATCTCGGCAATAAGAAACGTAGAGGGTTGGCTGCGGATGCGGTCAAACAAATCCATATTCTTCACTCCGCTAAGTTGCAATGGAAAGTTAGCAGGTTTTCGTGAACCCTAAAGCCGGCTTTCTGGTTCGAGGCCATGGCGGCTTTTTGATTGATCCAAGTAGACGTCTCAATGCGCTTAGCTCCGCTCATATGAAGAGTGCGGGCTGCTTGTGCTAGTAGTTGTCGTCCTATGCCGAGACCACGATAATGGCTGTCAACGACGATAAGCTCAATGGCGCCTAAATCTTGTCCGAGTAAAGGAGGGGCGCTATGGTCTAGTTGAAAGGCAATGTAACCGGCGGCTTGATCTCCAATATAACAGATGTCTATCCACGTTTTTTTCGGCCAGGGGGCGGAGATCGTTGCATTGAGTAAATTTTCAATCCAGCGAACGTAAACTTCCTGCCCGCGTTCCTTGGAAAATAGCGGCTCATTAACAAAACGGTTATATGGAAATGCCCCCCGCGTTAGTAAGGCGAGGTATTCTATGTCATCGTTGGTGGCGGGGTGAAACTGGAGGGTATGGTTAGTTGTTGACGTTGCCGTAATGTCGGTGGTGTTAGCTAAAAGGGTCACGACATTGTCAGTAAGGCGGAAGCCTAATGCCTCAAGTACCCTTATTTCGTCCAGCCTCATCGATAACAGTCGTCGCTGCAATAGTTTAATGTCATTATGCACGGCGCGCTCTAAACAGAATGCCAGGAGCTGCTGGTGAATGGCGTGGCGTTTTTCTTCCGCCAAACGCCCGTCTAGACAATAAGGCGACAGGCGGGCGCATGGGATACTGAAATGTTCGCTGTCCCACTTAAGGTATTCAATACCTATAATGGCGAGGAGGGTGGCATTTTCCCGCAGATAATAGATCTCAGACGTTTCATCGCCCAATAGAAGATGAAATTTGTTCGCGAGATGGCGGCCCCTGGCATCGGGGGGGGGGGCAAGATAGTCTCTAAATAATTCCGGCGCACAGTTTCCAAGCCAGGTGGGATCGATATCTTTGGAGAGTGCCCGATCGATTGTAAAGGTCATAGCAAATCGGCGATCCATTCCATTTTTATGTCCCCCTTTTTAGCGCTGCCGCTGACATTGAGTAGTACTGTTTCATCATGGGCGATATAGCCCGCATTGATGCCTTTGGCTATACCGGCCAAGGCGGTTGCTGGTTCAAGCCCAACAAGTTTCCCTGTGCGGCGGTAGATATTTTGGTAATATTCGTCGGTATAAAAGAGGCGGAGCGCGTCATATATTTGGTGGTCAGAGACCGATTCAAAACGGCCACGGGTTTTATCCATAATCTTTTTAAGAATGGGGTAACTATCGGTAGGCTTCCGGGTTCTCAGTACGCGTACAAAATCTGATGGTAATACCTGTTGAGGAATATACTGCTCTTCCAGTATCGCCGCGTCGGCTCGCCAGGCGTTAACCATCGGGGAGCAGATGTCGGCTTGTACGCCTAGCAGCCTGGGGCATTTTTCTGTCATGCCAATATCGCGATAGGCCTTATAATAACTGTAAATGCCAATGCCGCCCGCTACGGGTTGAACATACCAATCAGCGGTTTTCTCCCAACCAGAAATAACTTCCAATGCAAGTAGCTTGAGCCCTTCTCGGCGGGCGTAATTGGAGAATCCACCTTCAATTTGGTATCCTTTTTCCGCCGCAAACTTGGCCGCTTCTTGAATGCATTCGTCGTTACTGCCCGTGAAATAATGAGTTTTTACAAAATCCTCGTCAAAAAATTGTTTATAGGTCTGAATGCGTTCCCGAGAGGCGGCGGGAACAACAATATGTAACCGTGGTCCTTTAATAATGGACGCGGAGCGGGCGAGAGAAGTTGCTGTATTGCCGGATGAGAAAATGACCAAATCTGAGAGCTTGTTTTTCAACAAGCGATGGATGGAGACAAAGCCTTCGCGGTCTTTCCATGTGCCGCTGGGCATGGCGGTCTCGTCTTTGAAAAACAGAGAGATGCCCAGCTTTTTTGAAAGTCTTTCTGCGTGGATGATCGGCGTTTCTTGTAAATTTTCGAATGATTCGATATTTTCGCTTACCGGATCATAAGGCATGACCGGATGAAATTTGAAAATAGAAGAAAAGGCCTCATCCGTAATCATTGCGGGTGGCGTGGGGAATTCGACGTCTAGAAAACCACCGCACAGCGGACATTCGACATAATAGGCATCTTCCTTCGTACTATGGTTGCAGGCAGCACACCGTAAAATATATTTAGTCATTGATTGATCCATCGGTAGAGTCGGTGCTGGAGCGACAGCCAACGCTTTTGAACCACTGGGCAGGGAATGAAGGTTGTGTTTTTCCCCAGGCTTGTATTATTTCCCCTCGGTCTTTATGGCCCTCATGGTACAAAATGCCGAGAAAAGTGCCGCTATGCGCATTAACCAGTCCTATTCCGCCGGTATGTTGCATAAAATCTAAAGCGTCATCGAAGAAGGGTTTTGGGTTAATTTTTTGCCATAAGCAAGTGCTTTCTGTTGCGACCATACAGATTTTTTCCACATTTTGTGACACCAGTGCGTCTTCTAGTTCTAATAGTAAATATTGGTAGTTGTTCAGTTCATTTTCTTGCCAGTCAACGGTTGTTTGGTTGAATTTAACCGTATCGATCGTACCTCCTGAATCGATTCCCAGAACATACAATGGAGGAACCCAGTTATATTGGGCGATTAGTGTTCCGGTGGTATGGTGATAAACAGAAGTACCTGGGTAGTGCAGGCCGTCGTTAGGCTCAATCTCCGTTAGCATCCGACTGATATATTCTTTTTTTAGCGCGATGGAAAGGGCTGTCGCCAGGGCGCTTGAACTGGCTACCATGTCTGCTGTACTGGAACTTAGCCCTTTTCCGACAGGAATGTCCGAATTGACCTCTAGGAAAAAATCATCATGCCGACCTAAGTCACTTAAAATATTTCGAATTATTTTATATGACTTCGAAAAGAACTTATATGATTCCGCATAGAGGGTTTCTTTTTCTGGTGAATATTGGCATGTTGTGAGGCGCAAGGTAACCTTGGAAATATTCTGAACTTTGAAATTCACTAGAAATTTTTTGTTGTTCGGCAAGACGCCTTGTAATAATTCACCGAAACTCGCATGACATACTCCATGTCCCAGGCGTTCCATTATTTTTCCTGCCGGCATTAAATTTTCTCGAATAAAAACATTTCTTTTTTAGCGGGATGGATGCGTAAACTGGTTTCTGCTCGCCCTATTAGTTTGCAATGAGGAGAAAATTGCCGGACATAGTCATGGGTAAACATGTGAACTTGCTTGAACCAGGCACCATTGTCTTTGGCCTCCTCAGTATATTCGATAAGGCAGATGTAGCGGGATGACACACGAATAATTTCTGCGATACTTTGTTCTATTCTGCCTGGAGGAATGTGCTGTATCGTTGAATCTGCGAAAACCAGGTCAAACAAGGAATTATGAAAGCAAAGTTGCGTTATGTCACCACAGACAATACCTGTGGAGTTTGGTTCTTGCCGCTCAGCGGCCCTCTTGAGAAGATTCATCGATAGGTCAATACCGACATACGCGTCGGCGCTTAGAAAATAGCGAGTATTTCTTCCGGCTCCGCACCCCAGCTCAAGTATATGAGACGGATTGATTTTTTTCACAAGTTCGATAATTTCTGGTTCGTCCGGTTGGTAAACTTCCCATTTAACGTAGCGTTCAGTATTGAGCTCCCAAAAATCCTTGGCATGATATCGGTTGTCGCTTCTATAGGGGACTTGCTTCGACTTGACCGATTGATTTGTCGAATAAATTAAGGCTTCTATATCCCGCCGATGCGCATCGGCGGGCTGGGACTGTATTTGCTGCAGGAGCAAGCATCTCGTTGATAAATCCAGCGAGTGCCACAATTCTAGAAGGGCGACGAGCGGTGCGTTGATCGTAAGACAGGGCGAATCTTTCAACCAGTCGCAGGAATATTTGCTAATTCCTCCGAAAGGCAGGATGCGGAAGGGAGATTGCTCATAAATTTGGAATACCCAGTGCAGGAGCGTGAGGCGCGAGGAAGGAAAGCGCTCATCAATGGCACCGTAAACAAAGCTTTGCCTACGGATTGCGATTAACGGTAGCGTATAATTCATTGTCGGTGGCGTAATTAAACACACGCCGCCCCTTTCCTCAGTGAGTATCACGCGTAAACGTTCTATCCACCCCTCCTTAAAAGCCTCGTCGGCAAAAGTAACGACAAGCCATTCCGATGTTGCGAAAGAAACCGCGAGGTTAATCATCCTCGGCCATTCATGGGCAGATTGTATATAGCGGTAACATATCTTGTTTTCCTGGGCGGCTTTCTCCAGTAACGGCGGGATGGAGCGCGTCCCCGTTTCTATAATCTCGTCGGCACCTTTCGTAAAGTCAGCAGGATTCTCATAACAGTCGGTCTCTGGGTGAAGCGCGATGAGTGTTAGCAGGGGCATAGTCATATTAGGAAGCATATGGCGAGATTCATTTAACGGGGATAGTTGCGCTTATCGCATGTGATAAAGTGCTTCTGCCATTTCCATATCCTCTCTATCGTCTATATCAATGGCGGCCTTCCAGTCCAGGGGGTGAAACCTATGTGCTGGGCCATAAAAAGTCCCACTTTGCCGTAGGGCGGCTATGTTCGCGATCCATATCGCACCGCTTGGACAGTATAGTTTTTCTAGGTCTTGAGACCGCTGATTCAAAGCGCCTGGATGCAGTGGAGAAGGTCGGCCCTTATTATCAAGGGTCATTGCCCACCAAGGATTTGTCCAGCCAAATTTAAAGCAACTAAGTTGGAACGCATCATTGTGGCTAATAAAATGTTCATGGGATTCTTGAATGTGCGAACTCTCCCGGAGAGGACAGTTGGGCATCAATTGGATAACATTTTCAAATTCTTCGCTAAATTGTTTCTGGACTTGGTCAAGGGCGTAAATTGTTGCCATGCTAACCGAGGCATTGTCGTCATGGTAGCGATTCCTAAGAAAAGGAACGGCGACTCCCCATTTTTCCGCGATAGCAGCGATTTCAGGGTCATCCGTGCTAACCAGAATGCGGGAAAAAATACCGGATTGCTGTGCGGCTTCTATCGTCCAACCAATTAGAGGTTTACCGCAGAACTCCACGATGTTTTTTTGAGGGATTCGCATAGACCCTCCCCGGGCAGGGATGATGGCAATTGTTTTTGGGGTTACCAAATTGACCACCCTCCATCCACTATTAGGTTGTGGCCAGTCATCCCGGAAGACATATCGGTCACCAAAAATTCCAGCGGGCCGGTCACCTCGTTATCTTCAAGCATCCGTCCCATCGGACATAATTTCGCATAGCGCTGTTTGAATGTTTCATTAACCCGACCCTGTACGCCACCATAAGATATCGCATTCACTCGAATTTCGCGGTCCGCGAGGCGAACGGCCATTTCTTTGGTGAGGTGGATAACGGCGGCCTTAGCCACGCTGTAATGGATGGGAGATTGCATCGGATGGTTGTCATAAAGGGAGGGGGTTGGTGCAACAACACCATACATTGAAGCGACGTTCACGATGGATTTAAGTCGTGAAGCGGGGTGAGATGATAAACTCATTGAGAGGTCGTAAGGGACGATGACATCAAGAAGATATTCACCCAACCAACCTTCTCGATAAGGGTGGTTAGGCCGTTCCATTTTCAGGTGAGCAGCGTTTCGCGCGTTGTTGACTAGCGCGATGGGCCAAAGGTTTTTTTCCTCTAAGGCTTGAAGTGTCGTTGTGATAGCGTCTTGGGCCTCAAAATCTACGGAAATGCCATAAAGGCGACTTTTGGTATCCGGCCGTTCGGCTAAGAAATTTTGAATGCGCTCTGCGCTTCTAGAGGTGAATATTATTGTATAACCTTTGTTTAACAGCGCGTCGGTAAAAGCAGTGCCAAGTTTACCGGTGGCCCCGGTAATTAGGACGGCGGGCGTATCAGGATTCACGCATTCCTCGCTCAATAACGGTGACAGTTCTTAAAACCCGTTCCTTTGGGGAGGGGTTGTGGTAATGGCCAGCGATGGAATAAACAAAGGTCTGTAATGCTGTTTTGAAGGCCGAGTAAGTATCTTGGAAAATTAACTCCTGGTGCGCATCCTCACCAAAAATACGAATTGAGATAGGGGCCGTCGTTTTTCCCAAAGCGGCAAAGGTGGTTAGTATCCCACTTTCCCATTCAACCGAGACTATTGTCTTATCATCCGATTGGCAAACATTAAAATGGAATGGTTGGTCTTGTGGGGACAGTAAGTTGAGTACGGGTTCAATAATATGAATTCCGTATTTCTCCCAACTGTTTACCACACACGCGTCAATATATTTTATCTGACCAAGGTGCCGGCGTTTTTTTTCATCTAGATTAAATTCTTTTGCGTAGCTCAACGCAGTACAAGTAAATATCTGGCCATTATATTGCTGGAGGCTATAAATTCTTTCGGCATCCTTAATGCTGGTGGCGATCGGTTTGTCTATATAAATGGGAATTCCCGCTTCGATGAAGGGCGCGCTCATTTCGAAGTGTGTTTCTGCATCATCTCGTGCCAATAAGATGCCGTCTACTTTGCCGATCATGTCTTTATAGTGGTCAACGACACAATCAATCTTTGCTGCTTTGGCGATGTGCCGAGACAAGCTCTTATTCTGAGTCCATATATATGCGACTTGGGCATCGGATATCGCATCGTCTGGAAAAGTGCGTGTAGAAAAATATTTTGGAATAGCCGGGAAGGGGCATTCATTCATTTCTTGTGGGTTATAACCATTAAAGATGGCGGCCCAAGAATAAGGGTGACCATTACCTTCGCTTAAGCCTAAAATGCCAAGGGTCAGTGGTTTCAATTCAACCTCCATTGCCCCGGTAAAATCATCGAAAGATCGTCACAGGCAAACGTCGCAAATTCAACATGCTGGGGAAGCGGATGATAGTAGGCGGCGATGTTGTTTAGTAGTTGTCTCCGGTTGTTTACACCAATAATAATTTTATCAACAGCCTTGATTTGCTTAACGAAGGATAACGCGCCTGCTTGCAGGGGCGCATTCTGCTGCTGCATTGTTTTCCGATAAGCGGCTAGCTGAGAGCGAATTGGTGTGAAATAGGGATGTATTTTTTCCGGGGGCATGAGTAACAGCCCTTGCAAAAAAACAGAACGGGCGTGGATTTCGATACCGAATGTTTTTAGCTTGGCAAAGGATCCGCTTCTCAGTAACCGCTGATCAAATAGATTGATTGGCGCTTGGATTACATCGATTGGAAAGCGCCGAATAATCTGATTAATTTGTTCTTCATTGTAAACAGATACCCCGATTTTATCCACCATGCCCTTTTCTTTGAGGCGAAGTAATTCCCGGTAAAATCTATCCCCCTCGGGAGCGATTAAATTATCGGCACGATGGATAAGAAAGCCGTAAATATTCTCCTGTTTGAGTCGACGGAGGGATTGGGTAAAAGTGGTGACTAACTGTTCGGCGGCATCATCAAGAGAAGTGGTGTCCGCAAAATGGGGAGACTTGGTAACAATGTTGAACGAATGGTTTTTCCCTAACAGTTGCCCTAAAATTTCCTCGCTTTGGCCGTAGAGAGGCGCCGTATCGAGTAATGTAATACCCGCCTCTTTTGCGCTGTCGAGAATTGCCGCGACCTCTCTTAACGGCGTCTGTCCGCTAGTATTAGATATACCATAAGTGGCGCCAAATTGGACGGTACCCAGCGCGAGCTTCATAAAATAATATGCTTCAAGTTTTCAATAATATAGTCTTGTTCTTTCTCACTAAGACCGAAATAAATAGGTAGGCTGATCGCCTCGGCATAATAGGCTTCGGCATTAGGAAAGCTCCCGTGGCGGAAACCTAGGCGTTGATAATAAGGTTGGGTATGAATAGGGATGTAATGTACGTTGGCCATAATTCCAGCCGTATGCAGCGCTTCAATAAGATGGCGGCGCGTTTTCCCCAGCGCTTCTTGATCGACACGGATAACATATAAATGCCATGATGAATCGCTAGCGGGGTGTTGCCAAGGACGGGTCAGAGGAAGGCCAACCAAGGCGTCACTATACCGTTTAGCAAGGTGGGCGCGATGGCTCACAAATTTATTTATGCGAGCGAGTTGGCTCGTGCCGAGGGCGGCCTGGAAGTCCGTCATCCTGAAGTTATAACCCAAGTCAATTTGTTGGTAGTACCATGGGCCTTCCGACGCGCCTTCCATGCGGGCGGGATTTCTCGTGATCCCGTGGCTTCGCAGCAGCACTAACTTTTCCATTAAATTTCCCCGGTTCGTCGTGAGCGCACCCCCTTCGCCTGTTGTGACGATTTTTACAGGATGGAAACTGAATACCGTGATGTCGGAGTAGCGGCAAGCGCCGATTTTCCCCCCTAAGTAGCTGCCGCCGATCGCATGGGACGCGTCTTCAATAATAGCGAAACCATAGTGGTCAGCAAGCACCTTCAGTCGTTTCATTTCGCAGGATTGGCCGGCGAAATGGACCGGGATAACGACTTTGGGTAGGCGCCTTTCTCGCGCGGCGATTTCAAGTTTCGCTTCCAAGGCCGCTGTGCAAATATTGTAAGTTTTTGGATCGATATCGATAAAATCGATATTTGCGCCGCAATAAATCGCGCAATTGGCGGAAGCAACAAAACTATTGGGGGATGTCCATACAGTATCCCCCTCCTGAACATCCAGAGCGCGACAGGCTAAGTGGAGTGCGGCGGTTGCATTGCATGTGGCAATGGCGTAGCGAGCACCGCAGTACTTGGCTAAGGTGGACTCGAAAATACCGACAGTAGGCCCTTGGGTTATCCACGCAGAACGTAATACGTTGACGACTGCCGCAATATCCTCTTCGTTTATGTCTTGTCGACCATAAGGAATGGGCATCACGCTGCCCCGTGTATCTGCCGCAATTCTTCTATCGTTAAAAAATGCGGGTTGTTACCGGAAATATATTCAAAACCTTCCTTCACGAAGGTTCCCGTTTCTCCCAGGTAGTTACTTCTGTAATTTGTCTGATGGGCAAATTGGATGGAAGGGCAAATCATATAATGGTCATGAAAATCCAGGGTTAGGTGCGAATCGTCAGCGGGGCACATGACTTCATGGAGTTTTTCCCCGGGGCGGATACCAACAATCTTGATGGGAGTGTCGGTAGAAAGCGATTGGGCTAGATCCGTGATCCGCATAGAGGGAATTTTGGGTATGAAAATCTCGCCACCTTGCATACGCTGAAAGGTTTTTATTACAAATGTTAGTCCTTGTTGCAAAGTAATCCAAAAGCGCGTCATGCGAGGGTCGGTCACCGGTAGTTCGGATGCGCCGTTGGTGATTAGTTTCTTGAAATAAGGAACGACGGAGCCCCGTGAACCCGCAACGTTGCCATAGCGAACTACGGAAAAACGAGTGCGGCGGAAACCTGTCATATTATTAGCGGCAACAAATAGCTTATCTGAGGCAAGTTTGGTTGCGCCATATAAATTAATAGGATTAGCGGCTTTGTCGGTAGACAGCGCAACAACCTTTTCAACCTCGTTTTCCAGTGCTGCGGAAATAACGTTTTCTGCGCCATGAATGTTTGTCTTAATGCACTCCATCGGGTTGTATTCAGCGGCGGGGACTTGTTTTAGCGCGGCGGCATGAATGACAAAATCCACATCCCGCATTGCCTGTTTTAAGCGCTCAGCGTCACGAACATCACCGATAAAATAACGCATTTCCTTAGCATTAAATTCTTGCGCCATTTCGAATTGCTTGAGTTCGTCTCGAGAGTAAACGATTAACCTTCTCGGCGTGTAATTTTGCAAGATGGTCTTGATGAACCCTTTGCCAAAGGACCCTGTTCCGCCCGTAATCAAGATAGATTTGTCATTAAACATGCTGCCCCTTCTTCCCTTGTGTTTAGCGCGCTTTAGCCTGGAGTGGCTCGTATGACCAGAGTCTTTATTCCAGGACGCTGTTATTGCTTGGATTTCCTGGTGGAGAGAGTCTTTCAATCACTCCTTCGGTTAACCGGTAAATATAGTCAGCCGCTTGTACCATAGCGGGCTGATGTGAAATGGAAACAATTGTAGCACTGCCGCGAAGCGCTTTGAGAGCATCGCAGATTTCAGCTTCGGATTGTGGGTCAAGAGAGGCAGTGATTTCATCTAAAATCAATAGCTTGGGCTTGCGTGCTAGGGCGCGGGCAATGGCGATGCGTTGTCGCTGCCCGCCTGATAACGTTGCTCCCCGTTCCCCGATAATCGTATCCATGGCGTCTGGGAGTTCGGAGACGAAATGCCACGCACCTGCCGCGCGCAATGCTTGCTCGACCGCTACCCGCCCAATCGATGGATCGCCGAGCGTAACGTTATGGATAAGGCTATCGTGAAATAAGAACATTTCCTGAGGGACATAGCCGATCATGTGCCGCCAGTCTCCTAGGCGCAGTGTTTGCAGCGCAACACCGTCTATAAAAATATTCCCTTTGCTGGGTTGGTACAAGCCCACGATAAGATCGGCAATAGTGGTTTTTCCGGCCCCCGATGGGCCGGTAATGGCGGTAAAGGTACCCGCAGGAATGGAAAGCGTGACATTCTCCAGAACGGGTTTGTCCCCATAGAAAAATTGGATATTTTCCAGACGAATTTCTTTTTCCAATGTTGGCGGAACGCCATCCTGGCTTATTTTTTCACTTTCCAGTTCGGCGCGTTGGATACTTTTTCGCATCGACCAAAGGGCGCTCTCTCCTACGGTAATGGACTGATAGTTTTGCTGGAGTGCGTGGATACCATTCAGTAGGCGATGAAATAGGAAGGCCATCAGGAGTAAAGCGGAAAAAGGCTGCTTGGTGTACGTCATCAGCGCATATAAACCGGCTGAAATCATAATGACAACCAATGGTTCCTGGACGGTTTGTAGAATTTGTGTGGACATGACTTGGCGCTCTTGCGCTTCGTTGAGCCCACGGGTTTCTGCTTCAAGCAACGGTTTCAGGTGTTTCTCTCTGGCCATGGCCTTGACCGGCTTGATGCCCTGAAGGGCATCGGTTAAGCGGGCGCTGAGAGACCTTAATAGGTCCGTCTGACTGTCACCCGCACTTCTAGCCATGCTGATTAGACCGCGAAGAGCAAATGTAAGCAGAAAACCGATGGAAATACCTAAAAGCGCGATTTTCCACGATACAATGATAGCTAAGCTCGCGTAAATGGCGGTGCGGATGAGCAGTGCGATGAGAAAAGCCGCTGCTTGATAGGCGGAAGCTGCCCGCACGGCTTCACTGCTAATGGCATTGGAAAAGTGTCCCGCAGGCTGGCTGATGAAATAGGCCCATCGAGCCTCCAGCAATGCCCGGATCAGCTGAAGCCTGAGGTCAGTGGTCACATGGGCGACGGTGAAGCCGACTTCTTTTACGGCAATAAGTAAAAAAAATGCTTTAAGAATGATGCCGGCGACAATCACGCAAAGGAATGCCTCAAGGCTTGGGGTAATGCCAACCGCATGAAATACTTCTAAGATAGCCTTTCCAATACCAGTTGAAGGGGCCGGTCCGTTATTTGTAGTGACTAGCTGGAGGAGAGGGAGGAGCGTCACGATGCCGAATCCTTCCGCTAACCCGGAAAAAAGTAACCACATAACCATCCGGGCGCTACGCCAAGGATAGGCAGAAAAAAAGAAGGAAATCAGGTTGAATGTACTGGATGTTCGCATAGTGACATGCTGCAGATGAATCGGTCGATTTTAACATAACCGAACGCGCAGTTGCCTTGTGATTGTTAGGGCCGGCGTGGTCGAATTAAACGCTGGGCGGGCGCTTCAGGAAGAGACCCGCCAAATATCCGGCGAGTTTGGACACATCGAGTAATATTCCGCCGAGCAGCGCGATACCGATGGCTTTGGGAAAATTTCCCCACCACGGCCAAGTAGGGCTTCGGCGAATGGGGTCGATGATTCCTCGCGCAATAGCGTATATGGACAGCAGGGAGAAGCCGATGGCAGGGGAAATCAGCACGCTAGCGATTATAGTGAATAGCGTAAGCATATGCGCCGCCGTTGAAAAGCGGTCGATCTTTGCGGCGACGACGTGTTTTTCGTAAGTAAACCATTTTTTGGCGGCCTGTCTTAAGTCATTGGGGAAATGGCGATAGTGGACGACGGCATCCAGGCAAATTTTTCTCGGACCATAAATTTTTTCATAGGCATTAAGCCAAAGAATATCTTCTCCCGCGCGAAAATCCGCAGCAAACAGACCGACTTGCTTGAAGACCTCGGTGTTGAAGATCGAGGCAGGCAGGACGGGCAGAAGTGATCCACAGCCATAAGATAGAGCGCATATTGCCCTAGTGGTTGGCGTATCTGCGGAAAATTGGCAGAGACCAAATAGGCCAATCGCACTTTGTTGGTTCAAACAGCGGAAAAGTTGTTCCAGCCAATAAGCGTCTGGTTGAATGCCGGCGTCGAGGAAGGCAATCCATGGGTTCTCGGCTTCGCTAATGCCAGCGTTGCGCCCTGCCCCCGGCAGAGCCCCGGGGCAGGAAATGACGCGGCATCCGCCCCCTTCCCATGCTGTACTATTCCACCAATCAACGACCATGCTGGGACTCCCATCGTGGGAACCTGCGTCTACAAAAATTATTTCCGCGGGCAACTGCGTTTGAGTTTGTAGGGCGGCAAAAAGGGTAGGTAGTGTTGCCGCCTCGTTGAGCATAGGAATAATGATAGAAACGGGCAGCGTCATGATTTTTCTGGATCGTGCTGCCGCAACCGGTACCAATCCCAGTCGCCATGGAGTTTCTGGCGGAAAATCTGTGGCGAGTCATCACGTAAGATAGTGGTGCGCCCCAGGAAAAAGGGGTCTCGCGTAGGCCCGTTAATATTGAAGTAGCTACAGGCCGCGCTTCGGTAACCGGTTTCCTCAACGACATTACGGACCCGACGGTTGACCGCGCCGTAAGGATAAGAGAGAACGGTGATTTCCTTACCGATGGTGTCTTCCAAATAATATTTGCTGTCTTTTACCTCTTCCCGCAATTTTTTTTCGCTGCATTCAGTGAGTGGGATATGGGTGTTGCCGTGGGAGCCGATATTTGCCAGGGGGTGGTTGGCGATGTCCCGAAGCTCTGATGGGCACAGGAAATGACGAGTATGATTGCGAACGAATGCAGCACTCACAAATAGAGTAAAAGGCATACTGTATTTTTCAAGAATAGGGGCGGCGACGTGCAGGTTATCCGCATAACCGTCATCAAAAGTTACCGCTACGGATAATGGTGGCCCGCTGGGGAATCCCGGCTGCCCCAAAGGGATTGCGTTGCCAAATTCGGAAAGAATTGCGATATGCTGCGCGAATAAATGAGGAGAAAGGGTGAAGATGCCTAGACGATCTCCCAATGCGGGTGAACCTATCGCATGATACATTAGTATCCGAAAACCCGGACGCGGCAGGGATGATCGTCGGCCGATAGCGACAGTTTCAGAGATACCGCGAGCCAGTAGATGTTTCCAAGTCAAATTAGCGCACTCGTCATTAAATATTTCTTCCTTTGCGCCTTCTTATCATCCAGTTTGCTCCAACGTTCAATATCTTGGAGGAGGCCCATTCCCATTCACCTAAATATTCAATAGGAAGCGCCCCGGTCCCTTTCTTAAAATCGTAAACACCAGGGTTGTGCAACGGGTCTATTCCGCTCATGTCGTAATATTTGACGCCCGCCGCATGGCAGTGTTGCATCAATTTCCAGAAGAGGCCATAAGAAGCGTAAGTCTTGCGCCCATTAGCCGATGTGGCGGCAAACAAATCCCAAGCCTTGGACCCGAATATAGCGCAGCCGCGAAGGGAAACCGGTTCGCCGTGTTCATCATCGCAACGATAGAGGACGATATGCTTGCCCATAAAGCTAAAAACAGTTTCCAGTTCGTTCTTGGAAAATTGTTGGGAAAGATTTTTGTAATCCTGCATTGAATGGTAGATAGCGTACACGGAATCGATATCGGGTTTTTCCCATAAGTGTACCGAAAGCCCATGTTTTTCAGAGCGACGTAAATTATGACGCCAGTTACGAGTGCAATCCGCTAGGCGAATGGCCTCGTCAACCAATGGGTTGTAAAGCATACTCATTCCGCTCAGCAGCGGGGAACCGGTTCGTCTCCAGCCATTCGATTGTAAGGTCAGCGCATCTTGGGCGTTATGCTGACGCGCTAAATTAATACGGCAGTAAAGACGTTTCATGCCGGTCGTTTCCATCATAGCGCGCATTAGCGTTTTACCGCAGGCCTCAATATTTCCCACAGGCCCGCCAGCTACCCATATCACCCCCGTTTTTCCTGGATAGGCGCGTAAAAGGCCTTGTGTCATAGCGACAATTTTTTCGCCTTTATCATAAGCGGCCCAGCGATAAGGCCGCCAGCCGCAGGCGCGGCGGTATTCCCCCCAAGAAAATGTTTGAGAGTGGGTGAAATCGTCAAAGCACAACAAATTTTGATCCCAGCGTGTAGCGGCCTCCTCCTGCGTGAGGCATTTCCAGTTCACCATAAAAATCCTACCATCCATACTGTTTTGTAATGCTCTGGCGCCGTTGGCTCAATCGCATCAGGTAAGTCTGGCCATGGGTGGCATTCTAGCCCGACACTTGCCAGGAAGTGCTTTATTTTTTCTACCGAATCCCCTGTAGCACGGAACGGAAAGACGTAGGGGACCGTTCCTATCGGTAGTTTCGCAAAAACTGGCGCTCCTCCTCGTTCTCGGATTTTTTCATCCAGAATAAGATAAAGTTCTCTGCGACGCCGTGTTTCACTGTCAGGGTCTACCTGGGCGAGGATATCAGGCAATTCACGGCATGGGTTGGCATTTTCCGGCATGCGTTGCTCTGCATCAGGGGGCGACGGGGGGATTTCCTGGCCAGTCCGAAATTTTCGTATATGCCGGCCCATTTCGGTTAGTAGTTTCGGCAGGTTTGTTCCTATGGGCAGCGGGAATCCCCGTAATATCCGTTTAATGCGAAAGGTTATTGGAAGAGCGCCGGTCAAGAAAGGGATCTGTGGGGGGGGAAGATAGGTGCTGTGCGTCTTAAGTAGCAGAGCCGCGCCATTCGGTAAAGAAATGGTTTTCCGTAAACTGAAAATGCCGATATCTCCTCGCGTGCCCAGGAGACGGCCAATTTCATCATGGCTAAAAAGACCGTGGGCATTATCTTCGATCAGAATCGCCCCGGTTCGGTCGCAATACTCTTCAAAGGGCGTTAAGTCCTGGGGGAATCCAAAATAATTAACCGCTAAAGCAACTTGAGCGATGGGGAGGCTAGCGGGGGGGATGGCTACCTGAAGATTGCGACTCACGGGATAGAAAACAGGAATCGCGCCAATAGCATGGATTGCTGCCAGGAGATCACGGCAAATAAAGCCAGGGACAAGAATGTGGTCACCCTTCTGAATCCCCGTGATAGCCAGCCCTGCGAGCAATGCGTGACGACCATAGCTAAAATAACGGACTGTTTCCCCCGAGGTAAGCGATTCCAACGACCAGTTCGTCGGTTGGCGAGGAGGAAAATATACTAGTCGGATCAGTTCGTCCAGGGGGGGCATCGTAACCAAGTATTGTTGAAGTGCTTAAGTCGTTGTCTGGACTGTGGTGGTCGTTTTTCTTACGATATCTTTCTTTTCTAGGATAGCGATCATATCATTGCCAATTTCGCTTGCATCGAAGCGAGATAGGATTTTCTGAAAGAAATACGCTTCGGACACATTCATTGGTTTGGCAAAACCCCTCCTCAGATTAGGGCAGGCCGCCGCTGCGAATGTAAACATTTGAGGATAGGAAAACGTTGTAAAATCAATCAATTGTAAGCCAACGTTGTTTGCGTATGTGATCAGATCTTGTTTGCGGAAATGATAAAGATGAATCGGCACCTCTACGCAGTCGCGGGCGAGGGTGTAGAGTAAACCGCCGTAGTTTGGCACGGCAATAATAGCTTTGCCGGTTTCCGTGAGTTTTTCCGAGAGAAACTGAAAATATTCGGCGGGGGAATGTACGTGCTCGAGAGACCAGTTCATTCGGATAATATCAAAACGAAGGTCGGCGGGAATGGCTGCTAAATTCGGGTAAACGGGGATGCCCGCAGCCGATAGGGTATCCTTCGCCTTATCGGCGACTTCTACACCATACACATCTGCGAATTTCTTATAAGCGAAGAGGGCACCCTTTTCTCCCCAAAAGTGGGCGGATACACCAGAACCACAGCCAATGTCGAGGATGCGGCTCCCTCGAAAATGGCGGCGTACCGGGTCCTCAATTTTCGGCTTTACGTAAGAGGCCAGTCGACGGTTGAGGTTAGGAATAAGATTAAATAAGTGGTGAAGCGGGGAATTTACTAGCTGTGTTAGCAGCGATAGGGTCGCCAGCTTCAATCTCGACGGTGTGGCATGGAAGGCGTAACTCGACGTGTAATACCTGCCGATTTCGTCCTTGTTTGGGCGAGGATTGAGAAAATGAAGGCCACATTCCTTGCATCGAACAACATAAAACATCTCGTCGGTTGTGTGGTGGATGATATCGGTTTGCCGGAAAATTTCATCAAATTTCGTTCCGCCACATAAATCACAAGCTACGTGTTCCAATTTTTCTCCTCGGCTAAGCTTTTATTTGCTAGATGTAATCTCAATGTGCGCCTGGATTGATCAAATTAGCTGAGAAACTCAGTAATGCCGCGATATAACATTTTGTGATGAAAGGATATGTTTGCCATGCCCGCCAGAAATGGCGCAATGCTTCTTGGTGGCGACCGTCTGTTTGCAGATTTCTGCCCGCGCCGTAGAATGCCAGTGCCCGCCGCTTCTTCATCTGTAGGCGGCTAGTGCGATTGCTGCCGCCCCATTCCAAAAAGTGTTGCTCTAGAACGGCCAGTTCGGCTTGCATATTACGCAACGCCACCTTGCTTTGATTGCCGCCATGAATGCGATATTCACCAAGAACTTCATTAACAAAGCCGAAGGAAAAACCCGTCTTCGCAAGTTTCAGCCAAAGCTCATAATCCTCGGCAGTAATAAACTCCGGCGCTTCGCTAAATGCGCCGACACGATGTAAAGCCGACTTATATACTAGTGTCGCCGACGTGGAGAGGCAATTGCCGTCGAAGAGCAGAGAAGGATAGCGTGCTCTCTTTTCCGGGCCATAGAACATGCGTCTTGGCGGAGAACCTTCTTTTATCCAGTTCTCACCGTGGCAGACTAAGTCGTATCCTAAGGCGATTGTTTCTAGACACCGGGCCAGCTTGTCAGGATACCAAGTATCGTCGGAATCTAAAAAGGCTACGAATTCGCCTTGAGCCAATTCAATGCCATGATTTCGCGATGCCGCAATGATACCGTTGTTGCGGTAATTGACCAGCCGAATACGGGGATCGTTGAAACGGGCCACTACTTCAATAGTGTCGTCCTCGGAGTAATTGTTAACGATGATGGCTTCCCAGTCCGAATAAGTTTGTTCTTGCACCGACTGAAGCGCAGTGCTCAGGAAGCGCGCGTGATTATAGGTTGGGATAACTATCGAGACTGTCGGCGTGCTCACGATTATTCCTCTGCGGTAAACGCGTGGTGACACAGTTCCAATGTCGAATCGATTTCCTCGTCAATATTCGCGCGCAGTTCAAAACCTGTTGCCTTGAGTTTGTCGATGCGATAGTCGAGGGGCAACGAGGATTCGCTGGGGAGCGGCGAAGGGCGATCAATAGCAAGATTGGCGCCGAAAAGCTGCTCGTAACGAAAGGCGATACGCTCCGCAACATCAATAATGCGCGTGGGGTTTTCCCCGCCTAAGTTGAACAAGCCGTCGGCACATGCTTCAGGGGATAACGTAAGGATATGCTGTACGGCACGGGAAATATCGTTCAGGGTTATAAAATCCCTAAGTTGCAGGCCAGATGAACGAAGGGACAATTTGCCGGAAGTCACGGCCTGCCGGCACAGATCGTTGGCTAAGAGGGTCCAGCGATTGACGTTGGCGCGTTCTGGCGCGCCGAAGCCGTTTGAAAGGCGGAGAACGATACCCTGAATTTCGCCCTTGTCCCGCGCAGCCAGCACAAGGTCTTCCGCTATACGGTGCGTGATCGCGTAAGGGTGTTGCGGCCGAGGAAGCGTCTGTTCGGTCAGTGTTCCGGTTAGGGGGGCGCCGTACACATGCGCCGTGGAGAAATAGACGAAACGCTCGACTTTCGCCGTGATAGCCGCCCTGAGAAGCCTCAAGGAGCCCAAGCCATTTATCATTAGTGCGCGCGCAGGGTCGGCGGCGCAGTCAATCTCGTTAAGGGCAGCAAGGTGGACTATATATTTAACGCCGCGGCATGCCTTCTCAAGGCTGGAATCATCCAAGAGATCGAGGAACGCTAATTTTCCATTGCATAGCCAGTGAGGCGGTGTCTGATGCGCTTGGCGGGTACCGAGTCTCAAGTGAAAGTCCGCGTATTCAGCCAGAAAACGGCATACACGTCCCCCGATATACCCCAGTCCACCAGTAACAAGAACGGTCTCGCTCATTGATGTTTAATTGCCCAATCATAGGGAATGGAGGGGTCAAATGGATCCAGGCGGTCAATTTCGTCCGGGTCATGGGGAATCGAGGCACAATTGGCAACAATCGCCATTTCCATGCCGAGGCCCTTAAAGCCGTTCCATATCATCGGCGGCACCGTTACAAGCTTGTAGTGGTCTGGCCCCAGGAAAATTTCCTGCAGTTCGCCGCGAGTCGGGCTTTCCGCCCGGTCATCGTAGAGCACGAATTTGATATGGCCGAGAGGGACGGCATAGTTCAGCACCATTTTTTTATGAATATGCCATGCCTTGATCGCATTTGGATAAACACAGGAAAAATAGATTTCACCGAAGCCGGAAAATCCTTCTACATTGCTACGAAGCATATGCATGATTTTTCCCCGCTCATCGGGAATTTGCCGTAGTGGCGTGATTTTAACGCCGTCAATCATGCTGTTGTCTCCATGTAGTGCCTTAACTGTTGCGTGGATACCTCAAGAGCTGGTCGGTCGGCCGAGATTTCTTTGTACCAATGGACTGTTTCGGCCACGGTATGGGCGAAATCCCAACGGGGATGCCAGTGTAGCGAGTGATTGGCTTTGTCGCAGTTCAAATGCAAGTATCTCGCTTCGCGGGGAGCGTTCGGGATGGCCGCGACTTGAACGCTGCCGTTTCCCCATGCGGCAACGATTGCTTTGGATAAATCGTGAACCGTGCGAATGGAGTCGGTTCGGGGGCCGAAATTCCAGGGGCCGGAAAATTGCTGCGGCTGGAGATAGAGCTGGGATGCTAATTGTAAGTAGCCGGACAATGGTTCAAGGACATGCTGCCAAGGGCGCGTGGCGTTAGGGTTACGGAGCATAATGGGGTTGCCGTCGCGCAAGGCCTTGATGGCATCGGGAACGATGCGGTCCCTGGACCAGTCGCCGCCGCCGATGACATTACCGGCGCGGACGCTGGCCGCACCTAAGAGCGGCATTTGCGAGAAGAAGGCGTCCCCGTACGCCGCAAAGACAATTTCCGCGGCGGCCTTCGATGCACTGTAAGGATCATGTCCGCCCAATTCATCATTTTCCCGATATCCCCATATCCACTCGTGGTTGCGATAGCACTTATCGGAGGTAACATAAATCAGGGCGCGAAGAGAGGGCGTGGTCCGCGCCATTTCCAGAATGTTAACCGAACCCGATATATTGGTATCGAAGGTAAGTTTAGGCGCTTCATAGGAAAACCGTACTAATGCCTGGGCGGCTAGATGGAACAGAAATTCCGGCTGAAATTCATCGAAAACCTGTCTTAAGTGGGCATGATCGCAGATGTCGCCATCGACATGGTGAATGAGGCAATCGAGACCGAGGAGGTTGAAGTGGTCGTCGACTCTTTCTGCAGGTAGCGCATAACCAAGCACCTCTGCGCCCAGTTCTCTTAACCACAGGCTCAGCCAGGAACCTTTAAAGCCGGTATCCCCAGTGACTAAGACGCGCTTGCCGCGAAAGGCCGCGACCAGGCGGTTTCTCACCAGACCACCCAGGGGGCTTTACCGTTTTCAAATAAGGTATTCAATAATTGATATTCTCGGTGGGTGTCCATGGGCTGCCAGAAATCGTTGTGTTCATAGACCATCATTTGGCCGTCATGTACCAAACGCTGCAGGGGGGCCTGCTCGAAAACCAGACCGTCGTCATTGTCGAGGTAATCGAAGATTTCGCGACGGCAGACAAAAAAGCCACCGGAAATCCGTCCCCCGCTGGCCTGTGGCTTTTCATTGAATGCGGATACCCGACCTCCTTCTGTACTGACGAGTTCTCCAAATCGTCCTGGCGGGCGAACCCCGGTCACGGTGAGTATTTTGCCGTGCGCCTGATGAAATTTAATTAAATGACCAATATCCACATCACCTACGCCATCGCCATAGGTCAACATAAAATTTTCATCATCGGCAAGGTAGGCCTGCACTCGCTTCAGGCGGGCCCCTGTCATCGTATCGAGACCGGTCTCGGCAAGGGTGACTTTCCAGTCCGACTCGGAATGATTGTTGTGGAATTCGATGAATTTATCGCTACCCAGGGTCAGTGTAAAGTCCCGCGTAAATGCCTCGTAGTTGAGGAAAAATTCCTTGATAACATGTGATTTATAACCCAAGCACAGGACGAAGTGGTTGTGATTGAAATGTGCGTAGTATTTCATGATATGCCATAGGATGGGATATCTTCCAATGGGAATCATCGGCTTGGGGATATTATCCGCCACATCACGAATACGGGTGCCATAACCGCCGCACAGAATGACTACCTTCATATTTTTCCTGTGTTCAACTATTTGATTCGTGCATTAATCATGGGCTCGTTTTACGAGCGGGTATTATACCTTCCTACGACGCTGCACGAATGCGAGTAGCGTACTCGTTTGCCATGCGCTCCACTGAAAAAAACGCCCTATATCGCTGATAGCCTTTGCTAGCTTGCTCCTCCCTAAGAAAGGGGTTTCTCAAGAACTCAATAATCCGTGTGGCGTAACCGTCAATATCGTTTGGATCAACACAGAATCCCCCCTGCCCATCCGCAACGACTTCGGGTATTCCGCCAACGCGGGTGGTGACGACAGGAATACGATTCGCCATTGCTTCTACGCTAGTCAATCCGAAAGACTCAAACGCCTGCGAGGCAATAAGCAACAGATCTGACTGCGTGAGTAGCGTATCGACGTCTCTTCGGAAGCCCTGAAGTCTGACTTTTTCAGATAAATTATATTTTTTAACCAGGTTTTTTACTCTTTCTACCTCTTCTGAGTAACCATATCCACAAATGACCAAGTAAGTATTTGGGACATTCAAAATCACTTTCTGGAAGGCCTGCAATAAGAAGTCATGCCCTTTTCGTGGTTCATAGGTGGCCAGCATTAAGCATATATGGGCGTCGAGAGGAATGCCAAGTTCTTCTCGTAGCGAGGCCGATTGCGCGGACGTAACCGGAGGGCGCGGCGGAGAGATACCGTTGTAAATCCAGGTGACGTTAACCATGCTTTTATTTCCTAAGCGTTTGGGTAGCGACTCGGCACAAACACGGGATACGCCGATCAAGGCACGCGAACACCGCACCAGCCATGCGTCGATGAACTTTTCCGGAATTTTTTCAAACCAACGGGGTGTCGTGGCCAAATTATGGAAATTATAAATGGCGCGAGGTTTGTGGTTAGCAAAATAGCGCCATGTGATGGTTGCGGCACGGCAAGTATCTCCACCGGGATGCCCGCCATTTACTACGATGAGTCGATCGACTGGATTCTGGCGAAAAATAGACCTAAGCGAGAACAGGTAATAAAAAAAATAGGGGTACCGTATTAGCGGAGAGAGAAGGCGTCGCATGTAGTGTAGGACGGGGTATTTTTTGGTTCGAAGCACCAAGTCCGAATAGGTGGAAATATCGTGGCGCAGAATTTGGCAAGGGCGGGTCAGCTTGGCTTGGATTACGGCAATACCGGGATGGGAGGGGTTACAGACTATCGCTAGGTTGTCCTCAGGATAGGGCCAATAGTTGACCAAGGAGATTAAAAAGGTATCTAGCCCACCACAATGGATATTTTCCGTTAGAAACATTATTTTCATTGGTCAACCAACCTTATGCTTTGCGCAGCGTGGGGGACATCACGCTTTCCTAGCCAGAAAAGTGAATCCCTCAGCGAATTGAGCAGGATGCCGGCGAATCAGTTGTTCCCGTAAGCTAGGAAGCGGAAGCCAATAGCGTCCATAAGGGAGGGCTGGAAAGTGATGGCTTAAATCGCGGATAATTGTGAAATCGAGGGAGCCCAATAATTTAATCAGGCTGTCGTGGGTAAAAAAACGGATATGGGGAAAGTCCCAGCGATTGGCGTCCTCGAAATAACGATAGGTGTCGATGTCATTGGTGAAGAGGAACTTTAGCCGGCCGTATAGGGTGAAATGATTAGGGACATGGACTAGCAAATAACCCCTGGATTTCAAAACACGATGAATTTGGCTTAACATAAAATCGGGCTTCAATAAGTGTTCCAGTAGGTCCTTGCACAGGCAGAAGTCGAATTCCGCTTCAGTAAAAGGCAATGGGTCCGTATTGAAATCATTGATTGGGGCCAGTTGGTCGAAGCCCCTAACTTTGGCCTCTTTGAGGGCGTAATGGCTGCCATCGACACCAACTAGGCGGCAGCCGGTTTTTCGCTTGGCCTTGGCCGAGAAAATTCCATTTCCACACCCTACATCAAGCATGGTATGAATTTCCCCGACTTCTTTTAATGCGGCATCCCAGACCGGGGAGAAATAATTGTTGTCAGGGTTGATCTGTGCAATGTCGTCGAAATATTTTTCAGGGAAGTGTTCGGAGCGCATTATCAAGAAAGCTAAAATTGAGCCATCAAATGGTGGTGGTTGTGGAGAAGATCAGGGGTTACGGTTCAAGGATATGTGCTTCGTTGAAGCTTGCTAAGCAATAATATCCGCCACCGCCGATTACCCGAAGGAAAATTTTGCGCGGTAATAAATGCATGGAAATCCACTTAAAATTCTTCAACAGCATACGCTTAATTTTTTTTGATTTCGTCAGATCATTTGCCGGAGGCGGAAAAATATCATCTATATGATAGATATAGGTCTCTTCGTGTAGAGGGGTCAATCCTAATTTCCTGATGAAATAATGGACGGTATTGACATTGAATTCGCGTAAATGGCCATTGCTATGTTTTGAACTTGGGTATTCCTTAGGAAGAATATAGTCATCAAAATATGCCGATTCAATGGGTAGTTTAATAATAAAGTATTTTGTTAATCTCGCGAGTTGTTGGATTAATGTTTTGCAATTTGGGATATGTTCCAATAAATCAATTAGCAAAATGCAATCGACTTGATGGGGCGCAATCGTTTTAATAACGTGGATGCTTTTTTCCACCTCTAGAGAAGAGAGCGAGACAAATTTAAGATTATCACGAGTAAATTTTTTTTGGGCAATATGGATAGCTGCTTCCGAAAAGTCTATTCCGATGCCTGAATCAAGCTTAATCTGCTCGTTAATCGCTCCGAGTATTCCACCATATCCACAACCAAAGTCTATAATGGTGCGAATCTCTTTGCGTAAGGTTTCAGGTATTCCATTTAGGATAACGTCTACCTTTCTTTTTGACGCCAGGAGGTCGAAATTTATTTCAGATGTGGTTTTTTCCGACCATGTCGCGTAAAAATCGGCTAAGCGATCAGGGCGCTCTTGCATTCTGTTTTCCTTCGTTATTTAAGGATTAGAGAAATCTTCCCCGACTTGATAATGATTTGTATACTTTGCTACAGAATCATCCATAGATTTCTTGTAATCACCGGTCTGGCTGATGCTGGCCATGAAGGTTTGAATGAACCATGCAACTCGCCGGTCACCCGCATAATCATCAAAGTAATTAACCTGTTTTCGCCACTTGCTAAAATCGCCGATCGTTTTGTCTCCCTCAGCAGCACGCAAGATTGCATGTCCCAAGGCATCTAGTGATCTGTAAAGAATTTGCTGCGATGGGTCTGCGTAAATCGGGTTACTCAGCCCGACGCATTCCCAGTGAATAGCCCGGTGGCCATAAATTCCTGAGGCAATACCGGCGGTATTTATGCAGTAGCACACCCCTAAGTGTGAATGGGCCATGGCGGTCATCGGGGAGTATTTTGGTGGTAGCGCTACGAAACGGCGGTGCTTCTTAAGAGCTTTCAGTCGATCAACGATTTCCCGCCCACGGGGGAGGAGGTCGGTATATCTTTCCAGGGAAGATGACTTGGACTTAAGGATAGCTCCCCAGCGTGGATGCTTTTCGAGTAAGGACAGTATTTTTAGGAAGAATTGGCTCAGGGTTTCCGGAGTCATCATGAGGTAATGACCTACATCGGAATCGAATATGGAGAGAACATAATCTAGGTTATCGGAAAGTCCGTCCAGTTCTTCTGGCCGGCCATCATTAGGTTTGATCCATATGCCAGAGGGAATAATGTGGTCACAGGTGTTTATTTTGCTATCTAGGCAGGCTCGCATGGCGTTACCCCAGACAAAGTATATATGCTGGGAGGTAAGGTACCAGTGTTCCATACAATAGGGCAAATTAGACCAATGATAGCCGACCATGATGCCATTTGTAGCTTCCATGGCTTTGGCTTGAACAGCCTGCTTCCACCCTCGGTCTTGGTGCTGAAACAACATGGTGACTTGGTATCGTTTAAAGACAGATGCATAAATCGAGTACCAAATCCATTCTTGGAATCGGAACACCCTGAACCACCTTGGAAGGGTGTGGGAAAGATGTAAGTAGTCCATTAGGAATGCCCAGGTTTTTCTGGGCGTTAAGCGGCTCATACGGATGATTGGCATCAGATGTGCGTCAATCCATTTCATGCCGCTTTTTTCTATATCGGCTGCTGTTTCTTGGGTCAACGGCGTGTCGTCTCGGTCGAGATAATAAACGAGATCGAACGGCTGGCCGGTAATGTGGTGGCGCCAAAAGGCATGCTCGTTTCTCCATGGATAGTAAAATTCCACCCAAACGGCAGGTCTGATATAGGTAATATTTGTCTTATCCGCATGCGGGAAAAGAGTGGCTTTCAATACCAGCCAGAAATAGGCAAAGGGGACTAGCCGTTGGCGCAGATTTTTGGGTAAGCCAAGCGAAGACTTGATAGTGACCCCCTTTAGCGCAAAGAAGTCAGTTATCATTGAACCCATCGGGCTAGGAGAAATACATAATACGTGTGCTACGTTGCTCTGGCGCTTTATTCGTTCATTAATTAAAGTAATAAATTGAATTTTTTCGTCTATGTACCCTCGTAGATAAGTCACGACCATTTGTTTTTCCCTCTCGGTCGCCCTGGGAAAGTGTGTTGACAAGAACCAGTCGGCTAGTTGATTCAGGTTCTCGGTCGCCCGGTATATTAGACTTAGGCCACGTTCATCCTTAGCGTTGAAATCAAGCGTGATGGGAAGAAATTTCCTGCCCATTCCCATCATGCGCAGCCATTGTAAAAAGCGATGGGTACGAAGCGTAATCACGACTTCATCATAATAGGCGGTTGTCCGGGAGAAAATATTCCGCACGCTAAACAAGCAAATATCAAGAATGCCGAGTTTCTTAAACCAATAAATTTTGGTAGCGATGCGATTGGCCTTTGGGTGGGAAGCGCTGAGATTCATGCTTACTCAGATAATGTTATGTGCAGGAAGCGAAAGAAAGCTTCCCGGTCGAATTTAATGTGGATTCCCCTTTTCTTCGTGAAGGTATCCGAATCGGATCGGTTCAACTCCTCTGGAGTCGTTGCTTTCGGGATAAGTGCATGGCGTGTTAAAACGAGTGGATCCTCAACCTGTAAGTCGGGCTGTAGCGAAACGACTTTGTTTCCAAGTACAAAAGATTCGATCAGCATGATGGATGTCATTCCAACGACTAAGTCGGCGATTTTCAGGCATTCCAGCGAATTCATTTGATTACTTATGACGAGCGGCGTCAGTTGCGGATATGCTCGGATAACTTTGTCGAATTCGCTGGATTGGTCCTTGGGATGAAGCTTTAGAAGGGGGCGCCAGCCGCCAAGCCTATCCCTCATGGCCTCCAGAAACATAGCGAAGGCTTGATACTGGTCGTATCCGCGTGTTCGTCCGTAATATTCCAGGATCGGTTCCGAAACGAATAGAGCAACCTTTTGGTTGGCGGGTAACCCTAGTTGAGGAATGATGTTGTCAGTATTGATCTTGTCAAATTCATCCCGAATCGCTGAAAGGTAGGGATGGCCCAGGGTAAGCAGTTTCTCCGGGGCGAAGCCGAGAGCGGTCATTTCGCGCTTGCCGATTTCATCGATGCAGTTGATATGGTTTGGCAAATAGGTGAGATGTTCATTTGTGGCCGGCCCGCTGAAACGAATGGCATAATTCTGCCACTGATCAAGAAACACCAGGGAAGGGATGCCCAGCTGTTCGGCGGTTTGCCAAAGATGTTTTTCTGACATGTCGCGATCAGGCAGGCTTGTTGCCGAGGTGATAAGGAGGGCGGGTTGATGGGAATTGAAAAGGGAGCGTTCGTTTTTTCCGACGCGATTGATCTCTACATATCCTATACCCTTACGGGAAAACCGCTCTGCGCCTAATCCATAGCTTAATACGATGATCCTGTACGCAGTTTCAGCCTCCAGCAATCGTATCACGGGGATAAGAACTTCCGCGCCACCAGGTTCGCAACTGAAGAAAAGGATGGTTTTCTGTTTCATAGACCCCTGAACCAGTCAGGCGGAAAATACATTATTTTTTTGGAGGATGGCTACTAGATAATTACCTCGCTTACCTAAGTCTGGCTTGAGCAATTGATGGAATTCGTCTTCCTGACGGATCTTTTCCTCATAGTTTGGCAGATGGCAATTGCGCTTGTGAATGAAGTGGTCGGGGTGATCATAGAATTCAGCAAGATCGGTGAGATAAATATCCAGCCATTCTGTGCGGAAGGACAGTATTTCGAAGCCCGTCAGTCTCGCCAGTACTGTTAGAGAACGCTCGTTAAATACATTTAGGGTCGTATAGCCGTACAGGTGGTTGGTTTTTCCACGATATAGCGCCATAGCGTAAGAATCGGCATTCGGTGTATTGATATAGAGAAGCCCGTCTTCTTTGAGGACGCCGTGGATGTCACGCAGTAGGCCGGCAGGGTCGGGCACGCCGTAGAGAATCTGATGCAAGGTGACGATGTCATATACTGGGCCAAGGCTAAGTTCGCCGAGAGATTTTTTATGCACTTTGAAATACTGCTCGGCGATGGCGGCGGTCTGTGGGTTTACTTCCACTCCCTCCACTGCGTAAAAATATTTAGCCTTGTGTAGGAAATCACCGACCGAGCAACCAACATCAAGCAATCTTCCCGAGGGCTTTATGGAGTAAATGTCATTGATTTTGTCGTCGTTATATGGATCTGGTTTTAGCGGAAGATCCGTTTTGTATTTGTTGATAAGAGAAAAATATTCCATTAACAGCGCATCTTCACCCTGAAATCCTTTCGCGACCACGTCTGCAGAGGGCGAGGGGTTCATATAAACGAGTCCGCATTGAGAACATTGCTCGTAATTGAGATGGTCGTTATTGGCGAAAAAAACGCTCTCAGATGAATTACAAACAGGACATGCTTTCCTGACCAATTGGTCATTGGGGATGGTGGCCGCAAGACTAAAAACCTTGAGTAGCCATGCCCGGATTTCCCGGTTGTATTCCTTAATGTGGTTCAGGCGCATTTCATGGTCGCTGCTTTGATAAAGGCTTGTGCGATATTGTCCATGTCGGAAGTAGTCAGGGGTGGATAATTATAGGCCGTGACAATCATTTCCTGGTCATAGAGGCGTTCGGTCACGGGGCAGATTCCCCGCGCATAGCGGGGTTGTTCATTTTCCGGATGAAGAGAATAGGGGAATCCGTTCTTGAAGTCGGTCTTTTGGGCGAAAACGGGCTCGAGATAGAGAGGGCGGATATAACCACCGGCAAATCGATATAAAGGGATTCCTAGTTCGCGGATATTGCTAATGTATTTTCCCCTCGAAAGACCGGTATTTTCTGAGTGGTATTTCAAGGGGTAAAGATAGTAAACGTGGCTGCTGCCTTCCCGCACTGTTGGGGGAGTCAAGAAATCAAGCGCCGAGAGTTTGTCGGTTAGATAGTCGGCGAGGTCGATACGCTGTTTTAGTAGTTTCGGCAATTTTTTTAATTGCTCGGTAGCGATGGCGGCCTCTATTTCCGGCATTCTGAAGTTACCGCCGACCATGTTGGTAAGGTTACTGTACCCCATTTCTTCTACCGCGGCCTCGGCATGGTTGCGGATGAGTTGCAGGCGAAGTGCTAGTTCATCGTCGTTGGTGACGGCAATGCCTCCCTCGCCACAATGGATAATCTTATGCTGGTTGAGGCTATAAACGCCGATATCACCGAACGTACCGGCGAATCCCCCGTGGTATGGGCAACCGGGGGCGTGGGAGGAATCGCAGAGGATCCTCAGATTGTATGCGTCGGCAATTTCCCGCAGGGCCGTCATGTCGGTAGATTGCCCAAACAGGTCAACGGGAAGAATGGCCTTTGTTCTCGGGGTGATATGCTCGGTGATGCGATTAGGATCCATGCAGAAGTAGTCCGCCTCAATATCTACGAACACCGGTATGGCGTCATAGAATAAGGGGGCGGTAGCGGAGATGCACATGCTGTAGCCGATAACGAGTATTTCATCACCAGGAAGGATTCCCATGGCGCCGATACCCGCGATCAGCGCGGAAGTTGCGCTATTGAAGGAAATCGCGTGCTTGACTTGATGATGGTCCGCCCAGCGCTTTTCTAGTTCCCGCACATAGCGCCCACCGCCAAATTTGTCGCAATGTCGAGCTATATAATCTGACAACATACCGCTTTTTATAACCTCTGCGGCGGCGGCGGCTTCTTCGTCCCCTATAGGGTTGTAAGGGGGAAAGGGAGTGGTTCTTATTTTTTCCATAGTTTTTGCGCAAAATCCAGTTTTTCCGAACCGCGATCAAAAGATTCAATGATGTGGTTGAGAATTAAGAGATTGTTGTATGAAGCCTGGGGCGTGTTGATTCTGTGGGCTATTTCGCCTGTTGTGACACCGTAAATATATTCGATGGCATTCATCATGGAGAGCTTGTAGCCGGTTTCCCGGTACTGTGCTTCTCGATCGTTCATGATTTTTACCCCGGAATAGGTGTAGTCGGTGACAGGCGCTTCCCGAATTCCCTGGGAAATGTCCACGATGGTTAACCTTCCGTCCGTAAAGAGGAGGTCGATTTCGAAAATATGATAATTGTAGTAGAAGCGATCCGCATCGGTGGTTTTTACTGTGGCGGTGAAACCGGGATAGTAAAGTACGAATTCGTAACTGTAATCGCCGATTTCTTGGTTGAACACCCGGTTATAGGCTAGTGCGGCATCAGGCTGGCCGCACAGGTACGAGAGGGTGTCGATCATCGTTATGCCGATATGGCGTAGGCCTTTCATATAATGACCCGTTACCGACAGCAGGTTGTTGGGGTTAGCCGCGACATGTTCGCGGATTTCTTTATGCGCCGGCTCGTTTCTTCGCTGAAAGTTAGTGACGATGTGGATGTTGCGCTGCTCCCCGAGCCGGATGAGTTCTTCAATCTGACCAACATCCGCGCTAAGGGGTTTTTCAATAAAGATCGTGCGACAACAGCCTGCGGCAAGAATGCTTCGTGCGATATCAAAGTGGGCATGGTCGGGAGTACAGATGCTAATCACATCATGGCGGCTGCCGCATATTTCCTCGAGGTTTGTGGCGATATGTCCTGCTTGCCATATGCGGCGAAACTTTTCTGCGCGCGCTGCATCCTGGTCGCAAACGGTTTTTAACACAAAGCCATTGTGGGCCGTGTAGGCGCCAGCATGAGTATAGATGCCTGTGCCACCTTGCTGCGTGTTTTCATCGTAGTTGCCGGCAATGTGACCCGCGCCGATAATTGCGACCGAGAGAGGCGTCATGACGTTGTCGTTATGAATGGCGCGGATTGCTGGACAAGGTTGCGCGTTTCTTCAAAAATTCCAGGTTCTTGACGATAGAGGTCTAGGACTTGGGCGGTGGTAAACAGATATTCTCTAAAATGGGCATAGACATTCTTGGCTTGTTCCAGATCTTCAGGGTAGTCGATTGTTAGACGGAGTTCAGGGTGGTGGAGTTCGTCTGGCGCCTCGATGTTGGAAATTATGTAGGCATCGGGGTGTTCCCAGAGGTACCGGACGACATCGGAGCGATCTCCGTCTGAAAGGTCTTTTCTCCGGCTTAATGCCACCAGGTGTTCAACTCGGACCACGTGCCCGTAAATGCCCAAGGGATAGGTAGGTTTCAGATCATTGCAGACATAGTCGAATTGGCCATTTCGGTAATGGTCGGTCAATTGATCGATGAGTTGATAATCCAGGTAGGCAGAATCCGCGCCCATTTGCACAATGGCGTCGGCGTTATGTTCCTGGGCCGCGTTGGCTACCCGTTCCAGAACGTTTTCTTCGGAACCGCGGAACACGGGCACGCCATTTTCTTCGCACCAATCGGCAATGGTGTTGTCACCCTGTTCGATGGTGGTGGCGACTATGACATCGTCCAGTGTACGGCAGGCGCGGAAACGGCGAACCACGCATTCCAGCAAGGGCATGTCATTGTAAATGCGGGCCATGGTTTTTTCCGGGAGGCGGCTGGAGCCCATGCGCGCCTCGATCGTGCCGATAATGCGGGTCATTTTTTCGCCAGGCTAAAAAAATGGAAGGCGGCTTCGTTTTCTTGAATCTTGCGGTCGAACTCGCCCTCGATGATGGGGGAGAAGAATCGGGAGAAATAATCAATCCATTCGACTTTTGCCGTTTCTCTATTCTCAGTGGACAACTTGCTTGCCATGCTAATGAGTAGAGGGGCGATAGGTCTTGTTCCAATATTCCATATATCTATCACGGGATTGGTCAGATAGAGGTGATGATCTATTATGGAGAAGCCCTTCTTCTTAAAAAGGGCCGTCCATTGCGAAGTGTCGTAGCAATGATGGATGAGCGCGTTATACCCACGGTCAAAATAATTGTGGTATCTGTTTTCGCCGGCATGGGGCGCGGAATAATAAAGCCAGGCTTTTTCCTTGAAATTAACGTTTGGAACGAACAGAAAAAGCTTTCCTCCAACCTTAATTACCCGTTGCCATTCCGATAACACGGTATCTATATCATCTAGCCAATATAGGACGTTGGAGAAGGACGAATCGAAGTGATTGTCGGGAAAGGGTAGTTTCTTGTTAAGATCGATAATGAGTGTGTTTTTGTAAAATGGGGAAAGTCTTTTGGCTTTATTAATAAGCCCTTCTTTGTGATCTATGCCCCATTCATATGTGTAACGCAAGTCGTTGATATCCCTTTTTAAGGGTATGGCCGCATTCTGGTTGTAAATATCGGCCCCAGCGTTGTAGTTCTGTAATTGTCCGACATCCATGAAAACATCGTAATCGGTGAGGGCACCACCTGCCATGATAAAGCTCATAATGCCATCTCCGCACCCAAAGTCGGCGGAGCATGCAGAGATTTCCCCGTATTTTTCCATTAATAAGCAGTCAAAACAGCGCCAAAGCGCGGTTTCAGGCCTCAACCAATGGACTTTAAGCAATTGAGTAAGATAAGCATTTATATTTCTAGCCATTTAACGACCTCAAAAATTTCCGCATATTTTACACCGATGCGCTGGCCGGCGTTTTCCGCCTCATTCTTGAAAAAATTAATCCATTTGCTGCCGGTGCGGTCTATTTCCGAGGCGTGGGCTTGGATGGCTTGTTCTTTGATATCCCAATGCTTGGTGATGTCAATATAAAAATTGCCGCGAAACTCCATAGTCGAGTGATACCAATTGCTACGATACATCAGCATGCGCGGCACATGGCGACAGCTATGCAGAGAGGCCTTTGCTACGGCTTGATGATCGTGATGGATGTCGCCGATCCAATGAGTATATACTTTGCCGATTTTTTTCTCTTCGACGATCCTGAGGATTTCGATGTTGAGTTCGTCGACGAACTCAACATCGAGCGTTCTGAATTTGCCGCATATCAGCTCCGTTATACCCAGAATTCCCATGGCAGCTTGCGCTTCCTCAAGAGCCATTTCGCTGGAACGGACCGTTTGATTGTATTGGTTATTGAAGCCGGAAACGGTAGCCACATAGACATAAACGTGGTCGCCATTGTGCGCATGTTTTGCTAGGGTGCCTCCGCAGCCCAATTCAACGTCGTCAAAATGTGCGCCGATAGCCAAAATATTCATTTAGCAGCCCTTAAGTATTTCTTGGGATTTATTCACACCGCAATTGAATAACAAATCAATGCTACTCAAGTATGGAACAAAAGCCCCATAAAGTTGTGGATATACTGGATGGGTGAAATTTTGCCAGATTACTTCAATACCCGCTTCCTTAAAGGGGGCTGGGTCGAAATAAGCGCGTGCGCCAACCCCAGATAAATAACGGCATGCACCTGTTTTTCCAAGAATATTCACCAATAGTTCGTTTTTCTTTCCCTGGGCGCCTAGATCGCTGGCAAATACCATCGGCGCCTTGATGTTGAAAAGGCCTAGTAGCAGTTCGATGGACTTAACGTTAAAATCCATTAGACTTTCGCAATCGAATGCATATAACTGTTCCACGTAAGGAAATATTTCCCGGAAACAGGGGGCTTTTCTATAGTTGGTTTGGAGTAAATTGAGGTTATCGGCACGCCAGTTTACCGTGTTGGAAAGCTGGATATCCCGAATGGCCGTATCCCGTGGCGCTTTTTTAATGCTGATCGAGAGCCATTTTTCTCCACTGGGGGTTTTGATCTTGTCACGATGGGTCCAGCTGTGACTGGTGCCATTTACGAATTGGGCGGTATCTAGCATAACGAATACGTCGGCAAAAAGCAGACGATGTAAAAAACCGAGGTAGGGAAGAAAATCCGGTTGGTGGATAACCACGGTTGTATTCATAATGATTGAATTTCCCGGAAGATATTCCTGGCCCCTTGTGTGGTGATCTGTGCCATACCGGCAAGACTCATCGCTTCAATACTCAGTGCTTGGGTGAAGACTTCCCGATCAAGATGATCGTGTGGGCCGGCATATACTGAACTGCCTATGTTTTCCAGGTACTGGCAGACCGGGATCTCGAACCACTCGTTGGCGATAACAATGCAGGGAAGGCCGGAGGCATTAGCCTCGAATGGCGTGACCCCACCTCCTGTTATGGCTAAATCATAATGGCTGAACGTTTCGATCAGGGAAGGAACGCCGTTAATCAATTGGAAAGATGGGGTAAGCAGTTTCCGGAGCGGATCGTGGTGTTCAAAGGCTGGGCCGGTAATAACCGTTGCTGTTTTACCTTGCGCTTTGAGCAGTTCCACCACTTTCAGGGTCGTGCCGTGCGTGTCGCTTCCGCCCAAGGTAACAAGAACCTTGTCCTGCTGATGACGCACTTTCTTGAATCCGTCGATTTCAGGATCAAGAATCAGGTAGGCGGGGCCCCGAAAAATTTTATTACCGCCGAGTTTTTCCTTTTCGTCGAGGATGAGCGGCGCAAAGTGCAGATCAGCTTCTCGTACCCCCGTTCCCCTATCGTCGATGGTGACAAGTTTAACCCCGCTTGACCTTATCCGTCGTGCATGGCGAAGATCAGTGTCTAGGCGATCATTGAGCCACACGGTGATATGGTATTGCTCGATGACCCGTGTTTCCCAGCCAGTTTCCAGGTCGTTCAGCGAGACGACTTCAAAGGGAATATGGCGGGCGCGTAAAAGCGCCAGTGCGGGTTGATGTTCGTTGAGCAGTAGAACGGCCGGCTCGTTGTGCGAATATAGGTAGGTTAGAAAATTCAGCGCGCGGAAAAGGTGTCCCATACCCCGTCGGTGCGAGGATTCTACACAAACTGCGAACATAGCTCGATAGCTTCTTCGGTAGTCACATATTCCCTGGTGGCGTGTCCCACGATAAAACAAATCTTGCGATAGTCTTCTGGCGTATCGAGGGTGAGGCGGATATCGGGCCGGCTTTTGTGGTCGCTGACCTGGAGCACCGATGTCTTGAAGCGCTCAGGATGCTCGAGGAGATATTCATCTACATGCTCGAGATGGTGAGGGGCATGACTTTCTCGGTAGCTTGCCTCTAATGCGGCTAACGTGAATATTTCGGCACCCACTCCAATCGGCAAGGTTCCAAAGGAATGGCTGAAGTGGCTTCCACTGGAGAGGTGCAGGGATATCAGGTTATCCAGTTCGTCGATGTCGGTAAAAGGATTATCTGCCGTGAGCCGCACTATTTGATTAAACTCGAAATGAGTGGCGCATAGATAATAACGTTCTAGTACATTGATCTCGCTACCCCGAAAACAATACGCTTGCCGTTGTTGACAGAAATCCGCCACGATATTGTCTTGTGGGGTATTGCCGGTGGCGATAACGACGGTTGCCGCGTGGCGGAGGCGGCCCAAACGGAAGAGGATGTGATCGAGCAAGGTCTTGCCATGAATGGGACGCAAGATTTTGCCCGGTAGGCGGGTCGAACCCATCCGCGCCTGAATAATAATACCGAGGTTTATTGCAGATCCTCCCATGATAACACGTCATCTTGCGCCATCGCGCGGGAAACGGTTCTTCCGATAAGTTGGTGGAGATGTTTTGGTGGGATGCCATAGCCAGGGCGTTTGATTGCGAGGTGAGCGAGGGTGAGTATCTCGCCTTCGGCGATCGTGTGCGTGAGAGTAATGCTTTTACGATTGTTGATGCGAGTGGTGCTTTCGCTGTCGGCGGGACGCTTAATGCCGTTGCCACGCATCATCTCATAGGTGCGGACGGCATCCACGATGGATTTCATTTCCATCGGGTCGGCAGACAACATATGGTCTGGCCCGTCGGCGCTTTTGTCATGGGTGAAGTGTTTTTCCAACACACGGGCCCCCATTGATGCGGCGCAAATACAGGCGATTGTTCCGATGGTATGGTCAGAATAACCAACATCCAATTCGGGAAATTCCCGCATCATTGTTTGCATAGCCCTTAGATTGACATGCTCGGGAGGGGTTGGGTAGCTGGTGATGGCGTGTAATAGGGTTAATTGGTCATTGCCTTCTTCCAGTATGGCGTTGACGGCTTCTCGCACTTCACCGAGCGTACACATGCCGGTGGAAAGCATGATTGGCTTTCCGGTGCGGGCAACGTACCTCAGGAACGGGAGATTGCTGGCATCATCAGAACCGATTTTGTGAATTCCCACGCCCAATCGCTCAAGAAGGTCGACATCCAATTCATGAGAGGGTGTGGAAAACCAGTCCAATCCCTTGGATTGAATGTGATTGAAAATATCCTGGTGCAACGCCTCATCTATTTCGTATTTTTTGAATAATTCATATTGGGAAGTTACCCCCGTATTCTCCATGTTAAAAATGGCGTGTTTGCTGGAGACGGTATCAGCGCGATAGGTTTGGAGTTTGATTGCATCGACACCACATTGCGCTGCAGCGTCTATAAGGATTTTTGCTTGTTCGAGCGTGGTGAAATTACCCCCGATTTCAGCGATGATATAACAGCGGCTAGGCCGGTAATTGCTGATCATGTCATCCAATCCTACGTGAATTAGGAACCTATTTTCTGTACCCTGTTTACATAGTTCATTATGAGAATTTCCCGGCCGTCAATCTTAGTGATTTCAGTGGCTTCGGTTTTCCTGGGCAAATAACATTTTTTACAAACAGCACTTTGTAGAAATCCTTGTTTCTGTTTATGTAACGCACGAACCTGGTTCATTCCTTCTCCGTGCCAAACTTGATGAACAGTTTCTGTCTTAATATCTCCAATGATATCTTGATTTTCTTCGTCATTTGAGCACTTCATGACTAGGCCGTCTGCGCCTATCACTAATCGCTGATACTGTTGCGGACAGGTAAATTCATCAAGATAAAGAATATCGTTGTCTTTTCCCAAGTAATCAATAAGCGGATTGAAAGCGACGAGATCGGTATAGGGGCTGAAGGCATCGTAATACAATTGGGGTTTTTCCCTAATTGCTGGCCATATGCCTTGTATTTTGATCACTGGTTTGTGAAGACCGTTTTCTTGCTTGAATTGATGAATATCTTTTACTTTACGTAGGATATCTTCAAATTTAAGGGGTTTTCTGATTCCGTCATAAGTTTCTTTTATTCCATCGATGGAAATGGTTATCCAGTCAATGCCTGCTTGGGCTATCTGGCTAAAGAAATCTAACGTTAATTTTCCACCATGAGTTAAAGTTGAAACCTCCTGGATTCCGCTTGATTTTGCATATTGAATGCATTCAATGAACCTGGGATGAAGCGTGGCCTCTCCTCGCAAGCTAAGGCGAAGCGCGGGAACCTTTCCCCCAATTTCGTCGATAACTTTCTTGAAAAGGTTAAAGTCTAGGAGTTTAACATCCACTTTTTTGCGAAAATCAGGCGAAATGGTATAGCACATTGGGCACTTGAGGTTGCAAACAGAGGCAAGCTCAAGATCAATTAGGAGCGGGTAATCGGAAACAAACTGATTTTCCGCATATTTTGTCCAGTTTTCACGGTATTCGCGATAGGCTTTTCCCCACCCCTCTGCCTTGTGTTGCTCGAATAAGGCCTCTCGCTGGGGGGATTCCATCGAATAATTGCCCTTATTAATAGGAACGTGGCGTATGCTCATTTAAGCTTGTCTCTGTGATTTAATAAGTTGCTGGATACCGTCGTGGAAGGTGTGACGTGGGTACCAATCGAGTTCATGCTGCGCTTTTGAGATGTCGGCAACAATATCGAAAATTTCGTTAGGCCTCGGATTGTTGCGGCAAATTACTTCTTTGCGAGTTCCCGCTATTTTTTGTATTTCGTCTATAACTTGCCTCACACTCAGTGAGGAGCCGCTTCCAATATTATAAACAGTAAAGCTCTTTTTGGGGTGGAGTGTGGCAATGAGGGTTTCTATTAAGTCGTCAAGGTAAAGATAATCCCTTCCCGGTGAAATATCCTGGACAGTAATAGTCTCGGCTGTTAAAGCCTGGTGAATAATGGAAGGGATAAGAAATCTTTTATTTTGTCCGACGCCATAGATATTAAAGGGACGAATTACGGTAATTTTCAAGTTATGGATAGATGCATAGTGGCGGCAGGCTTCTTCCGCTAAATATTTTGAAAGCGCGTAGGGGTTGTTGGGACGGGGTTGTGCCTCTTCACTAATAGGCAAAGTATCTGGCTGGCCGTAGATATATGCGCTCACAAAAGTAAGGGGGACTCGCTGGTTACGGCAGAATTCTAAAATATTGGTTGTACCCAGGATGTTAGCGTGGAAAAATGCCTGAGGATCTGCCCAGCTATCCGGGACAAAGGTGCTGCCGGCCAGGTGGAAAATATGGGATATCTCCGCCTTAGCGTAGGGTTCCAATGTGGATGATGCGGCAATGTCACCATGAACTGAACTCAGGCCAACAACCTCATATGCGTTATTCGCTAACAGCGATACTAGAGCCCTGCCGATAAAGCCGCTGGCACCAGTAACAAGTATTTTTTTATTCACCTAGGAATCTCGGTTTCATTTTCTCGAATTCGTCGATTGCCAGCATGTAGTCATCCGGCCGTCCAATATCCAGCCAGTAGCCGCCGAAGGGACGCACTAGAGGGTGACGGTCCGTGGCAATGAGTGCGAGCATTAGGGTGTCAAACCCATAGGGCGCCCCGGCAGGAATGATGTCCAACACCTTCCTGTTCACCATATAGATTCCCATACTGACTTCGTAACGATGGCGTGGCTTTTCTTTAAAGTTTGTCAGCCGGCCATTTTTGTCGCGCTTCAAAACACCATAGTCCACTTGTTGTTCACGCCGGTGGGACGAGATGGTGAATATGCTGTTGTTCTTCAGGTGAAAATTGAACAAGCCTGTGTAGTCAAGGTCAGTGAGAATATCACCGTTCATCACCAAAAAATTTTCCGGTAAATCCTTAATCAACGTCAAAGGCCCCATGGTGCCGAGTGGCTTGTCTTCCAGGGAGTAATCGATGGAGACGCCAAGCTTGGAACCGTCGGAAAAAAAGGCTTTAATGATTTCCGCCTGGTGATTCACCGCCATGGTGATATGCGTAAAGCCATGGCGGGCCAACTGCTTAACGATCACTTCAAGAATGGGAAACTCGCCGATTGGCATGAGCGGTTTCGGCAAAACCACCGTATAAGGACGGAGGCGGGTTCCTTGGCCGCCAGCTAGAATGATTGCGCGCTTAGACATTGTAAATGTCAATTTTGTATTGCTTAAGATTGTCGGGGTCGGCGAACCATTTAATGGTTTTTTCCAATCCCTGGCGAAGATTCATCTGTGGTTGGAAACCCGTTAACCGTTGGAGTTTAGCGTTGTCCCCCCATAGTCGTTCCACCTCGCTCTTTTCCGGGCGAAGTCGTGCTTCATCGGTTTCGATTTCGATATCGACGCCCATGATTTCCGCAATGAGTGCCGCCGTATCGCCAATGGAGATTTCGTAATCACTTCCGCAGTTGACTACTTCGCCTACGGTCTGTTCCGATTCCGCCACGGCGATAAAGCCATTCACGGTATCCTGGACGTAGTTGAAGTCTCGTGTCGGGTGCAGGGCGCCTAGTTTGATTTTCCTGTGTCCTGCCGCGATTTGGGTGATGATGGTGGGAATAACGGCGCGTGCCGACTGGCGGGGGCCATACGTATTGAAGGGGCGGATAGTGGCGATAGGTGTTTTAAAGGCGCAGTGGAAGGACATGGCGATTTGGTCTGCGCCGATTTTAGTTGCCGAGTAAGGCGATTGTCCTTGTAGGGGATGATCTTCGGTTATCGGCACGAACCGGGCGGTGCCGTAAACTTCGCTGGTGGAAGTATGCACCACTTTTTCAATGCCAAGCTCTCGTGCGGCCTGAACAACGTTGAGTGTTCCTTTGATGTTGGTGTCCACATAAGTATCAGGGGAATGATAAGAGTAGGGAATAGCAATCAGGGCGGCAAGATGAAAAACAACGTTGCAGCCTTCCATCGCTTTTTTGACCCCGTGAGGGTCGCGGATGTCGCTGGCGAAGATTTCCAGATTATCCCGAACGTATTTCGGCGAATGGTCTAGCCAGCCCCACGAGTTGAACGAGTTGTAATAAATGAAAGCGCGAACGGGGTATCCTCGGGATACGAGTTCTTCTACAAGATGCGAACCAATAAAACCGTCGGCACCGGTTACTAGGATTTTATTTTGCGTCATGCTAAGTTCCTTGCTGATTTAGCAGGGTATTAAACTCCTTGGCCCAAAGATCAATGGTATGGGGGGCTGTACGGGCGAAGTGTTCACAGAAATACTGGCGTGCCTCTTGTCTTTCCGGGTTATTCCACCAGTTTTCAACGTCGGGGTAAACAATATTAATCGCGTTAGCCGCTGCTTCGGGGGAATCGTAGAGAATACCGGCAGTTTTCAGGCATTCAAAATATTTTTCCGCTTCTGGTCGGAGAGGGTTTAGGACATAGTTCCAGAAAAGAATAGTGGGCTTGTTTGCAGCCAAGGCTTCAGCGTAAGTGGTTCCCTGATGGTCGCATACGTATAGTCGGTATTGTTGCAGACTGTCGAGGAAAGGAACTGCTGTTGTTTCAATGTGAACCCTCGGTAAGATATCTCGCCATCGCTCCGCAATATACCAGCCGTGTTCTATTTCAAACGTGCGAACCGTCAGCTTGTGTCTACTGGTTTCTGAAAGCGCGGCTACTAAGCGGGGATACCGGCCTATTCGGTCTACCGCTGCTTCGATATCAAAGGGAAGGCGGACTAAATACCTGGAGCGAGTCGTTAGTGCCAGTAAAATCCCGTCTTTTCGGTTATCAGCGCCTATTGCCTTTATAAGGGAAAGCTTGGGAGGGGGTAAGTTTGTCACGAGCTTGGTTTGGGCGCCGTTTTTTTCCCATCCCCAAGTATAAAACTTATCGGTAATGGCTATTTCATGATCTTCTGAGGGAAAGTCATGGGGGCTACCGTAGTTTCCGCCGTGTTGCGCGCCAAGCAGTAATGCGCCCTGTTCGGCCGAAGCCGCGGCCCATTGTTTAAATGTTTCGTCATAATGCCAAGAGTTTGAGCTGAAAATTGCTCGTGCCGAAGAAGGATAATTTTCTTGTGCTTCCTTGCGAATATAATTGAAACCCTCAATGAACGTGATTGGAATGTCTTGGGGGAGAAAATGAACGAGTAATCGTTCAAATTCGTTTTCTGGGCGAGTTTCGACCGCCAGGGTATTCCGCCGCTGTTGATCGAGAGCGACAAAGGGACGGTGAGAGGGAGTGCTAATATTTGGCCATACTTTCCCTCTGGTCTTGAGAAAGAGGCGTAATTCGTCACGGCGGGAAAAATACGAATCTTTTAGAATGATGAAGCGCCGTTCTTGAGTGTTTAACCATGTTTTTTGGGTAAATGCGCTGAAGCGCCGCAACAAATTTTTGAATTTCTCTGATTGCGGGGCATGGTGAGTCGGGGTGAGAGCATTTACCAGCGGCTTCCGGGGGAAATCAAATCCGAGTGCCTCAAGGATGCGTGTATAGAACTGAAGATTGTAACTGTCCTCATTCAGTTGTAGGAGGAAGGTCATGGTATCTACTGGCGTGGAGAAGGAGTGCGCCGATAAACCGATGGTCGTAATGTCTGGATAGGTATTTAGTGCGGTGGTCAGACAGACATAACGATCATAACTTGCCGAAACATATGCCTGAAGCCAAGATCCAAGGATGATGCGCCAGTAGTGGCTTGAGTGTGATGTCCCATGAAATGCGTTCAGTGTATTTGCAAGCAGGGGCAAGAGATGCTCGTATAGCCGGTAGCCGTAATGATAGGCCTCAATCAATCGGGAGCGGTCCCGCCAGGGGCTGGGAAGTGTTTCTCCGCCGAGAGGGGCCCATTGATCGCGTCGGTTATAAAGTTTGCACCATTCGCCAAGAAAAATGATGGGGTGCGAGGATGTCCAATAATCTTCTAAGGCCGTGGTAGCAAGGAAGTAGCGGGTCATGATGAACTAAATATCACGGGGTTGTTGCATAGGTTAATCAATTTTAATAATTGGGCTTTCATCGTTTCAGCTTCTAAATAGAGTGAGTTCAATTAATTTCCTGTAATTTTCTGGCGCGGAGGCTGTGTTCGTTTTACCATCTTTTCCAACAACTCTTGATATTCGGCCACTAGGTTTTTGTTGACGATCGTGGCGTCAAATTGCTTTACGCACCGTTGTTGCGCGGCTATCCCCATGCGGGAGCGCGTATCAGGCGTATCAAGTAGATATTGGATTGCCTTGAAAAGTGCGTCGCTATTTCTTGGCGGGACGAGAATACCGGTTTCTCCATCGGCAATCGCGTCAATCAAGCCGTTGATGCGGGTTCCCACAGCCGGTACGCTCATGGCGGCCGCCTCGATGATGACGGTGCCGAACCCTTCGCGATAACTAGGTAAGCAGAGTATATCGGCAATCGCTAAATAATTTTCAGGCGTTTCGCTATAGCCGAGATAGTGGATTCTCGGTTGGCTTTTCAGTTTGTTGTAGGGTACAGATGCGTTGCCGCCGCATTCCTCATCGAGGGGGCCGACAAGCAGCAGGTCGGTGTCATATCCTGCAGCCGTTAATGCTTTGGCGGTGTCGAGTAATTCAAGAACGCCCTTGTCGCGGGTAATGCGCCCAATAAAGAGGATAATTTGCGATGATGGGGAGATAGAGAGTTCTTGCCGTAACGCGGTTTTTTGCTCGGCGCGCCAATGCGTAGCGCAAAATCGGTCAAGGTCGATGCCTGCTAGCGAACCATGGCCGATCAGCTTAATTTTTTTGGCGGCAATGATTTTTTCCTCAATAAGAAAGCGGCGTTGGCTTTCACTATCGGCATAGCAGCCGGTGTTAAGCAACCCAATTAAGCGATCGGCTGTTCGTGCAACCGAACGGGTAGGCTCTCTGAGAGTAACCCAGGGCTGGCCGGTAAAGGAATGGAGACGGATAGGGATTCTGGCGAAAAAAGCGGCAATCGCCGTGATCAAGCCGGCCTTCGGCGTTGTAGAATGAACAATATCGAATTTGTTCTTCCGCAACAATAAGTAAAGCTGGAATAGCGAAGTTAAATCATGCCAGGGATTAATAGAGCGACTAAAATTAATGGCAGTATGCCGCAAATTGGGCTTTGTTTTTAACCGGGATAATTCCGGCCCTTCCGCTGAAACCAGCGTCACATCCATTCCGCGATCCGCGAGAAATTCCACTTGATGTTTGAGCTGAGATACAAGAAAAAAAGCAACCGAGGATATCCGTGCAATTTTGACGCCATTTAAGGAAGCGTCGGAGATGCTTTCATCAGATTGCGCTTTAGTGCCGTGATCCATTTCAATAGTTGCATCGCGTGTCTAGAAACGAAGCCCCTCGCGTAGGGAGCGGTAGAGAATTACGGTAATTATTATTTGAAAGCATAATTAAGCCATGTTTGTTTTACGTTTATGGAAAGTATTGGCAATACCGGCCAAAAGACCGCCAACAAGCAAACCGCAGGAGAGGGCTAAAAACATAAATAGATGACGCCGTGGCGCGATGGGCTGGGCGCTGACCTCGATATTTCCTTCTAGTGCGGTAGGATAGGTTTCAGTAGGACTTAACGCATTTTTTAATAAAAATCGCGTATATTCTAGACTATTCATATGATGACCTTGTTGTTGCATGAGTAGATCAAATAAAAGCAAAGATTTTTTTTGTGGTGTTTGGCGAAAGGAACTAGATGCTTTACGAGCGTGATTAATCGTATGGTCAACAAATGCCAAGTATTCCGTTAATAAATGAATTGTAGGGCGCATCATTTTTTCATGGATGGAAATGAGGTGCTGTATTGTCGCATTCATGAGCATTCTGGCTTCTGCGCGGGAATAGGCGTTTAATTTTAAACGGATGAAATTAGTATTCGGCAGCGGGCGGCATGAAAGGCTCTTCACGTACAAGGTGTTATCGGCAGATGAGGTTTTGTTTACACTGCGTAACACGCTGGCTTTGAAAAAATTATTCTTCATCCGGATCTTTGTTGTTTGAGGTGATTCTACCGCACCTCCAATATTGCCCAGCGGGCCTATACGCCCTATTTTAACAACGGCGGTAGCCTCCCATACATCGGGTATTCGTGCAAGCGCCAGTATCGCGGTTCCAGTAAATAAGAAAGTGGTTCCGAGGACTAGCCAGCGATAGCGTTTTATTACCCGCCAGATAGCCATTAAATTGACTTCATCGCATCCAACGTTCTGGTATTTAACCATGAGTAACTTTCCCTTGTTGATGGGTTTGATGGCCTATTGGCGACGATTTCAACGCGATTTATATACACTTGCCAAAGAGAATAACCAACGATGAACATTATCAGCTTGCTGATTAGTGGGGAGTAATGCAGGCAAGCGAGAAAAAAAGCCAGCAGAACAAAATTATGATCGCGTTGCTTTCCGGACAAGATAGCCTGTAGTGGTTTGATAAAGAAAATTAATAAGAATAGGGCACCGCCAACGAGACCAAATTGGTTGAGAAAGGAGATGAAATAGTAATCGGAGGTAAAGTAGGCTTGATTTCTGATGCTTTCCGGAAGTTCCGCGGCGGATTTAAAAGAATACGTAATTCCAGCACCGTAAAGATAATCGCTCCGGCGGAGGTTTTGCTCTAGGTCGGCGAGTGGGCTCTTATGGGTTTCTGAGAAGTTATTGCCTAGAACCGAGTTTTCGTTAGCGATAGAACTAAAAAAATGCGAGACGGACTGGCGGAAACTGGTTAATTGAATATTAGATGTCGATATAGAAAAAGTTGCGGCAAAAGCAATTACGAGAAGCCCTAATGTGAGAGAGGCAAGTGTTTTGCGATTTAACCATAAGTGTAGCAAAAGAAGCAGAATAGCGATGAAATAAGCCGTTTTCGATGTCGATAAAATGATGGCGAACAGCGTGAGTAAAATCCATAATCGGGAGCTTTTTCTTTCCAGTTGCCAGAAGAGGAATAATGCATGGAGCACGCCGGTTAATTGCGTTGAACCGGTGACGCCCCATATCCGATATATCCCTAGGGTCTTGATATGGGACAATCCTTCGCTGACAATGCCTGCGGGGGTATAAAAAGCTGCGATCGCGCTGCGGAAGCCGGCAAAAGATAAAATCAGCTCGCCGAATGTATAAAGTACTGCGAATTTCATGGCGAAGACAATGCTTTTTTCGATGGCCTGCGTATTACGGAGCCCGAGGAACAGGAGGGGCATGGCGTAGCCGACATTGGTGATCTTGAATTGAATTAAATCCACGCTGAGCGCCGCTTCAAGAGACATGCCTGTGGCTAAATGACGAAAAATGGAAAAAACAAGTTGGGCGCCGAGGTATATCCAAAACAGGATGAGCCAGACAGATTTTTTCTGTATAACCCACCGTTCATTCCGGCATAGGAGGTCCATGGCGAAGAGAAAGGCAATGCCGCCGATGAGGGCGAATTCCGTTACCGATATTACATTGCGGACCAGCGGGCGGGTTAGAATTTCCGTGGCGAGGAACAATAAAAGTAGATTGAGAATGCGTGAGCGGGTGACTATCACAACACTCACTTAAAGATTCGTGCAGGTGAGCCACAGGCCCCCTTTTTTGCAGGAGCAATAGCGCGCCGGTATTGGGAGCGGTGGGGAGTGTCTGGGATGCTGTGTGTATATACTGTCCGCATCTTACTCCAATTGTGTTTTTAGTCGTTAAGGGGTATTCAGATGTACTACCGTACTACCGTTGTTCATCATGGCCGACTGATGACGTTCGCCTATTTTCTCTGATGTTTCCCTGATTTACAATGGGATTTTAATGAGTAAGCGAGGGATGGACTGTGTTTGCGCGCAGCTTATCAATATTTTGCGTTTCTGGGGGGTGTTTTGAATAAGCGATCCGTTCTCGTTATTGCAGCGCATCCCGATGACGAGGTGCTCGGGTGCGGAGGAACCATTGCAAGGCATGCCCAAGCTGGGGACGAGGTCCATGTGGTTATTCTCGCCGAGGGGTTAACGAGCCGTGGGTCTAGTAGGACAGATCGCCACTGTTACGATGATTCTTTGTCACTGCTGGCGCAAAGCGCCGAGCATGCTAGCCGGGTACTGGGCGTCGCTTCCCTGAATTTGTATCATTTCCCTGATAACCGGATGGATTCGATTGATCGTCTGGAGGTCGTGAAAATGGTGGAAACCGTAGTTTCGCAGCGCCAGCCGGAAATTGTTTATACGCACCATGCGGGCGACGTAAACATCGATCACCGGGTCGTGCACGATGCCGTGGTCACGGCGTGCCGGCCGATACCTGGGCGCGGAATAAAAACGCTGCTGTTTTTCGAGATCGCATCAAGCACTGAATGGCAAGCGCCAGGACTGGCGCCTGCTTTTTCCCCGAATTGGTTCATTGATATCTCCGCTGCCTTGGAAAAAAAAATGGAGGCCTTGCACGCTTATCATTCTGAGATGCGAGCATGGCCGCATTCCCGCTCAATTCGAGCAATAGAGCATTTGGCCCGCTGGCGTGGCGCTTCTGCCGGGATGGAGGCCGCGGAAGCCTTCATGCTTGGCAGAAATTTAATAACGGCGCCTCATTCGGTAGGAAATTAAGCCAATCGCCATGACTAAAAAGGAGGGCGCCGTGGGTACGGTGGTTGTAACGGGGGCGAATGGGTTTATTGGCACCGCTGTATGTGCTTCCTTATATTCCGCCGGCTATGCTGTTCGCGGGGTGGTTCGTGGCCTGGACGCGGAATCTGGTGCGGACAGGACCGCTGTAGGCGAAATTGGCCCAGATACGGATTGGCGTACCGCTCTCGAGGGGGCGGATGTTGTCATCCACTTAGCGGCGCGCGCGCATGTGATTCGCGATGAAGTTTCCGATCCTTTGGTTGCTTTCCGGACGGTCAATGCGACGGGTACGGCTACGCTGGCGTGGGCGGCCGCCAGGGCTGGTGTGCGGCGGCTAATCTATCTCAGTTCGGTCAAAGTTAATGGCGAGCGCACTGGGAGTGCGCCATTTCGGGAATCCGACATGCCGGCGCCAAAAGATGCCTATGGGCTTTCAAAGTATGAGGCAGAACAGGTGCTTTGGCAGATTGCCGCGGAGACGGGTTTAGAAGTGACCATATTGCGTCCTCCATTGGTTTATGGCCCCGGTGTCAAGGCAAATTTTCTGCGGTTACTTCAGTGGGTGGACGGTGGTTTTCCTTTACCGCTGGCATCAGTAAAAAATCAGCGCAGCCTGCTCTACGTGGGAAATTTGGTTGATGCCATTGTGGCGTGCTTGTCGCATTCGGCGGCGGCGGGGCAACTTTTCTTGCTCAGTGATGGTGAGGACATTTCCACGCCGGCGTTGATCCGGCGGTTGGCTACGGTACTGGGGCGCCGTCCGCATTTATTGCCCTTTCCTCTTTTTCTGCTACGCTTCGCCGCTGCACTGGCGGGTAAAGAAAAAGAAGGAGATCGGTTGTTAGGGTCGTTGGCTGTGGATATGACGTGCATTCGGCAGCAATTGGGATGGAATCCTCCGTATTCAATGGCGGAAGGTTTGCGCAGTACTATTTCCTGGTTTCGTGGCGTGGATGTTAACTATTCGGAGGACCATTGACGACGGCGCTGGCTTTTATGGCCCCTTTTCTAGCGTTCTCTGTTGCTTATGGGATGGTGCGCTGGATGCTTGTGAGTGGTGTCGCGCGCGTTGCGCTCGATAATCCGTCGCATCGCTCGCTGCATGAGGTTCCCGTGCCGCGCACAGGAGGCTTGGCAATATTGGCGGGCGTCATCGGGGGCTGGTTTTTATTACCGCTTGCTAATTTTTTACCCTTCTTAGTTCCCGCAGCGTTTTTACTAATTGTTTCTTTTATCGACGATCTGCTCGGCCTTCCCGCAACTTGGCGCCTAGCGGCCCACTTTATAGCGGCGGCGGGATTTTTCTGGATTGCCCTATCTCCCCTTGGCAGTTACTGGGGGGCGGGATTAATGATTATTGGCATTGTGTGGTTGATTAACCTTTATAATTTTATGGATGGGGCCGACGGCTTGGCCGCCGGAATGACATTGTTTGGTTTTGGTACTTACGGTTTGGCGGCTTGGCTAGCGGGGGACCAGAATTTTGCGTTGCTGAATTTCTCGCTAGCTTTTGCCGCCTTAGCGTTTTTGCGCTTTAATTTTTTTCCAGCCAAAGTGTTCATGGGGGATGCAGGTTCCATACCGCTTGGTTTTTTTGCCGCTACTATGGGTCTTACGGGTTGGCAAAGGGACTATTGGCCGTTGTGGTTTCCCTTTCTTGTTTTTTCCCCCTTTATCGTGGATGCCACGGTGACGCTAATAAGAAGAGCTGGCCGGCGAGAGCGGGTTTGGCAGGCGCATCGTACGCATTATTATCAGCGCTTGGTGCAAATGGGTTATGGTCACCGCAATACGGCGTTGTTGGAGTACGGTTTAATGGCGGCAATCGGTGCAAGTGCATTGTGGGGAGTGACGCGCGTTGACACGGAACAATGGCTACTATTAGCGCTGTGGGCGGTAATTTACTCGATTGTCATGAGAATGGTTGATGTAAAATGGAAGCACTATTCACAACAACGGGCTAATAGTGAGAATTAAATCCCATCTACGACCTTTCCTCGCTTTTAGCCATGACATGGCGTCGTCTATTCTCGCCTGGGCGCTTGCCTACTGGTTGCGCTTTAATCTGACCATTCCTCACGAGCAGTTGAGCGTGATGTGGCATTCCCTTGCCTGGGTCGTGCCGCTGCAAACCATCATTTTTTGGCGGTTCGGCCTCTATCGAGGGATTTGGCGATATGCCAGCCTGCCGGATATTAAACGGATACTGTTGGCCGTTTCTGTCGCCACACTGGCGACCATCCTATTGTTGTTTATGCTGCGTTTAACGGACCAGCTACCGCGGTCCGTTTTTCTGCTGGATCCCTTGCTGTTGGTGTTGATTATGGGCGGAAGCCGCGTCGCTTACCGTGCCTGGAAAGAGCGTCGTGTCTCTGGGTTGCTAACGCGGGGAGGGCAGCCTGTTATTATATTGGGTGCCGGTGACGCGGCCGTTGCACTGGTCAAAGAGCTCTCGCGTAGTGATCGATGGCGTGTAATGGGACTGCTGGATGATAATCCAGCTAAGCGCGGTCGGTTGCTGCAGGGTATTTCCGTCTTGGGAAGCGTTAATACGTTATCGACCTGGGTTCAGCATTTCAGTATTGGCACGGCGATTATTGCCATGCCGGAGGCGTCCCACCATGACCGGCGATGTGCGGTAGACACTTGTGCCGTTGCTGGGATAGAAGCGCTGACGGTACCTTCTTTCCAGGATTTGCTCAGTGGCGATGTGACGATTTCCCAGATTCGGAAAATAGAAGTAGAAGATCTCTTGGGGCGTGATCCCGTTTTGCTGGATGATGCCGGGCTACACGGCTTCCTGGGGAAACGGGTGGTGATGGTGACGGGAGCGGGGGGTTCCATTGGTTCCGAACTTTGCCGCCAGATTGCCCGTTTTTCTCCGCAGGTTTTACTGCTCTTCGAGCAAAACGAGTTCGCCTTGTACCGTATGGAGCAAGAGTTTGCGGAAAATCTGCCCGCCATGCACATTACTTGCGCTATCGGGGATGTCAAGGATAGTCTCCGGGTCGCACAAGTGATGGCGCAGTATCGGCCCGCCGTCGTATTTCATGCCGCCGCCTATAAACATGTCCCTTTGATGGAGCAAGAGAACGCCTGGCAAGCAGTAAAAAACAATGTATTAGGGACTTACATCTGTGCACGGGAAGCGATGCGCTATGGCGTGGAAAAATTTGTCTTGATTTCCACCGATAAAGCCGTTAATCCGACCAATGTGATGGGCGCGAGTAAGCGGCTTGCCGAAATGGTTTGCCAAGGATTACAGCATAAGGCGGCGACTGGGTTCGTCATGGTACGTTTTGGTAATGTGCTGGGTAGCGCCGGCAGCGTGATTCCAAAATTCCAAGAGCAATTAGCGAAGGGGGGGCCGCTAACCGTGACCCATCCTGAAATCACCCGTTATTTTATGTCTATTCCTGAAGCGGCCCAATTGGTCTTGCAGGCGGGATTAATGGGTAAAGGGGGGGAAATCTTCGTGCTGGATATGGGCGCTCCCGTGAAGATCGTTGATTTAGCACGGGATATGATTCGTCTCTCCGGCTTTGGCACGGATGAAATATCCATCGTTTACACGGGGTTGCGGCCTGGAGAGAAACTGTTCGAGGAGTTGCTGGCCAACGATGAACTCAGTCTTCCGACACCGCACCCTAAAGTATGGACTGCCAAGGCGCGAGCGGTAAAAAATGGTTGGCTGGATATGTTGATGGACAGTCTGGGAAAGCATGATTCTCCAGATGATGATGAAGTAAAGCGTCTTATCCTGCGCTGGGTGCCAGAGTATCAGCCCATGAATTGCGTTTGTGCGGGACGAACAACGGAAGAAATGGCGGCCCCAGGAGGGTGATTTCGTTGCCTTGCGTGACCCGGCTATAATGATGCCCTTTTTCAAGGGTTACAGCCTTTCTTGGGAAAAGGGTAGTGATGAAAAAAAACCGGACTATTTCCGTTGTCGGTCTCGGCTATGTCGGTTTACCGGTGGCGGTGGCATTTGGCAAGCAGCGAAAGACGATTGGGTTTGATATTAACCAGCAGCGTATTGCTGAGCTCAGGCGAGGCCATGATCGTACCGGCGAAGTGGCGACAGCCGAACTCCACGCGGGAGATATTCTGTTTACCGATCAGCTTACGGATTTAAAGCAAGCCGATTTTCACATCATTGCGGTTCCCACGCCGGTTGACGATGCCCATCAACCAGATCTTTCCCCCATTATTCACGCTTCCGAGACGGTAGGAAAAGCGCTGAAGAAAGGCGACATCGTCGTCTATGAATCCACGGTCTATCCTGGCGCAACGGAAGAAGAGTGCGTGCCGGTGCTTGAGCGCGAGTCTGGATTGCACTGCGGTGCGGATTTCACAGTGGGTTATAGTCCGGAACGGATTAATCCTGGCGACAAGGCGCATGCGTTTACCTCCATTAAAAAGGTCGTTGCGGGTCAGGATGCGGAAACGTTGGAAATAATTGCCCGGGTTTATGGTTCGGTCGTCGTGGCGGGGATACATCAAGCACCGAGTATTAAAGTCGCTGAAGCGGCGAAAGTCATTGAAAATACCCAGCGGGATTTAAATATTGCGTTGATGAACGAGTTGGCGATCATTTTCGATAGAATGGACATCGATACGAAAGAAGTGCTGGAATCCGCCGCGACCAAATGGAATTTTCTTAAATTCACGCCGGGCCTTGTTGGCGGCCACTGTATTGGTGTTGATCCTTATTACCTGACGCACAAGGCGGAAAAACTTGGGTACATTCCTCAGGTGATTCTTGCCGGACGACGAATCAACGACGGCATGGGGCGATTTATTGCGCAACGCACGGTTAAGGAAATGATTCGTTCCGGCCATAATGTGTTAGGCAGCACAGTGACTGTCTTCGGTCTGAGTTTTAAGGAAAATTGTCCCGATCTACGCAATTCTCGGGTGATCGATATTATTCGTGAGTTAAAAGATTATGGCGTCAACGTACAAGTGCATGACCCTCTGGCGGATGCGGAAGAGGCGATGCGCGAGTATGGCGTGGCGCTTCAGCCACTGGGGCGGTTGGTGCCGGCAGCGGCGGTGGTCGTTGCCGTGGCTCATGAACCATTCCGGGCGGTTGGGCCGGAGCGGCTGCGGCCGCTCGTTACAGCGAATCCCGTATTAATTGACGTTAAAAGTATCTATTCCCGGCATGTTTTTGAAGAAGCCGGTTTCCGTGTCTGGAGGTTGTAGGAATATGTCATTGTCTTATGAAGCGGTGAAGCGCGTCCTCTCGGGTGTGCCTAAAAAGTGGTTGGTAACGGGCGTGGCCGGGTTTATCGGATCCAATCTGCTGGAAGCGCTGCTTCGGCTGGACCAAGCCGTCATTGGTCTTGATGACTTTTCCACGGGCCATCCAGAAAATTTATCCGCGGTGCGGCGCGACGTGGGCGAAGACCGCTGGCGAAATTTTACCTTTATTGAAGGGGATATTCGTAACCTGGAAAGCTGCCAACAGGCTTGCGACGGCGTGCATTATGTCCTGCATCAAGCCGCGCTCGGCTCTGTTCCTCGTTCTATCGAAAACCCGCTGCGAACCAATGACACGAATGTGACCGGGTTCTTGACGCTGCTCGATGCGGCCCGCCGGGCGAATGTAACCTCCTTTGTTTACGCCTCGTCAAGCTCGGTTTATGGTGATGAACCCTTATTGCCTAAGCGCGAGGAAAAGACAGGTCATTTATTATCGCCCTACGCCGTTGGCAAGTATGCTAACGAACTCTACGCGGACGTTTTCGGTCGCGTCTATGGCATGGGGTGCATTGGCTTGCGTTACTTTAACGTCTTTGGCCGGCGGCAGGATCCTGCCGGGGCTTATGCGGCGGTTGTGCCGGCATGGTTTTCCCGACTGTTGCAAGGGCAGGAGTGCTTTATCAATGGAGACGGCGCCACCAGCCGCGATTTTTGCTACATCGATAACGTGGTTCAGGCTAATATTTTGGCCGCTTGTGCGGAGGACCCCGCCGCGCGTGGACAAGTGTACAATATTGCTGCCGGAGGCCGCGCCACGCTCAATGAGTTATTTGCGTTGATTCGCGATAGTGTTGCCGAAGCTTTGCCCAGCGCCGCGGCGGCCGTCCCCCGTTACCGCGATTTTCGCCCGGGTGATGTGCGCCATTCCCATGCCGATATTGGGAAGGCGCAACGTTTGCTGGGCTATGCGCCCACACATCCTATCCAACAAGGAATGCGCGAGGCGGCGAAATGGTATATTGTCAAATTCTGTCCTGAATTGCAGAACAGCCATTCACGTTTTCTCCCGTGACCTGATTCCAGAGGTGAGTGAACGCGGCGGCGGCTTGATTCGTATCGATATCCGCGACGTTCAGGCTCGGGGGTTGCAATAAGGCGTAGGGAACGCCCCAGGGGTGCCAGCGGGTACTGTCCGATTTTCCAAAGAAGCAAAGTATCGGTTTTTCGAGGCCAGCCGCAAGGTGCATGGCGCCGCCATCGCTACAGATAACGGCGTCGCACATCGAAATGCCGGCGATTAATTCATTGAGCGTGTTGGTCGGCATGGCCGTGACCGGAAGGCCGGTAACCTGATCGATGATTTGTCTCGCCTTATCGTCATCTCCCGGGTGCAGAGGATTGTCTGGTTCCCCCGGTGACCAAAATAGCGCGAATACTACTTGGTGGCGCTCGTGCAAAATTCGGATTAATTCGACAACATTTTGCGATGGCCAACGCTGACTTGGTTTCCTTGCGCTGATATGTATGCCGATGCGCTGGCGGCGGTGAGAATGGCCGAGAGCGGCCGCCACTTTTTTTAATTGAGCCGGGTCTGGATAGACCCTGAGCTGCTGCGGTTTCTCCGTGATTCCAAGGGGTGCGAGGAGCCGGAAAATATCTTCCGTTTCGTGTATCGGGGCAGGCGGACCGTAGGGTATGGCAATATCGATTGCAGCAGGACGATTCCTTGTGTCGATAAATCCGATGATATGCCGGGGACGCGCCATTCGCGCCAGCTTCAGTGCACGCGGCACGCAGTGCGGCGCGGCGAGAATGGCGTAATCAAAGTGTTTGCGGCGCAATGCCAAGAATAGCTGTAAGCGGCGCCAATAGACACCCAGCAAGCGCTCTGTGGCGGTGCGGTGTTTCGCCTTGGTGTAGACGTAAACGGCATCAATTTCCGGATGGTTTTCCAGTACGGGTGCATTGTAACTGTTCACGAGGGCGCAAATTTCGGCGTTGGGGTAATGTGCGCGCAAGGCGGTAAATAGCGGAGTGGTGCACACCAGGTCGCCGATATTGTCGCGGCGGATCATGAGAAATTTTAAAGGGACCTTATTCACGCCGGCCTTCTATATGCGATCGCTCATTGGCGAGTGCGCCGATCACGGCGCCAGTCAGTATCCAATAAAGAAACGCCCCGTCGTTAACGAAGAAATCATCGGTCATATTCTTTAGAAAAATCCCCCCGGTCATAACGATACCGGCCAATGCATAGCCATAGAGTGCGCGATGCGCGGCTAAGGCACGGCGCGGCCACATAGCTCGTCCTGCCGCCGCCAGCAGTAATACAAAAGCCAGTATGCCCGGCAAGCCCATTTGCACGCCTTTATCAAGAATCATGTTATGCGCGTGCCATAGCTGACTATGTGTCCGGCGGAATGTAGGGTTGCGCAGCGTGAACGCGTAGCGCCCAAAACCACCGCCGGATAGCGGTTTGCTTTTTATATTATCGATGGCGATGCGCCAGACGGTCCACCGTGGATCGTGCTGAGGAGAGCGTTCCATCATCAGCCTGGCGCCGATTCCGCCGATTGCAATGAGCAGTACGGTGGCAGCGAGCAGTAGTTTAATCTTGGCTCGTTTTTGGACCGCGACGACCGCGACGGCTAAAAAGATTTCTCCCGCCAATGCGAGTTGGCCCATGCGATTACTGGTGAGATAGAGCGCAAGTCCGTTGCCGCCAAGCAGCAGGTAGAGCAAGGCGCGGCGTTTCACTGCATGATGGGGAAGCAGCATCGTATAGGCGAAAATAAAGGGGATGACGGTAACCAAATAGGTGCTGAATTTCCCGACGCCGTCGTAAAGGGAGTCAATTTGGGGATAACCGCCTGGGTCATGCCAAAAGGGATGCAGCGCGAGCCCTTTAACCAGGGAGGCGCCGACCATCAGGAAGTTGCCGATAATGAGCATTGCCATTAAGCGGGACAACGAGGGCGCGTTACGTACCCATGAAGCGGCCAACATGATGCCTAGGAGCGCGTAGCCTACCTCTTTCTTGACCTCGCCCAGCGAATAAAGAGGGTCAATGGCGTAAGTGACGGAAAAGAGGGCGACAGCGCCATAAACCAGCCACGGAAGGGCCAGCGGCAGATGCAGCCGCAACGAATAACGCCAAGCCGCCCACAGGGTGAGGAAAATAAGCAGAAAAAACGCCAGGTTGCGCATTGCGATGGTATGCCCGATCGGCAGGAGCCAGAGATAAACGGCCATCAGTATGGAAGCGGCGCAGACGAGATGCGTTTTGGTTTCGAGCGCCGGGATTTCCCAACGGCAAGAATCGCAGAACCTACGCCACATGAACCATTTCTTCCATGATGCGGATCAGCCGGCGCGCGCGGGCTTGCCAAGTAAAGTCTTGAGCACGTTGTCGCGCGCACGCCCCCAGGGCTTGGGCGCGAGCAGGATGTTCAATCAATTCCCGGATACTGGCGGCCAGCGCTCGGGGATTATCTGGCGGCGTCCAGCGGACGTCATCGTTCTCCAGCACTTCGCGGAATACCGGTAAATCGGTGACCACCACCGCGCAACCGGCGGCTAAATATTCAAACAGCTTGAGCGGGGAGGTGAACGCGCTCACCGATCTCGGGCGGTTTGGCAGGATGGCGATGCAGGCATGACCGATTGCCTCCAATACTTGTCGATGGGGAAGATGGCCGGTGAATTGTATTGCCGCGCCTGTGGCGGGGATATCCCGTGTCAACTCGGTGATGCGATGGGGGTCTCCCCCGATCAGCGTGATGGTGCAACCCGGCAGCCATTCCGCCGCCGCGATTAAATCCTGGGCGCCTTTCCATTCGTAGAGGCTGCCGGCATAAACAATCTGCTGATTAATTTGTGACCAATCTTTTTCTGGTGCGGATTCGGGAAGCATCGCCCCGCTGGGAACGATGGGCATGTCACGTTGGACGCCGTAGCGGGCTTTTACACGTTCCGCCGCGCCGGTGGAAATGGCGATAATCCCGGTGGCATGGTTCAATACTGTCGCCTCCATCCGCTGGAGGCGAGGTTGTTTCGATGGCGGAGCGTTTTCCGCGAAGATTTCATGGACCTCGAACAATAGAGGAAGTTGCGGGAATTGGCGAAGCAGCGCGTGGGAAGCTTTCAAATGACGGGCCATCATAAGTTGTGGCGACCGGTTTTGTTTCCTCGCTTTTTTTAACCACCGGGTGAGCCGCCCAACAAACCAACGGTTGGAGTGACTGGGCAAGGTATGCAACGGCCAAGGGAGCCTGCGGGAGATCGGAAGCAGTTCGACGTTGGCGGGCCGGGTCAGGCCGTAGTAAGAAAATGGGTCAAGCGCTCCATCGCTTGGCGGGACGAAGGCCAGTGTCACTTGCACGCCTTCCTGGGCAAGCGTATGGAGGGTGTGCGCGACTTGCACCCCTCGCGCTTTCGGGAGGGGGAACGGCTCGGGGAAGACATAGAGGATGCGCAGACTCAACGGCTTTGCCTTTTAACCGCCTCAATAATGATGCAATCCCCAAAGAGTACGGCCTCTGAAGTAACGCCATGATCGGGAAAGCCGCGTTTCCGAATATTTTTCCGAATAATGGAGGCGACCCACTGCTCTAGCGCGCGTTTCAACCATTGGCGCTTATAAAGCAAGGCATTCGTACTTGTCCGCTGAATAATGACGTCGCCCAGCAGCAAAAAATAATGCAGTTGCCAGAAATAAATGGGGGAAATATGCGCCGCATCAACGGTCTGTTCCATGACGCGTGCCGGCTCTTGCATTAACCCACGGAAGCGGGGAAAGTAACCGGACACCAAGTATTTCAGGCGAGCATCTACTGAAAACGTGTTGGGTGTACTTAAGTAGAGCTTGCCTCCAGGTTTCAAGACACGGCATATTTCTCTGATAAAGGTAAAGGGCGTGTCGAAATGTTCGATGCCTTCTAAGCTGAATACATAGTCGAAGTACCCGTCGGGATAAGGAAGAGGGTAGCCGACATCGTGTTTCAGATAATTGGCTTCCTGAACGCCGAACTGGTGGGGTTCGATAATGTCCACGCAGTGGATATCCGTGTAACCTCGCTGCAGCAAGGCTTGCGTAAACGCCCCTTGGCCGGCTGGGGCATCGAGAATTTTTCCCGACGGCTGTCCGTCAAAAAGCGCGAGAACCGCAGGATACAAATGCTCATCGGGAACGAAGGCGGTGGGTTTATTCATGGCGATCCGAGGAAAATAGGCGCTCCAGCCAGAATGGGCCGATCGCCAGGCAGTCCACTCGTTTTTCGATAAAGGCACGCACGGCTTCCGGCGGCGCGCAGACGATGGGCTCTTCGTGGACGTTGAAGCTGGTGTTGAGTACTGCCGGAATGCCGGATAGATCGTAGTAGGCGCTGATCAAGCGATGATACGCGGGATTGGTGCGGCGGCTGACCAACTGGGGTCGTGCGGTGCCGTCAACGTGTACCACCGCGGAGAGGCGTTCGCGCCATTCCGGTTTTACATCGAACGTGATCGTCATGAATTCGGCAGTGTGGCGCGCTTTGGTGACATGGTCGAATAGTGCGTCGGCGTGCTCTTCCAGCACGCTGGGGGCGAAGGGCATGAATTCGGAGCGTTCCAGGCGCCGGTTGAGCCAATCGTTAATGTCAGCCTTGGTCGGGCGGGCTAGCATACTGCGGTTGCCCAAGGCACGGGGGCCGAATTCCATGCGGCCCTGAAACCAGCCGACCACCGCCCCGTCATGGATGGCCTGGGCGGCGGTGCGCGCCAGTGTCTCCTCATCGAGGCGCCGGTAGGAAAGGCGCTGTTGGCGCAGCTCGGCCTCGATGGCTTCGGGGGTGAATTCCGGGCCCCAGTACACCGATTCCAGCGCTTGGTGTGAAGCGGCGAAATCCTTCGGGTGGTGGGCCTGCATGTCGAGCAGGACCGCACCGATGCTGTTGCCGGTGTCGCTCATCGCCGGGAAGACGAACACGCTGTTTACTTCGGGCAGGGCGGCGATGCGCTGGTTGAGCTTGACGTTGGCGAACACCCCGCCATTGAGAGCGACACAATCCATGCCGCTTTCCACCAGGAAATTTTTCACCAAAGTCAGCACGACATCTTCCAGCACCTGCTGGGCGGCGGCGGAAACCTCTTCCCGGCTATATCCCTGGATCGCTTGACGCAGATAGTCGATGCGCTTGGCTTCCGCATCTTCCTGGCCGACAAAATCGGAAGTGAGCCCGGCGCCATCCGGCGTGGGGCGCAGGGCCTTGAGGAAGCGATCATACAGGGGTTTGGGGTCGCCATAGGCGGCCAAGCCGATGATCTTGCCCTCGTGGCGCAGGGGCTGAAAGCCGAGTAGCTGGGTGATGTGGCTGTAGAACAGGCCCGCCGATGCGCCTTGCATTTGACACAGATGTCTTCGCTCCAGGGCGTGATGACGCCAGACGCTTGCGGTGTAGTAAATATTTTCGTCGCCGCAGCCGTCCATGGTGATTACCGCAGCCCGGTCGAAACCGGAATAATAGGCGGCGGGGAGGGCGTGGGCCTCGTGGTGGTCGAAGAAATGCAGTGACGCACGAGAAAATCCTTCACCACTCAGAAAAGCCTGCTGACGGAAATGCCGCTCGAATGTCTTACCCATCCGGGCGAGTTTTTCGCGGAAATTTCCGGCCATCAGCAGAGATTCTTCTTTTCCACGTAATTTTCTCTTAACGCGGAGCAAGCGGCGTTCAAGTTCCTTGGAGAGGGATTCGCGCAGGAAATACTTTTCGGGATAGAACGTGTACTGTAAGGCGACGGCGTCGAGGTCACTCCGTTGCCGTTCGTCCATGGACAGCACGTAGTCAATGCTGCGTTCGGGCATGCGACCGCCGTCGTTCTTGATCCGGGTGAGTCGTTCCTCGGAAATGGCCGCAAGCAGTTTTCCGTCCCGGAACAACACGACGGAGGATTCGTGGCCGGATTGGATGCCGAGAATCAGTGACAAGCGTGGTTTCCTTCGTTGTTTTTTTCGGTCGCAATGTCCGCGAATAAGCGGAGCAAGGTCGCCGCAATGCAATCGAGCGAGAATTCCCTGGACATGGCGCGCGCATGTTTCGATTGCTGGGCGCGCCGGACATCGTTTTCAAAGAAGTGAATGATAGCATTTGCTAAGGCTTTTTCATCACCCGCTGGAACGACAACGCCCGCATCGGCATTTTGCACCCAATCGGCAATGCCGGCCCCATCGCTGGTGATAGTGGGCGTGCCTACAGCCGCCGCCTCGACCGTGACCATGTTCAGTCCTTCGCAGAGGCTGGGGTTAATATTGGCGTCGGCTGCCACCAAGTGCTCAAAAACCGCTTTTTCTTGCAATAAACCCGTTACATGAATGGAGGACGCCAAGCCCGCATCGTGTAACACCGGCAATACGGCTTGGTTCAGCCAAGGCGTAGGGGGGCCGGCCAAGAGCCAATGGGCGTCAGGAATGCGCGCCTTAACTGCAATCCAGCTCTTGGCTAATACGTGCAATCCTTTCCCTTTTTCGTTGCCGCTTAGCATGATAATGAGCGGGGCTTCCGGCGGAATACCATAGTGTTCGCGTATACGCGCCTTAACGATATGTCGGCGTTGGTAAACGTTCTCTAATATCTCCGCGGGGGCGACTAAGTGGCTGGGACAAACGGAAATACGGCTTTCCGCGGCTTTTTCTGCGAGTAGCCAACGCTTATTGAGGAACGAAACGGGCCGGAGGACTTCTGGCCCCTTAAGGCTTTGCTGAATCAGCCAACGCGTGATCGTTGTTCTCCTTCGTCCACAATCGGCTTCTGGGCAGTCGAGGATATCGCCGCCAATGTAGCTGACGACCAAGCGAGGAGACAGGGCGCCCAACCGTTTCAACAAAGCGGCGGGAATGCCGTAGCTGAATCCCTCGGAAGCGATGACCGCGTCGGGCTGGAATCGCCGCAGGACTTCACGAATGACCCACATGCGATGGGCTAAATTACGTCCGTTAAAGCCACGCTTAAAAAAACGGTCCACCGGCCAAGTCACCACCTTCTCCCAACCTTTGCCGGGGTCATACCACAGGGTAGCGATACCGTCGCCCGGTTCGAGAAAATAAGGGAGCAACTGGCGGCGTTTACCCAGGCCGCGTTTTTCTTCCAGAGCGCACACGACATGGCCGAGTTCCTGCAATTTTCGCAGCATGGGATATTCGCCGCTCCAGGCTTTGGGATGGAGATAAAGGATTTTCATATTGAGAGTCGGGTGCGATACAGAGAGGCCGTCCAATTGGCGGCAATGGTCTAGCCGAAGTATTGTTCCGCCGCCTGCTGTGGTGCTTGCCCGTGTGCCGGACGAAGCCCCGGGCTATCTGGATAGCGCACTGGCGCGGCGGGTGGCTCTTTCGGTTCGTCGATCAAAGCGCTGAAGTCAGGGATAATGGTTTCCGTGTGCACTATGCCGAAACGCTCCGGGGCGGTGGCCGGAACGCCGAACAAGTCGTCGAGAAGAGAGATGGACGGCCTCTCGGTGGGAGGGAGGATGCCGGTATATGCCGCCCGGTTCCAAAATGGCCAGAGACTGTCCTGGATGTCCCGGTCAGTGTCGCCCCTTTTTAGTTTGGCCGGATTGGGCCGATTCTGGTCGCCCCCGGCGAACCCCCCCCACAGATCTGGGCGCGAAGCTATAAGGGTGGCTGCCGCCGCAGCCCAGTGCGGGGCCCCCTTTTTTGGCGCCATTCGTTCGCAGAATAGCCGCACGCGGGCATCGGCGGGAATGCCGAAACGCCCTCGTATTCCTTGGCGGCGCGTTGCGGTACCTCGCCAGGGTGTGCAATCGGCCATATCCACGCCGTGGGGCATCATGGCGTAGCGTTCAACGGGAATGCCGAGGGTATCCACAGAGATGGCGCCACCGTTCCAGTCGCGATAGCGCCATTGATGCAATTTCAGGGCGGGGTCGTTGTGCCGGTTAGCCATAGTGGCGCGGTGGGGCCGTACTTTTTCTCGCGCCGGCGGCCATTGGGTACCGCCGCCGTGGATGGTTGTCCTCTCGGGTTGAGATTGCCTCGCCGCGCGGGAAATGCGCTGGGGGTTTTTGTAGGGATCGAGGCCCGGTATCTTGCGGAAGCGACGAGTACCGGTTCGGCCGAAGTGGATGCGGCCGTAAGCCCGGTGCGCGTTGTTTTCGTGCCCGGCTTGCCGCGGATCCCAGGGGGCGACGATTTGGATGTCATGCCGTTGTGCTAGCGTTGGCCTTACTTTCCTGGCCCATAACGGCGCCTCGCCGCCTCGGATAGCGGGGGGCGGTAAGTCGTTGGAAGCGATGTGGCTGATGTGCGGGGACTTCATACGACCCGATACTGTTCCACCCACTCCGCCATCACCAGCAACGGCCATAGGCGCTTGCTATGCGTCTTTTCGCCGGAGACGTGTTCCCGCACCAAGCGTTCCACCACCGCTTGATTGATCCAGGGGGCGAGGCGCTTTTCGTCCAGCAGGCGTTCCCGCAGCATCGGCGCGAGCTCGTGGCGCAGCCAGCCGGGCATGGGGGCGGAAAAACCCATTTTGCCCCGATCCATAAAGCCGGGAGGCAGCCAGTCCTTGAAGGCCTCCTTGAGCAGGTGTTTGTGGCGGTGAGGAAACTTGAGCTTGTAGGCACTTGGCAGGGAGAACACGAACTCGATGAGCTGGTGATCCAGGAAGGGAGAGCGGCATTCCAGGGAATTCAGCATGCTGGCGATGTCCACCTTGAACAGAATGTCTTCCGGCAGATAGGTGCTCAAATCCAGGTGGAGATAGCGGCTCAGCGGGTCGGCCCCGGCGCTCCGCGCCAGATGCGCGGTGAGGTAGTCGGCGGTGGTCGAACGGCCGGATTGCTCCCGGAAGGCCGGGGTGAGTAGTGTATTTTTTTCCGCTTCCGGATAATAGGCGAGCAGGTGCCGATAACGCGCGACGCCCGTCATGGATAGGATTTCATCCGCACGGGAGGCGGGAAAGGGCGCGCGCTTTTTGCCCGGGCGCATGCGGCTTTCCATATTCCAGGTCAGGTGGCGCAGGCCGCGCCACAGGGGCAGCAAGCGCCAGCGTTCCAGGCGGTCGGTGAGGGTCGCGTGATAGAAGCGGCGGTAGCCGGCGAACACCTCGTCGCCGCCGTCGCCGGTAAGGGCCACGGTGACGTCGCTGCGGGCGAATTGGGAAACATAATAGGTGGGGATGGCGGAATTGTCCGCCATGGGTTCGCCGAAATGTCGCACTAACTGGGGCAGGATCGCTATCGCGTCGGGCTTGACCACCATCTCGTGGTGGTCGGTGCTCAGGTGTTCGGCGATTTGCCGGGCGTAGGGCAGTTCGTTGAATTGTTGCTCTTCGAAGCCGATGGCGAAGGTTTTGATCTTCTCTACGCCGAGATGGGCCATGGCGGCCACTGTAATGCTGGAGTCGATGCCGCCGGAGAGGAAGGCGCCCAGGGGCACGTCGCTCACCAGGCGGAGCTTGGTGGCTTCCAGGAATTTCTCCCGCAGGGCGTCGCAGGCGTCGTCGAAGGACAAGTGGCTGCGCCGGCTATGGTCGATGTCCCAGTAGCGCCACAGGTGTTCGATCTTGCCGTCCCGCACGATCATGGCGTGGGCCGGGGGCAGCTTCTTCAGGGCCGCGAAGCCGGTCAGAGGGGCCGGGATATACTGGAAAGTAAGATAATGGTCGAGGGCGGAATAATCCGGCGTTCGCGACAGGTCCGGCTGGAGCGCGAACAAGGCGGGAATTTCGGAGGCGAACAGGAAGCCGGCGTCGCTTTCAGCGTACACCAAGGGCTTTACGCCCAGGCGGTCGCGGGCCAGGAACAGGGTGCGTTCGGCGATATCCCATACTGCGAAAGCGAACATGCCTCGCAGCTTCTCTAGGCATTGCGCCCCTTCCCGCTGGTAGAGGCGCAGCAGCACCTCGGTGTCGGAGTGGCTGCGGAAGGCCTCTCCTGCCGCTTCCAGATCGCGGCGCAGTTCCCGAAAGTTGTAAATTTCGCCGTTGAATGCGAGCACATAGCGCCCGTCCGGGCTGGTCATGGGCTGCCGCCCGGCGTCGGAGAGATCGATGATGGACAAACGGGCGTGGCCCAGTCCGGCCCCATCTCGCTCCCATACCCCGTTCTGGTCAGGGCCGCGGTGATGCAGACACTGCACGGCCTCAGCGAGTTGAAAGGGATGGGGGCGTTTAGCCAGGTAGCCTGTGATGCCGCACATTAAGCTGTTCTTTCCATAATCAATTGTTCCAGTTTGCGCGCGTTGGCCGCCCAGGTGAATTCGCCGTCGGCCCGCTCGCGGGCGGCTTGCCCCATGACCATGCGGGTTTCCGGGGCGGCGAGCAATGTCGCCAAGGCCGCGCGCCAGGCCGGCACATCGCCAGGAGGCAGCAAACGGCCGGTTTTGCCGTCTTCCACGATCTCCACGAGGCCGCCGTTGCGAGACACGAGCACCGGGACGCCGCAGGCCATGGCTTCCACCACGCTGATGCCGAAGGCCTCTTCGCCGATGGACGGCTGCACGAACAGGTCGGCCTCGCGCAGGGTCTCGGGCAACTGGTCGTGGGACACCCGACCGGCGAAATGCACCCGGTCGGCGATGCCGAGCTGCCGCGCCATGTCCTCCAGGCGGCGTCTTTCCCCGCCTTCACCCACAACCAAGTAGCGGGCCTGAGCCAAGCCGGCCAAGGCGTCGACCATGACGTGCAAGCCTTTCCAGCCGACCAGTCGGCCCACGCTGACCACCAGCGGCGCTGCTTCCGGTATGCCCCACTGGCGGCGTAAGACGGGGTTGCGCTGTCCGGGGACGAACAGGCGTGTGTCCACGCCATTGGGGATCAGCGTCACGGGGCGATGATAGCGTGCCGCGATCTGAGCCGCATTATACCGGCTGGTGGATACCCAGTGGTCTACGGCGGCGGCAAACCAGCGGTCGCCAGGGAAAAAATCCGCGCCGCCGGAGCGGAACACGGTGCTCGCCCCCATGCCTCGCCATCTGGCCCAGCCCAGGGCGGGCATGTCGAAGGGCTTGTTGATGACTACCGCGTCGAAACCTGCGCTGGCGAGGTAGGGCGCGGCGCGGTGGGCGAAGGACAGGCGCTCCATCAGTTTGCGGAAGCGGGTGCCCAGATTGGGGAAGCGGGTGCGGTCGGTGAAGGGAAACGTCACCAGTTCCACCTCGCCATGCCTGGCTGGGCCGCCTTCGCCGGCAACGAGGGTTACCCGATTGCCGCGAGCGGCGAGAGCTCGGCCCACTTCCCAGCAGTAGGTTTCCAGCCCGCCGAAATGGGTGGTGGCGGTCACATTGTAGAAGCAGATGTTCATGGCTTGGCGAGTAGGGCGTCGTAGAGCGTTTCGAAGTCCTGGGCCACCCGGTCCCAGCCGAAGTCGGCGTCCACCTTAGCGCGTAGCCAGCGTCCCGCCTCGTGGCGCAACGCCACGTTTTCCACCAGAGGGGCCAGCCCTTCAGTCCAGTGTTGCGCCGATTTCGGCTCGTGGATCATGGGAACGCCGGGGCAGCCGTCGAGAAATTCCACAATGCCCCCCAGGGCGCTACCGAGGATGGGTAGCCCGGCTGCCGCTGCTTCCAGCATGACGGTGGGAAAGGGGTCGGGCCAGATAGAAGTGAGGGCGAAGAGGTCGCCGGCCAGGAAGAAATCGTGCATATCCGCCGGGGCGAGGCTGCCTACCCACTGCACACGAGGCTCCCGCGCCATGCGTTCGACCACGGCGCGGCCGTAAGCCGCTTTTTCGTTTTTCGGGTCGTTGCTTGCGCGTACGTTGCCTGCCACCAGCAGGTAAAGAGGGTGCGTGGCGCTGGCGCGCAATTGGGCGAAGGCGTCCAGTAGTTCGACCACGCCTTTCTCCTTCACCAGCCGGCCGGCGAACAGGATCACCACCGCGTTGTCTTCCACGATACCGTAATGGCGCCGCAGGACAGTGCGGCGCTCGGCGGAAACGTCCCACCAGGCGGGGCGTCCGGAGGTATCCACACCAGTATAGATGACATCGATTTTCTCTGGCGGCACGCCGTTGCCGGCGATCCACTGCTTAATGTAGCGGCTGCACGCCACCCAACGAGTGACCAACGACAGGGCGTTTTTCGGCAAGGGTTTTTCGTTGGCGACGTGGACGATCGTCGGCAGGGGTAATTTTTCCAGGTAAGGGGCAAGCCCCGTCAGCAGCTTGGGCTCGTTGTGAATGTGGATAAGGCGGGCGCTTTCTTGCTGCACAATGCGCCACATCCGTGCTGTGTAGGGCGACGGGTCGAGACGGGTCATTTTTTGGAACAGCCGCCGGTAGACCCGGCCGGTGGTGATACGCCGGATGGTCATGACGCCGGTGGTTTCCTGCGCCGGCTGACCCGTGAAGGCGGCGCAGATCACTGTCGGGCGGTAGCGTTGCTGGCGCAAGGATACTTGTTCCACTCGCAGTTCCGTGCCGGCAGGGTAAACCGGCGGAAAGGGATTATAGGCGGGTAGCAGATGGGCGACGGTGGGGCGGTTCATGTTCGGGACTCGGTTTGCCGCATGATATTCGCCATTGCCGCTTGCACTTCCGCCACTGTGATTTGATCCATGCAGTGGCGGGGTGTGTGGGGACAGCGCTTCGTGAGACAAGGTTCGCAGGTGGGTGGTTTCTGGATGATGGCGGGGTGCGCGTGGGCCGAGCGTGGGCCGACCCAATCCGCCGAGGTGGGGGCGAACAGGGCCACCGTGGGCACATCCAGGGCGGCGGCTAAGTGTAGTACACCAGTGTCTGGGGCCACGACGAAACAGGCGGCGGCCAAGCAGGCGGCGCTTTCTTCCAGGCGCAACACCCCCGCCAAATTGGTGATCCGCTCCGGCGGCAGACCGGCAATCAGCCCGGACAGTTTTTCCCGGTCTTCGGGGCCGCCGCTTAAGACAACCGCTAGACCGGGCCAGGCAGACAGGCCCTGTTCCAACAACTGGCGGGCCTTGGCCATCGGCCAGGATTTGTAGGTATCGGCGGCGAAGGCGTGGTACACCCAATAGGATTGGCCGGGTACTTCCGGTTTGCGGCGCAGGTTGTCGATGGCGCTGGGCGGGAGAAAAAGGCGCGGCACGTGTTCGATGGTTTCCACCCCGATGGTGTCGAGGATGCGCAAGCGGTTGTCGATGTAGTGCCAGTCCGGCAGGGTAGCGGCGTCTTCCGGGCGCTCGCGGTTAGCCAGTAGGAAGCGGTAGCGCGTATTACGCCAAGGGATCCGCACGATCCAGCGGCTGCCGGCAAGATAGGCGAGGGGCAGGATATCCGGGTCGTTGCCGTGGAGGACGAGAGTGAGTTCGGGGCCAAAGGCGCGTAATTCCTTCAGCGTGGAAAAAAAACGCCGGTATTTTCCTGGGTAGCCGATCATACCGTTAAGGTTCGGATCGGCTGCGAACAGGTTTTTCCAGTCGGTGCGGCAAAACAAGCGGATGTCCGCCTCGGGAAAAGCGCGGCGTAGGTTGCCGAACACGACCGAGGAGAACACCGCGTCTCCCAGGCCGGTGGTGAGCACCAGCAGAATGCGTCGGCTGGCGCGCACGGCCGGGATGTTCAGCAGCGCGGGAGCGCCGCGGCGGGCAATCCGCCAGCGCACGTAGCCGTAGAGCAGACTGTCGGCGAAGGGCGGGTTCATTTCTCCCCCCGCAGGGCGGTGTAAAGTCGCCCTAGCAGTGGGCTGGAATAGAGGGACAGGCGTCGCCGCAGCCAGTCGCCGCCCCGCTCCTTGGTGACGATGCGGCCGATGTCCGTCGCCGGCGTGCGGCGGGTGTTGACGTGCCTGCGGGTAGTGTAGAGGGCGTCGAAGCCCAGTTCCTGGGCCACGGCCACGTAATCGTCGTCGAAGTAACCCTGAGGCCAGCACAGGTGGCGCTCTTCCCGGCCCAGCCGCTGGCGTAGCGCTTCCTTAGATAGCGTCAGGTCCTGAGCCAGGGCGGCGCGGCGCGCGATGGGGTCGGCAAGCGTCTTGTCCCAGCGGGTATGGGTGTGCGTGTGGCAATGGACTTCGACCACGCCGCTGGCTTCCATGGCCTCGATTTCTGTCCAGCGCAGCATCGCCTCGTCGGCACGACCATCCGCGATGGCGGCTTTGCAGGTGCGGTGGTCGGGGCAGCGTGGTGTACCGGCCTCTTCGCCGAAGGGCCGGGCCGGGCCGTTGCCGATCCAGCCAGTGACGGCGAAGAGCGTGGCCTTAAGATCCAGTGCGCGCAATATGGGGTAGGCGTGAACATAATTGTCCAGATAGCCGTCATCGAAGGTAATTAAGACGCTCTTGGCCGGTACGTTGCGGCCGTGGCGGAGAAAATCGAGAAAGTGATCGGCGCTGAGCGCGGTGTAGCCTCGGCGGGCGAGGGATGTCATCTGCGCCTGGAAGGTACGCGGAGATACCGTGACTAAGCCGGGATGGGGCGTGACATGATGGTACATCAGCACCGGCACGGCGTTGGCAGGTTTTGTCATGGCCTTGCCGTTTTTTGGGCCAGTCCGTCGTGCAGCAGGCGCTCGGTTTTATCCAGCATCGCTTCAAGGCTGAATCCGGCGATGACGTGCGCTTTCCCTTGCGCCGCCAACTGACGGCTAAGCGTCGGGTCGCCGGCAAGGCGGGAGATCGCCTCCGCCACGGCGGGCGGGTCTTCCGCCGGGACCAGCAGGCCGGTTTGTTCATGCCGAATCAATTCCGGCACGCCGCCTACATCGGTCGAAACGACCGGGGTTCCCAGGCCGAGCGCTTGGGTAACCGCTTGGGGCACCCCTTCCGAGCGCGAGGTGAGCAGTAACAGATCCGCTGCCGTGATGAGGTCGGGAATGTCTTCCCGTTGCCCGAGAAAGCGAACGCGGTCGGCGATACCGAGGGATTGGGCGAGTTGCTCCATGTCCGGCCGCATCGGGCCGTCTCCAGCGAGCGCCAATGTGATGCCGGGGCGGGCGGCAAGGCGCCGAAAGGCTTCCAGTGCCACCGTATGTCGTTTAACGCCACGAATAACGCCAACCATCAAAATGAGATAGTCGTCATCGCCGACGCCGATTTCCGCGCGGACTTGGGAACGGTCTTTCGTTGGATGAAAGCGGGAGAAATCGACTCCCGTGGGAATACTGGCCAACTGCGCCGGTGGAAAGCCGCACTGGGAAACAAGCATGTGGCGCATGGATTCGCCGCAAGTCACGATCCGGTCGGCCATGAAATGGACAAAATTGAACCTGTTGCGCCTGAGGGGCAGATTGAGATGGCGGGTGCGGATGAGCAACGGCACGCCCGCCAGTTTTCCGGCAAACGCGCCAATCCAGCTATCGATCCCGCTATGGGTATTGACGACCTGGATGCGTTCGCGGCGCAGATAGCGGCAGAGTCCCATAATGGAGGCGGCGTCGAATTTGCCGCGCATGGGGAAATACTGCACCGGAATATCCCGCCGCGCCGCTTCTTGCGCGATGCGGCAGCCGCAGCGGGTGGCCAGCGCGACAGCGTGGCCGCGTCGCCGCATTCCCTCGATTTCGCTAATGACCCGCCGCTCCTGCCCGCCCCAGCCGTCGGACCATTCGGTATGGAGAATCCGTAACAACGATTTCGCCTTGCGCTGAAAATTTCCAATTATATCAGATGGCCGGCGGTTTCCGTTGGACGCGGGCGCGGTCTGCCGCCGTCAGGCCGCCCGTTGCGGCGCATCACTGTTCGGTGACGAATTGGATGCGGTAAAGGTTGGCGTAGACGCCATCCTTTGCCAATAATTCGCGGTGAGTCCCTTGTTCGACGATCCGCCCTTTTTGCAAGGCGAGAATCCGGTCGGCCTTTTCGATGGTGGAGAGGCGGTGAGCGATAATGATGGTCGTGCGGTTCTTCATCAAGGTTTCCAGTGCGGCCTGAACGTGCTGCTCGGACGCGGAGTCCAATGCCGAGGTTGCCTCGTCCAAGATGAGGATCGGGGCATCCTTCAGCAGCGCGCGTGCGATGGCGATGCGTTGCCGCTGTCCCCCCGACAATCGTAACCCTTTTTCACCGATCATGGTTTGCAGGCCATTGGGCATTTCACGGATGAAGTTCATGGCATGCGCGGCTTCCGCGGCGGCGATAATATCGGCAAGCGCCGCTTGACTGCACTGGCCGTATGCGATGTTTGCGGCGATGGTGTCGTTAAACAGAACCACTTCTTGGCTGACGAGGGCGATGTTTGCACGCAAGTCCGCGAGTCGGATCGACTCGATATTACAGCCGTCAATTAAAATTTCTCCCCGGGTCGGGTGATAGAAACGGGGAATCAGATTGACGAGGGACGTTTTGCCGCCACCCGACGAACCGACGAGCGCGACGGTTTCACCCGGCGCTATTTTCAGCGAGACTCCGCTTAACGCGGGGGCGTCGGCAGGATGATAGGAGAAATCGACGGCACGGAACGTAATTTCTCCGTGAGCGCGTTGCAGGCGGTGCGTACCGGTGTCCACCTCGACGTCCTCATCGAGCAGTTCGAAGAAAATTTCCGCCGCCGCCAATCCCCGTTGCAGGCCTTCGTTGACACTGGTTAGCCGCTTGATTGGGGAAAACAGCATCAGCATGGCGGTAAGAAATGATACAAATCCGCCGACGGTGGTTTCGTTGGCGGCGGATTGCATCGTGGCGATAAAGATGATGACCGCCAGTGCCGCCGCGGCGACTAATTGGACAATCGGCACGTTCGCCGAGGCGGCGGATACCTGCTTCATCGTATAGCGGCGGGATTGATTGATGGCGTCGTAATAGCGGCGGCTTTCATAGGCTTGCCCGCCGAAGGTTTTAACGACCTTATGGCCGGTGATGGATTCTTCGAGAATATGCGTGATATGGCCGAGCGAGCGTTGTAGCTCGCGCGTCATGGTGCGCAGCCGCCGGCTAACCAAACGGATGATGAGCGCGATAATGGGCGCGACGACTAGCGCGATCAGCGTCAGCTTCCAATTGAGATAAAGCATCCAGCCCAGCAATCCGGTCACCGTGAGCGAATCGCGCACCAACACGGTAATCACCGAAAACCCGGCTTCGGTGACCTGGGTGATATTAAATGCGACATTGGCGATCAACCCGCCTGACGAGTGGTTGTCGTAGTACGTCGTCGGCAGGCTAAGCAATTTACGAAACGTCGTATCCCGTAAATCCATGACCATTTTGCTGCTGATCCATTGGATGGTGTAGGTGTTGACATAGCTGGCAATGCCGCGAACCAGGAACAGCAGCAGTAGCAATAGCGGCATCAGATGCATGGTATGGACATCTTTTTTGACGAAGCTGCCGTCCAGCATTGGTTTAAGCAGCGCGGCAAAAGCCGGTTCGCTGGCCGCAATCAGCACCATACTGCCGATGGAGAGAAGAAAAACCCGCCAATAAGGCATGAGGTAGCGCAATAAGCGCCGGTATAATTCGCGGCTGGTATATTTAGGTTCGGTCATCGGGCGTTGGGTTGGCGCGGCGTGTTTCGCAGCGCGCCGGATCGGCTTTCTGGCATCGGAGTTTATCGCTGGTTTGCGCCATTATACCGTGGCTTGAGGCGCTATCCGAAGTGTTGTTCAACGAGAGAACGATACAAGGCGTGCAACGCACTTCCCATGGCATCTAAATCGAAGGGTTCAACGGTTTTGCGCGCCGCCATCCCCATGGCGCGGCTATTTTCAATGGTTCGGACCATGGCGGCGGTGAGCTCCGCCGTATCCAACGCATCGCAGACAAAACCGTTTTCTCCGGGGCGGATGCATTCCGCCGCCCCGCTTTTGTCGCTGGTGATAACCGGCAGGCCGCACGCCATCGCTTCTAACGCAACATTGGGGAAAGGATCGTAAAGTGTAGGGAGGACGAGGACGTCGGCGGCGCCGTAAAAGGGCCGTACCTCCGTTTGGGCGCCGACGAAACACACGCGCCGGTTGAGATGACGCTTGGCGGCCAGCGCTTTAAAAGTGCCGATTTTACGATCTTTTCCCACCACCAGCAGATGGACGGATGGCGGCAAGGTAGCCATGGCGTTGAGTAACGCGGCCAACCCTTTGCGCTCGAATCCCGCGCCGACGAACAAAAAAACCGGGCAATCGGGAGGGATGCCATAGCGCGCCCGAATGGCGTCACGGTGTTGTTCCCGAACATTGGGGTGGAAGGCGGCAGTGTCTACCCCGCTATAAATGACGTGCAGCTTTTCTTCCGGCACACCGAAGTAATGGCGGATCTCCTCCTTCACCATGCGCGAATTGCAGATCACCGCCTTGAGGCGGGGGCTATGGAATAAAGCGTTTTCCGCCATCATCACATAATAATGGTAGGGGTTGAGCGCGATGCCGATTTTTCCCCGTAGACGCAGAACACGCCGGCGTTGCTTGAGCCATTCCCGGTGTACGCCGTCTCCTGCGCGATACACGTCGCAGCAGGCGATGCGCTCATGAGATTGCACCAAATCGAAGTGTTCTTGCGCCAACGTCTTGCAGACGCGGCGGGCGAACCCCCAATCACGCCACAGATTGCCGATATAAAAGGGATTGCAGATCAGGGCGCGGGCAGCGTGGTCGTCTTCCCAGCGGCGGGTGACCAGGGTCAGCTTCACGCCTTGTTCGGCGAGCGCCGTCGTGGCGCGGGCCACAAAGCGTTCCGCGCCGCCGAAGGCCGTGTAGCGCTGGCGGACGAGGGCGATATTGAGCGGTCTCATCCGGCGAGCAGCGCTTGGGCGGCGTCCAGCACGGTGTCCACGGAAAGCGACTGTAGGCATTCGCTCACCTTACCGCCACCGCAGCCGTCGTTGCCGCAGGGACGGCAGGACACATCGGCGGTAATGATGCGCGACGGTACGCGCCATGGGCCCCACTCCTGGTCGCCGCTCGGCCCGAATAGGGCGACGGTGGGCGTTTGCATGGCAGCGGCAATGTGCATCGGCGCCGAATCCACACCGATGAACAAGCGGGCGCGGGCGCTGAGCGCCGCCAACTGCTTCAAGCGCAATTGTCCCGCTAAATTGATTGGCGGTTGTGGCAGCGGGGCGATAATGCGCTGGATCATTGCCATTTCCTCGGCGGCAGGCGCGGCAGTAACGGCGATAAGGTATCCCATCGCCTGAAGCCGGGTGATGAGCGCGCGCATCTTATCTTCCGCCCAGCATTTGAACAGCCAGCGTGAAGTTGGATGGATGTGGATGAAGCCGCCCGCCGGCAAGGCGTGTTGCCGAAGTTGGCGGGTGATCGCGGCGTCGGCCTCGTCCCCCGCCACCAGCGTCAGGTGTTTTTCCGACTCGGCGGGGTATACGCCGATGCGACGCAGCGCGTCGAGATTATACTCGACAGTATGGCGTGGCTTGCTTCCAGGGGACGCATAAAAATGGCTAAAACTGTTGCGCCAAAAACGCTGTTTGTTACCGTTGGGCGCCACGCCATAGGGCGCGCCAATAAAACGTTTCAGCCATGCGCCACGTGGGTGGGACGTCAGATGCAGCACCCAATCGTAGCGTTGCGCCCTGAGCGTGGACGCCAGCCGCCACTCGGCCCGCGCTCGGCCGATTGGCCCCAGCGTCTTCCAATGCTTATCGATGCAATGAACCGCGCGAATCGCCGGGTGCAGCGTGAGCATCTCCGCCGTGTCCTGATAAACCAACGCGTCAATTTCCAAGTGGGGCGCGTGGTTTTTCAGCACATTGAATACCGGCGAGGCGAGCAATACATCGCCGTGGTGGCGGAGCTTGATGACCAGCACCCGGCGGATGGCGTTCAAATCGATAGCATCCTTCAACATGACGCGAACGATAGCAAAGTTTCGCCGAAATCCCAACGCGGCGGGAAAATTTGCTAGAATAGCGTCCGCATTTCGTGGTGCCCACGCCGCTTTCAGCGGCATGGGTTAAACGGGAAACAGGTGCGGCGGCAAGAGAGCATGCCGCCAATGCCTGTGCTGCCCCCGCAACGGTCAGTGAGTGCAAGCGCACCAACCACGCCACTGTGGCCACCTTGGTCCATGGGAAGGCGGTGTGCTGTTTCACGAGCCCGGATACCGGCCCGGAATGGAAATTGGAAGCCCGCGGGGATGCGGCGCCCAAGGATTGGTCTCGTTATGCGCGATGAATAAGGAATACGCCATTCCCCGGCTTCCGTGTGTTTAACCCCAGCAATTGGCGTGCGGGGACGCATGCCGACCGGAGTTTATAGTGAAGCCTTCTTATCGATTGACCCTTGCCGCGTTGCTGCTGGCACAGCCGGCGTTCGCGGACAACTTGCCGCTTTACCAAGGCCAAGACGTGGTGGTGACGGCCACCCGCACGCCGGAGCCGGTGGCGGATACCCTAAGCGATATTACCATTATTCGTTCCCGCGAAATCCGCCAGGCGGGGCAGCAAACCTTGGCACAATTACTGCAATCTCGCGCTGGCGTCGAAATTTCGAGCTATGGCGGGCGCGGCACCCTAAGCGGTATTTTTATCCGCGGCGCCAACAGCAACCAGACTCTAGTGCTGGTGGACGGCATGCGGTTGAGCTCGGCGGTCGACGGCGCTACCGCTATCCAAAACATTCCGCTCGATCAGATCGACCACATCGAAATTTTACGCGGCCCGGCTAGCGGTTTGTATGGGTCGGACGCCATCGGCGGCGTGATCCAGATATTTACCCGCCGCGGTCATGGCCGTCCGCGTCCCCATGTCAGCGTCAGCGCCGGTTCCTATGGTACCCAAGCGGTGAATGCCGGTTTGTTGGGGCAAAGCGGGCGGTGGAATTTCAGTTTCGACGCCGGCCACTTGAAAAGCGACGGCTTCTCGGCGACTAATTCCCAGTCCAGTAGTTACAATCCGGATGATGACGCGTACCGCAATACCAACGCCTCGGCGAAACTGGCTTATCATCTTGACCATCGCAACGAAGTGGGGATGCACTGGTTCTATAGCGACGCCGCCAGTCATTTCGATGCGGGCATGGGCAACGACGCCGTGACGCAGCAGACATTGGAAGAATATAGCGTTTACAGCCGCAACCGGCTGACCCGGCAGTGGCAAAGCACGGTGCGTATCGGCCGGGGCAGCGATGACGCCGACACCCGCGCTTCTTGGCATAACGCCGTGGGCACCGACCAAGATCAAGTGCTGTGGCAGAATGATTTCACCACGGCCATTGGCCAGGTGACCGCTGGCCTGGAACATTTACGCCAAAGCGTTTACGGCGCGAACACGGACGCTTACGCTAACAAGCACCGCACGACGAAGAGCGCGTTCGCGGGATATGATGTCCGTTTCGGCCGGCAACGCGTGCAAGTCAGCGGGCGTTACGATGACAATAGCCAATACGGCCACCATACAACCGGCACGCTGGCGTATGGTTATCAATTCACGCCGGCGTGGCGGGCGCATGTCTCCCTTGGCACCGGATTCAAGGCGCCAACCTTCGTCGATTTGTACTATCCGGGTTTTAGCAACCCAGACCTTAAACCGGAACAGTCACGCAGCAAGGAAGCAGGGATTAGCTATGCGCGCGGGACACAACGTTTGCGGCTGGTGTATTTCGATAACCAGATTCACGATCTCATCATCGCTTCCGCGCCAACTTGGATTCCCTACAATACCAGCCGGGCGCGAATTAAAGGTGCGGAGCTCAGCTATCATGGCGTCGTCGCGGGGCTGGATGTGGATGCGGCGGCGACTTTTCAAGAGCCCCGCGACGAGATCAATCATCAGCAGCTCGCGCGGCGGGCGCGGAAATTCGGCCGGCTAAGCGTCGCCAAGGTGATTGACGCGTGGCGCTTTGGCGGAGAGATTGTCGCCTCTGGCGCCCGCTACGATGGCGCTCCTAACAAAGCCGCTAATCAGATGGGCGGCTACGGCCTGGTAAACTTCACCGCGACGTACCGGTTGAAGCGGGATTGGTCGCTGTCGGCCCGTTGGGGCAACGTGTTCGACAAACGCTACGAACTGGCCCAAGGCTACAACACGCCGGGAAGCAATGTCTTTTTCACCGTGCGTTACGCGCCAAAGTAAGCGCTTGCTAATGGCAGCGCGATGAAACGGCTGGCGCTGGCCGGGCTATTGGCCTGGTTGGCGTGCGTTGGCGCTTGGGCGGGCGGGGTGTCGGTCACGGACGACGCCGGGCGGGTCGTCGCGCTGCCGCATGCCGCGCGGCGCATCGTTAGCCTGGCGCCCAGCTTGACCGAGTTACTATTCGCCGCTGGCGCGGGCCGGCGGGTGGTGGGCGTGGTGCGCTATAGCGATTATCCGCCGCCAGCGCGCCGGCTGCCGCGCGTCGGCAACTATCATGCTCTCGATTTGGAAGCAATTGCCGCGTTGCGGCCGGACTTGATCGTGGCGTGGCGTAGCGGCAATCCCCTGGCTCAGGTGGCCCGGCTGGAAGCGCTGGGTTTTCCAGTGTATTTTAGCGAGCCGCGCCGCCTGCCGGATATTCCCGCCACCCTGGAGCGGCTGGGGCGGCTGGCGGGCAGCGAGCAGACCGCGCGTCGCGCGGCGGCGGCCTTTCGCGGTAAAATCGCCCAGCTGGCGGCAACGTATGCAAAACGTGCGCCGGTGCGGGTATTTTTTGAAATTTGGGACACGCCCTTAATGACGGTCAATGGCCGCCACATCATCAGCGCGGTGCTGCGATTGTGCGGCGCGCGCAACATCTTCGGCGATTTATCCGCCCTGGCGCCGACGGTTAGCATGGAAGCGGTGCTGGCCAGCAATCCCGACGCCATTTTAATGACCGGCCGGCGCCGGCGCCGCGCGCAATGGGCGCGGTTCTGGCGCCGTTGGCCGCAACTGACGGCGGTGAAGGAAAATCATTTGTTTTTTATTACCGCCGACGATATTGTCCGGCCGGGACCGCGTCTTGCGGAGGGCGCGGCGCAAGTTTGCCACGCGGTGGACGCGGCGCGGCGCGGGCGGGCGGCGGAGAATGCTGGCAAATAACCTTCACAATCCGGCGTTACTGGTTGACCGGCTTGGCTTTCCCCAATTATAGTGTGCCCATGGAAACGGAACTCGGCACGCTGGAGGAAAAAGTTGCCCAAGTGGCGCAGCTTTGTCAGCGGTTGCGCGCCGAGAATTCGCAGTTGCGCCAAGACCTGGCGGCATCGCAGAACGAAAGTAAGCGCTTGCACCAGAAAATCGACGGCGCAACGCAACGTCTCGAGGCCCTGCTGACGCATATTCCCGAGGCGGACGCATGAACCAAGAGGTGAAGGCGATCGATGTGACCGTCATGGGGCGGGAATTTCGCGTCGCCTGCCCCGAGGGCGACGAGGAGGCGCTGTTGACCTCGGTGGACTACCTGGACCGGAAGATGCACGAAATTCGCGACGCCGGCAAAGTCATCGGGGTTGAGCGGATTGCCATCATGGCGGCCTTGAATATCGCCCATGAGCTACTATCCACGCGGGTAACCGGGAGTTTTGACGTCGGCGAATTTAAGCGTAGAATGAAAAGCATGGAAGCACAACTGGATTTGGCGATGGCCGACCAGGACGAGTTATTCTGAGTTATCCCCTGCGGTGTGCGTTAAGGTCGCGTCATCTTTTGAACCAATACGAAACCGCCGGTTGCCGCACATGGACACTGTTGTGCGCGTTCCTCGCGAATGTGCCTGATGTCGTTCCCGTGGCGACCCCTTGAACCCTAGGTTCAAGATATTGGCCTGACGGCATTTGCGGGGGATTCTTTCCGGTTTTCCCAATGGATCGCCTTGTCTTTCTCCATTAGCCCTCGGCCCGAAGCGGCGTATCGAGGTTACGCATGGATTTAACCCGAAACGGTCACATTCCTCCGGTCTCCGGCGCAAGCGCCGGCATCGCCATAACGGCGCGCCGCGCCAATCGACGGCAACAACGCGCAACCGAGGCCGGAGAACGCGGTGCCGTGGCGGCTGGCGGCATCGGCGCGCAAACGCACAACAAACGACATCCGACCGCCGCAGCCCGCCGCGCGTTTATTGCCAATAACCTGCCTGCCGGATACTTCGGCGAATCAGGCATCGCCTATTGGGTTGCTTTCCTGGCCTCGCCGCTAGCGTGTTGCATCACCACCGGTGCGGCCATGCCGATGGATGGAGGATGCATCGTTTTGCCCACTAACAAGCGGCGTCTAAAAACGGGGTCAACCACTTCTTTCAGCGGACCGCTAATAGCGGCGCTTTTGCCGTCCGCTGCGTGCGGGCGTTAGGGCGCGCGAATGTCGTCATCCACTCTTGCGGCGAATAAGCGGGCGTTGCGCGCCGAACTGCGTAGCCGCCGGCGCGGCTTGAGCGGACGGATGCGGCAGGCGGCGGCGGCGAGCGTGCTGCATCGGGCATTGCGCGCCGGCTTGCTGCTACGTTACCGGCGGATCGGTTTTTATCTGCCCCATGACGGCGAGTTGGATTTGCTGCCGTTGCTGAATCAGGCGTTATGGCTGAACAAGGCTTGTTTCTTGCCGGCCCTGCCACCGCGTTTTAGCAAGCGATTGTGGTTTAATCGTATTGGCCCATCGTCTCGCCACTGGCGCCATAATCGCTTCGGTATTCTCGAACACGGGTCGCCGCGGCCGGTGCGGGCGTGGCAGTTGGATTTGCTGTTCGTTCCCCTGGTGGGGTTCGACGCCCACGGCAATCGCCTCGGCATGGGCGGGGGATTTTACGACGCTAGCCTGGCCCATCTGCGGCAGCGTAAGACATGGCGCCGGCCGCTGCTGGTCGGCGTGGGTTACGCGTGTCAACGAGTGGAGCGGTTACCCGACGATCCGTGGGACATCCGGTTGGACGCCCTGCTTTCCGAGCGCCGATTCTATCGATTTTGCGGAACCGCAACGGATAACTTTTCATGCGTTATTGGCTAATTAAATCGGAGCCATCCGAGTTTAGTATCGACGATTTCGCCGCCGCGCCCGGCCAAAGCACCAGCTGGACCGGCGTGCGTAATTACCAGGCGCGTAATTTCATGCGCGACCAAATGTCGGTAGGCGATCCCGTGCTGTTTTATCATTCCAGTTGTGCCGAGCCGGGTATTGCCGGTATCGCCAAAGTGGCGAGCGGGGCCTACCCCGACCCCAGCCAATTCGAGCCGGACGATCCTCATTGCGATCCGAAGGCCACGCCGGAAACGCCCCGCTGGTTCAGTGTCGATATTCAGCGGGTGCGCAAAACCGCCTTTTTACCGCTGAAAGCCTTGCGCGCCTACCCGGAATTAGCCGCCCTGCGAATCCTGCAACGGGGCAACCGCTTATCGATCACTCCGATCGATCCACGGGATTGGGCATTCATCGTGCAGCGGTTGGGTGGATGACACCGGGGCGCGGCGGCGGCGATTGGCGGATCGGGCCGTTTGTTAATCGGGCCGCCTAATATGGCGGTTTGGGCGTTGTATCTCGCCACCGGCGCATTCGCCGGCCTGCTGGCCGGTCTGCTGGGGGTTGGCGGCGGGCTGGTGATCGTTCCCGTACTGGCGTTTATTTTTACCGCGCAGCATTTTCCCGCTGGCCAGGTCATGCACCTTGCCTTGGGTACCTCCTTGGCGAGTATCATCTTCACTTCGTTGTCATCGGTACGTGCGCACCATGCGCGGCGCGCGGTGGACTGGCGCGTCGTGCGCGGCGTCGCGCCGGGAATCGTGGCGGGCGGACTCGCCGGCGCGTTCGCCGCCACGGCGTTTTCCACCGGCATGCTGAAACTGCTGCTGGTGTGCTTCGAATTCTACGCCGCTACCCAAATGCTGTTCGGCATCAGGCCGCCGGCGGCGCGCGGTCTTCCCGGCAGGGGCGGTCTGTTTGCCGCTGGTGGCGTGATCGGCGGGGTGTCCAGCTTGCTCGGTATCGGCGGCGGTTCGCTGTCCGTTCCCTTTCTGTCCTGGTGTCACGTCAACATGCGTACCGCGATCGGCACATCCGCCGCGATGGGTTTTCCCATCGCGGCGGCGGCGACGCTGGGCTATATCGTCAGCGGGTTGCCGCTGGCCGGGTTGCCGCCCCATCGCCTGGGTTTTGTTTACTTGCCCGCCCTGGCTGGATTGGTGTTGGCGAGCATGAGCACCGCGCCCGTGGGCGCGCGTCTCGCGCATCGTCTGCCCGTTAGCCGATTGAAGAAGATTTTTGCGCTATTGTTGTATGGGCTGGGTATTAAATTGGCAATCAGCCTGTTATAGGGAAGGGGGGCGTCATGCGCTACGCGGTGCTGCTGTTGTTGGTTGTCTTTACCACCCTGGCCCAGGCCGCCGATTACGCGCGGGAAAAGCAATGGGCGGACGAAATTATCCCCACCATCGTCGTGGGAGAACCGCTGTATCTGGGCGCGGCGGGCCACCGTTTTCTTTCCCTGTTGACCTTGGCGCCCCACGCCAGGGCGGCGGTGGTGCTGATTCATGGCATGGGCGTGCAGCCGAATTGGGGATTAATCGGCGTGCTGCGCACCCGGTTGCCGGACGCCGGCTACACGACCCTCTCTATCCAAATGCCGGTGTTGGCTCGCGGCGCGAAGGCGGACGCCTACACCAGCACGTTCGGCGAGGCCGGACAGCGCATTGCCGCCGCCATCCATTTTTTGCAGCGCAAGGGATACCAAAAAATTGCGGTGGTTTCTCATAGCATGGGGTCGCGCATGGCCGACCACTATCTTTCCCGTCATCCTGCCGCGCCGCTGGCCGCGTGGGTGGCGATCGGCATGCCGGGGCGTTTCAGCAGCGGATTGCGGCACGGCCGTTTTCCGGTGCTCGACTTATTCGGCGAGGAAGATCAGCCGGCGGTACTGCATGGCGCGGCGCAGCGGGCGGAAGTGATGCGCGCCCGCCAGGGATCCGCCCAAATCATGGTGCCGGGCGCGGATCATTTTTTCGACGGCCGAGACGATATGCTGGTGCGCGATGTTCAGGCGTTCTTGGACCGCGCGGTAGGCGGTTAGCGCGAATCGCCGTTTTCGGCGGCCAGGCTATTTCGTCAATGACATAAAGAATTGCGGCAGGCGCTCGGGCAGCTTGTCGATATGGTCGATCACGGTGTAGCCGCGCGGGCCGAAAATATCGGCGACATAGGTGTCGGCTTGGGCGTCGAGGGTGATGCAGTAAGTGGCGACGCCCGCGGTGGCCAGTTCCGCCACCGCTTTGCGGGCGTCTTCTTTCAGGTAGTGCGGGTCTTCCGCGTCGATATCGTGCGGTTCGCCGTCGGTAAGCAACAGCAGCAGTTTCTTACTGTTGCGCCGTTTGGACAGATAGTGGCCGGCGTGGCGCAACGCCGCGCCCATGCGGGTGGATAATCCGCCTTGCATCCCCGCCAGCCGGCTCTTGACGGTATCGCCCCACGGTTCGTCGAATCCCTTGAAGTGGAAATAGCGCACATCGAAGCGGGTATTGGATGCGAAGCCGGCGATCGAGAACGGGTCGCCCAATGCATCGACCGCCCATGCGAGCAGGGTAACGGCTTCCTGGCTGAGTTGCAGCACGCTGTCGTCGAGACCGGCGGGGGTGTCGTTGACCGACTGAGAGAGGTCGAGCAGCAGGGTGACGGCGATATCCCGCCCGTCATGGCGGTGGCTGAAATGAACCCGCGGATCGGGCGTCGTGCCGGTTTTGTAGTCCACCATGGCGCGAATGGCGATATCCAGGTCGAGCGCGTCGCCGTCTTCTTGGTAACGAATGCGTACGTGCTGTTGGGGTTTGAGCAGATCGACGATGCGCTTTAGTTTTTTGGCCAGCGATCGGTGCTTAACGAGCAGCCGGTCGATGACGGCGGGACTGGCGGCGGGTTGCAGCGCTTCGTGCACCGTCGTCCAATCGGGGCGGTAGTGCTGGGCCTGGTAATCCCATTCGGGATGGTGGCGGGAAAACAAGGCGCCGTCCTGCGGTTCCGTTTCCTGTGGATTGGCCGCGCCGTGGTCGGAATGGAAATCCTCGTCATCGTCGGTGTCCTCCAGAAAGTGCCATAAATAGCGGTTGTCGTCCCGGTAGCTGACCTCGGTATCTTTAAGGTAAATTGTTGGCAGGTGAAAGTCGGGGCGTTGAATGGCGTTGAAATAAGCCACGCCAAGGTCGATGCTGAGTGTCGAGTGATGGGGATCGGCGGCCATGCGCTGATGGAACCGTTCCACGTATTCTTGCAGCACGGTATCGGTATAGGGGTGCGCAGGGTCCAGCAAGGCGCGCGACAGCATTGCCAGCCGGTGGCGGAAGGACGACCGGTCCGGCGGGCAATCGCCTTCCCGGGGCAGCGGATGCAACGCCAGCCACAGGCGGCGCAGGCCGGGGAACCGGCGGATGGCGAGCTGTTCTACCCGAGCGTCCTCGATGGTTTCGATGGTCAATTGCTGAAAGGGACTGAAGTTATCCGCGATAATCGGCGTGGTGAACGCATGATGGGCGGCAACATGGGAGATCAGCGCCCGATAGCGGTCGATTCCCTGGATTCCGTTAAGAGCGTCGTAAACATCCGGTAGGTGGATGCCTTGTCGGTCGAGAAAAGGAAGCGGCTTGCGCAGCGTGTCGAACGCTAGGGAATAGGGATGGAAATTTAAATCCTGTTGCCAAAAAGCTTGCAAATAGAGCGTGAGCCGGCGCTCGTGATCGACAAACAGCGTGCCGTGGCGTTCCCGCTGGAGCGCGGCGCGGCTATCCGCTGCTTGTAGACTGAAATAATCGCCGTGGCGGTGCGGCTGATGCCGGTAGCTGCGCAAACCATATTCGACCCACTGTTTTAAACCGCCGACAGTGAGTTGGCCGAGCAGCACATCGCCGCGTTCCAGCAGCGGGACGACGCCGCCCAGCGCCTCGCGCGCCATGGTTTCGATCAGCCGGAAATATTCCCGCAGCAACAGCGCGCTTTCCAAACGGCGGGTGCAGGCGGGCAGCAGCGAGAGAAACGGCGCGATGCCCTTGGCGGCGCCGGCACGGGACAGCAGTTGGGCGGTTTCGACGATATCGGGGATGATGGCCTCGCCGGCGATTTTCGCCACCGCCGGAATTTCCTCGAGGAAGATCAGCACCAATTCCTGGCCGCGCCCCAGGTTGCATAGTACGGATGCGCCATCGAGATAAGCCGCGATTCCCGCCGGGGAGAGCACGGCGCTGGCGTCGCTCAGGCAATCCGCGAAAATATCGTCCACTTGCGGGACGTTGCATTGCAGGCGCTGGCGGTCAGCGGAAATATCGCGCGCCATGGCCGTCTAGGCGTCGAAGAAGGTGTCGATGGCGTTATCCAGGGTGTCGCGGATATCGGCGTCGTCGGTAATCGGGCGCGACAACGCCATGCGCCCGGCGGCGCGCGGCGCGATGCCCTGCACGATCAGTTGCGCCGCGTAGACCAGCAAGCGGGTGGAAATCCCCTCCTCCAAACCGTGCCCCTTCAGATTGCGGGCGCGGTGGGCAATTTGCACCAGCTTGCCGCAGGTGTCGGCGTCGGCGCCGGTTTCCTGGGCCACGATGGCGGTTTCCGCGCCGGCGTCGGCGTAATCGAATTCCAATGCGGCGAAGCGCTGCTTGGTGGATTGCTTCAGATCCTTCATGAGGCTTTGGTAACCGGGATTGAAGGAAATTACCAATTGAAAATCCGGGTGGGCCTGAATGAGTTCGCCTTTTTTATCCAGGGGCAGCGTGCGGCGGTAATCGGTCAGGGGGTGAATCACCACCGTGGTGTCTTTGCGCGCTTCGACGATTTCGTCCAAATAACAAATCGCGCCGATGCGCGCCGCCAGTGTCAGCGGGCCGTCTTGCCAGCGGGTGCCTTGGGGGTCGAGAAGAAAACGGCCCACCAGGTCGGAGGCGGTCATGTCCTCGTTGCACGCCACGGTCAGCAGCGGCCTGTCCAGCTTCCACGCCATGTATTCGACAAAGCGGGACTTACCGCAGCCGGTGGGCCCCTTAATCATCACCGGCAGGCGCGCCGCGTAAGCGGCTTCGTAGAGCGCGACTTCATCGGCTTGCGGCTGGTAAAAAGGCGGTTGGTGAATCTTGTAGGGTTCGCTATCGTGGGTCATGGGGACTCCTGGCGCTTTTTCGGTGCGCGTTATGCGGCCGAATTCCAGACTATCATAGTCGGAATTCGGTATAAACAACAGTCAGGGATTTTGATTGTTCGATAAGTGGAGGCTTATGGATAAAGCGCATGCGCCAATCGAGGGGCGATTGTTCCCGTGGGTGAGGGTGATGCGCGGCAAAAGAAACGCCCCCGCGAAGGGGGGCGTTGCATCGCGGAAATGGGCGCTTACTTATGCACGCTCAGTTTCTCGCGCCAGCCGGCGTAGAGCTGATCGGCGTCCCCTTGGAAGGACTCAAACGCGCCCTTTAGCTCGGGGTGATCCTTGGCGTATTCTACCAAGTGGACGCCGGCCATCCAAGCGTCGCGCGCTTGACGCAGCGACTTAGCGCCCGCCGCGCCGCCGTCCTTATGACCGAAGGCGCCGCCGCCGGAGGTCTGGATGACGTTACAGTGGCCCAGGTTGTCGAAGAAGCCCGGCAGCCGCAGGGCGTTCATGCCGCCGGAGATAATCGGCGTGGTGGCTTTCATGTTCAGCCATTCCTGATGGAAGAAGGGGCCGTCGGCGCTGTCGCGCTCCAGCATGTACGCAATTGCCTTGTCCGCCGCGTCGCCTTCCATCTTGCCGTAGCCCATGGTGCCGGTGTGGATGCCGGAAGCGCCGGACAGACGGCTCATCTTGCAATGCACGAAGGCGGTGTAGCCGCGCTTGGATTGCGGGCTGGTGACGGCGCCGTGGCCCGCGCGGTGATAGTGGAGAAACTGTCCGGGGAAGCGGCGGCGGGCGGTGGTGATCGCGGTTGGGCCGGCGACATAGCCGTCCACCAGAAAGGCGACATGGCTGGCGTTCTCGCCAAACGTCTCCAGAATGTATTCGCCACGGGCGATCATCTCGAAGGGGTCGTCGGCGGTGATATTGGCGGAGAACAGCTTGGCTTCGCCGGTTTCATCCTGGGCGCGTTGCATCGCGTCGGCCACCAGGCGGATGGTTTCCTTCAGTGGAGCGAACACCTGATTGCCTTGGGGCTCGTCGTTTTTAATGAAATCGCCGCCAAGCCAGAATTGATGGCAGGCGTCGGCGAACGGTTGCGGACGCAAGCCCAGCTTCGGCTTAATGATGGTGCCCACCACCATGCCGCCGTCCACCATGGGGCGGCCCAGCACGCGCCACATATCCTGAATATTCATGGCCGGGCCGTCGAACAACTGCAATAATTTCGGCGGCATGTAGAAATCGTGCATTTTCGCGTATTCCACATCGCCCATGCCTTGGTTGTTGCCGATGGTGAGGGTGAGAAAAGACGCCAGCATGGCGCGGCCGTCGGTGATATTGCGGTCGAACAGCTCGATGGGATAGGCGATCTTCATGATCTCCTTGGCTTCGTCGATCTCATAGACCAGCGAATCGACGCCCCGGGTGAAATCATCGGTGGTGCAGACTTCCACATTGGTGCCGGTGGAGCTTTCGGCGGAAAAGTGCGCGGCGGTGGCCAGATAATCGTAGCCCGCCTTGGGCTTCATGATATAGGCGCACAGCACGTGGCGGCCGCCCTTGATGAGGTCGGCCTCCTTCAGGCTGAGGTCGGCGTAGCGATTGGATTGATCCATGGTGTTCTCTCCTGTTAAGACATCTTCCGCTTTCTGCATGGAAAAGCGTGTCGGTTATTCCGGCGGCTCCATCGATGGATAGCCTTGGGCACTCACTATAGCGAGTCTTCTGCATAAGTAACAGTCAATTATTATGATTGTTATGATAAGATAAATCTTATGAACAGGGCCGATAAACCCCCATGCTGCATCTGACGCTTCGCCAGCTGAAAGTCTTCGAGGCGGTGGCGCGGCGCCTCAGTTATACGCGCGCCGCCGCCGAGTTGCACCTGTCCCAGCCGGCGGTCTCCATGCAGATTAAGCAGTTGGAGGACAACGTCGGCCTGCCGTTGTTCGAGCAGCTGGGTAAAAAGACCTACCTGACCGCCGCTGGCGAAGAAATGCACCACTACAGCCGCGTCATTGGCCGGCAGTTGGCCGAAGCGGAAAACGTATTGGAAGAACTCAAGGGACTGAAGCGCGGCAAACTGCTCATTTCCGTGGCCAGCACCGCCAATTACTTCGCGCCGCAATTGCTGGCGCAATTCTGCCAGCGTTTTCCCGGTATTTCGGTGAGCCTGAACGTCGCCAACCGCGAAGTGCTGCTCAAGCAGCTGGAAGAAAACGAAATGGACATGGCGATCATGGGGCAGCCGCCGGAGGGAATGGACGTGGCGGCCGAATCGTTCATGAATAATCCCTTGGTGGTGATCGCTTCTCCAACCCACCCGTTGGCGGGGGCCGCGCGCATACCGCTCGAGCGGCTGGCCGAGGAAACCTTTCTGGTGCGGGAGCCGGGTTCCGGCACCCGTATCGCGATGGAGCGCTTCTTTACGCGGCGCGGCATCGCCTTGCGCACCGGCATGGAAATGAGCACCACCGAGGCGATCAAGCAAGCGGTGCAGGCCAGCATGGGGTTGGGCGTGGTTTCGCGGCACACCATCACCCTGGAAATAGAAACCGGGCGGCTGGTGGTGCTCGACATCCAATCGTTTCCCATTCTCCGCCATTGGTTCATCGTGCATCGCGGCAGCAAGCGCTTGTCGGTGGTGGCTCAGGAATTCAAGAAATTTTTGTTGCGCGAGGCGGCGCGATTGATCTCACGCCAGCAAAAGTAACTCCGCCATTGCATCGCGCGCCGTCAGCAGGGAAAACGGATGGTTTTCTTTTAACCATCCGGTCGCGGGCCTTGCTAATTCGAGACCGGGCTCCTAAGCTAGCTCTGCTGAAACAACGGGGTTGTCTCGATGGCTCGTTGGGCGATCGCTAACGTGTTAGCGGAGTGACCGGCACAACCTCAATCTGCGTAACTTGATAAAAGGAAACGATCCAAATGACTAGAAATCCACAATGGATAACAATCGTCGCATCGCTCGTGGTTTGTGGAAGTCTTGGCTTTTCTCAGGGAGCCTTAGCTTCCATGGCGAAAAGCCCGGCGCCGGGCATTCATGTCAACGTGCCGGTGAAAATTAAGCACGCGAAAGTGGTGTTCAATATAGATCGCCGGGACTTCGTCGGCGATACCCCGGTGGGGCTGAAATACATGGAAATGTTGTCCCGCCGGTTTAAATCTATGGGCGTCAATGGCAAGATGATCGGCCTATTCCAGGGCGAAATGGCGTACCTCACCCTAAATGACAAATCCTATGACAAAGCCCGCCACGTTAAAAGCGGCAACCCCTACAAACACTTAATTGCTAAGCTGATGAAAAACGGCATCGACATCGAAGAATGCGCGGTCTCGATGAAGGGGCATCATTGGACCAACGCTGACTTGCTGCCCGGCGTGCGGGTCACCACCGGCGCGGTCATCCGCTTGATCCAACTGAGTCAGGAAGGCTACACCGAAATCGACCCTTAACCCGCGGGGTCTATCGCCCAGTGAAAATGGCCGCTTCAAGCGGCCGTTTTTATGAAATTTCATTCTCACGCTTCAAGCAGCGCGCCACGTCACGGATGGCCCGTACTTGGCAAGCCCTTCTCGCTGCGGAAGAGTGATTCTGGGCGGCGAATCCAAGACGCCGGGCGCTAGCGGCGTTTTTTCCGCGCCTTATACAATTGGTCGAGGAAGGGTTCGTCGCGGCGGGTATTGGCGCGCCAGCGCGGCCAGTCCTTCAGCACCCACACCGCCGTGGTACAGCTGGCTGCTACAGCTATCAGGTAAAATTCGATCATAAAAGCGCGGGTATAAATGATGATTCGGGAACCGGTCGCCAACTCCAGGTTGCCGGCGGAAATGACGCCATGCCGGTAACCCCAGCCGGTGAAGATGCCGCCGAGAAAAACGTGGGCCTGGGCGGCTTGTACCAAGGATGCATCGCTAAAAATAAACGCGGCGTAACCGTATAAATCCATAAACGCGATGTATGCGAAGATGCAGAGAATAATAGGCCCCGCCCAGAGATAATATTGACGAATGCCTTTTCCGCTGGCGGGCGGGGCGTAAAGCTGCCGCAGGCCCAACAGGATCAGCGATTGTCTGCTCAGTTCGCATTGGGCGCGCGCGAGGCGGATGACGGCGGGGACGACCAGAAACAGGGCGACGGGAATCTCGAGCGCGTAAATCAGCTGGGCCAACTGGGGGTGGGGATCCACGGCGCCGA